>Ga0209517_10004002_pt1 | contig 19657 bp, 11 predicted proteins | sample PeaSoiMetSII2010_FD_187695 | JGI IMG/M metagenome (GOLD analysis project Ga0209517, IMG submission 187695) | Peat soil microbial communities from Weissenstadt, Germany - SII-2010 (SPAdes) (version 2) | ecosystem: Environmental > Terrestrial > Soil > Wetlands > Peat | place: Germany...
GTCAGGAGCATGATCATCGTCAACAGTGGTCCGGAGTTCAAGCTGCGAACCTGGAGACAAAAATTTGAATTTCTGAAGCGCAGACTAATTGTGGGGGTGCTCGGAATGCCGACGATGGCCAGGGTCCTCGCCGGGCGCCTTTTCCCCGAAAAGGGGCAGGAAAACCTTCGCATGGAAATGGAGCAAAGGTGGGCCCAAAATAATAAAAAAGCCTACATTAACTCGTTTCTGGCGCTAAGGGACTGGAGCGTTTCGAAATATCTGGAACAGATCCGCTGTCCCACCCTGATTGTTTCCGCCGACCAGGATTATACGCCTGTCGGCTATAAACAATTTTACATGAGTAAAATACCAGGTGCCGAGTTGGCGGTTATATCCAATTCCCGGCACGCCAGCCCGCAGGACCAGCCGGAGAGATTCAACAGCATAGTGGCTGAGTTTTTGAGAAAGCAGGCCTGAATAAAGGGTTGCGGGTTGAGAGTTGCGAGTTGCGAGTTGAAAACCAGGACCGGACATCCTGGAGTTTTGCGAGCGGCGGAAGTCCCGGCCGGCGGTTCCCCCGCCCCGCCTGCGGCGATTCTGCAAGCAGGCAACCCGGCAGGCGGTCCCACCGCCTAGAACTCAATTCCCTTCATGGCTTTTTGTCCACGGTGAAAAGGATGTTTTATTTCCTTCATTTCGGTCACCATGTCTGCGAGTGCAATGAGTTCGTCGGGGGCGTTTCTGCCGGTTATCACGATGTGAGGGCAGCGAGTCAGGTTTTTAAGGGTTTCCAGCACCTCTTCGGCCGGCAAGAGCCCGTGTGACAGGACTACGTTGAGCTCATCGAGTACGATAATATCGTAATATCCTCTTTTCATTTCGGAGACGGCCTCTTTCCAGCCTGCTTCGGCCAGGCGGCGGTCTTCATCGAGGCTTTCCTTCTTCCAGGTAAATCCGGTTCCGAGCGGTTTGATTTCAATCTCTTCCATCTTTCCGCACGAGAGAAGCTCGCCGTAAGCCCATGAGCCCTTTATAAACTGCAAGACGAGCACCCTCATGCCATGTCCAGCCGCCCGCATGGCCATTCCCAGCGCAGCGGTGGTCTTTCCTTTCCCATGTCCTGTGAAGACTATCAGAAGACCTTTTTCGGAATTCACTATCCTTCCCCATAAAAAAAGCGGGCCGACGCCCGCTTTATGCTTTCCAAACTGCTGAACTCAGCAACTCTTGCCTACACCTCATGAACTCTTTGTCGAAGATGCGCTCTCGGAAGATGCGCTCTCGGTTTTGGCATCAGCCGAACTCGTTTTGCATTCCGCCGGCTTTGCCGTGCTCTGGTTTTTGCCGGCATAGTCGGTTGTATACCAACCTGAGCCCTTAAGGTGGAAAGTACTCATGGAAATCAACTTCCGGAGCTGGCCGCTACAGTCTTCGCACTGTGTCAACGCCGGATCGGAAAATCTTTGCATTGCTTCTTTAGTCTTTCCGCACTTCAAACATTCATATTCGTAGATTGGCATATTTCCGTCTCCCTCGCTTGCATTTCAACTTACCAGCTCAAAAAATCAATCCATTAAATTATAAATCTAACCTTTTATCTGTCAAGGTTTATGTGGCGTCTTCAGGGATAAACCTGATTAAGCGACCCGTTTACGACCTGTAGAATTGAATATTGCCGTTCCAGATCTCCCTTGGGATTTACCGTGTAATTACCTGCAACACCTTGGTAATGCTTCACCTGAAGCAGGTTTTGGAACAAAGTATTGCGGTCCTCCGCGCCCCCCTGACCGCTTCTTGCCTGAAGCAGCATCATAAGCGCATCATAAGACTGTGCCTCAAGATAAGAAGGGGCCGAATTGTAGGTGGATGCGAATTTTTCACTGAACGCTTTTACCTCCGGGTTCTTGCTTTCCGGGAAAAAGGAGGTAGCAAACAGGGCCTGGTCGACATATACGCCTCCGGCCTGCACCAGGGGCGCCTCGCTCCAGAGATTGGTGCCCAACAGAGTGACTCCGACTACGTTATTATAGGGAAGCTGCGGTGCTATGAGCGAGACGGTGCTCACCTGGTCGGGTATGAAGAGTGCATCGAAGGGAGTCCCTTCGGTGGCCGCCATGGGCGCATTTTTCTTGGCTATATTCATGAGCTTCTGGATAGATTGGGTAAAATCGGTGCTTTTTTCGGTATAAGAAGCACTGGCCACCATTGTTCCGCCTTGTTCCTGTACCGTTTCAGCGAAGATTTTGGAGAGTCTTTGCCCATAGCGGTCATCGGGGAAAAGGCATGCAAACCGTTCGTATTTGAGTTTCTCCCTGCAGTAGCGGACCAGCGCTTTGACAAGGTCGCGGCTGTCGATGAATACGTGCAGTACGAAAGAGCTGTCCGAGGAATCATCTTCTTTTTGGGTAAGGGAGAGCAGGGGGACCCCGTCACGATTTGCCAACGGGACCACGGTCTTATTTGCCTGAGCGCCAAGCGGGCCCACTATGGCTAAAACGCCTTCCTTTTTAACCAACTCTTTATAGGCCCGGGCAGCGACGTCTTGCTCCGAGCCTGCGTCCTTTATAACCAGAGAGACTTTCTGACCGGGATGGGCCTCCTTCCAGTCGGAAAGCGCCAGGTTGAGTCCACGGATCACCATATCTCCGTATTTTCCATTAGGGCCGTTTAGCGGGACCATTACCCCGATTTTATCGGGATTCAGAGGAATGCCGGCTTTGGCAACACTTGTTCCCCTGATGGCGGACTGAATCTCGGCAGTAAGCGGATGGCCGGGATTTTGCGCAAGGTCAGCTCTCAATTGCTCCTGGACTTGATCGCCCTGTCCGGCGGCGATTTTGATCTGAGCGTAGCGGAAATCCAGAAAAACCTTCATGAAACCGGAAGGATTCTTCTTATAGAGTTTCTTGACAAGCCCTTCGTCCGCCGCGGCCAGCATCTCTTTTGTCTGCTTGGCCAGGCTTTGTTTCTGTTCCGGGGTACTTGCAGCCGAAAAGCCGGAGGAACTCCAGTCAAAAGCAGTCTCAATATCTTTTTCGGAGGCGTAGGCTCCTACCATCAGCTCAGCCAGGCCGAAGCGTACTTCGGGATGATCGGCAGTCTTTTCCCAAAGGGGAACCGCTTCCTTCATCGCCTGTTTTTGCTTGCCCGTCTGGGCAAGAAGCCTGAGTTGGTTGAGTTTTGCGGCAGTGATGCCATCCCAGGTGGGGTATGCATAAACAAGGTAATCAAAATACTTGGCTGCGATGTCGTTGCGGCCTTGCGCCATGTTGATCTCACCGATTCTATTAAACGATTCGGCAGCCACGGCTGTACTCGGATACCTTTGGGTGATCCGCTCCCAAAGGCTGATTGCGTTGTCGACCTTGCCGGCTCTGTAAGCCTCTTCGGCCTTGCTATACAGGTCTTCAGCTTCCTTTGGGGAGACGGTGGTGAAGCTGGACGACAGGTTTGGAGGCGGCTGTTGGCCGCCGCCGCAACCGTTGAGAAGCAAGATAGCGACAAGGAAAAAAGCCGATGTTCCTTTCCAGACTGTTTTCATAAAAGCCTCATGCAGGGATTTAGGCCTCCACTCAGACAGGGAGTGCAACCAATCCCATAATTTCCAAAAAGTTCCGGTTGCTCAATCCTAAAATAAACAGGGCACGCCTGGTCGCGCGCCCTTTAATACATCGAAAAACATTTCAAGGAAAATCATTTTTCCGACCTGCCACTAACCACTAACTATTATTTCTTCACTTCCTCGAAGTCGGCATCGACCACATCCTCATCGGGTTTTTTCTGCTGCTGAGATTCTGCTCCCTCGGCCCCCTGTTGGGCCTGCGCGCCGGCGGCTCGTTTATAGGCCTCTTCGGCCACTTTGTGGGAGAGTTGCATCAACGCATCAAGATCGGCCTGAATGGCGTCTTTGCTATCGCCCTCCATAGTGGCTCTCAGCTTTGTGATTTGTGCTTCGATATCAGATTTTGTTTTCGCGTCAATATTTTCCCCCATCTCTCGCATCGTTTTCTCCGTGCTGTAGATGAGAGTATCGGCCTGGTTCCTGGCCTCAACGAGTTCGCGCTTCTTTTTGTCTTCCTCCGCGTGCTGCTCGCCCTCATGCACAAAATTCTTTATCTCTTCATCCGAAAGGCCGCTCGATGCGGTGATCTGGATCGACTGTTCTTTCTGGGTCGCCAGATCTTTGGCCGAAACGTGCACTATTCCGTTTGCGTCGATGTCGAAGGTGACCTCGATCTGCGGGATGCCTCTGGGCGCAGAAGGAATCCCAACGAGTTCGAACCTCCCCAGGGTCTTGTTATCAGGGGCCATTTCGCGCTCGCCCTGCAGTACGTGGATGGATACCGCTGTCTGATTGTCGGTTGCGGTCGAAAATATCTGGCTCTTGCGTGTCGGGATCGTGGTGTTTCGCTCGATCAGCTTGGTCATGACGCCGCCAAGCGTTTCGATCCCAAGGGATAGAGGAGTCACGTCGAGCAGTAGAATGTCTTTGACGTCGCCTCTCAACACGCCACCCTGAATTGCTGCCCCAACGGCGACAACCTCATCGGGGTTCACTCCCCTATGGGGCTCTTTGCCGAAAAAGTCCTGCACCATTTGCTGAACTCGAGGCATCCGGATCATTCCACCTACGAGTATAATCTCGTCAATCTCGTTGCGGGAAAGGCCTGCGTCCTTGAGGGCCTGTTCCATCGGATGGACCAACCTGTCGATGAGCTCTTCGACCAATGACTCCAGTTTTGCCCTGGTCAGCTTTATGTTCATGTGCTTGGGCCCTGAGGCATCAGCGGTGATGAAGGGCAGATTGATTTCGGTTTCCATCGTGGTCGACAGCTCGATTTTTGCCCTCTCCGCGGCTTCTTTCAATCTCTGAAGGGCCATTTTGTCGGTCCTGAGATCTATGCCGTAATCTTTTTTGAACTCGGTGGCCAGCCAATCGATAATTCTCTGGTCGAAGTCTTCCCCGCCCAAGTGAGTGTTGCCGTTGGTGGATTTGACTTCGAATACCCCTTCGCCGATTTCAAGGATTGAGATATCGTAGGTACCGCCCCCAAGGTCGAAAACGGCGATCTTTTCATCTTTTTTCTTGTCCAGGCCATAGGCAAGAGACGCGGCGGTCGGTTCATTGATAATTCTTAAAACGTTCAACCCGGCAATTTTGCCGGCGTCCTTTGTGGCCTGCCGCTGGCTGTCGTTGAAATAGGCGGGTACGGTTATTACCGCATCGGTTACCTTTTCGCCCAGGTAATCTTCCGCCGTTTGCTTCATTTTCATCAGGATGAAAGCTGAAATCTCCGTCGGGCTGTAATCGCGGCCCCGAATCGAGATATGAGCGTCTGCGTTAGCGGCGCGCACGATCTTGTAGGGGAGAACTTTTGTGTCGGCCTGGATTTCCGGCGTATCGAACTTTCGGCCTATAAGCCTTTTTACCGCAGAAACGGTATTCTCGGGATTGGTAATGGCCTGTCTCTTGGCAACCTGCCCGACCAGGCGTTCGCCGCTTTCGGTAAAGGCTACCATGGAAGGGGTGATGCGGGCGCCTTCCGCATTGTTCAAAACCTTCGGCTCCTTTCCCTCCATGATTGCTACCACCGAATTGGTAGTGCCGAGGTCGATTCCTATAACTTTACTCATTATAATTGCCTCCTTGGGGTTCCCTGTAATCCGTGCCTCACGGAGCGCGGAGTTTGAAGTCTCGCGGCTCCGACATTAAGTGATATTCAGCAATTGTCTTCTTTTGCATTTCTTGCCACCCCGACCCTTGCGGGTCTGAGGAGCCTGTCCCTTAAAGTGTAGCCTTTCTGAAGTTCCCTTGTGACGGTCATATCAGGGTAATCGGGGTTCTGCTCCTGAAAAACCGCTTCATGCCGGTTAGGGTCGAAGATCGATCCCACCGATTCGAATGGCGTCGCGCCGAACCTGGCAAAGACATCGGCAAAGCTTTTCAGGGTCATCCGAACTCCATCAAGAAGGCCTTCACAGCTCTCGTCCTTTTCTCCATGCTCAACTGCCCTCTCAAGGTTGTCTATCACCTCGATGAGTTGGCGCATAATGCTTTCGTTAGCATACGAAATGCCTTCTGACTTCTCCCTCTCCAGTCGTTTCCTGGTGTTGTCCAACTCTGCAACAAGCCTCAGGACCCTGTCCTGCGCCTCTTTTAGTTCCTCTTCGCGTTTCGAGAGAAGCTGCCGGCAATCATTCTCAGTATTTTGTGATGCCTCGATCGTGGTTTCAGCCTGATTTTCATGATCGGTATGTTCGCTTGCATGCCTTTTTTTAACAGGTGTCAAACTGGTGCCTCCATTTAATGCCAACTCGATAATCCTGACAATATAAGTCACATTTGGGCAATTGCATAACTGCGGAAGCCGCTTTTTCAGCCCTCATCTGTGATTTCAAGGACCTGGGTGAGAAACTGCGCCGTAAACTCGACAATCGGTATAATTCTCGAATAATCCATGCGCAGAGGGCCGATCACGCCGACCACGCCCAATGACCCGGTTGCCCTTCCATAGGGGGCCGAGATCAGGCTCATTTCCTGCCATTCGCTCAGTTCTCCCTCCGTGCCCAGCAGTATCTGGATTCCCGTGGAAACCTTCAAGGTTTCGTCGAGCAGGCGAATCATCCTGGACTTATCCTCAAAGGCTTGAAGTATTCGCCTCATTTGTTCCACGTCGGCAAACTCCGGATTGTCCAGCAGATTGGTCCTGCCCTCGATATAGACCTCGCTCTGCTCGATCGATCCCTGAATAGCCCTGTGCGCCATTTTAAGTGCGCGGGAAAAAAGCTGGTCAAACAGCGTCTTCGCGCTTTCCATTTCCCTGAGGATGCGCTCCTTTACCTTGGACAGGGGCACATCCTGAAGAAGCTCGTTTATATACCGGCCGTATTTGTCAAGCTCGACCTGAGTAATCTCTTCGGCGGATTGGATGTGTGACTGATGAACCAGACCCACCTTCGAAATAAGGATTACCTTTATGTCAAAAGGTCCAAGCCGAAGGAATTCGATATGTTTGAACGATGTGATCGAAAGCTTCGGCCACAGCACAACTCCAGCCTGCCGGCAGTATTGGGAAAGCAGTTTGGATGTTCCGTGCAGCAGCTCCCTTATGTCTTGATGCCTGGTTTGCAATGCATCTCGAATTCTTTCCTTTTCAGACCCTTCGAGCTGTCTGGAGCGCATAATCGAATCGAGGTAAAGCCGCAGGCCCTTCACCGTTGGAATCCGACCCGCCGATGTGTGCGGCTGGTGCAGCAGCCCCATTTCCTCAAGATCAGCCATCACGTTTCGTATAGTAGCAGGGCTGACGTTCATGAAGCTTCTTTTGGAAATGGTCCTGGAGCCGATCGGTTCTCCGGTCTCTATATAATCGGTAATAACGGCTTCCAGAACGATCTGATCGCGTTGTGTTAGCTCGATCACGCCCAACTCCTTATTGGTAGCACTCACCACAAAAGAGTGCTAAAGAAACCTAGTGCTATATAATACTTTTGTCAAGGTGCAACAATATAAATCATGCAAATTGCCTTACTATCCGGCAGAATCCCTTGAGCAGAGCGAGCACGCGCGCAGCACTTTCTTCGGGCAGGCTGCCGCAACCGCAGCTCGGGGTAAAGAGCGAATGAGCGATTACCTGCTCTATGTCCATTTCGTCCGAGGCAAGCTCTCTGACCTGGGCGGTCCACCTGCGGGCAAGGCTTTCGGGGGTCTGTGCCCCGATCACATCGAGTTCCGTGGTAGGTACTATGCCCCAGGCTATGTTGCCGCCATCTGCGATAAATTTGAGGCATTCTTTCCGGTAAAGGGCAAACTTGTCGAAGTAGCCATAGGCGTCGAAATTGATGATGTCGAAACCTGATTGGAACGCCAGCAGCCAGTCAGTGTTGGCGCAAACGTGAACCCCGGCGAGCCCGCCTGCCCGATGAACCGCGTCGACTACTTCGGAGAGTAAATTACGGACCAGTTCGAAGGAGAGCGATATGAACGCCGAGGAGCCGAATCCGGCAAGCCCGGGCTCATCGAGAAAAATGATCACCGGGACCCCGAATTCCTGCATGAGTTCGATCTGCCACCTGGCTTTAAGGCCCAGAAGCTTGGGAACGATATCCAGGAATCGTTCGTCATAAATGAGAGCGCGGCCGTTTTGGTCCTTCAGGCCGCAAAGAAGGGTAAACGGCCCGACAACCTGGCCTTTAAGAGCGCGAAAGGAAGCGCCGGTATTCATGATAGTTTGCAGAAAGCAGCGGAAGGTTGCGCCGGTTTGTTCACCCAACTGGAACTGTGAATCATCGATCCGGAGGGTCCCTTCATCGATGGCAAGGTATTGTTCATAAAAAAGAAGCGCCTGCTGGTCGAATTGGGGCGTATCGGAGCGGACAAACTGTTTGCCCTCTTCACTGACAAGTCCGGGCAAACCTTCGATATACTGCGCCAGCATCTGCTCGGCAGGATAAATGGGCAACTGAGGCCATGCGGGTATTTCCGGCGCAGCCTCAAGCGCCAGCGCGACGGCATTTTCCCTGTCCTTTTGAGGCATGCTGCCTATCAAGGTGGCGGACCCTAGTCCCTTAAAGTTCTTCAAAGCGCGGCTCCTTTTTAGCATGGTTAAGTTTTATTTGCTTTTCGCTCTTTTGCTGTTTTACTGTTGTAGCAAATATACCGTTTGGGGAGGAGGAATCAATGGCCGAAGATCTGAAGAAAATGTACCGCACTGTAATGGAGGATCATTTTCCGGACACGCTAAGCGTGAGCTTTGGGGACCAGACGCACGTCTACAGGAAGCGCACATGGAAGTTCCCGGATGAAAAAACGGGTGAATTGATCGAAAAGGGGCTTCGCTACGGGGAAAATCCCGGCCAGGAAGCAGCACTCTATGAACTGGTGGGCGGCAATCTGACGCTTGGGGGCTGCCGGTTCATCGATCCCCAAAATGGTTTGGTCAGCGCTATCAGTGAAAAAGATATGCTTCAGGAAGGCAAGCATCCCGGGAAGATCAACCTGACCGACCTGGACAATGGACTGAATATACTGAAATTTTTGATGGGAAAGCCCGCGGCTGTAATTTTAAAGCATAACAATCCCTGCGGCGCAGCCCTTGGCGCAAACCTTTTCGAAGCATACCATCGCGCAAACCGCGCAGACCGAATCGCCGCATTCGGTGGATGCCTGGTGGTCAATCGCCAGGTCGACAAGGCCACGGCTGAACTTATTTCGGAAAACTACCTGGAGGTGATTGCCGCACCGGATTACGAGGAAGGGGCGCTGGCGGTCCTCAAAAAGAGGCCCAACCTGCGAATTATACAGGTATCCAGGATAGACCGGCTTCAGGATTACATCGATAAGCGGTTTGTCGATTTCAAGTCCTTGATCGACGGCGGCCTTATCGTTCAGCAGTCCCCGCTCAATAAGATCAGGAGCGCCGGGGATTTTAAACTGGCGGAAACCACATACCGGGGCAAGACCTATAAGATCGACAGAGCGCCAACCGAACAGGAAATGGCGGACCTGCTTTTTGGATGGTCTGTCGAGCAGGGCGTGACCTCGAATTCGGTCCTATACGTAAAAGACGAATGCACGGTCGGAATCGGCACGGGCGAACAGGACCGCGTCGGGGTGGCTGAAATCGCAGTCTACAAGGCTTATCAAAAATACGCGGATGCTCTTTGTTTTGACAGGCACAAGATCCCCTACAAGGACCTCGAGCTGGCAATCGAGAAGGGGGAGCGTCCGAAGGGACTCAAAGAAGAAATCGATGCCCTCACACGCGAAGCCAGGGCGGGCCTTATTGGCGCCGCAATGGTTTCGGATGCCTTTTTTCCGTTCAGAGACGGCCTGGACGTAGGAATCCGCCAGGGCATAAAGGCGGTGGTGCAGCCGGGCGGTTCGATGAGGGACTGGGAGGTGATCGATGCCTGCAACGAAGCCGGAGTGACCATGGTGCTCACGGAGCAGCGGGCGTTCAAGCACTGAAGCCAATACTCACGGAGAGCAAATCACAGTTCACCACAGGTACAGAGGACACAGAGGCGGCAGGGCCGCAGTTGACACGTGCGCTGCGGCGGGCAGTCCCGCCACATGCGCGAGCGCTCGGCCTTGCGCGCCCTGCGTGCGAGGCCGAAACTTTAGCCACTTTTCTCAGCTTTTTCTCCGTGCTCTCTGTGCCTATGTGGTGAGATAGCAAGGGAAAAAAGAGATCAGGTGAGAGCAAGAGGCCCGGGTGAGTGAGGTATAGTATTCTCACTAATAAAGCAATCGACTGTGCTTGGATGGTCTTTTTTGATACTATGATTGTTTCTCGGCCCTTTTACTTCCAGTCCATATCAACTTGCCAATGTTTTCGGAAAGCGGGAAAATGAAAATATGATCCAAACATTGTAAGGTTCCGGATACCCCACCGCAGAACGCCGTTTAGGAGAGGATGTTTTAACTTTCCTCTTAAGAATTGTTCCGGCTGGTAACAGACCCCGAACTCGCCAGAGCATCTTCAATCAGAGGCGAAAAGAAAGATTTGTACTTAGCGGCCGCAAGACCTCCGGGCTTTCATCTTGGAAGCTCTTTTCGATGTTAATCAAATCCGCGAGGCATTTAAAAAAACACTCAACCAACTTTGGATCGAAAGCGGTGTCGCTGCCGGCCCTGATTTCATTCAGGACGTCACTTAAAGGCCATGGTTCCTTGTAAGGCCGTTTAGAAGTGAGTGCATCAAAGACGTCGCAAATTGCAACTATTCGTCCTGCCATGGGAATTGTATATTCTGACAGTCCCTGCGGATACCCGGAGCCGTCCCATCTTTCATGATGGGTCAAAGCTATAACTTGTCCCATCTTGATCAGCAATGAATCATGTCCGGACAGAATCTCAGATCCCATCGTTGTATGCGTTTGCATTATCTTCCACTCTGCCGCATCGAGTCGTCCAGGTTTTAGCAGAACAGCATCGGGTATTCCTATTTTGCCGATGTCATGCATCGGACTTGCCTGGTAAATGAGGTTGCAGATTTCTTCATCACAGCCGTAGGCTGCTGCCAGGATGCGACAAAGGTGGCTAAGCCTCTTGATATGCATACCTGTATCATTATCCCGATACTCGGCTGCACGCGACAGGCGGTAGATAATTTCAAGTCGGGTGTCCTGCAGTTCTTTTGTGCGCTCCTCTACGCGAACATCCAGGATGCGATTCTGGTCAGCAAGCGCCATCATGGCATGTCTGAGTGACAGATGGGTATCTATTCTTGCATTCAGTTCGGGAATATGAAAGGGTTTGATGATGTAGTCGACTGCACCGAGTTTGAACCCTTTTGTTATAGATGCGGATTCGTGCAGGGCTGTAATGAAGATGACAGGTATCGAGTCGGTCGCAGGATCAGATTTCAGCTTTGAGCATACCTCGTAGCCATCCATTATAGGCATCATGACATCGAGCAATATGAGGTCTGGCCTGTTTTCCTTAACTTGCGCAAGAGCGGCATTTCCGTCCATCGCAACACTTAATTTGTATTTCTGACCGAGCGCTGCGACAAGAATATCCACGTTGGCTTTTGTGTCATCGACAATTAAAACTCTGCTGTTTGAAAGATTTTTCAGCAATTTGTATTCCTGACCGAGGCTGCAACGAGAGTATCGACGTTGGCTTTGTGGCATCGATATTTAAAATCTTTCGTCATCGCCCGCCATTCTCCTCACTGCTGATAGTCTCAGCTAACAATTCGAGAGTGCTGGAAATGACGTCGTCCCCCAATCCAAGTGCTTTGGTGCTTTCCAGCTCATAGGGATCTATTGAAGGATTTTTTGTTAGTCCCACACTAAGTTTATGGCATAGGGAATTGGCAAGAGAAACTATGTGAGCAAGTTCGCGAGCGGACTTGGCGCAATCCGGTTCGTGGTGATTTGCTACGACCTCTTCCATTGTCAACGTAAACCGCCATTTTTGGGTAAGCAACTGTCCGACTTCGGCATGAGTAAATCCTAGCTGTTCGCGCTCAGCATCCCAAAAACTCTTTCCTCCGTTGACCAATAAAACAACGTCTCTCATCTTGTTGGGAACTTGTTGGAAAAGCACCGACTTTCCGATGTCGTGCATCAGTCCGGCAAGAAAAGCCTCCTCAAAATTCTGAAGCCCCAGGGCGCCCCCTATATGCTTCGCTGCAACTGCACAGCCGATCGAGTGTTCCCACAGCCCTCTTCCTGCGCCGCTCACCGTCGAGAACGTGTCCTTCATGACTGCTGTCATAATGAGCGAGCTGATCGAGTCGAATCCCATGAAAATGATAGCTTCTTTGATGTTGGAGATGGACCGGGAAGCACCATAGTAAGGTGAATTTGCTACTTTGAGGACCCGAGCGGCGAGGCTCTGATCTTTGGCGATGAGTTCATTGATTTCCCGCGGAGTTGAATCGAAACTCGCCAGCTTTTGCATAATCTGAGCGGCGATGTGCGGCATCGCCGGGAGGTCTCCAATCAACTGAATTATCTTTTCAGCATTGAGGGAGGGCACAAAATCCGTAGCGCCTGTCTGACTATCATTCGCTTTTGGTGCACTTTTCATGCTCTTTCCCCACCAAGAATCGAATCGGCGAACGGGTATTCCCTCAACAAGATATTCGGAATGGCAGCCCAATACGATTAAGGAAAAATGTTCGGCCTCTCGATAGATCTGCCCCTGGAGTTCTCCTGGAGCCCGGCTAATTGAGGTAATTTCCAGGACCGGGTGGTTTGAGCTTGGTGGAGATTTAGCCCTCTCTCAAAAAGGGATCCGCTGGTGACTGTACTTTTAAGTAAAGCACATCGTCCTCTATCCCGATTATTCACTTGTAAACGCAAATAATTACTCAACTGAAATAGTTCTCGAATCCCCCTCAATTCGATCTGGCGTAGGGAGAAGTTATGAGGGTGTTAAGGAATATCTTTACCGGCAATTTGAGTGCGGATGATCCACGGATGCTCGTCTATAGATTCATATTATTAAATACGATGAGCATCGCGGGTATCGTCAATATGATAGTTTTTGGTGTTCTGGCTCTTGCCGCACACAAGAATATGCTGGCTATCGCGGACATATCGGTAGGTCTGCTCCTTCTGGGCAATATCGTCTATGTGCGCCTCAAAGGCAAAATTGATCTCGCATGCGAGATCACGATTGCGGCGGGAGGGGCACTATTCCTTTATCTCTTCGTTACAGGCGGAATGCACCACACGGGGCACGTGTGGCTGTTTGTCTTCCCTCTCTGCTCCTCCTTTCTGCTTGGATATAAAAAAGGCCTGATAACCAGCGCTATTCTCATCACCCTTTCACTGGTTTTCGTGCTTTCTTTGAGGAAATTTTCTCCACTGGTGACAGTCTATTCAATCGATTTCCTTGCCCGCTTCGTGCTGTCGTTCATTGTTGTGACCATCTTTTCCTTTGTCTACGAGTACGTGATGGACAAAGCACACCGTGAACTGTCCACGCAGCACGAGGAATTGGCTGCAACCTTCGCCGATCTCCACAGCAAAGAGTCGGCACTTGAGGAAAGTGAGGCAAAATATCGCCATCTGGTCGAGCGAGCCAATGACGGTATAGTTCTGATTCAGGATTCGGTCATACAGTACGCAAATCCCCGGTTGGCCGAGATCATGGGGCGAGATGCTGATGAAATAATCGGATCTCGATTCGTCAAGTTTCTGGACCCATCCCTGGTATCACCGATAGAAGATCGCTACAACCGGAGAATCCGCGGAGAAAATGTCCCCTCGAAGTACGAATCTGACCTGAGGCTTTCAAATGGCTCAACAATACATCTAGAGTTGAATGCAGGACTCACCACATTTCGCGGCAGACCGGCTGATCTCGTGTTCATACGAGATATAACGGAGCGCAAGAATTATGAATTGCAATTGATGCAGGCAAAAGAGGCTGCTGAGGCAGCAAGCAGGGCGAAGTCTCAGTTTCTGGCCAACATGAGCCACGAGATCAGAACACCCATGAACGGCATACTCGGCATGGCCGAGTTGCTGCTGGATACAGACCTCACCGTTAATCAGCGCGAACGGGCAAAGACAGTGGTTAATTCCGGGGAGTCACTACTTAGCGTACTAAACGACATCCTCGATTTCTCGAAAATCGAAGCGGGCAAACTTGAACTCGACAACATCGAATTCAATCTCCGTGATACGGTTGAGGAAGCTACCGAACTATTTGCCGAACATGCAAGCAAGAAAGGACTAGAGCTCATATGCCATGTGCAAATGAATGTTCCGGCCATTTTCGAAGGTGATCCGAATCGACTTCGGCAGATTTTAACAAACCTTCTCGGCAATGCCCTCAAGTTCACCGATAAAGGGGAAGTGACCCTTGAGACCAGCGTTCTTAAGGATCTCGGGGACACTTCGGTCATAGGCTTCGAAATAAGAGATACCGGTGTGGGAATTTCCTCGGAAGCACAGAGAAATATTTTCGATGCCTTCTCACAGGCAGATGCATCTATGAGTCGAAAGTACGGAGGCACCGGGCTGGGGCTCAGTATCAGTAAACAACTTTGCGAGATGATGGGTGGCAATATCGAGGTGGAAAGCTCACCGGACGGAGGAAGTACATTCCGATTTCAAGTACGGCTCAAAAATTCCGAAGCATCGGCTCAAAGCCCTGAGGCACGGTCTGTCAGTCTGCGGGGGCTCCGAGTCCTTATTGTAGATGACAACGAGACCAATCGGCGCATCCTGCACGAACAAGTGGGATCATGGGGGATGGTGGCTTCGAGCGCAGAGGATGGGCCTCGCGCTTTGGAAATACTCCGGCAGGCCCGTTCTTTGGGGAAGCCTTTTGATGTAGCCGTTCTTGACATGATGATGCCGCAGATGGATGGGCTTGAACTCGCCGGCAGAATCAAATCGGATCCATTTTTAGCCGATACGAAGTTGATAATGCTCACATCGAATTGGGGGTATGGGAACGCCGAAGAGGTCAGAAAAGCCGGCATACTGCTGTGCCTGACCAAACCCACCCGCCAGTCGCGACTCTACAATGCCCTTCGGGCGATCTGCACAAAAGAAACCGAATCGCACCGTTCTGTCCTTCGACCAGCCGGAAAGATGCAATTTGAAGGAGTTGTCCTCGTTGCCGAGGACAACCCGATAAATCAGGAGGTCGCAAAATCGTTGCTTCAGGGTCTTGGATTAGATGTGGATGTGGTTCCCAATGGGCAGGTGGCACTCGATGCGCTGGGACAGAAGGCCTACAGTCTCATACTTATGGACTGTCAGATGCCCGAGGTAGATGGCTATGAAGCATCGAAAAGGATAAGGCAGCGTGAGGCGTCTAACGGAGGGTCCCGCATTCCAATCGTTGCTCTTACTGCTAATGCTATGCAGGGTGATCGTGAGCTGTGTCTTTCCGCAGGTATGGATGACTATCTAAGCAAGCCTTTTAATAGCAAGCAGTTGGCTGCAATTTTGGATCGCTGGCTCGGACACGCGAAATCATCCGTCATTGAAGCTGGTACATCCGAAAATCAGATATCCGGTGATGTTACATCTGAAATCAAAGGGTCGGAATCGTGCCCCGTTTCCATCATTGATGTCAACTCCGCAATGGAGAGGCTCGAAGGAAATGAGTCTCTTTTCTTCAAACTTGTGGCGGATTTATTGGAAATGTACCAGAATGAATTTCCCAGGATACAAGCGGCACTGGGAAAAGGGGATCTTGCTGAGGCGAGTCTGTGGGTGCATTCTTTGAAAGGTGTCGCCGGCAATCTTTCTGCGGACCCTCTCCATGAGGCTGCACGGGAACTCGAATCGGCGATCCGGGGAGGTGCTGTATCAGGGTTCGAAAATCTTATCGCGAGGCTGGAGGTCAGCGGAACCTCTACCATGAGTTTTGCTCGGGAATTGCTGCTCTCTCGAAAGTCTCGGGCAGGCCTGGGTCCTGTAAGTTCCCAGTCAGTCCTTCCTTTAGCTATTCGGTTGCCGGAAAGCGCAACGACTTCAGGTATACCTGTCTTTACAGTAGACCGGAACGAGGCGCTAAGGCATCTGGATCAGATGAGAAAATATATCAAAGCGCATGACCCGGTCGGTACGCAGAAGTCCCTGGATTCACTTGTGAGCGTTCTCTCGGGAAACGGCGATAATCTCTATGTGAAACGACTTTCGAGCTGTTTAAGCGAATATGATTTTGATGGGGCAATGACGGTAGTCGAGAATTTGGCACAAAAAAGCAACTTGTCGCTCGTGTCTTGATACGATATGGTGCAATACCAGTTTGCTCAGCACGAGCGGTTTCCTGCAGTTAAAAGAGGATGCTTTCGAGGGGCAGTATAGAGAATCGGTTTTCCAGTTTTAGTTTTTGAGTCTCAAAAGCCTCAAGGAAGTATCGAACTGTCTAAAAATACAACGCTTCGTGCCGCTGTGCGCAGTAAAGCTTCAAAATTGCCGTCTGCTCAGACTCAGCGAAATTCAACCCTCCTTGCCGCTGTACGTAACAAAGACTGTTTTTCTGACTGATTATAAGTTGTTATAGCTACTTAGCGGATCTGTACCCCTTTGTTAACTTTCTTTCCCTGACCTGTCCGGCCTGGCAGGGCCTCTCCACCCATCTTCCATGCGACCGCCAAAACGCATCAGCAGTCAAATAGAACTCATTTTTGCCACACTAGTGACAAACTTTGTCATTTCCTCAAAGCAACTCTTAAATTCCTGTTTCCCGGTTATCCCCTCAATGGCGCAAAATCCCTGGGTTTGGCCCCCCGACAGAAAAGAGCGGAGTGTTGGTATAGTCATTGCTCTATCGAATACCGGAAACTACCTAATCGATCAAAATAGTGGTGTGGGTCACTCTCGCCGCGGTTTTCCAGGGATCAGTCGGCTTTAGGATGCATTGTTCGGGGCTGGATAGAGGGAGCGAAAATGAGAACAGAAAAGGGATTCGTATTTGGGTTGGTTATTGGCATAGCGATCTTCGTCTTCCTGGCAGGCCACGCTCATGCGGTTTCGACACCATCTACGGACAACTTTAGCGTCCTGTACAACTTCGGAGGTGTTTCAAACGATGGGGCTAATCCTTTAGGCTCTCTAACGCTCTCGGGGACTACGTTCTACGGGATGACTACCGGGGTTGGGGACAACTCCGACAGCTCCGGCACCATTTTCCAGATAAACGCGGACGGCACAGGGTACCAGGTGCTGCATAACTTCGGCAATGTAAACAATGGGGCTAATCCTCATGGCGACCTCATCATCTCGGGATCTACGCTCTACGGGATGACCCTTGGGGCGGGCACCCTGCTCGCCGGCACGGTTTTCAAGATAAATAATGACGGCACCGGCTACCAGGTGCTGCATGACTTCGGTACTGCTCCAAACGATGGGTACTGTCCTTTCGGTTCCCTCACCCTCCTGGGGTCCACGCTCTACGGGATGACCCCGAGTGGCGGCGCCGGCGGCTTCGGCCTCGGCACGATTTTCCAGGTAAACACGGACGGTTCCGGGTACCAGGTGCTGCACAGCTTCGGCATTGTTGCAAACGATGGGGTTTATCCTTACGACTCCCTGACGCTTTCGGGAACGACGCTCTACGGGATGACCTCGGGTGGCGGCGCCTACGGCACCGGCACTATCTTCCAAATAAACAGTGACGGCACAGGGTACCAGGTGCTCTATAGCTTCGGCGGGGTCGCAAATGATGGGGTTTATCCTTACGGCTCCCTCACGCTTTCGGGAACAACGCTCTATGGGATGACACAGGTTGGAGGCGCCAATGGCTTAGGGACAATTTTCCAGATAAACACGGACGGCACAGGGTACCAGGTGCTGTACAGCTTCGCAGGGTATCCAAACGATGGGTCGTATCCTACCAGCTCCCTCACACTCTCCGGGTCCACGCTCTACGGGATGACTGCCCACGGAGGCAGCGGCGACGGCTACGGATCCGGCACGATTTTCCAGATAAACACGAGCGGCGCCGGGTACCAGGTGCTGTACGACTTCGGCAGTGTTTCTTCAAACGATGGCGGCTCACTCACACTCTCGGGGACAACGATCTACGGGATGGCCTATGGGGGAGGCAGCTACGACAAGGGCACGATTTTCTCCGTCAGCGAGACGCCTGCAGTTCCCGACGCGCCGACAGGGGTAACGGCAGCGGCCGGCATTGGACAGGCAGCGGTCAGCTTCACGGCTCCAGCCGGTCCTCCCGTCAGCTACTACACTGTCACCTCGAACCCCGGAGGCATAACAGCCACAGGCTCGGGAGGCCCGATAATCGTGGAGGGTCTGGCCAACGGCACTGCCTACACATTCACGGTAACGGCGACAAACACGATCGGGACCGGTCCGCCTTCAGGTCCTTCCAACAGCGTAACGCCTTACGCAGTGCCGCCTTCTTATATTGCCGCCCTTGCCGGTACCTGGAACGCTAACTTTATTGTTTCAGGTTCTGATGCACCAGAGTGGGAAAGAGGCACGGTGACCGTCAACCCGGACGAAACATTGAGCAACGTTTCCATAACGGACAACAATGGCAATCCTGATCAAGTTATCAATAGCGGTGCTTCTGCTTTCTGGAGTTCTCCCGGCGGGTTGTTTTTGACAACCGGTCGACCGAACAACATCCTGTGCCAGATAGATTCGGGCAATACCGTCATAGTATGCACGGAAACCGACTTGTCCAATGGCTCTCCCGGTCTCCTGATTTTCACGAAACAAGCAGCTTCATGTTCATTGGCCGATTTGACCGGTGCTTGGGAAGGCAATTTTCTAACATCTTCAGGGCAATATTCCGGAGCCGCGGAAACAGATTCTCTTACGATCGGCTCGAATGGAACATGGACGGATTCCACTACCGGCGGGACCGGGACTTGGCCGATTTCATCAAGTGGGGTGATAACCGCCCCCTCCGATTCAACATTCAGTGGAGTCATGGACGCAGATAAGACGGTTATTGTTGCAACAAGCGGGGCGAACACCGGCTCCGGAGGCAGCACCTCCCCTGCAGTACTCAGTGTTTGCGCCAAACAAGCCGCTTCATATCTGCCGGAGGATTTGGCCGGTACGTGGCAAGGCAACTCTTTGTCGATGTGGACGTGGGAAAGGGACACTCTAACGATAAACCAGGATGGAACATTTACAATGTTCTCTACTGCAAATGATGGTTCAACAAATAATAACACTAGCGGGACCTGTACACTTTCACCCTATGGGGCGATAACCCTTGTCGTCAATGCAGGATCTTCACAGTCTATCATATCTGGAGACATGGCAGCAGACAAGACGGTCATGGTGACTACGGCACAAAGCAGTATCAATGACTATATCGAGATCTTCACGAAAAGCGCCGCCGGCGCCCTGACAGTCACGATCAGCCCGGCCAGCGCGGTGAGCGCCGGAGCGATGTGGAATGTAGACGGAAAAGAGTGGCTGGCAAGCGGCACTACGGTATCCAACATGAGCGTTGGATCGCACACGGTCGGCTTCACCAATGTGCAGGGGTGGACCACGCCTTCGAGCCAGACGTTTAACATCTCGAACGGGCAAACAAATTCTCTTAGCGGCGCCTACGTTCAGCAGACCGGCGCCTCGACGGTTACGATTGGCCCGGCAGGCGCGATAAGCGCCGGGGCTCAATGGAGCGTAGACGGTGGAAACGGGCAAGCGAGCGGAACAACCGTTTCTGGGCTCACGGTCGGAACGCACACGGTGACTTTCA
>Ga0209517_10004003_pt1 | contig 19647 bp, 16 predicted proteins | sample PeaSoiMetSII2010_FD_187695 | JGI IMG/M metagenome (GOLD analysis project Ga0209517, IMG submission 187695) | Peat soil microbial communities from Weissenstadt, Germany - SII-2010 (SPAdes) (version 2) | ecosystem: Environmental > Terrestrial > Soil > Wetlands > Peat | place: Germany...
GACTTAACCAGGAATGCTGAGCTTGGCCGCGTCGGATCCTACCTGTGCCGTGATCACCATACCAGCACAAGTGTCTGCGGCAATAGCCAGCGGGCAGGGAACATCGCTCCCCGAAGCTGACCTGGCAGCAAGACTTGTCTTTATAACATGTTAGAGAAAGATGGTCAAACAAACCGGGGGGCTCACGAGTGCTTCAGTTTGCTGGTGGCTTGCTCCGCGCACTCTGCGGCTGTTCTCTGCGACCTTCGCGATTTAAGATTCTCTGTTTGTGGGCAAGCCGAATATCGGGAACTTGATACCGGAATTTGCGTACACACTATTAAGGAAGAGAAGATAACGACGCGGAGGGTAACCGATGGGGCTGAAGCTTTTCCTATTGCAGATCGTTCTAGGCATAGCCGCATTGCCCGCCGCCGCGCAGTCCACGGTCCAACGCCTCGACGGCAGCACCATCACTCCAGCCGAAATCGATGCCACCGTCACTCGCCTAATGAAAGCGGCGGAAGTCACCGGGGCCGGGATTGCAATCTTCAATGACGGCAAGCTCGCTTACCTGAAAGCCTACGGCGTCCGCGACAAAGACAACAACCTTCCCTTAACCGTGGACTCTGTGATGACTGCGGCTTCCTTCAGCAAAAGCGCGTTTGCGTATCTCGTGATGCAGTTGGTCGAAGCCGGCAAGCTCAATCTCGACAAACCCGTCTATCAATATTTTCCCAAGCCGCTGCCGGAGTACCCCACGTACAAAGACCTTGCCGCTGATCCCCGGTACCAGAAAATTACGGCACGAATGCTGCTCAGCCACACCAGCGGTTTCCCCAATTTCCGTTGGATCAATGACGACAAAAAGCTCAATATCAATTTCGACCCTGGCTCCCGCTACGCGTATTCCGGCGAAGGCATCGAGCTGCTGCAGTTTGTGGTGGAAACTATCGCCAACCAGCCTCTGCAAGAGCTCATGCGAGCGCAGGTCTTTCAGCCGCTCGGCATGACTCGCACCAGCATGATTTGGGACGACCGATTTGAAAGCGATTATGCCAACGGCTACGACGAATATGGGCGTTCCATCGGACCCGAGCGCCGCCCCAAAGCCGAAGCTGCCGGTTCCATGCAGACCACCCCACGCGATTTTGCCCAGTTCATGCTGGCGATCATGAATGGCAAAGGCCTAAAGCCGAAAACTCGCGAGCTCATGCTCAGCCCCCAAATTCAGATTCTCGTCAAGCACCAGTTCCCGACCATGGAGAACCTCGCCACCGACGAAAATAAAGCCATCCGCCTGAGCTACGGCCTGGGCTGGGGCCTTTATTGGACTCCCTATGGCAAGGCTTTTTTCAAGGAAGGTCACGACGTAGGCTGGCGAAACTATACCGTCTGTTTCGACGAGCCGAAGACCGGTCTGCTAATCATGACCAACAGCGCCAACGGCGAAGGCATGTTCAAAGAATTGTTGGAGACCTTGCTCAAGAACCCGTACACCCCCATCGAGTGGGAAGGGTTCACGCCATACGGCAAGCTGCCTCCACGCCCGCCGCTGAAGGTGCACAAGCAGATCACGGTCGACCCGAAACTTTTGGATCAATATGTCGGCCGCTACGGAACGCCGCCGAATCTGATTCTTGTGATTCGGCGCGAAGGCGATCATCTTTCCGTGCAGGAAAACGACGAACCCAAACAGGAGCTATTCGGAGAGAGCGCCCGCGATTTCTTTGCCCAGGGGAATGACGACGCCTACACGTTCGAAGTCGACGGCCAGGGGCGGATCACATCCATGACTCTCCACGCCGACGGCAGGGACATCCCGCTCAAGCGAATCGAATAGACGATTACCGTCGTTTTGCCTTGCAGATCGTGCCGGTTTTCAGCACGCGTCCTCAGTGATATGATGAGAGAGAATGGCACGCTTCTCCGGCGTGCCCGGCGACACTCCTCAGTAGCTCAATGGCAGAGCATCCGGCTGTTAACCGGAGGGTTGTAGGTTCGAGTCCTACCTGAGGAGCCATTTCTTTTTCTCCCGTTAACTGCGCAGACATTTTGGATCTCCGGTGACTATGAGACCCTTTGAGGGGATCGGCTGGAAGGTTCACTCCCTCCCAACCTTCGGCGCAAAATCCGGCCTCGGTAGCGCCCTCGCTCGCCTCTGTTGAGCGTGCCAGCCCACAATCCAGCATCCCCCGCACATGGCCAGCGCAATCAACGCGCTGGACCACTCGTTCTGAACGTTCGGGTTATGGGAGAGAGTCGCACTCACGGACCTCGGCGAGTGCAGAAGCACGAACCACAATGCAAACATGGTTCCGAGCATAAAAGCCGCCCACCGGTCCATCCGTCTAAGCAGAATGCTGATTCCTGCGACCATGAAAGCGGTCCCGGTCAAATAGGCCCAAAACATACCTGCATGCATCCAAGCCGGCACCAGACTGGCAATGACTTCGAGGACCAGGAAATGGTCAATGCCGAAAACCACCGACGAAGCTCCGAAAAGATAGGGGCCTGACTTGATCAGCTTATCCAAGACGCTATCCCATCGTCCGGAGCCCTCGCTTGGCAATGTTCCGGCTAGGGTCAAGGCCGCGCTGCCTATTGCCAGGGTCTCAAAGAAAACGGTACGAACGCTTATGCCCATCGGCTTCGCGGCTACTCGGGATGCCTCAATGAGCAGAACATAGAGCAGAAACAGAATTCCCAGCAGAATGGCCGTCCACCGTGCCCCGATATTGGCCACGATGCTCAGACCAGCCGCCAGAAGGGCAACGCCGGTGAGGTATCCCAGGAATGGGTTTTCTGGAAACCAGGGGACGCCGCGGACTGATAGTCCCAGGTGAGCACAGATCACATTCTCGACGCCAAAGGCCGCTATCGCAATGCCGAATAAGAGTTGACCTCTTGTGAGGACCTTTTCCATGACACCTACAGTTGTGCTCTGTTTGATCACTAAACACGCTTATTTCGAGCATCGTCGAATGCTGAAAGAAATGAGTCCATCAAACGGGAATCCTGTGTGCGCGATTTCGCGGGCTTACTCGACCAGCAGATTGACACCGCTGTCAGCTTATTGATCATGAGCTCCCATCGGCAATAGCCACTTAACAGATTTTCATCATGACCACGTCGTAACCAAGGCCAGAGAAGTGATGGGACAAAGATTTATTCACGGTTGGTAAGAACCGTTGCGCTGTGCTACAAGAGCGCTATGCTGGCCACGCCGGTTTCCGCCAAAGACGACAGGCTCACGGTGATTGCGATCTCAGCGCTCGCCTGTATCCTTGGGGACATTTTGCACGAGGGCCTGGGCCACGGGGTGACGGCGTGGCTCAGCGGAGCTCATCGCCTGACCATCAGCACAGTCGCGTTGCAGAGCGACCTGGAAACGCGCTGGATCTCGGCAAATGGCACGCTGGTCAATCTTCTTTTCGCAGCGATCCTGTGGCTCCTCCTGCTAAGGCCGCAGCGCTACCGGCCCGCTACCTGCTACTTCCTGGTGCTGGCAATGGCGGGCAATCTGTTTACCGGCACCGGCTATTTCCTCTTTTCCGGGGTTGCCAACTTTGGTGATTGGGCGGCGGTCATCCAGGGCCTGCAACCGCACTGGATGTGGCGGCTGGGGCTGATTGCGCTGGGTGCGTCTTCGTACTATGCAGCGATGCTGGCGGTAGCCGCCAAGCTGAAGCGGTTTCGTGGTACGCAGGAGAACTCACGAAGGCTTCGCCTGCTGAGCTGGACCCCGTATTTCACGGACGGGATTCTGGCGGCGGTCGCGGGCCTGCTCAATCCCTTAGGGCTGTTCTATATCGTGGCGTCAGCCTTGCCATCAACTCTGGGCGCAAACGCCGGGCTGCTAAGCCTGCCGAGCATGATGCCGAGCGGCGGCGAAGAACCGCGAGTTGGGGCAATACGGCGCAGCGCTGCATGGATCGCTACGGCTGCGATCGCTAGCTTGCTATTCATTTTCCTGCTTGGCCGCGGGATCACCTGGTCGCGATAGTCTTCGACTCACTCGGTAAGAAATGTATCTGTACCGATCCAGAATTCCGCCAGCAACTTGAGATTCTTCTTGTAGGTTCGAGTAACGGTGTATTCCTTTCCGCCTTTGACGCGAAGCCCGTATTCTCCTGTCGGCCACGGCCGGATCTCTTCGACGAACGAGGTATTCACGAGTACAGAGCGGTGGATTCGAATGAACCCATACGGCTTCAGTTTCTCCGCTATCTCCGACATGGACTCACGCAGCAAGTAGGAACCGGACTCCCGCTGCAGCAGCACGTAGTTCCCCTCAGCCTTCACTGCGATCACATCTCCCGGGTCAATGAAAAGAATCTTGCCTTTGGATTTGATGGCGATTCTAGGAGCTGGCTGCCTTGATAATGTTTGCAATTGGGACAGAACCTCGATCCACCCCGCGGCACGCTCCTCCGCGGTTCTGCGAAATGCAACCTCCGGGGTCTCGTCAATCCGTTGGGTCGAAGAGGGTTTCAACACGGAATCCACCGCATGCTTCTCGAACGCAGTAACGGCATGTTGATCGTGCGCCGTAACAAATACGACGGAAGCCATGGGCAGATTCCTCTCCTTCAGCCGGTCCAGCAGCTCAATGCCGGAGCCCTCAGGCATGTCGATATCGAGAAGCAAAACGTCGTAGGGGTGGTTCGCAAGCCGGTCGAATGCTTCAATGGCATCGTTGGCCGAATCGAAATGTTCGACGTCACCCCTTGCGGCCAGGATATTTGCCAAAGCCGTTCGGGCAAGCGGCTCATCATCTGCGATAAGTACACGCATACATCAACTATGATGCGGGTTCGCCAGCCCCAGTTCCCTTCAAAATTGACTTTCCCGGCAGAAGCCGTCCAATGCAAGTCCGATTCATACTCGTATTCCCGCCATTTTCCACCCTTCGAAGTAAGGATGCGAGCTTTCGTGGCGAAAATTGAGATTATGGATACGGACGGCCAACCACGGGAAGACTTGATGAGAGGCGTCTCCTGGTCTCAATTGAAGCGCGGGCTCGTGGTCAAGAATTAGCACCAGAAGCCGCGAACCCCTGGGGCCCGCGGCTTCTGGTTTCTAGACTTCGGCTGCTAGAAGTTCAGCCTGAGGCCCCACTCCACTTGCCGCGGCGCGCCCAGTGAGAACACCCCGGAACCGGTTCCTACGCGAACCGAGTTACGGGAAGAAATTGCTCCCGTGGTTCCGTTGATGGTTCCAGCCGGCCCGGTTTGGCCGCCTGTAAACGGCGTTTCCTGGTTTACAAGGCTGCCAGCCAGGACCGGAACCGATCCAGGACCCGCAAAGTTCGCCAGGTTGAACACGTTGAACGCGCTGAACGACGGTTCAATGTTAAACCGCTCGGTGATTTTGATGGGCCATGCCATCGTGGTGCTCACCTCGCGGAAAATGCCGTTGCCCACTTGACCCGGTGGCGGAGATGCAACAAACGGCTTTACCCCACCCAGGGTCTGTAGCTGCGCTGCGGTGAACAGGTTTGCCCCCACCAGCGACTGCCCGGCCGGCGTCAGCGTGCCTGCGCACGAACTGTTCCAGCTGTTGATGTCATTACCCAGTCCAGTTGCTGACAGTGTCCGCCCGAACGACCCTGGTTTACCAGCTCCGCAGCCGCTCGTTGGGAATGGGTCACCTACCGTTCCGTCTCCAGTGAGATCGGACTGGTAGATTGCCGAGTTGGTGAACTCTCCGTTGGGAACGAACAGACTCGGCGTGGTTGGGTGTGCCGACCCGAAGTTGCCGATCACGCTCAGACGCGGACCGTGATGAGCAACATCCATGGTAACGCCGAACTTGAACTGATCAGTCCGGTCGAGCTCGGTTGGCCCCGTGAAGAAACCGGGGTTGTTGTTGTCAACAGCAGCAGCGCTGAAGAACTGATCGTTGCCACCGTCGCCGACGAAACGCGACAAGGTGTAAGCGACCGTCAGGTTCATCGCGGTAAACCCAGGCATCGGGTTCGCCAATTGTTGTTTGTACGACATCTGCAACGCGTTGTAGGTGGAGCGGCCTTCGGGGAATTCGAAGTCGCCCTGGCCCATAGCGCGGTTGATGCCGCCGAACGCCATGCCGCTAGCAGCTGCCGGTGCGCCGAAATCGACGTTACCGGAATCCAGTCCGTTGCTAGAGAAGTTGCCGATGCTGGCGGGATTGATGCTGCCCGCCGGGTTGGCAGCTATGTAGCAGGCTACCGCTGCTGGACCACCGACTGCAGCGCCGTTTACCACAGTCACCTGCGGGCAAGCGGCACCAACGGTTTTGTTCATCGCGTTCGCTGCTGCATTGATGTCCAGGAAGCGGGCATCGCCGACGTGGTTGGCGTCGATGGTCAGCATGAAGCGCGTGCTGACGTTGCGGATGTAGTCCGCCGTTAATACGCCGCCCTTCCAGATCTCATGTTGCGTTCCAAAGTTGAACTGGTAAGAACGGGCATTGCGGAAGTTCGGATCGAACGCCGACAAGCCCTGGGCGTTCGTGCTGATTTCCAGGGTATTGCCAACGAAACTGGGGTTCGCTGACGCCCCCACTGCCTTCACTGCTGCTTGATACTCTTGCTGCAGGTCGAAGATTAACGGACCTGCGACTGATAGTGGTTGATTGCAAACTCCGGTTGCCAGATCAACCCCGTTGATCGAAGTCACAGAGTCATTCGGAGTCAGCTGAACCGAGAGACTGCCAGGAGCTGCCCCAACGGCCGGGCAGCCAGTAAAGATGTCCTGGAAGAACAGCCCTTTGGCCAGCTTGGCCGGACGATCAAACAACGTGTTGTTGAAGATGGAGTTTTCGTAGTAGATACCAGCGCCGGCCCGGATGACCGTCTTGCCCTTCTTCGTTGGATCCCAGGCAAAGCCGATTTGCGGTCCGAATTGCGTGTTGGGCTGGTTCACCGGGTTCCCCAACGGGGTTCCCTGGAAATCCGTGCCGAATTGATTCAGCAGCGGAGCGCTCCCGGTGCAGGGTGCCGTAAGACCAGCCGCCACTGCCCCCGATGTCGCCGAACACGGAATCGAAGCCAGATCGCTATCCGAGCGGCCGGTATCGCGGTTGTAACGCAGGCCGTAGGTCCAGGTGAAGTTCGGTTTCATCTTCCACGAATCGCCCAGGTAGAACTGGAAGCGGTTGTCGTGTTGTCCTCCCGCCGGGTAGCCGAAGTTCGGCTTCTCGGTGAAGAACCCCTGGCCATTCCCCATGATAAAGCCGAGCAGGGGGTAGGTCGTCGGGTCGGGGTTGGTGCCGCCGTTCGCAGCAGTTCGTACATCTGGAGCAAGTCCGAAGAAGCTCGCGAACCCGCCGCCGTTGATGTCGTTGTAGCCGATACCGAAACGTAACACGTGCGAACCGTACACTTTGCTGCCGTCATACTTGATCTGCTTGTCGCTCTGAAACGTCTGTTGCGGCGCCAGAAAGTTCGGGCCCGACAGTTGTATGTTCAGATCCGTAAATTGAACCTCGTCGTTTGGTAACGGGTTGACGGGACTGTTTGCCGTGCCACCCCCGATCAGGTTGTGGAACTTCAAATAACCAAACCGGAAGCTGTGCGACCATGCTCCTTTGTTCCAGTCAACACCCACTGCGTCGGAAGGCGTGTTGTCCCGGTTCGAGTACGCCTGATAATTGTAGCCAAAGTTGGCTTCCGATTTGTTCCAGTTATAGGTAAAGCGGTAGAAAACGTGGACGTCTTTGGTGGCCTGCCAGTCCAGCTTGCCCGTGATTGCGGTATCGCGGAAGGGCGAGAGGAAGCCGCCGCTTAACGCGCTGAACGGAGCCGGGATCACCAAGGGCAGCAACCCATCCTGCTTCATGCGTTCGCCGTCAATGAAGAAGAACAACTTGTCCTTGATGATTGGTCCGCCGACGCGGCCGCCAAAGTTGTTGCGCTGGTAATAGCCGACTTGGCCGCCCGGGAATGACGCCGTGCCCGCATCGCGGCCGCGGAAGTCGTAGAACCCCTGGCCGTGAATGTCATTCGACCCAGACCTGGTGGTCACGTTGACCGCGCCCGCCGACGTCAACTCGGTCGACAGATCAAGGTTTGATCGGCTGATGTTGAATTCCTGAATCGAACTCATGCCAATGTTCTGGGTGGTGGTGCCGACGGTCTCATCGCTGATATCGACGCCGTCGAGTTCGATACGTGGAGTGCGTCCGAAAACGCCGTTGATGGAAATCGAGGAGTAACCGGCCTTAGTGGGGTCGAACATCTGGCCGTCTTGAATCTGCACGCCGGGCTCGAGCTGGGCGAGATCGAGGAAGTTGCGCCCGTCCACCGGAAGCTTGTCAATCTGGTCGCCAGTGATGACGCCCTGCACCGTCGATTGCTCGGTGTTGACCTGAATCGAGGAAGCCTGCACTTCCACCACTTGACTGGCCTCACCGACTTCCAGCTTGATGTTGCCGGAAGAGGTTACGCCCACTTGCACCGCAAAGCCCTGCTCGGCCGTGCGGAAGCCCTTGGCCTCCACCCGCAAAGTGTAGTCGCCGGGGATTAACCCACCGGAGTTGTACGTACCAGAATTCGTCGAGGTCGTGCTGATGACCTGACCAGTGGCCTTGTGAGTGATGGTGATCTTGGCGCCACCGACCACGGCGCCCGATGGATCGGCAACGGTTCCCTGAATACTTCCTTGGGAAACGGTCGTCTGCCCCACGACCGATAATCCGGTGATGAGCAAAACGGCGAAAACCAGGGCAACAACAAATAACCGCTTACGGCACATTTGGGTTTCCTCCTGAACGAAATTGGGAGCAAAGAGTCTTGACCGGAGAGCCACTACGGCGGAAAGGGAGAACTCGCGGCCGTATGAGAATCAGTTCGTCCGGCAATAACTATCGTTTCCCACGCTAGAAGCAGCAAGCAATGGGCCGCCAGAAGGATGATGGAAAACTATTTCACGATCATGCTGGCAATGATTACGGAGTTACATGGTTTGGTGGCAACCACACAGAGATGCGAGACGGGTCCGAGGAGATCGCAGCCTGCAAGCGGCAGGCAAAATTCAAGAAAACATATCCTCGGCTCGATGCGGTCACAAGTTCAGCATCGCCAAATACATTCTTTGTGATCGATGATTGTCAATCCAAAACTGGTTTGTGTTAGCGGGCACCGCTAGCGTGCACCGCCAGACCGTCTACGGAAAGCCGTAGTGTGGAAGTGGATCTCAACCCCAGGTCAGGTTGGCGGTTCGATGAAGTTGGTTCGGAGACGAATTCAAGTCCAACCTAAACGGTAAAGTGGTCGGAGAACGATACCAAATTGACATGGTCTCGCATGACCATTAGGATCCTGATCAGATGAAGAAGGCGCCCTCGGGAATCGTGCCGATCATTGCGGTAGACCGTAAGGCCCCGCAGGCCTTGTACCGGCAGATCTATGATGCCTATCGCGCGGCCATTGTCGAGCGCAGATTACGCTCGGGGCAGCGCATTCCGTCCACCCGGTCGCTTGCATCCGAGCTTGGTGTTTCGCGCTTCCCCGTTCTGAATGCGTACGCCCAGCTTCTGGCTGAAGGCTACTTCGAGAGTCGTGTCGGAGCCGGGACTGTCGTTTCCAGTTCCCTCCCGGACCAACTCACATCGAGCGAACCAATCGGTGCGCGGGTTACGGCAACCCGCTCCGGACCTCGTCCGGTTGCGCGCCGCCCTTCAGCTCTCCTCCGTCTTGGGCGCGCCGCATGGCTGGGGGGCCGGGGAGCATTTAGTGTGGGACAAGTGGCCTTTGATGAATTTCCGCTCCAGGTCTGGACGAACCTGGTCGCACGTCATTGCCGGAATATGAGTGCCAGATCGTTTTACTACGGCGACCAGATGGGCTCCATGGCTTTCCGGGAAACGATCGCGGGCTATTTGAGAACCGCGCGCTCGTTACACTGCGAAGCGGAACAAATCATGATCGTCAGCGGCTCTCAACAGGCGCTTGAGATTTCCGCTCGGGCAATTCTCGACCCAGAGAGCCGTGTGTGGGTAGAGGAGCCCGGTTACCGCCTGGCGCGATATGTCTTTTCCCTCACTGGCTGTCACGTCGTCCCGGTTCCTATTGACCAGGAAGGTCTGGACGTTGCCGCCGGTATCAAGCGATGCCGCAAGGCGCGGGCCGCGTTCGTCACGCCCTCTCATCAGTTTCCACTCGGGGCAACCATGAGCGCCTCGCGCCGCCTGCAATTGTTGGATTGGGCGCAAAGCTCGGGATCTTGGATCATCGAGGATGACTATGATAGCGAATACCGGTACGAGAGTATGCCGGTCGCGTCTTTGCAGGGGCTGGACAGCAATTCTCGTGTCATATACATCGGGACCTTCAGCAAAGTCTTGTTCCCGTCTTTGCGCCTCGGTTATGTCGTCATTCCGTCGGATCTTGTCGACCGTTTTCTCGCCATCCGGGTTGCTATGGACCTTGGCCCGCCAACCTTTTATCAGGGAGTGCTCACGGACTTTATTGGGGAAGGGCATTTTGCGCGCCACATCCGTAGGATGCGGGTTCTTTATCGTGAGCGAAGGAGTACGTTGGTAGACAGCATCAATAAGGAGATCGGATCCATGGTCGAGGTTCTCGGGAGCGAGGCTGGTATGTATCTGGCGGTGGCGCTGCAAAACGGGAGACGCGATCTGGAAGTCGCTGAGCGAGCTGCCCGCCAGCGCCTTTGGATATGGCCTCTTTCTCCTTCTTATCTCGGCGAGGCGGCGCGCCAGGGTTTCATCCTGGGTTTCGGCAGTACCAAGGTGTCGGAGATTCCCAACGCCGTTCGCAAGCTCCGCAACCTGCTCACCATGAAGTGAGGATTCCAGAAACTCTTGTAACGTTGCGCCAGTGTAGACCTTGTGATCAACAAGCCTTCTCACCGGAGCGAGCCCTGCTGAAGGCTTCAATCAATTGTGCCGCGCGGAACGCTCCTCCGTAGTTCCGAAGCCGTTCTCCCAACCGCCGCGCGTTCTCGCCGAAGCTACCATCTGCGAGGACACGCCGGATGGCGGATCGCAACTCCTCCGCACGCACCCGCTTTTTCCCTCGGACGATTTCTACCGGGACGATGACCGCCGCGCCCAGAGCCTCCAGCCGCCGCGCGTTGCTCTCACGCTCCGAATACGTTGGCAGGATCACTGCCGGCTTCCCGGCATACAGCCCCGTCTGACAAGAACCATAACCGCCATGGTGAACCAGCACATCGCTCCGATCCGCCAGCAACAATCCAGGGAGGTACTGCTCGTGCCGGAAGTTGGCTGGCAACGGGAGCAGTTCCTTCGGCAAAGGATGATGCCCCGTCGTCAGAATGACCAGTACGTCTTCCTCGGCCAGTGCTTCAACACATGCTTGCAGAACCACAATCGAGTCGAGCCCCTCGCTGGATGGCGCATATCGGGGGTTGCCCGAATACACCCAAACCAGAGGCCTGTGCGTCGGCAGGCAATTGACCCACTCGGGTAATCTCGCATTTTCCGTCTGCCATAGAACGCTGCCCACATACGTGACCTGTGCCGTTTCTGGAAGCGGATCCGTTTCTGGCATGCCGACCGCCAGGGTCAGATCGCCAACGCTGAGGTCTGCCAGTTTGCTGATACATGGCAAACCGTAGTCGGCAAGGACGCGATTCACGACCGGCGCCGGCGAGGGCAGGTTCGGTGGCGGAGTCTTCCACCAGATGAACCCCTGGCTGCTCGGATGGGCGTCAGTTTGGATGACTGTGATGACTGGTTTCTGCAAGGAGCGGGCGGCGATCACGGCGCATGGATTCCAAAAGTCGACGACCACGTCGGGGGTGCACAGTTTCATCAGCTCACGAAAGCTCTGGCACCTGGCGCGTACTCGGTCTTCATTCAGTAGACCCATCGTCGCAGCCGCATGGTCCATGTTCCAGACATCCGGGCAGTCAGACTTCGATTGGACGGGAGCTAGCTCGTTCACGACACGACGGTCGAGACAGCGCGGATTCTGATCTCCATGACTGACTTCATGGAACTCGGAAACGAGGTTTTCAAACCCTGCTTCTGCAATCAACTGACGGGGCGCTTTGGCTGGGCAATGGAACATAACTCGGTGGCCACGAGCCACGAGTTCCCGGGCAATAGGAAGCGACCGTGTTTGCAAGCCGAGATCATCGGTGGCGAGTGTAGTGAACAGATATTTTGTCATTGTTCCGCTCGTTTGGGTGCAGCGGAGATGGCTCGCCGCCGAATCGCAGGATGATCAACGATCGTGTTTCAATTTCGGCACGGGTGCGTATGCTCCGGAACTCCACACGCGCACCAGGGCCCGTAACCTGACTTACCTGCGCAAGACCTGAGTAAAATCTCAACCGATTGTTGGCTCGGAGAATCCATTCATTCGTTAAGAAAAATGTCGATCCCGATCCAGACCGCTGCCAGCGACTTGAGATTGCTCTTGTAGGTCCGTGTAACTGTGTACTCTCTTCCACCCTTGATTCGAAGTCCGTATGCGCCTGTCAGCCGCGATTGGATATGCTCCACAAACGAACTGTTCACAAGCACGGACCGATGAATCCGAATAAAACCATACAGTTTGAGTTTCTGTGCCATGCTTGAGATGGACTCGCGCAGCAAATACGAGTCAGACCGGCGCTGCAGTGAGACATAGTTGCCCTCGGCCTCAACGGCAACGACATCACTGGGATCGATGAAAACAATTCTCCCGTTAGCTTTGATCGCGATTCTGGCGGAGTGCCGCTGCGAAAACCTCAGCAACTGCTGGTGGCCGTTTTCCTTCGCCCGGTCTCGAAGGCCAATGCCAGGAACCTCGGGTGTGGCCAGAGGGAGAACGTGGTTGGCTTTCTTTTCTGACTTGTCGGGCGCTTCCATCGCATGGCTGCTGACCTCGCACCCTTCCGCATCGCTGCTTGTGGCCAAAATACTTGCCAATGCGGGCTGCGCCAGCGGTTCGTCATGGATGATCAATACTCGCATGATCGTTCTCTCTCGGTTCTGCCGGTGCGGCAACTCCATACAGAAGATTTCATTCCCACGTCTTTTGTCCGACATCTCCAGCGCGACACACCCTTGGTACTCATGCTGCTGGGACTCGCCCCGCGATTTCTTAGCTTGCCGGCCTCCGTAACGCTGCTCCGACTAGTCTGCCAGGCCCAGACTCTTGCACAAAAGCGATGAGCCTAACGTTCTTTGGATCTGTGCCCGGCTTGAGTTTCAACTGAATGTCTTCACCAAAGCTCTGTCCCTTCTGTAACCGTCCTATCTTGGTGAGTTGTTGCACCACCGCAACGTGGGTCAGGTGCCGGCCGCCATTTTCTCCGTGCAGGACCTGAGACTCCACGTGATCAAGAGCGACCGCCACGCAGACGTCGGCGTTGTGTTTGGCAAGCGTGCCATCCGCTTCAATGCGGATTCGAAACACAGTTGGATTTCCGGCATCAATGGTCACCGCACCGATGCGCACCGGAACCGTGGGTCTAGCCGCAGAGTCCCGCAGTATCTTCTCCATTTGTTGCGGATCGCCCACGCGAATTTCACTGGTTCCATCCACAATGAGCTGCGGCGTGTACGCGGTCTTCAGTCCGAGAGCGCTGACATAGGCTCTCTGGCGTTCAGTGAGGGCAGCCGAGGAATTTGGGTCTTTCCAACCGTCATGGTCCCAATAATCCACGTGTTCACTGAGCACAATCAATTGCGCACCGGCTATGGGTTGTAGAGTGTCCATTTTTTGGAGGAGGGCGTCCGCCGGAGGGCAGGTGGAACAACCTTCAGAAGTGAACAACTCCACGACGACGGGATGAGCATCCGGACTCGATGCTCCAGCAGCAGGGGAGTTTTCGGTCTGCATGCTCTGCCCGCTAACAGCAGATGTGCTTTGCAGGCATGAGAATCCGAACAACCAGATAGCAAAAATCGATAAGCGCGCCCAACGACCGCGACCCATAACCATAATCTGGATCAGAACGTTCTCAGCGTCAATAGCCACTTCCCACGATTTCATGCTGACCACGAGGTAAGTACCCGCCGACTTTACATGTTGTCCTCGGTTCTCCCCAGGGTTCAGCCACGAAATTCGTTCGTTTTCAGTTGTAGTCTTGATCGTAGTCCCTGTGGGGGCAGTCCGGAGCCCGCTATTGCGCTAACCCTCGGGAAGTGTTTAGCCTCACGAGTCATTGGCCGACCTCACCTCGTTGTGTTTCAAGTTGTGAGGGAGGCATGGACGCTACGTTTTCTCCGCGCGCTCAGGATCGCGCGGCAATGCCGATGCCAGGACGAGTGCCGCTCCGCCGTAGAGCAATGTGTCAAAGACGTAGTCTAACGCTTCATTGATCTCCAGCGTTGATCCGCGGTGGGCGAGGACAAGGATCAACATAATCAGCTCTAGGGAAAGAGCGAGGACGGTCATTAATGCGCCAATCGAGGTTGCGGCTATTCGAGGTTTCTTGTTCAAGCCCAGACCGATTCCAGCGGCCAGTAGGATCGCTCCTGCCAGGTATCCCCATACGCTCGGGAACGGTACCCATGTCGGCGTCATCGTTTCCGAAGAAACGCCGGGTGCAAACTTCGGGTGAAGAAAATGTTCCACTCCAAAAAAGATCGCAGCCATCGCTATGACGATGCGCCCAAATAAAATCGTCCATTTCGCCAGTTGCGGCGACGAGGCGCGACTGTACAGTCCGGCGAGAGCGAATCCAGCTCCGGAATAAGAGATATCTCTTAGCACGATTTCCCACGCGAATCGATCTTTGGGATCTACGAAGACATTCGGGATATGCATCAGGCAGACAAATAGAAAGAACATCAATCCGAGCAGGGAGAAGGACAAGCGTACGAACTTTCTCACCGTAAGACTGGTAGCGGCTGCGACCAGCGCGCATCCGACAAGATACGTCCAGAACAAGTGCCCCGGCATCCAGGACGGGACCAGATCCTTGATAGGCCCCGGGCTGCAGAGATGATCGGTCCCGAACATCGCGAGGGGAACCGCCATGAAGACCGAGCCCAAGGTGATGAGCTTGTCCCAGCCGCGAGACGCGCTGATCTCTTTTCGAAGTATAAAAACTCCGGCAACGAAATAGATTAGCCCGACAAAAGACATCCAGTAATTGATTGATGGTGAAAGCATCTGCTTAATTGTGCCCTCCTGTGCAGGATCTGACTGGCGGTTTGACCTGAACCAACAAGAAAACAATTTCACTCTAGGTTAAATCGGCGCCAACTGGCAAAATGACACCTCGTGCCCGTTGCCTGCTGTGTTCTCCTTCACGGCTGCTTGGTTATCTTGGGTCGGCTGCAATTGCTTATACCCTAACCATTGGCACGATTCGACGCTTTTGTTGCCGCTATGGTGTCGCCAAGTGTCGAAGCGACGCACAAACGCTTTGAAGATACGAATTGTGAGTACCACGGTTGACGGGAGTTTCTCCGGACGAATGTGCTATACCAGTGCGGATAACGCAGAGGTGGAGTCATCGTCTAATCGCTTCGACGGAGGTCATGCATGACTAGAGTCGCGTTGCTTTGCGTTACGGTTGGAATGACCATGAGCCTTGTGAGCTGCTCTCGCAACCGCGCAACCATCACGCAGGAAGAACTGGTTCGAAGGACACAGGAAATTGTCGACGCGGCGGGAAGCGGAGATCGGACGCCGTTTGAAAAATACTTCGCGGCGGACTGCATGATTTTTGATGAGAAGGGCCGAAGCATGGACAAGAAGGCCTTCGTCGACGACCAATCCCCATTACCGGCCGGAATCTCGGGTTCCATCGAGGTGGTGAAGCCGCAGAGCCGGATTCTGGGGGACACTGCCATTTTGAGCTACGACCTGGACGAAACGGAAACGATTTTCGGCCAGGAATTGAAGGCTCGATATCACGAAACGGACACCTGGATTCGGCGAAACGGCGAATGGCAGATCGTCGCTGAACAAGTGCTTCGATACTACGAAGATCCAGCGCCGGGAAAGCCAGATCCGAAAAAATATCAGGATTACGCGGGCACGTACGAGCTTACGCCGGGGACGACGCTGACCGTATGGAGTGAGGGTGGGAAATTGTTGTCGCAGAGAACAGGCAGGTCTAAGGACCTGCTGCTCCCCGAGGCGACCGACATATTTTTCCGCAAGGCTGTGGAAGGCCGGCGGCTGTTTCGACGCGATGAAAAGGGAAGAGTGGACGCGTTGATCGACCGGCGAAACAACGAAGACATTATCTGGACAAAAACAAAATAGCCGTCAGCTCTCTCGCAATCGGAGAACACGGGTAGGGGGCGTCGCACAGCACGCCGCGATTCAACCCCCGCTTGCGGCCGCGAAGTTTCGGGCCTGATCGTAAACTTTGGGGATAACGCCGGTTGATCTTCTCAGTCGGTGTGGAGCGGCAGTACCTGGCGCAGCATGTTCCAGTCGTTCATCACCTCGGTCTGCGAGGCGCGCGGGCTGTCGCTGGACCGCAGTTCTTCCTGTAGGCGGGCGGCCAGCAGCTCTTTCGCCAGATCGGGCGGAGTGCCATCGTGCAGAACGTTTTCGCGCGCGATCCCTACATCCACCCATTCCTCGTTCATCTGCACGCGCAACGTGACCCGTCCGTATTCATCGAGTTGAGGCTCGGAACTGTTCTCCAGGTGCGCCCAGATCTTTTCGTTCCGCCGGGCCTTGAGCTCAGGCGCAGTTTTCGCCAGCGCGGTATTGAGCTCGTGCTGGTAGCTGCGGCGCTCCGCAGTCGCCAGTGGAGGCTCCGGCGGCTGTCCTGGCGCCAGCACCAGTGCGTTTTTCTTCGGATCAAACCTGCCGCCGCCGATATAGGCCACCGCTATGGCGCCCGCAGCCACTGGTTCAAACACGGCCACCGGCACGATATATTTCTTCGATTTCAACAACGACTCCACGACCCCATGCACCGTGGTGCTGCGCTGTACGCTGCCCGGCACCTGGGGAATCACGAAACTGGAAGATTGCAGCTCAGGATGCCGCGCGCTGAATTTCACCAGCAGTTTGGCAATCTCTTTGGGCGTAGTGATCCCCATGTCTGCAACTAGATTGCGATGCAGAGTCCTGGGATAGTAAAAGTTGATGACTTCGCGGGCGAAATCGGCGCAATTGTGCGCCACCAGATTAAAGTGCGACTGGTTGTTGCGCTCGTTGTATACCCGGATGAACTCGTCATCTCGCTCGGGGCTGGTCTGGATCTGATAGCCGTAAATTGTCCGGTCATAGGAAGATCCCACCAGCTGGGTCCAGTTTCCGGCAGGCGGCTCACCGTTGGGCAGGTCGGGAGCGATTGCTTCCAGGTAAGTCTTTCGATATTGATTTCGGAGGAAGGCAACCACCTTGGGATTCACGAAGAGTGGAACGTCCTCCGGCCCCTTTACCGCATAAAGGTAGGGCATCAGAGGAATCGCAATCCAGTCGTATCCCGCAATCTTGTTGTAGCGGCCGATCACCACGCCGGTTTCGCCCGGCATGCAGCGCCGCAACCGCACCGGAGTTTCCGCGCATACCCGGTCCAAATAGACGGCGGCGTGGCCGGTGGCTGTGAAAGCGCCAAAGTGTCCGTAAGGCTCTTCCAGCAGCAGGGTCGCGTCCGCGTGCGCCTTCGGCAAAACCAACAAAGACACGAGTAGCGCGAGAGTTTGAAGCCGTCGATATGGGGTGCGAACGGACATCGTTTTTGAACTTCCTAACCTTAAACTCGGCCTGCCAACACTAGTTGCGCAAACCCGCCCTTGTAGTGACTAACGTAATGCGCCCAGACTTCGGGCCCGGGTGTCCTTGACGAGTGGCTTAAAGCGGAGCAACAGAGTTCACTGATTAGATGCTCAGGTAACCGCCTGGCGATGCTTTATGTAAGTTATTGATAAACAATGTACATGCAGCTCTTTCAAGCGCCTGCAATAAGCTGACCGAGGCGCCCTCTCAACCCCCGGCGCAGCGAAAGCTTCTTACCGGCGGCGCCTAGTGTGAATTCCCCGCCAGCTCGTGGACGATGCTGTTCACAAAAGCCTTGGCATCGCCGAATAGCATCAGCGTGTGGTCGAGGTAGTAGAGGGGATTGTCGATGCCGGCGAAACCGGGGTTCATGCTGCGCTTGATCACCATCACCGTGCGGGCCTTGTCCACGTCGAGAATCGGCATGCCGAAAATGGGGCTGGATTGGTCGGTGCGCGCGGCCGGGTTGGTGACGTCATTGGCGCCAATCACCAGCGCCACATCCGTTTGGGGAAAATCTCCGTTGATGTCGTCCATCTCGGCCAGTTTGTCGTAGGGGATGTCGGCCTCGGCCAGCAGCACGTTCATGTGGCCGGGCATGCGTCCCGCCACCGGATGGATGGCGAACCGCACGTCCACGCCGCGTTTGGTGAGCGCGTCATAGAGTTCGCGAACTTTGTGCTGCGCCTGCGCCACCGCCATGCCGTAACCGGGAACGATGACCACCCGATTCGCCGCCGCCAGAATGCCTGCGGCCTCTTCCGCGGTGGCACTGCGAACCGTCCTCTCTTCTTTGCCCGCTGCCGCCGATGCCTGTACCTGTCCGAAAGCGCCGAACATAACGTTCGTGAATGACCGGTTCATCGCCTTACACATGATGACCGAGAGAATGAATCCGGAGGAGCCGTCGAGCGCGCCAGCGATGATCAGCAGCTTGCTCTCCACCACGAAACCCATGGCGGCCGCGGAAAGTCCGGCGTAAGAGTTCAGCAGCGAGATCACCGTGGGCATGTCTGCTCCGCCGATCGGCATGATCATGAAGACGCCGAAGAACAGCGGAATGATCACCATGACGGGAAACAGCTGTTTGGCGCCGGGATGGAGGACGAGGTAAATGCCGGCCGCAATCGCAATCGCCAGCAGGCCCAGGTTGACGATGTTTTGTCCCCTATAGGTGATCGGCCGTTGCGGCAAAACTTCCTGCAGTTTACCCGCGGCCATCAGGCTGCCGGTGAAGGTCAGCGAGCCCAGGATCACCTCCATGCAAATGACGGCCATCATGAAAGGCGGAACGTTGGGCGCTCGCAAATAAAATTCCGCGGTGCCCACCAGGGTGACGCAAAATGCCCCGAAAGCGTGGCTCAGCGCAGTCCGCTGCGGGACCGCGGTCATCTGCACCAGGCCGAGAGGAACGCCGATGCCGGAGCCGATCACCAGGGCGATGAAGATCCACTTGTAATCGACGATGCCGTGGTGCAGCAGCGTCCCGGCAATCGCCAATACCATGCCGATCTCGCCTGCCCACACCCCGTGGCGGGCAGTCTTGGGAGCGCTCATCCATTTCAGAGAAAGAATGAAGAGCACGCTGGCGATCAGATAAATGATCTCGATAATGTGCTGGCTGCCTGCGAACTCTGTGGTCATGGTTTCGTCGGACGGCTGGATTTGAACATCTTGAGCATGCGATCGGTGATTAGGAAGCCACCCACCACGTTGCTGGTGGCGGCAATGGTGGCCAGAACGCCCAAAATGAATGACAGGTTGCTCTTGTGCTCACCCACCAGCACGATGGCGCCCACCACGGCAATGGCGTCCAGCGCATTGGTCAGCGACATTAGCGGGGTGTGAAGCAGCGGCGACACGCGCTTGATCACTTCGAATCCGATAAAGCCCGCCAGCATGAAAACGAATAGCCCGTCGATTAAAGCGGAATTCATCTTGCCCCCCAAAACCCACAACTCATCTCATTCAGAAACTGTCAAAACGCTCAAGTCCACATTCTTCAC
>Ga0209517_10004004_pt1 | contig 19647 bp, 18 predicted proteins | sample PeaSoiMetSII2010_FD_187695 | JGI IMG/M metagenome (GOLD analysis project Ga0209517, IMG submission 187695) | Peat soil microbial communities from Weissenstadt, Germany - SII-2010 (SPAdes) (version 2) | ecosystem: Environmental > Terrestrial > Soil > Wetlands > Peat | place: Germany...
CGCAGCCGTGCTCAGTGCGCTACAGCAAGTGCGTGATGAAATCGCCAAGACGAACGCCAAGAGCCGCGCCGCAGTCGAGATCATCGTAGGTAAGTTCGGGTTTGATCGCAGCTCACCCCCTCTGGCCGCCATTCTAGAGTTCGTTCGCAAGTGGGAGGGAAAACCCATCACCAGTAGCGGCCAGATTTCCGAACTGCTCGAATACCTCGACTACTTTCGCGAGGCCGGTGGCACGATTCCCATGTCGTCACCCGAAGTGGACGCCGTCCGTCTGATGACCGCTCACGCCGCCAAAGGACTCGAATTTGATCATGTTGCCATTCTGCGGGCTAATTCGGGGTCTTTTCCTGCTGCTTATAAGGAGTCCCTGGTGGAATTCCCCCGCGAGCTGCGCGATCTCGAGTCGCTGGTGCCTGAGGACGATAAGACCCTCTACGAGCAGGAGGAGCGGCGCCTGTTTTACGTGGCCATGACCCGTGCCCGCGACTCCCTCTCCATCTACGCCAAGGGCGGCACCGGCAGGACTGATCCCACACCCGCCGGCTACCTGCGTCTCCTTCTGAAGGATCCGACCCTCCACCGCTATCTGCGTCAGCGCCCGCCCCTCGGCTTTCAGACCGATATTTTCGCCCACGCCAGCCCGGCGCCGGTGGGTGTGGCCGCCTGGGTTGCACTGCCGCCTGCTTCTGATTTAAGCGCCCGCCTCAGCGCCAGCGCGGTGCAGACCTACGAAACCTGTCCGCTTCAGTTCAAGCTCGACCGCGAGTGGAGAATCCCCGGCGAAGTCCCCGCCGCCATGCAATACGGGGCAACCATGCACCGCGTGCTGCGTGCTTACTACGATTCTGTCCGCCAGGGTCGCACTATGGCGGAGGAGTCCCTGCTCGAACTGTTTCGCACCGACCTGGCCGACGCCAAGCTTCAGGACAGCTATCAGCACGACCTTTATCTCCAGCAGGGAGTCGAGCAACTCAAGGAGTTCTTGGCCCTGTGTCGCCGGGGTGAGATGCCCGAAGTCCTGCACACCGAGGAATTTTTCGACGTGAAAGTCGGCGCTACGACTGTGGTCGGAAGAATCGATAGGGTCGACAAGCTTCCCGACGGCCGCGTGGTCATCACCGACTACAAGACCGGCAAGCCGCTCTCGCAGGAGGACGCGGATGAGAGCTTGCAGCTTTCAATCTACGCTCTGGCGGCTCGCGAGAAGTGGGGATACCGGGCCGAGCATCTGGCCTTCTACAACCTGAGTGAGAACACTTCCGTCTTCACCCACCGCAACGAAGCCCAGCTTCAAGAGGCAAAGGCAAAAGTAGAGGACGTGGCCCACAACATCGCGGCGGGAAGGTTCGACGCCAAACCCAGCTTCAGTTGCCGCTTTTGCGCCTATCGTGTCCTGTGCCCAGCAACTGAAAAGCGCCTTTCGGGAAGTTCACAGAAATCCAGCGACTAAGATTTCAATCCTTGGGGATGGTTTTCGGTCCCACAAAAACTTAGGGGACGCTTTCCGCGTCCCCTTTGCTTTTGCCTTGACTGAAGGCTTAGTGTTTCTTCTTGCCAGCCTTCTTTGCTTTCTTCTTGGTTGCCATTTAACTATTCTCCCTTTCCATTGTTCATGGATTCACAACGATCGTTTGTTGCGACTGTTTGAAATCTAGAGTCAATGAAAAGTGATGTCAAGAAAAAAATGACATCATTTTGGCATTCGGCCACCACACCAAAGTCACACCAACGCGGCGAAACAGAAAAGTTCGTGCGCGACTACCTCGCGAACACCGAGTGAAGCAGAATTTTCTTCGCCAGCAGCGACACCCACTGTCACATGTCGAAGTTTTCTCTTTCACGCTGACTTCATAACGAGGACGTCGTGCGGACCTGCTTCGTCGCTGCACAAATTCAACTTTTTCTCGCGCTGCGCATCTATAATCTGACAGGTACAAAGACTCGCAGGAGCACTCATATGGCTGCTTTCGACGATGTTGTCATCATTTCCGGCTGCCGCACCCCGGTAGGAAAATTTCAAGGCAGTCTCTCGGATCTGACTGCTCCTCAAATCGGCGCGGTCGTGGTGCGTGAGGCAGTGAAGCGCGCTAACCTCGATCCTAAACAGATCGACGAATGTATTATGGGCAACGTAATCTCCGCCGGACTCGGTCAGAATCCCGCGCGGCAGGCCGCTATCTTCGGAGGGCTCGCTCCTGAAGTAGGTGCCATGACTATAAACAAGGTGTGTGGCTCTGGATTGAAAGCAGTTGCACTCGCCGTACAAGCCATCCAGACCGGCAACAGCTCCATCGTAGTTGCCGGCGGCATGGAATCTATGACCAACGCGCCTTATCTGCTGCCGCAGGCCCGCAAAGGCTATCGCCTGGGCAACGCACAGGTGGTCGATTCCATGGTCAACGACGGCCTCTGGGATATCTACAACAACTATCACATGGGCATTACCGGCGAGAACGTGGCTGAGAAATATGGCATCACCCGCGAGGAGCAGGACCAGTACGCAGTGAATTCGCATCGTAAGGCAGTGTCCGCAATCAAAGAATGCCGATTCAAATCGCAGATCGTTCCCGTGGAACTCCCGGTCAAGAAAAAAGGCGAGGTACCGGTGATCTTCGACAAAGACGAATCCCCGCGCGAAGACACCACCATCGAAATCCTGCGCGCGCTCAAGCCCGCCTTTAAGAAAGACGGCACAGTCACCGCCGGCAATGCGCCCGGAGTGAACGATGGCGGCGCGGCCGTTGTAGTCACCAGCGCGACTCGCGCCAAAGAACTCGGCGCGAAGCCCATGGTCCGCATCGTGGCCCAAGCCACCAGTGGCGTCGAACCTAAATGGGTGATGATGGCCCCCGTTGGCGCGGTACGCACGATTTGGGAGAAGACCGGCTGGAAAAACGAAGACGTCGATCTTTATGAATTGAACGAAGCTTTCTCGGTGCAGGCGCTCGGCGTCATGCGCGAGCTTGGCCTCGATCCCAACAAAGTCAACGTGAACGGCGGCGCGGTCGCCATCGGACATCCCATCGGTGCCAGCGGCGCACGCGTTTTAGTGACCTTAATCTATGAAATGATCCGCCGCGACGTGCACCGCGGGATTGCCGCGCTCTGTCTTGGAGGGGGCAATGCGGTGGCGATGGCAGTGGAGCGGTAGGGTGGCTTACTTCACCGGCCCTAGATACTGGTCCAGCCAGTTGAGTGTTTCCTTAATGAGTTCGTTGCGGGGAATGTTGTGGCCGGTGTCGTAGAGTATGTGTTTCTTCTCATCTTTCTTCGATCCCAGCATCCGGTAGAACGGTTCCTGGTTCGATTCCACAGGGAAGAAGAAATCGTAGCGCCCATTCAGCATCAAGACCGGCTGCTTCACCCGTGATACGAAGTTGATAGGCTCGACTTCAGGAAGCGATTGCTGGAACTCGAGTCCTCCCAGCGCAAGAACACAAGCCTTGATTCTTGGTTCGATTGCCGGCACCATGCCGCCCATGGCCGCGCCCCAACTATAGCCATAGTAAGCCAGCTTATTGTGATCCAGGTCAGGGCGTGTCTCCCATACCGCCTGCGCCAAGGAGGGCGACGATTTCGTAAGGGCCGAGTTTTGTACCTGGGACAAGCGCCATCGACAGGCAATTATACCCGCCGCGTCGATTGCTTCCGAATCGGGTGTGGGGTTCGCCCATCCTCAGCGGGCATGTGTTTATACTCGGGATGATGTTGACCGTGCCCGCGGGAGACTGTCTGTTAACCTGTGCTTGGAGATTACCAGCCGAAAACAAAGGCCGACTGTGCATGAAGAGATTTGCAGTTCTTCTTTTCTTCGGTGCTCTGCCGCTCTTTGGCCAGAGCAATAGCGGCGAACTGCGCCTTAAAGTCGCCGATCCGGACGGCTTGGGCGTGAAAACAACCGTTCAGATCGTCAGTGCCGCGAATCAGTATCGAAATACTCTGGTGACCAGCGATCAGGGTAACTTGGACGTGCAGCGTTTGCCCTACGGCATTTATCAGCTTGAAATCAAGCAGTCTGGCTTTGCCGCCATATCGGAAACCATCGAGGTTCATTCCTCCCTTCCCATCGAATACAAAATCCAGCTCAAACTGCCGGCGGTGAATGAATCCGTGACGGTTAATGCGGCCAACACTCTGATCGATCCTGATCAAGCCGGCTCGGTCAATCAGATTGGCTCCGATGTCATCCAAAACCGGCTCAGCTCCGTTCCCGGCCGTTCCTTGCAGGACTTGGTGAATTCGCAGCCCGGCTGGTTATATGAGGGCAATGCCGTGCTGCACCCGCGCGGCTCGGAATATCAAACCCAGTTTGTGGTCGACGGCATCCCCATGACCGACAATCGCTCACCCAGCTTCGGCCCCGCGATTGACGCCGACGATGTGCAATCGATGAGCATCTATACCGCCGGCATTCCCGCCGAATACGGTCGAAAGATGGGGGGGGTGGTCGAAGTGAACACACTCCAGAATTCACAACCCGGTTTCCACGGCCAGGTGGTGCTCTCTGGCGGCAGCTTCGATTCGGCCGGAGCGTCCACACAGGGGCAGTACGCCTGGGGCAAGAATACTTTCGGCGCCAGTGCTAGTGGCAGCATGACCGACCACTATCTGAATCCCGTAGTCCCACAAAACTATTCGAATACGGGCACGCTCGGCGATTTTTCGGTCAATTACGAGCGCGACTTGACCTCGAAAGATCGCTTGCGATTCATCGTTCGCCATGAACTCTCACGCTACGATATTCCGAACGAACAAGTGCAGCAGGCGGCTGGCCAGCGTCAAACCGCCGACAACATTGAAACCATGGGAATCGCCTCCTACCAGCACACATTTTCGTCCAATGCGATGGCCGATCTTCGCGTCATGGGGCGCGACAACGCCAATGACTTCAATTCCAACCCGGAGTCGACGCCCATCGAGGTCTTTCAGCACAATCGCTTTCGCGAGGCGTATTTCAAAGGCACCACCACGATCAATCATGGCCACAACGAATGGAAGTTCGGGGCGGAATCGGACAACATATTCCTGAACGAAAATCTCAACTACATCATTACCGATCCTACCCAATTTGACCCCGGTACACCTCTGACCTTTCGCTTTCTCGGTACCCGGCCGGATCTCGAGCAATCCGTATTTGTGCAGGACCAAATCCGCCTGAAGAACTGGACCATCAACGCCGGAGTGCGTTGGGACCACTACCAGCTTTTGCTCAACCGTCACGCGGTGGACCCGCGCTTCTCGATTTCGCGCTACTTCCCCTCCGCGAACCTGTTGGTGCATTTCTCTTATGACCGGGTATTCCAGACTCCGTCGTTTGAGAACATCTTGCTCTCGAATTCATCTGCCATTCAATCGCTTGATCCAACCAGCTTTCTCCGGCTGGCGGTGGAACCCTCGGAAGGCAACTACTATGAAGTGGGTTTAAGCAAGGTGTTTATCGGAAGGGTCAAACTGGACGCCAACTATTTCCGGCGTCTGGTGGCCAACTATGCGGATGACGATCAGATTGACAACACCACCATCAGTTTCCCGATTGCATTCCGCAAGGCGGTCATCTATGGTGCGGAGGCAAAACTTGAAGTCCCCGATTGGCATCACTTTTCGGGCTTCTTGAGCTATTCCTATACCGTTGGCAACGCCTGGTTTCCGGTGACAGGTGGTCTGTTTCTCGGCGACGACGCCGCGGCCGCGGTAACCCAGACCACTGGGCATTTCCCCGATTCGCAGGACCAGCGCAACACCATTCGCGGACGAGTTCGTTACCAGGTGACCTCGCGCCTCTGGGTCGCAGGCGGAATTCAGTACGACACCGGGCTTCCCTTCGACTTCGATGGCGACCCGGCCACTGTACTCGCGCAATACGGCCAGCAGGTATTGAATCGCATAAACTTTTCCCGCGGGCGCATTTATCCTGCCTTTCAGGTCAATGCCTCGGCGGGCGCCGATGTTTATACCTCCGACCGCATAAAGGTGCGGTTTCAGATCGACGGACAGAACCTGAACAACGTTCTCAATGTCATCGATTTCGGCGGCCTTTTCTCCGGCAACGCGATCGGCCCATCGCGAAGCTACGCTATGCGCCTCACCACCAACTTTTAGGTTGCCGGCGTCCTGCCTATTCCGCCCGCAACGTGATCGCCGGATCGACCTGCGCCGCCCGGCACGCGGGTGACCCGGCACGCGGGTGACCCGCCACGCGACCCCTGACACGTCTGCCAGCAGTGCGATCACGCCCAAATACGTCTGAACGAAGAGAGTCTTGATGCCGTCGGATTCCGATTCGAAAATGCGGTACAGGATTTCCGGGCGGCGTTGCCAAACTGGCGCTTGGCGGCATACTTCGCTGCTTCGGGAGCCATGCCTTCGGCTTGCAGCGCTTTCTCCTGCTGTTCGCGATGGAAAGCCATCTCTTCTTCCAGTTCACGGTGAAAGCGTGCCCGCGTGAACAGAATCCCCAGCCTCTTGAAGAAGCGAACTATCGCGTTCATCCTCGCCTCCTATGCGTCCTGCAACACCCGGCCAATGGCCGCGATCATCTGTCCAAACTCTGACAGTTCAAGCCCCAGCTGTTTGCGCCCCAACGCCGTCAGCGAGTAATAGCGGGCGCGCCGGTTGGTTTCCGTTTTCTTCCACTCGGCTTTGACCCAGCGTTGCAGCAGGAGCCGTTGCAGCGCGGGGTAGAGTGAGCCTTCTTCCACCGTCAGCACGTCCTCAGAAAGGCGCTTAATGGAAAGTGCAATCCCATAGCCGTGCAACGGAGCCCGGGCCAGCGTCTTCAAAATCAGCATGTCGAGCGTTCCCGGCAACAGCTCAGATTTTTTGGCCATTGCCTACATATATAGACTGTCTATGGATAGATTGTCAACGGTCGGAAACGCAAACGTCCGGGGTTCGGGGAGGGAAGAGCAAACTCTATTTCTTGAGTTCCTGGAGCCAGTTCACCACCAGGGTAAGGTTGGAGGAATTCTGCACTGGCGCTTGTATCATCACGAAGCGGTTGCCGTCGAGTGTGGCCTCGAACAGGCCGGGGCCGACGGGTTGTGTGGAGAACAAAAGTTGCGGCTTACCCAACTCTATGCTGTCGCCATGTGCCGTGGCTTCCACCGACATCATGCGCGCGTGGTCATCAAGATAGAGAATTTCCTTGCCGTTGCGGCCCCATACTGCCGCGATCCCGTCCCCCACCAGAAACTTGCCCCCAGGTTTGGGAAAGGCCACGACGTACACCTGGCTATGCCCGGCCTCGAACGATTCATAGGACATCCACTTTCCATCCGGCGAAAACACGCCGTTACGCGTGTTGAATTTTTCCTGTAGGAAAGGATACGGTTTGTGGTCGCCGAACATCGGCATCACCCACACGTCGTAGTGCCCGTTGGACAAGCCTTCGTAGGTGACGTATTTGCCGTCCGCGGACCAACCGCTCGGGTATTTGTCTATATCGTCGTGATACAGCAATTCCTCCTGGCGAGCGCCGTTGGCCGGCCGGGTGTACAGGTCAATCCGTCCATTGCGCCCGGAGTCAAAAACAATGGTGTTCCCATCCGGAGACCAGGTGGGATCGTCGTCCCTGGATTGCGAGAAACTGAATTGCGACTTGGTGCCACGGGCCACATCGTAGATGTAAAGCTCCAGATGCCCGTTGGCGTCAGCCTTCGCCGCCGCGACCTTCTTTCCATCCGGCGAAATATGGACGTCCTGAAAAGTCCCGCTGTCGATGACGTCGCCCTTCTTTCCGCTGCGGTCGTACCACGCCAGGTCGAGAGTAGCTGCTTGGCCGCCGACGAAGACCAGTTTTCCGTCGCCCGAGAGCGAAAATGCCGCCCCGCCCCGCGCGTCGCCGCGGATCTGCTCAGCGATGGGAACGGGATTCCCGGACAATCTGAATTTCTTCGCATCAAAACTCTGGGCCAACAAATTCCCGCCGACGACGAATACCAGATACCCGTTGGCAAATTCACCCCGGTAATCCGCGCCCGTCAAAGTTGTGTCCTGCGGCGCGTCGAGTGTGCCCAGATGAATAGCTCCCCGCGTTCCTGTAGGGCTATTGCGCGTGAACTGGAAGAAAAGAAAATGCCTTCCATCGGGCAAGAATGCAGGCCACCGCTGCGAAGCCGGGCCTGCCGTCGAGGTTGGGGTGGGAGCCTCTTTCTGTTGGCTCATCGCGGCAGACGGTGTTCCGCCAGCCGCCGGAATGCGGAGCAGGGGAGACGAGGAGTTCGGAGCGAACAAAATGGTGCCTTCTGCTCCCCAGGCGCCACCGCGCGGGTCGGAAGCGTCAGCCAGGGTTTGCACCGCTCCGCCGCTGGCATCGATGATCCTCAGTTTTCCTTGCGCAAAGAATCCCAGGCTGCGGCTATCCGGCGACCAGAAGGGGAAACTAGCGTCATCGGTTCCAGCCAGCGGCTGGGCCGCAGTCGAATCCAGGGAGCGCACCCAGAGTTGGGGCGACACTCCCGCGACAGTTGCCACAAATGCCAGCTTGGTTCCGTCGGGCGAAATAGCAGCGCTCAGCGGATCAAAAGTGTGCTGCTCCGGCGGCAGAATGCTAACTCGCAAGGGATGCGCAGGCACGGGCGCACGCAGCACAAAGCCAATCGCAAATGCGATGGCGGCGGCAACGGCCAGGGCAGCAATTCCCCATGCCAGTCTCTGGGAGACCCTCCGCCTTGCCACCACAGGCGCAGGCACGCCCGCCTGTGAGCCGCCTTCGGTAATCCACTCCAGTTGCAGTTTTACGTCGTGTGCGCTCTGGATGCGCTCTTCACGCTCCTTCGCCATGCAATAGCGCACCAGCCGTTCCAGCGCCGGCGGGGTCATGGGCGCCAATTGCGAGAGCGGCGCGGGCTCAGTAGCCAAGATCGACGCAATCACGCTGGCCTGGGTCTTGCCCGCAAACGCCCGCTTGCCGGTGGCCATTTCATACAGCACGCAGCCCAGCGCGAAAATGTCACTGCGCGCGTCGGCTTCTGCGCCTTCAATCTGCTCCGGCGCCATGTACTGAAAGGTGCCAACGATCGTGCCTTCGACCGTCAGCGCCTTGGGCGTGGTCATGGCGGTAAGGGCACTGGAACTGGGAGTCTTGGCTTGCGCCTGCTTGGCCAGCCCGAAATCCAGCACCTTGGCTCCGGACTTGGTAACATGATGTTTCCCGGCTTCAAGTCGCGATGGATCACTCCCTGCTGATGCGCTTTGTCCAGAGCGTCGGCCACCTGGGCGCCATAGCGCAACACTTCCTCCAACGTCAGCGGTCCCCGTACTAAACGCGCGTCGAGAGTCTCTCCTTCCAGGCACTCCATCACCAGGTAGTCGGTGCCATCCTGGGAGCCGATGTCGTAGAGAGCACAAATGTTGGGATGAGAAAGCTGGGAGATGGTACGCGCTTCCCGCTCGAAGCGCTCCTTCAAGCTGGGACTGGAAACAAAATGCCCGGAGAGAACCTTGATGGCCACGTCGCGGTCGAGGCGAGTGTCGTGAGCGCGGTACACTTCGCCCATGCCGCCCGCGCCCAGCGGACCAACGATTTCATAAGGACCCAGTTTTGTGCCAGAGGCTATCGCCATCGGTGCGCGTAATTATATTCCATAGCGAGCGAATGTGTGGGTTTTCAAATGATGGGATCTCGGCGAACAGAGTCTACCGAGTCCGCGACTGGGATCGCCTTTATCCCGTTGGCAGCGTCACCGTAAACACCGCCCCGCCGCCCGGCCCGGACGCGGCTTCCACATTCCCATTGTGTTCTCGCAAGATAGCCTTGCAGATGCTCAGGCCCAGGCCGGTGCCGCGTCCCGGGCGCTTGGTGGTATAGAAAGGATCGAAGATGTTGGGCAGAATGTCGGGCGGAATCCCGGGCCCGTCGTCCTGAAAGATCACCGCGACCGACTTATCGCGCTTCTCCATCCGGATTCGCAGTGTGCCCCGGTCGCGCACTTCGCGCATTGCCTGCTCCGAGTTCAGGATGAGGTTCAGAAACACCTGCATGAGTTGGTGCGCATCCCCGGTCACGGAAGGAATGGAACTCTCGCGCAGAAAATCCACGGTGATGTTGCTCTTGCGCAACGAATAAGCGTGCAGATGTAACGTCCTCTGCACCAGTTCCCCCAGATCGATCGCAGCTTTGCCGGGCGCCGGTGGCCGCGAGAAGTACATCAGGTTTTGGACAATTTCGACCGCGCGCCGGGCCTGCTGCTGCAACATCTCTAACTGTTTGCGGGTCGCCTCCGCGGGCTGCGAATCCTGCAACAGCTCGCTCATCCCCAGAATTCCAGTGAGCGGATTGTTCAGCTCATGGGCAAATCCTCCGATCATCTGGCCCATGGCCGCCAAGCGCTCGCTCTGGATGATCTGCTGCTCCAGTTTCTTTTCCATCGTAATGTCGCGCACCGAAACGATCACGCCGCTCACTTTGCTCTCGGCATCGAAAAGTGGACTGGCCGAGGCGCGCATGGTCCGCCAGCTTCCATCGCGGTGGCGGGCGCCGCATTCGCAGGTGCCGAATTGCTGCCGCCCTGCAATCAGGTCGCGAACGAGCGTCAGTAGTTCGGCGGAATAGTCCTGTCGCGCCTCGACTTTCTTCTTCAACAGCTCTTCCGGCGTGTAGCCGAGCAGATCGCGGACCCGTGAGCTTACAAAGCTGTAGCGCTCGTCGAGATCGACGACCAGAATCAAATCAGGGAAGCTCTCGAGTAAGTCCCGCTGAAACTCTTCCTGCCGGCGCAGGGCTTTCTCCATTTCGCGCCGCTCCGTAACGTCCACCAGCGTTCCCTGATAGCGGACGATCTTGCCTGCGGTGTCCCACACCGCGCGCGAACTATCGAGAAAAGTTGCCAGGCTGCCACCTTTGCGGCGCAGCGTGATCTCTCTCGCCCGCACGCCCCCCTGATCGTCCGCAGTCCGTCCCAGCACCGGGTTTTGATTAGGGTCGGAGTTCAAGGCTTTGGGGTCGAGCGCAAGCAGTTCGTCCTTGCTCTCATACCCTAAGACCCTAACTAGCGCCGCGTTGCCGTCGAGCAGTTTGCCTTCTGGAGTGCTGAAGTAAACGCCTTCCTGCAAAGTCTCAAACAACTCGGTGAAGCGGCGCTCCTTTTCGTGTTCTTCGGTCACGTCGCGGGCCAGCATGCTTACGCCCACAACCTCACCGCCCTTCACGATGGCGTTGACCACACAATCAAAGTAGAGTGTCCGCCGGTTCGATTTCAGACGCACCTGCACCGTTCCCGACCAGCGGTGCTTATCGAGAAACCGGGCTAGACCACGTTCCACATCCTCGCGCTTCGGCTCATCCAGGAACTCGTCGAGCTTGTGGCCCACGACCTCGGTGTAAGGGATGCCCAACAGTTCCGCCATGCGACGGTTTACCGTGCGCAACTTGCCATCCAGCGAGACCGCAAAAGCCACGTCGTCGAAGGAGTCGATCAGCTCCTTGAAGCTGCGCTGCGAGCGCGCGATCAGTTGCCCCAGTTGATCGAGTTGCTGATCGCTGGGAGTGCTGGCGCGCTCCTGCAAATCCCGCACCAAGGCCTTGAGTTCAGTCACGCGCTTGCGCCGGCCGTAGGCAAAGCCTGCGAATGCGATGGCGACACACAACAGGCCAATCGAAAGCAGTCCCAGATGATAGGGGAGATTCTGTAGACGTTCCCAGGACTCAGCCGCAAGCGCGGTGGCCATCAGCACCAGAAACAGCAACGCGGTTCGCCACAGCCAGTTTTCTTCCTTTTCCAGATGGCTGGGAGTGCGGACCTGTCCCGGTTGTTTTTCTTCCTCTGCCATAAGTTGCGAATCTCTTACTACGGTGAGCCGCATCTGGCAGCTAGGCCGTAGCTGAATCGTAGTGCACGGGACAAACGCAAACAACCGGAGGGGTAGTGGACAGTTTGGTTCACACTTAACCTGGTTCAAACATAACTTTGGGTCAGTTGTCACCGTTTGGCCGTGATCGCGGTCACTAAGGCTTCTTGGCGGAATGGCTTAAGTTCGAGGTTTCGGGTGTGGGCGGAGCCTTGCGACTTGCAACCGGAATTTTTCTCAACATAACACCATGCTCTACAAGACCATGAGTGCCGCGGTGTATGGCATCGACGCCAACATCATTGAGGTTGAAGTCGATATCTCCGGCGTCAAGACCATGGAGGATCAGTTCCACACCGTCGGTCTGCCCGACGCCGCAGTGCGCGAGAGCCGTGACCGGGTGCGCTCGGCGCTTCGTAACTGCGGCTACGACATTCCCTCGACACACATCACGGTGAATCTCGCACCCGCTGACATCAAGAAAGAAGGATCGGGCTTCGACTTGCCCATGGCGCTGGGCATCATTGGCGCCTATGGCGGACTGAACAAGAAGGAAGTTCCGGACTGCCTTTTCGTGGGCGAGCTATCGCTCGACGGCGGAGTGCGTGGAGTACGCGGCGCACTGCCCATTGCCATTGAAGCCCGTGGCCGCAAGATTGCGCGCTTGGTAGTGCCGGAACTGAACGCCAGGGAAGCAGCGATGGTCAGCGGGGTCGAAGTCTATCCCGTCAAGTCGTTGCTCGACGTGATCCGCTTCGTCAACACCGGAAACGGCATCACGCCGCTTAAAGTGGATGGTCAAACCCTGCTCAGTGAGGCCGCGCATTACACCGTCGATTTCAAAGACGTCCGCGGCCAGCAGACCGCCAAGCGCGCCCTCGAAGTGGCCTGCGCCGGTGGTCATAACCTTCTCATGATCGGGCCACCGGGTTCGGGCAAGACCATGCTGGCAAAGCGCATGCCCACCATCCTGCCACCCTTTACTTTCGAAGAGGCTCTAGAAACGACCAAGATTCACAGCGTCGCTGGAGTACTCGACGCCGGAGCTGGCCTGGTCGGCGTTCGCCCCTTTCGCTCGCCTCACCACACGATTTCAGACGCCGGCCTGATCGGCGGCGGCGCCGTTCCCCGTCCCGGCGAGGTTTCTCTATCGCACAACGGTGTGCTGTTTCTCGACGAACTGCCGGAGTTCCCCCGCAACGTTCTCGAAGTGATGCGCCAGCCACTCGAGGACGGCAACGTCTGCATCGCCCGCGCCGCAATGTCACTCACTTTTCCTGCGCGCTTCATGCTGGTGGCGGCCATGAATCCCTGCCCTTGCGGCTATTTCAACGACCGCACCCGCGATTGCCGCTGCACCCAGCCCATCATTCAGCGCTACATGTCGAAAATCTCCGGACCGCTGCTCGACCGCATTGACATTCATATCGACGTGCCCGCGGTGAACTACAAAGAAATACGCTCGAAAGCTGAACCGGAGAACTCAGCCGCCGTCCGCGAGCGCGTGGTCCGAGCGCGGGAAACTCAGCTGCGAAGATTTTCTGTTACCCCCCGCGACAAGATCTACAGCAACGCGCAAATGGCTCCTCGCCATATCCGCATCTTCTGCGAGCTCTCGGCCGACTGCGAGCGCCTCCTGGAACGTGCCATGTTGCAGCAAAGCCTAACCGCCCGCGCCCACGACCGCATCCTGAAAGTAGCCCGCACTATCGCCGACCTAGAAGGCGTTCCCGGCATTGAGCCAAAACACATCGCCGAAGCCATTCAGTACCGCACGCTGGATAGAACGTTTTGGGCGTAGCGTGTTAGGCGCAGGCGTCCTCGCCAGGGCAACGCCGGGGCACGGAGGACATGCTAAAGGCAACAATCCCCGCAAGAAACACCTTGACTCCGCGTTCTATTTCACGTAGGGTAGACCGTTCCGAAGGCTAAGTAGCTGATTTTGCCCGAGGAACCTCCGCTGACAATCGCGGCTTTTCCCAAATAGTGAGAAACTTTCGGGTCAGGCGGAGCATCTATACCAGTAACCAGAGCTTTCCTGTACAACCCATCTGCAATGTGTAGTTTACGTGCTCTGGCGCACCAGCGCGGCAGCACGTGGATGGGCGCTCGACCGGGCGGCTCGGATCAGGGAGTGAACACAAATTATGCGTTCTGATCGCGTTTTTGATGCTTTACAGACATTACGGAACCGATATATGCTTTGTCAGCTTGCCTCCAAAGCTACCCGCAAGTTTCACAAGCCCAACACCAGAATCCAGGAAACCATGAACGAGGTGTTGGACCGGATTGCAAGCTCGGAACGGCAGACGGTTCTGTCGGAGCCGGAAAACTTCGCCGAGGCGCAACGGCGGGCTGCGTAAAACCAGCCCGGCTTTTCCCCTCGCTTGGGCAAGTCTTTCCTGAGTGACCCTCCTTATTGAAAATCCCTTCGCAGGTGAACTAGAGAATGACCATCGCAGAATTGAAAGAAAAAAATATAACTGAGCTGACCAAGATCGCCCGATCTTTGGATCTGCCCGGGGCCAGCGGTCTGCGCAAACAGGACTTGATCTTCAAGATCCTCCAGGCGCAAAGCGAAAAAGAAGGCCACATCTTTGCCGAGGGCGTGCTGGAGATTTTGCCCGACGGCTACGGCTTTCTCCGCTCGCCCGACTACAACTATCTGCCCGGTCCCGATGACATTTACGTCTCGCCCTCGCAGATTCGCAAATTCGACCTCAAAACCGGCGACACCATCAGCGGCCAGGTCCGTCCTCCACATGAGGGCGAAAAGTACTTCGCTTTGGTGAAGATCGAAGCCGTTAACTTCGAGTCGCCCGACGAGGCCCGCAACAAGATCCTGTTCGACAATCTGACGCCGTTGTATCCGCAAGAACGCCTGAAGCTGGAAACCGTCCGCGAAAACGTCAGTGCCCGAGTGATGGATCTGCTGACTCCCCTCGGCAAGGGACAACGCGGCCTGATCGTATCGCCGCCCCGCGCCGGCAAGACCATGCTGTTGCAGAACGTCGCCAACTCGATTACCACCAACCATCCGGAAGTGGTGTTGATGGTGCTGCTGATCGACGAGCGCCCGGAAGAAGTCACCGACATGCAGCGTTCGGTCAAGGGCGAAGTTATTTCTTCGACCTTCGACGAGCCCGCTGCCCGCCACGTGCAAGTCGCGGAAATGGTGATCGAGAAGGCCAAGCGCTTGATCGAGCACAAACGCGATGTCGTAATTCTGCTCGATTCCATCACGCGTCTGGCGCGCGCCTATAACACCATCGTTCCGCCCAGCGGAAAAGTTCTCTCCGGCGGCGTGGATTCGAATGCGTTGCAGCGTCCGAAACGGTTCTTCGGATCAGCCCGCAACATCGAAGAAGGCGGATCCCTGACCATCATTGCGACGGCCTTGATCGACACCGGCTCCCGCATGGATGACGTGATCTTCGAAGAATTCAAAGGCACCGGCAACTCGGAAATTATCCTGGACCGCAAACTGGTGGACAAACGCGTGTTCCCGGCAATCGATATTCAGCGCTCCGGCACCCGAAAAGAAGAGCTGCTGATTCCGAAAGAAGACCTGACCCGCATCTGGGTCTTGCGCAAGGTCCTGAATCCCCTGTCGCCGGTGGAAGCCATGGAATTGCTCATCGACAAACTCAACAAGACCAAGTCGAACGGCGAGTTCCTGGCGAATATGAGCTCGTTGTAAGGCTTTTCATCGGCCACGTAGGGGCAGGTGTCCTCACCTGCCTTTTTTGGTTTTGCGTCACTGCGAGCTTTTCTCTGCGATCTCAGCGCGCCTTTTCTCTCTGCGTCCTCTGCGATTAGGTTTTGTTCTTGAATGTACCAAGGTACCATGGTACACTCTGAGGATGAACCGCCTCCTCGTCGAGCGTGTCCAAACCGGTGTCCGCATGGAGAAACGCCTGCTAAAGGTGCTCAAGGCGTTTGCGGAATATAAAGACATGACCCTGGGCGATCTGCTCGAAGGCATCGTGCTGCACGCCTTTGATGGCAAGGCGCCGTTCAGTTCTGAGTCGCTTGCTCGCATTGCGGATCTCAAGAAATTCTACGGTTTGAAGCTAAACGCAAGCGCCAGTCACCGCCTGAAAGAAGTCGCCGTTGGTGCTGGAACAGCCCGCAGCAAAAATAAAAAATAGCAGCAGACGGAGGCCACATGACGCAAGACGCCAACAAACTCGCGCGGACCGGCCTGCAATGGTCGCTGGGTCTGGTCTTGATCTACGAGTGTTCCCGCCTGGTTTTCTCCGCGGGCGCGAAGCATTCTTTTGAGACGACCCATTTGCCGCAATGGTTCCGAATTGCTATCGGCGCAGTCGAACTGCTGGCAGCAATTCTGTTCCTGCTTCCGCCCACCGTGCTGGCCGGAGGCCGCCTACTGCTCGCGACATTCGGCGTGGCGGCCATCGTCCACATCCTTCACGGCCAGCCTGACGTTGGATACCTGGTGATTTATGCGATGGCGGTACTAACCGTGATGACCGGTCGCGATCATTCTTGAAACCATCGCCGGGGGTAGCTATGCAGCCCCGCTCCCGCGCGCCTATAATTTAGAAATTCCATTCGCGTGAGGTGATTGTGCGATTGATCGTGTCTCTATTCCTTCTGTCTCTGATCCTCGCGCTGCCCACCTTGTCGTTTTCAAGCAACCCGCCTCAGATCTCCCACCCGCATGACCCCAACGCCCCTCCCGAGGATCCGGATCGTCAAAAGCTCGACAAGGAAATGTTTAAGAAGGCCAATCAGGAACGGCAAGCTCAACTTCGCCGCGACACCGAACGTCTTTACCAACTGTCCGCGCAACTGAAGCAGTATGTGGACAAGTCCAACGAGAACACCCTTTCTCTCGATGTCATCAAGAAGGCCGAGGAGATCGAGAAACTGGCGCACAGCGTAAGGGAAAAGATGAAAGGCAACTGAAACCCCTTATCCCGCCGCCAGGTCGAACAATGTTCCGAGTCACCCCCTGAATTCCAATGCGGCAGCTCTTGCGATACAATTGCAACTCGATATCAACAGCAAAGGAAAACACCGGCGATGCCACTGCCTCAGACCGAAGCCCCCGGGAGACTGCAAGCGGAACTGATGTCACGCGGTCTGCGCATGACCCACCAGCGCCGCACCATTCTCAGTGTGGTCGAGACTGCCAAGCAGCACCTCGATGCCAGCCAAATCCTCCGCCGGGCGCGCAAACTCGACCCCCAGGTGGACCGGGTAACGGTATATCGCACTCTGAAGCTGCTCAAGCGGCATGGCCTGGTGGACGAACTCGACCTCATGCACATGCAGGGCGAGAAGCATTTCTATGAGCGTCGGCCCCAGCGCGACCATATCCACATGGCCTGTCTGCGCTGCGGCAAGATCACGGAATTCGAGAGCGACCTTTTCGACCGCCTGAAAGGCCAGATTCAGCGTGATTGCCAGTTCCATATCGTAGTGACCCGACTCGAGATCGGCGGCTACTGCGCGCAATGCCGGTCAGCCAGCCAGCAGTAAGCCTTCTACTATTGCATCTGGTTGCAACAATCCTGACACACAAAATGCTGCGCTCTTCTTGACCACGGATCGTCCGACCACTAGGATGAAGTCTGTCCAATCATAATGCAACCCAGTTGCAACTGGAAAGAGACGGATGAACGCCATTACGCGATCGGTTTTACTAACGCTTGCCGCTACCTTGCCCGCAGCCGCACAAGAGCGCCCCTACTTTGTCACTTATTCCCACGAGATGGAGGAACCCGGCAACCTCGATATCGAACTGTTCAACGCGGTCGGCAAACCTCCAGGTGCGAATCGCTTCCTCGGCTCCAATATCGAGTTCGAGTACGGCGTGAAAACCTGGTGGACCTCCGAGTTTTACCTCGACGGCCAATCCACCGCCAATGACAGCACCATTTTCACTGGATACCGCTGGGAAAATCGTTTCCGACCCCTGCTGCGTGAACATTGGATCAATCCTGTCATTTATCTCGAATTCGAGAACACCAGCGCCGACAAAGCCCTGCGGGAGGTGGTTGGCCACGATGGCGTGCCCGATTTCCTCGTTCCAAATTCAATTGCCCGGCTTGACAAAGAACGCGAAATCGAAACCAAGTTGATCCTGGGCAGCAACTATCGCGGCTGGAATATCAGCGAGAACATCATCGCGGAGAAAAACCTGTCCAACGATCCCTGGGAGTTCGGATACGCCTGGGCAGTCAGCCGGCCTCTCAAACTGGCTGCCAGCGCGCACAAGTGTGCATTCTGTGCGGAGCGATTTCAAACCGGAATTGAGATGTACGGAGGGCTGGGCGACCGGTACAGCTTCGGGCTCAATCAAACCTCTCATTACGTCGGCCCAACCGTTAACTGGAGCGCGCCCGGCAACCTCACGCTTTCATTTTCCCCGCAGTTTGGGCTCAATGATTACAGCATTCCGCGCCTCTACCGCTTCGGCGTCTCCTATGAGATCGAACAGGTCCTCGGGATCTTTCATCGGGAGACGAACTAATGGTCCGCAGACTGCATGTTTCGTTGTTCCTGGTTCTATTCTTCGCGGTTCTGCTGTTCGCTACCGCTGATGGCGCGTGGTTGGCCAAGGTCCCGGCCAGCGATCATCAAAAGACCAACCCTTATCAGGGGCAGCCGGACGCCATTGCCGCCGGCCGCAACATCTTCGAAGAACACTGCGCGAAGTGTCACGGCGAAAATGCGGAGGGCAGGAAAAAGCGTCCTTCGCTGCGAACTCAACGCGTCCGGCAGCAGGCCACCGAGGGTGACCTGCACTGGCTGCTGGTCAACGGCAGCATGAAAAAGGGTATGCCTTCGTGGGCCAAGCTTCCCGATCCGCAACTGTGGCAGCTGGTGACCTATCTGAAATCACCGCATGAATAGCGGGCAAAACGTGGCTAGGGCAACAGGGAAACGACTAAGCCTGGCGGCCGTGGCGCTGGCAGTGGCCGCACAGTTGGTTCCGGTGGCAAGAGACAATCCTCCAGCTCCAGCCCCGAATCTGGTGTACGCCACCGCACCTGGCAATGTGCGCGCAGTGTTCGATGATTCCTGCAAGAACTGCCACTCCAATCAAACCGCCTGGCCCTGGTACAGCTACGTGGCGCCGTTTTCGTGGATCGTCGCCCATGACGTGCACAAAGGACGCAGGCAGTTCAATTTTTCCGAATGGACTACATACCCGCCAAAGAAGCGGCAAGAAAAACTGGAAGACATTTGCGATCAGGTGGTGAACGGCGATATGCCCGACGGCAAGTACTTGCTCATCCACCGTAGCGCGCGGTTGACCCAGCAGGACCGCGAGGCCGTTTGCGCTTGGGTTGAGACCATGCGCTGAATCACTTCGCCCACGCTCAACCTCAAGCTAAAACGCCACCCGCCCAGGCGGATGGCGCTTTTCGCTACAACCCGTAGTCTCTACTGACCCGCCTTCTCGGTCCCGATCCGCATCCCGTAGAACGAGCGGTACACAAAGAAAAACGACACCAGGAAGAAGGCCAAAGCGAATCCGTGAGTGAGATTATCGCCCGCATCGGTCGTCAGCTTGACCGCCAACTCTACCGCGAGCAATCCGAAGAGAGTGGTGAACTTGATGACCGGATTCAGTGCGACCGAAGATGTGTCCTTGAAAGGATCGCCGACTGTATCCCCGATCACGGTTGCATCGTGCAGCGGCGTGCCTTTCTGCTTCAGCACCACTTCGACAATCTTCTTGGCATTGTCCCATGCGGCGCCGGCGTTGGCCATAAAGATTGCCTGATACAGACCGAATATCGCGATCGAGATCAAATAGCCGATGAAGAAAAAGGGCTCCACGAACGCGAAACAGAGGGTGCCGAAGAATACCGCCAAAAAGAT
>Ga0209517_10004005_pt1 | contig 19643 bp, 8 predicted proteins | sample PeaSoiMetSII2010_FD_187695 | JGI IMG/M metagenome (GOLD analysis project Ga0209517, IMG submission 187695) | Peat soil microbial communities from Weissenstadt, Germany - SII-2010 (SPAdes) (version 2) | ecosystem: Environmental > Terrestrial > Soil > Wetlands > Peat | place: Germany: Weissenstadt...
GTTCGAATTAAAATGTTAAAAATGGTCGGGGCGAGTGGATTTGAACCACCGACCTCCTGGTCCCGAACCAGGCGCGATAACCAGGCTTCGCTACGCCCCGACAAATCGCCCGGAGCCGCAAAAGGCGCTCTGGGCTGAACTTCTAGGTTAGCACAGCTGGCGCTCGAGGTGCCAGGAAAGGGCCATAGCGGCTCCCAAATCCATATCCCTGCGGGCTCCCAGCGCGGCCCGCGCCGGTCAAGTCGCCGGGAAGCTCGTGCTTCCCGGCGAACCCACAGTGAAAACGCGGAAACCGCTAGAATTCGTAGCGCAAGGCGAACTGCATCACGCGCGGGTTGGTAAGCAATCCCGAATAGTTCCCGAAGGAGTTTCCAACGTCCATGTACTCATTCCCTTGCTGCACGTCAAAGCGGACGGAGTTCGTAATGTTGAATACTTCCCACCGGAACTGTAGCGTCTGTTTTTCGCTCCAGGGCATGGTCCAGCGCTTGGCAAGCCCCATGTCAATTCCAAAATAACCCGGCCCCCGTATGCTATTCCGCTGGCCCACTTCTCCGGGGAACGGTACGCCGAAGGAGTTTACAGCCGCGGGTCCGTTGGCAAAGACGTTCACCGCGCCAGCGTCCGGATTCGGCGTTCCATCAGGATTTGTGGCCGGTACCGTGTAAGTCCCCGTCTTCACCGGGCTAATCAGAAATGCGTTCGGCGACAATTGCCAGTCGGTGATATACCGCGCTCCGGCCGAAACGTTTACCGGGAAACCGCTGGTCATCCTAAACAGCCCGGAGAGCTGCCAGCCTCCGATTATGGCATTGAGCACTCCATGAGCATCAGACGCAATCCACCTGCCCTTGCCGAAGGGGAGCTCCCAAATCCAATTGGCGTTGAATTGATGCGTTGTGTCGAAGTCCGAGATTGCGCGATTCAAGCTGGGATCCCAAGCGTTATAAACTTGGCCGCCCAGCCCTCCGAATACACCTACGCGTTCGGCATCAGAGGACATGTCGATCGATTTCGAGAAAGTGTAGTTAAAGTCAAATTGCAGTCCATGCGACAGTTTGCGGCGCAAGGTCACGTCCAGCGCGTGATAGTTGGCAGCTCCAATGGATCTCCACGCATACAGCGAAGCAAACTGCGGATTCATGAAGGAGTTTGCGCCACCGGACGGGAGATAGCTCTGCCCGGAGAGGTTCGCGTCGGGTATGCCCTGCGTGTCCCAGTATTCCAGTGCGGAGGTTTCCTGGTAATTATATCCGCAGAACAAATCGTAGATCGCAACCACCGGGCTCGTCGTTGCCGTCATCCCTCCGCCTGGAAGCGTGCAACTGCCGACCGAGTAGGCGCCCCCGCTTGCTAGCGGCTGAAGCATGTCGGCAAAGTATTGTTGAACGTTCGCAGGTAGAGAACCCAAACTCGCTGCAAATTGATCGGTGCTCTCTCCCGAACGGTAAATCTTGCCGAGAGCGTCAATAGCCTTGAAATAGTCCAGCCCGCTTTTCTTATCGTACAAGTCCATCGGCATTGCCAGGTCGACGGGCGTGAGCAAGCGATGCGACAACCGTCCCACATATGCTGTTTCAATGGAAAAACCGCCCTTCAGTTCCCGGCTGAATGATAGATCCATCGTGTAGGAGTACGGTGTCTTGAGGTTCTGGTCGATGCCGGTTTGTACGGCAAATAGCCCTGTGGGGAATGGTGTTGGAAAAGTTGCCGCCGGAGCGGGAACCAGAATTGGGGTAACGCCATCCGCTGCTACCGCGGGAACGGTATTGATGTCCGTAACTCGTGGTGCCGTCGCAGGACTCAGTAATCCCTCCTGGGTGGTGAGTGTCGTGGAAAGACCGAAGGAGCCTCCGGTATTAAAGTCATCTACAAGGGACTCCCCTGCGCGGTTATACACAATTCCAAAGCCTGCTCGAATGCTGCTTTGCCCTTTTCCCCCGAAAAGCGCCCCAAACAATCCCGAATCGGAATCCGGGGAATAGGCAAAGGCCACGCGTGGTCCAAAGTTGTGGTAATCCCAGTTGTAGTAGCCGGGACGTCCGCCGTTCGCCGGGCCGGAAAGATTAAACGAGATTGGAGCATCCTGATTGGAAGGGATGCCCTGCATCATGTTCGCGCTCCGCTGGGCAAACCAGTTCCCCAGGTTGAGCGTCGGAGTAACCTCAAGTCCATTTGTTTCCCAGGGAGGCGAAAACAGCGAATACCGCAGGCCCAAAGTAACCGTGAAGTTTGGCTTTACTTTCCAAACATCCTGCGCGTACATCTCATAGGAGTCCTCTGCGAAGTGGCGTTGCACAGGAGTGCCTTCCCCCTGCACCGTTCCGTTTTTCAAGTAGTTGTAGTAGCCGTCGACTTGGGACACTGCTCCATAGATTGCCATGACCGGGTAATCATAAGAATTCGCAAAACTCGGGTCGACGGCGGGAAAGCCTGCGCTTGGCGGATCAAATGCCGACCCCGTATTCGCGATCGCGCCCGTATCCAACCATGAGGAGTTCGTCACCGCGTCGTTGTACGAATTGTTGTAATTGGATTCGGCGTCTCGGAGAAACGAGATCTGCGTGCCAAATTGCCAGGTGTGCCGTCCATGCGTCCAGGAGACGTCGTCATAAAAATTATGTGTCGGGCGCTGGTAAGCGGAAGAACGGGTGATCGCACCTGACCCATCATTCAGGCCCCGGAGATACACCCAGGTCTGGTTCGAATTACCGATCTGTCCAACGCTCTCTCGCACAAAACCGTAACGGAAGTTGTTGATCAGGTTCTGCGTGATGACGGCGCTATAGTTGGCGATGATTCCTTTGTTGAAATTCACCACGGTGTATTGGGGCGCTTGGCCAGGCAGATACTGCGCTTCCGCATTCGCCTCGTTCGCCAAAGCTCCCGAAACAGACAGGCGCTGCTTCGCATCGGAGGTGAGGTTGTAGTCGAGCTTCGCGATGTACCAGTTCTTTGTGTCGGAAATCGGAGACGCAAACCGGTATCCCATATAGTTGTAGCCATCGCCGTAACCTATCGTATTCGCGGTCGGAAAGGTCTTGAGATAGCTGATAATTGCGGGATCGTATCCGATTCCCTGAGGATCCATCTGCTTTAGCGCGGCCGGGCCGAGCCCATAGTTGCCAGGTATCACCGGAAAAGACTTGCCATCGATTCCCTGGACCGACCCACCCGGGCAGAGCGTTGTGTTCGGCGTGCCGTCAGCATTGAGCTGGCACTCATACATAATTATGCCGTCCTTCATGGAGTCGGAAGGCACGGTCGAAAGTTGGCTGGCCGCTTCCGCCCGCCTGGCCGCTTCAATGTTAACGAAAAAATAGAAGCGGTTCTTGATAATAGGCCCGCCTACAGAGCCTCCAAATATATTCCGAATGAGTTTCGGGGCTTGATTGCAACTCTTGTCGCTGAGCGGTGTCCCGTCCTGTTCGCAGGTCTGGATTTGGGCCGTCTTCACGAAAAAGTCGTTCGCGCTGGTTGCGGTGTTTCGGTTGTATTCGTAAAGCGACCCGTGAAAATTATCCGTACCACTCTTTGTCACTAGCGCGACCTGAGCGCCCCCGGAAACGCCTTCGTCCGCATCGCCTCCCAGCGTGGTTACACGAAACTCCTCCACCGAATCCAAAGTCACCGGCAGCACCGAGTTAAACGCATAGCCTCCCTTCGGGTTGACCGGAATCCCATCGAGCGTCACGTTGGTCTGGTCGCTTCGCGCGCCGTTGACGGCACCGCTTCGTGTGTCCACGTCCTGGTCCACATCCGACCGGTTCCCTGTGTACACCACGCCCGGCTGCAAACTCAGCAAGTCCGGTACGTTGCGCCCCTCCAAAGGCAGTTCCTTCACCTGATTTTCACCGAAGGCCACACCCAGCGAGGCATCGGTCGTATTCAAGGTCACAGCTTGCGCGTTTACTTCTACCGTTTCCGTGGTTGCTCCGACTTCAAGCTTCACGTTGACGGTCGCCGGATTATTCACCAGCAACTGCAATTCGCGTTGTTCGTATTTCCGGAATCCCGCGGACTCCACGGTCAACCGGTACGTCCCGGGAGGCAACGCGAGAAACTCGTAGGCGCCCGTGTCATTCGTAGCGGTTTGACGCACGAACGACTGCTCCTGGCTTCGCAGAACCACGGTTGCGGCTACGACGGCTCCGCCGGTCTTGTCCTCCACCGTCCCTCTTAAGGACGTCGTGCCGGTTTGTGCAAATACGGCAGTGAGGCAGAACAATTGAATAACACTCAGCCAAAATAACGAATAAACGCGCTTCATAGCACTTCACCCTTTCCCCCGACCACCTGAGCGGTCAGTGCTTCCATCGAGAGTCGGACACCGTAATCCCTTATGTTCAACTACCCGCGGGCCTGCTCACTTCCCACGACGCCGTAAAACCAGGGTGCGGATAAAAAGATGATCCCAAATCGATTGACCCCGCGTTTCACGGCACTGCCCCAGAAAATGCTACTACTCCCCCGGCCTCTTGCTAGGAATCCATCGCTTCATCCGCAAGTGGCCAAAATACAAACTGCGCCGGCAGCAGGTATACTCCTGTCGCCTGATTTCTTATCAAGCAAGGTTCTGATCCGCGATGTAAGTCTGAAGAGGCGGGAAGGCCCGGGGACTCCTCTCGCGAAGAATCACCGACCCGACAAGAGACCACTCACGAGTCCTGCACTACACGTACAACCTCGTTCCACCACGGGCTTGCCTTGAAGTTGTCAGATTCTTTGCCAAATTACGCCGGGTGTCAAGGAAAGTTCAGTCAATCGCCGGTAGCGGAATTGCGAATGCTCGGACCGCCGAACGATGCGCCTTGGATGTCGCATATAGGTTGAGACTTGCCAGCGCCCGTACAAAAACAAAACCGCCGGGAGCATGTGGCCCCCGGCAGTTTGCCTTGCTCCTTCTATGATGTTCTAGAAGCTGTAACGCAACGCGAATTCCATCACACGAGGCTTGGTCAACGTTGCCGAATAGAGTCCAATCGTGCTGGGATTCGTGAACGCGCTGTTATTGGTCAACGACCCGGCGTCGAATCTCACGGAGTTGGTTAGGTTGTATGCGAACGCGCTGAAGGTCACACTCTGCCTTTCGGTGATGTGAAAATTCTTGTTGATCCCCGCGTCAATCCCGAAAAAGCCCTGGCCTCGGAAATTGTTTCGCTGGCCGGACTCACCCGGGTACGGGAGCCGCAGAACCGAATCCCAATAGGTACTGGGGTCAGCTTCTCCCGCTGCGCCGATATTAAACGCATAAGGGAGTCCACCGACGTACGTCAAACCCTGCTTTACTGGGGCAATTTGTACTGCTTTGCCTTCTAATTGGAAGTTCGTGTTGTAGGTTCCACCAGCGTCAACGCTGAAGGGAAACCCGCTGGTCCAGCGATAGATGCCGGCAAGTTCCCAACCTCCAAGGAGGGTGTCAGTAAAGTGGTTCCAGTCCCGCCCAAACCGCTTGCCACGGCCGAACGGAAGATCGTAGACCCAGTTGGAGTTTATCTGGTGCCTTGTGTCGAAATCGGAAACTCCTTTCATTTGCGAAGGATCCCAAGTGTTGATCACGGCACTCAACCCGCCGAACGTCCCTGCTCGTTCAGCGTCCGAGCCTTCATCTATGGATTTCGAGTACACATAGTTGAGGTCGAACTGCAATCCATGCATCTGGCGGCTGCGCAATATGAACTGGCCCGCATTGTACTGGCTGTTGCCAATGCTGGACCACGCATACAGAGCCGAAAACTCCGTATTGTAAAAAGCATACGGAGTATCGACCCCACCGATATTCACGCATGCCGGATAGCAGTAGGAATCGAAAATGTTCACGAAGTTGGAGGCTCCAAACGTGGACGGCCCCCAATTGCAGGAGAACAGTTCGTACATTGCTTGTGTTGAGGTCGGATTTGCCGGGAGCGTGTTGTCGTTCGGGATGCATGATCCGGTGTTTACCCCGGTAGCGCTCGGAAATAGGTTCTGCCAGTACGGCATATTCGGCACTTGTGAGGTCGGGGTCCCCGCATTCACGAGTTTTGCGAAGGCCGTAGCCGCGGCGAAGTAATCCACTCCGCTCTTTGGGTCCTTCAGATCGAGCGGCATAGCCATGTCGCGCTGTTGCAGCAAGCGGTGGCCAAACCGGCCGACATACGCGGCTTCAATGGTTAATCCGCCCGGCAGTTCGCGCGTGATGGAAAAGTCGATTGTCTCGGAGTAGGGGGTTTTCAACTTGTCGTCAAATCCCCAGGTAATTTGCTGCAATGGGTTTCCCAAGGTGCTGAGCGGAGGGGTGTAAGGGAACGGCGCGGTCGGAGCCGGATTCAGTAGCACTCCGTCTTCGCTGGAGGTCGGAATCTGATTCAGGCCTGTAAACCGCGCGCTCCCATCAATCGTCTGGACGGAAGCGGGATTGGTCACAATGGTGTTCAGCCCGAATGAACCGTTCTGATCAAACGTATCCACGAGTGCGGTCCCGAAGTGGTCATAAACAATTCCGAATCCGCCGCGTATCGAAGTCTTGCCGGCGCCACCGAACAAGGCTTTGAGCAGTCCTTCAGAGGACGGATTTGGGGAGTAGGCAAAAGCAAGCCGCGGTCCCAAATCCTTGTAGTCCCACGGCCAGTAGGGCTTCTTGCTGTTCCCCTGGCCGCAGGGGCTGTATGTAATGGTTTCGTCGTACGTATTGCCCTGATTCATAGCGCCAGCACGATTAGTTACGAATTGGTTTAAGCTTTGGTCAGGACAGACCTGATTGCCACTCATTTCATACACTGGTTGCAGAAGCGAATAACGCAGTCCTGCCGTGATCGTCAGGTTCGGCGTCGCTTTCCAGGAATCCTGAACATAAAAATCGGATTCCCACGAACGGAAGTTCTTCGGTACCAGCGTGTCTTGCGGCAGCAGCTGGCCCTTCGCCGTGCGGTTGTATTGGCCCGTAGATTCGGTGATCAGTCCAAGGATATTCCCGATCGCATAGTTGTAGGGGTTCGCGTTGTTGGGATCCACCGCAGGGAACCCAAATGCCGCAGGGTCCTCGCTGCCGCCACTTCCAGCAGCTCCGGCCGCTAGATAGTTTGGATTTGTATTCGCAATGTTGATGTTGGCGATGTCGGTTGCCCGGGAGTTGGTTATGCGGCGAACGTTCGTCCCGAATTGCAGCGTGTGCTTGCCTTTTATCCACGAGACATCGTCAAGCCAGTTGTACACCGGGATGTGAAACTTCCGGGTAAAGGAAGTGCTCGGTGATACTGAACCAACGCCAGGATGCAAGTCGTCGAAGTATCGGAAAGTGACAAGCGGCCCGTTTTCAATCCCCAGATTGTCCTGGCTTTGTCGCGTAAGTCCAAAGCGCAGGCTGTTGGTAATTGTGCTCGAGAACGTCGCCGCGTAGCCGGCGGCAATCGCCCGGCTGGTATCCCTCTGTATATTGTTTGGTGGGTCGCCAGGGAATTGGGGCGGCTCAGAGATTTTATCCGTCTGATAGTTGCCGCGCACGAACAACCGCTGCGTCCCCGTATGGTTGATGTTGTAATCAAGTTTCGCAATCGTGGTATTCAGTCGTATGGGATTCGGCGCGGAGAAACTGTAACAACTGATATTGAATCCGTCGGCGTTCGAGCAGGCTGACGAATTCGCCGTCGGGTACTGCTGGAATACCCCCGTCCCCTGGGCATTGGCAACGAACTTATTCACGCCCGGTCCATTCGGGCAACTTCCATTCGGAAAATTCGGAGGATCCGGCGTGCTGCAGTTCGGGTCCATTTCTGCAATCTGGGCAGGTCCCACTGCGTACACTCCCGCAGGCGCAGTCCACGATTTCGTCAGTCCTTGCACGGTATTGCCAGTACAGGCGGATGGGGTGGCACACGGATAAAACACAACCCCATCTTGAAGATTGGGAGCGGGCACGTTGCGCTGCACTTCCTGATTTTCTGCCTGCCGTTGTCCCTCGTAGGTGCCGAAGAAAAAGAGCCGATCCTTGATGATCCGCCCCCCTAGCGAACCACCAAACGTATTGCGCACCAACTTGGTCGGAATATTAGGCAAGCCGTTCGAGAGCTCCGTCTCCTTATTGAACCACTCATTCGCCACGGTATTAGTAGGACGGTTTTGCTCATATAACGAGCCATGGAACGCGTTGGTGCCGCTCTTGGTTACCAGCGTGACCTGCCCACCGGAGGATCTCCCCTGATCCGCGTTGTCCCCGATCGTGGTTATGCGGAACTCTTCAATCGAATCCAGCGTCGAACGTACCGCTCCACGGAACGCCGTGCCCGTCGATTGCGTGTTGTCGTCCACACCATCCAGCGTGATGTTGGCTTGATCGCTGCGCCCGCCGTTCAACGCGCCGTTGCGCGTATCAACCGTGTCCGTCGGATTCGTGATGTTTGCGATGTATGTGACCCCAGGCTGCAAGCTGAGCACGCCCGCCGCGTCGCGCCCCTCGAACGGCAGCGCTAGAATCTGTTTCGACTCAAACGTGTTGCCCATCGTGGCATCCTGCGTGTTCACCGCCTGTGTCGCTCCCTGCACCTCGACGGTCGTAAGTCCCGAAGCGATCTGCATCTGGATGTCGCTCGTAGCCGGCGTCGAAACCAGCAGCACCAAGCCGTTCTGTTTATAGGTCGCGAATCCTGTCGCGCTCACCGTCAAGGCGTATGTCGCTGGCCGTACATCCTGGAATTGGTAGAACCCGTTTTTGTCGGTCGCCGTGGTCAGGTTTATGCCGATCTCGGCACTGACCAGCGTGATTTGCGCGCCGGCGATCACAGCACCGTTCGGGTCCAGCACGGTTCCCCGCAAGGAAGTTGATCCGGTTTGTGCAAATCCAGAAACAGCACAAAACAACAGAATAAAGGCCAGGCAATACAGCGAATAAACGCGCTTCATAAAACTTCACCCTTTCCCCCGACCACCTGAGCAGTCAGTGGTTCCCTAGAGAGTCGAATCCCACATTCGCCGTGTTCAGTCACTCGCAGGCCTGCACCCTGGCCACCACGCCGTAAAACCGGAATGCGGGTGAAAAATGATCCTTAAGATACTGATCCCGCGTTTCACGGCACTACCCCAGAAAACGCAACTACTCCCCAATTTGCTACCAGGGACCCCCTGCACAGTCACGACTGGCCAAAATACAAACCGGCACCAGTGGCAGCTACACCCCGCCAACCAGCACTAGTTCTAGCACCGTTTTGATCCGTGATGTAATTCTGAAGAAGCAGATACCCCAAACGCTCTTCCCTCGAGACTTAGCGGGCCGAGAGGAATCACCCCGCGAATCCGGTGACTTCCCGGCTAACCTCGCCACACCACGGATATCCCTGAAAGTTTTCAAATTCTTAGACAAATTGAGGCTGGTGTCAAGAAAAGTTCCTTGAATGGCCAGGAACCAAATTACGAATAGTTGGGATGCCCCCTGATGCTTCCCAGGTTACAAAGATTTGCTGCATTTTCGCACACTCGTCTCCTGCCCTGCCCCCCTTTGGATGTTCCCGCCGTTCAGGGTTTTCCGAAATGCAACAACCGCGCCTGGGTGATCGCGGTGTTCGCCAGGATCGGTTCCAAAATCGCCGCCGTGACCTCTCCATCCAGCCGTACCAGAGAAACAGCTTCCGCCCCGCGTGAAGCCTCGCGGCGTCCCAACGCAAATGTGGCAATGTTCACGCCATGTTTCCCCAGCGTTGTCCCGATATAGCCGATGACGCCGGGCTCGTCGTTGTTGCGAAGGTAAAGCACCGTGCCTTCCAACTGAGCTTCCAGCGGAATCCCGTCGATGTTGATGGCGCGCGGCGAGCCATCGTGCAGCACCGTGCCCTCCGCGCTGAATCCTGTCTCTCCCTCTTTCTCTGGCACGGCTGCCACCTCCAGCGTGTGCGGAAAACCATGTTCCCGCCTCCGCGTTTCTTCTTCGACGGTCAGACCACGTGCCGCTGCAATCGCGGGCGCGTTTACCACGTTCACCTTTTGATCGAGCACCGCGTTCAACAGCCCCGCAAGCACGGCGCTGCGCAAGAGGTGCGTCCCAACTTCCGAAAGCTCGCCCGCATAGCGAATCCGTATGCGGGCAGGCCGCGTCACCGCCGCCTGCGAAACCAGCGAACCCAGCCTCTCCGCCAGCGTCAGGTACGGCCGCACCCGCCGGTATTGCTCCGGCGAAAGTGCTGGTAGGTTCACCGCATTGCGAATCACTCCTTCCGACAGGTAGTCCCTCACCTGCACGGCCACCTGAATCCCCAATTCCTCCTGTGCTTCCGCCGTCGAGCCCGCCACGTGCGGCGTGCATATCACATTCGGCAAACCGATCAGCGGTGAATTCTTCGGCGGCTCTTCGGCAAACACATCCAGCGCCGCGCCCGCAACCTGCCCGCTTTTCAGCGCCGCCGCCAGGTCCGCTTCGTTGATCAGTTCGCCGCGCGCCGCGTTCACGATCCTCACGCCCTTCTTCATTTGCTCAATCGTGGCGGCGTTGATCATGTTCTGCGTTTGCGGGCTCACCGCCGTATGAAGCGAGATGAAATCACTCTCCGCCAGCAATTTCTCCAGCGGCATCAACTCCACCGACAGTTCCCGCGCGGCTGCTTCGCTGATGTAGGGATCAAACGCCACAATGCGCATATCAAACGCCACCGCCCGCGTAGCCACTTCACTGCCAATGCGTCCCAAGCCTACTAATCCTAGAGTCTTCCCACGCACTTCCGCGCCGGAGGACGACTTCTCCCATCTTCCTTCGCGCATCGCCGCATCGAACTTCGGCACCTGGCGCACCATGGCCAGCAGCAGCGCAAATGTATGCTCGGCCACGCTCACCGAACTCCCGCCCGGCGTACTCATCACCAGAACGCCGCGCTTGGTGGCCTCGTCCAGGTCAATGTTATCCACGCCAACTCCCGCGCGCCCGACCACGCGAAGATGCGGCGCCTTATCCAACAAGTCCGGCGTCACTCGTGTGGCGCTGCGCACAATCAGAGCGTCCGCATCTCCCAGCTCGCCCTGAAGCGTCTCCTTTGTTGTCTGCACGATGTTCCAGCCGGTTTTTTTCAGGAGTTCCACTCCCCGCTCGCTGATCTTGTCTGCAACGATGACTTTCATGAGTCCTCATTTCGGGTAGGAGCCGCCGTCCACTCCCTGCCGGTCCCCTCCCAGGATGGAAAACTAACCAAAGTACTGTGCGGCTTGCTGCATGTCAATTGCAGCCACCAGGAGAAATCTAAATGTTCGTTATTCGTGTCTGTTATAGTTCTCGGAAGGGAGTTGCCATGAGCTTTTCCGAAAAGATACAGAAGGATATTGTCACGGCCATGAAGGCCAAGGACGAGTTGCGCCTGAGCGTCCTGCGCATGGTGAAATCCGCCGTGCAGCTCAAGGAAGTCGAGAAATTGCGCGCGCTGGACGACGCCGAATCCATTCAACTCCTCCAGACACTCCTCAAGCAACGCAAGGAATCTATTGACCAGTTCAGCAAGGGCGGCCGCCAAGACCTTGTCGATAAGGAAACCAAGGAACTGGCCATCATCGAAAGTTATCTGCCCGCCGGCGCCTCCGAAGCCGAAATGGACGCCGCCGTTACCCAAGCCATTGCCGATACGAAAGCGGCCTCCATCAAACAGATGGGCACCGTCGTCAAGGCCGCCAAAGAGATCCTGACCGGAAAGACGGTTGACGGCAAAGCTCTAAGTGACCGCGTCCGCGACCGCCTTTCCAAACTCGGCTGATCGTTTCGCACTCGCGTGCGGTTGAAGCGATTTCCATGTCACTACCGGAATCCATCCCCGTCCGTTACTCCGAAGAAGACGCAGGCTACGTCAGCGTGCGCCCGGTAGTAAAACAGGTTTTCCGTCTTAACGAGCTAGCGGGCATGGTCGTTAGCATTGCAGGCAAGGACCCCGCTCGTGTGCAACAAATCTTCCGCAGCGGCACCGCACTTTACAACGGCTACCGGTATTGGTGGGAGAGCATTGCCGCGGAAACATCGGAAATCGCAGCGCTACTCGCTCCCTTTCCCGGCGATGATCCCGCTCGACCATTTGACCCGTCCCAAGCCACAGCCGCGCTCCTCGAGAGTGGTGGCGGGACGCAACGCCTCGTGATCGAAATCACTCGCAAGGAAGCTTCCGCAAAGAAATTCTTGGCAAAGTTAACGCCCTGGCAGGTGCTCCTGCAAAACATCTCCAGTCATCCGGCACGCTACGAAAAATACTCCCACGCCCGCCGCGCCGATCTTTTCCGCATTTCCCTGCCCTATGAAGGCGCTCAACAACTGGTCGCAGCCCTGCTCGAAGCCGCCCCGCACCCCCTCCGCCACCGCTGGAGCAATCTCCGCCCGCCCGGCTCCGTCACCTTGGTCTGCCTGCGGAGTTAGCTCCGCCCCCAAACCATGCGGACGAGGCACAGCGTGTGCTTCCCCTAGGTCGTTCACGCCCCCTTTTAGGATTCGTTAGCGGCAAAAATGTGCCGGCTACAGAAGCACAATGCCATTTTCCAAGGTGTAGGTTTCCCCGTCGCTTCGAGTCAGCACGATATCCTGTGATCCGGAAGCGGCTGCGGGAATGGTTAGCTTCAGCGTGTTTTCATCGGTGAACGTGACAGAAGCCGCGACGCCGCCTACTGTGGCGGTCGTGCCTGAATCAAAGCCGCTTCCGCGCACGACGATTTGAGCGCCGGGCGCGGCACTCTGCGGGGTGACGTGCCCGATGGACAGGGGCGCAGCACCAAAATCAACCACAGTTAGCCCTTTATCGGTCAGCAGGTAGACATAGCGGCTCTCGGAATCAATCGCGAGGGGCGAAGCCGTATTCTGAATCGTTTCCGTCAAGGAAAAGCGCATACGCAACCTGGCATGGGGCACATCAATGACCTCGAAATAGTTGGGGTAGCTGAAGTAGTACAAACTACCTGAAGCATTCAGTCTGGGCCGCAGTAGAAGATTTGTCGGCAGCGTGGAATTGGTCGCGTTGCCATAGAAAGGGATTGGAACAGCGATGGAGCCGAGCAAGTTTGCGTACACGTCACCCAGAATTTGGCTGTAGCCGATTACATTTTCATCCGCGGAAATGGCGATGCCAAATAAGCCGTAGTAAGACGGGAATGAGCCAGAGGTGTACGACGAGTTCTGGACCGAATAGATGCACGGCCCGCCACCGATCACCACAAAGTTCCCATCTCCACTTGCGTCCACCCCCACTTCGCCGCTGCTGCACTGCGCAGGTTGCGTTACCGAACGGGTCAGCAAATTCGCGATGTAGACACTGCCGTAAGCCGGGCAGGAGGGTGCCGGCAGGCTACCCGTGGTCACAAAAGCCTGGTTTGCGGAATCTGCGGCGACGTAAAGCGGGCCAACTGGGCAGCCATTCAACTGCGTCGTAGCTACAATAGGGATGGCGAAGGTGCTCGAAGGGGCATCGGGATTGATGACCGCAAGCGATCCATCCAAAATATCGGTCGCCAGCAATTGGCTACCATCGGGAGTAAGGGCGAGCCCAGTGAATTGCTTGTGCGATCCCTGAGCTGCGGGCGTGAGCGGAGTAACAAACTGGTTGGACACAGTAGAGAACACATCTACGTGATCACCGCTCGCCAGATAAACCTGATTGCGTTTTGCATCGAAAAGAACCGCTGTGAACGTATCCGACGAAGGGTAGTCGGTGACGCTTTTGGCATAGAAAACCGACTTAGGCAGACCGCCAGTGCCAATCGGAGTTGTGATCTGGAGATCTGCCCAGCCCGGCGTTCCGGCGGGGAATGTGTATGCCAGGATCGTGGATGGATATGGCTCTCCACTGAGAGGCGGGTACTGACCAGCAGTGGTCGTGATGGTCGCCGCGGTCCCTCCGACTGTTAGCGTTCCGCCGCTGGGATCTTGTGGCAGTCCATATCCCAGGACCTGGGCGGGCGCTCCGCCATCGGGTGAAGAACCGGACGTCAACGCAAATTGCGGAAAGGTGGAATAAGAGAAAAGTTGCGGATAGAACGCCTGCTCTCCATCCGGATAAATGAATTTCACGTTTGTCGGTCCGGGGGTAGTGCTCGGCGGTGACGTAAACGAGATCTCTCCCTGAGAAAGACTGGCCGATCCGCGAGTTGGGCCAAACCAAACATCAGGGGTGAGGGCGGGGAACGAGTACAGGCTAGAAACCGAGCCGCCCGCAAGCGGCCCAGCATACGTCGCGAAGCCTCCTCCTGTTCCATTGAAGTCAGGCTGGTTCAAGACATAATTCTGAAAGAAGGTGGAATCGTCAAACGAAATACCGTACCGCTGGATTCCGAGAACCAACCCAGTAGAGTCGACGGCGAAGGGAGTTGGCGTTCCAGACGACCCGCTCCCTCCTTGAAGGTTTGTGAATGAGGAAGGCGCGGTTCCCAAAACACCCAAGCTCGAAGCATTAATGGTAAGAATGGTTGCGATGCCATTGTAGACGCCAATTTCATATAGTTTGGAGTTGTCGGCACTGAACAATACACCGCCGTCGAGCAGGAAATCAGGACCAGAACCCGTCAATGATCCCGGGACAGTGCCCAAGAGGGTCAGGTTGCTCTCATATAATCCCATGCTACTCGAGCTGCCAAGCACGAGTTTAGAGCCATTGCTATTCACCGCCACAACGGGGGGGTAATTCGTCCCGGAGCCGATTGTGCTTAGGCTCTGGGTGCTCGCTTCATAAACTTCCATCCCCGTCTCATAAGTATTATACGGGGCGTAGACGCGGGAGCCGTCGCCGCTTCGCACAGGAAAACCCCAGGCGGAAATCGGCCCACTGCTGAGCACATTCAATTGATTCGTTTGCGGATTCCACACCCCTGCCTGCCCGCCTCCTCCGCTTCCGGAATCGTCAAAAAACAGGAACAGGGTTCCATCAGAGAGCGCCAGCACGGTGTCGCTCGCAAACGGTACGGGCAGCCCTGAGCTTCCGAAGGTATGATTGGGCAGTGAATATTGGTTTGCTTGCAGCGACACAGTGTTGATTGCATAGATGTATTGTGAAGCGGTTTGCACCCACACATTGGAATTATCTTGAGTAATGTCCAGTCCTCGCGGAGATCGAACCGGTACACTTTTTACGATTTTGTGTGTCGAGTTCGAAATGACATCCACGCGATTCCAGTCCGGATTGCTCGAAAAGATCAGGTTATGTGAGGCGTCATAGACGGCTGCGTAGGGCGTACCCACAGTGGACACGAAGTCCGTGCGATTTCCAGGCAGCGAACCCGGCGGCTGAGTGACGTCGGCGAAGAAGGTGGCAGTTGCACTAGAGACTGGAGCCGCAGGGGTCCCGGTAAGCGTCACGGACGCGTTTTGTGTAACCGGAGCAGTGTTGGCTGCAGCGAGCGTCACGGTCACGCTCTGCCCCGACGCAAATACGGTGGGAGAGAAGGTCGCGGTTGTTCCCGGGGGCAGGCCACTCACTGACGGGGTGATGTCGAAATCCACGCTGGTGCCCGAGTTTACAGATGTCTCGAACTGGATGCTGCCCGATCCGCCAATTGGAACCCCTACTTCCGCTTTCAAAGGTGAAAGTATATAGAAGTTGGGGACCGGCCCATTGCTTACGGTGAAATAGAAGTCGCTGCTGGCAGTCGCCGTCCCCACTGTTCCTTTCAGGAACAGGTCGTAAGTTTCTGCGGCTGTGGAACTCGCGGCCTGAAATTACACGTTGGCTCCCGATGGGGGAAGGGGCATGGTTGTGTTTGCGGTAGTAATTCCGGCTGGAAGGCTGCCCAGGGTTAGCGTCGCATTCCCGCTTAAGTTCACTTCAGTGGGCTGTACGATAAAGGAGAAACTGGTTCCAGAATAAACTGTGGTCGGGGATGGAGTGGTACACAGAGCAAATGTTGGTGCAATCGTGGCAGGGTATGGGAAAGGAGCGGATACGGCCCCGACCTGCCCCGGATTCGTCACGGTAAACGAAAGGGCACCAGGCGCGCTAGTAAAGCCCAGCGGGAAAATGGCGGTAAGAGTTGTCGAGCTTGACGAATAAAAGACAGATTGAAGGGCAATGCCGTTTGCCTGGACTGTTGAATTGGGGGCAAAGTTCAGGCCGGTGATCGTAGCCTGTAGCTGAGAACAGCTCTCAGTTGTTCCCAGAGTGCTTACTATGTTGACATCCTGGATTACCGGCAGAGAAATGATCGTAAGCTGGGAAGCAGGACTTGTGGAAGCGCCCGGGCCAGGATTGCTAACTGTCAACGAACCTGTGCCTTGGTTCTGGAGATCCGAAGCGCTCAGGGCTACCTGCAAAACCGTTGTGCTCACCACAGTTGTGGGCCGGGCCCATCCGTTCCACATCACCTGGGAGTTAGTTTCAAATCCCGTTCCGGTAATTGTGATGGTGGCCGCACTTCCAGAGTCCACATTTGGGGGTGAAATCGCGGTGATGATCGGCGCCGGGCTGTTCACATCAAACGTTGCCGGTGGCGAGGTTCCGCCCCCTGGTGCCGGGTTCTGTATCGCGATCTGGCTCGCCGAACTGCCGGTCAGGTCTGCCGCTGGAACAGTGGCCTTCAGTTCCGTGGCGCTCACAAATGTAGTGGTGAGCGCTGTGCCATTCCATTCGGCGGTCGAGGTCGAAATGAATCCTGTGCCGGTGATCGTGACGGTCGTGTCCGTTGAACCAGCAACGGTCGACGACGGACTGAGCGCGGTGATGACTGGCAGGGGATTTGAATTTGGTGGGGGATTCGTGGTTGCAGTCGTTCCTGCGCCGCAGCCGCTTATAAACCACGTGACGAGAATCAAGACTAGCAGCATCCCTATTACGGAATTGCGTCCCATTACCGCTCTCCATGAAATCAAAGCCAACATCCTCTCAAATCGACAAGCAGCGTAGGTGTGAAGTCCTAGAAAAAACTTGCATGCCGCACCATTCGGTGATTCATTTCTCAAAAAGTGCGCGCTTAAACTCAACTTCGTTGCAGCTTCCCGCCGTGAACCCCTCAGCTCCCCTTCGGCTTTAGCACGGCGGTGCTTCGTTCGTCCGTCGCGATGATCCTGTAAAACTTCTTAAGCTGATCCAGTTTGTCCACCGGCACACTTAGCTCCTTCACCTCAAGCGTGCGTGTGTACACCAGCGCGTCATCCTTCACTTCGCACTTGCTGTGATAGCTCCCAAAAGAGTATTCCGCGTCGGCGGCCAGAGGCAGCTCGTCAACCTCATATCCAGCTGGCATCTTGATCTCGACTGCATCGGTATTCTTCATCGGCCCGCGGAACTCCACTGGATATTTGCGGGCCTCCTTCTTCTCCAGAATGTCGCTCGACCAGTTCCCCACCACCCGCGGACGCACCAGCAGCAGGTTTCCCGCACCTTTCGCGTAATTGATGGCTTCAAACGAATAGATGTATTCAAACGGCAGATCGTGGATATCCAGATTTCCCACTTTCGCCGAAGTGATCTGAAACATCCCCAACGAATGAGACAAAAGCGTCTCGAGATGTTTGATCCGGTCCGCGTCCTTGGTCGCCGAGCGAAGTTCATAGCGCTGGGCAGCCGCATAGTCTCCCCGTAGAACTTCCGTGACGTCGCCGCTCAGAGTCCCCTCCGGGGTGAGCTTCAACTTGGCCGTCCGCCGTTGACCGCTTGCGGCAGTGTCAAGCTGCGGCAACTCGATCAAATCGCCTCCATCCTCGGTGACCAGCAAACCATAATTGCCTTGCAGCTCACCCGACAATTGACCGAAGGGCCTGACTTCGCTGGTCGGATCGAAGATCAATATCCGGCCAAGTTTCGGGTGCGTGTAGATGGCTACCAGCGACGGGTCGTTGACGGCGTCCGGCAGCCGGATTCCCAGAATCTCGTGATTAAACCAGTACATGTGGGGAGGAGTGGCGGGTGTCACGCCACCGCGATCTGTGTTGATGTCGATGTAATAAGAGTCGACGCCAATCTCCTTGAGCATCGCACTCATCAGCGTGGCCTTATCTTTGCAATCGCCATACTTGTGCGAGTAAATATCCCGCGCCGCATGCGGCTGCCATCCCCCAATTCCCAATTCGATGGCCACGTAGCGAATCTCTTTCTGAACGTAGGCGGCAATGGCCTGCATCTTTGCCAGCGTCGTCGGTGCCGTTGCCGTAAGCGCAGCAACTTTCTGCTTAATATCTGGCGATGGATCGCGCTGTCCCTGAAACAGGGCGCTTTCCCACCGCGCCATATCGTTCCAGTTCTCGAATCCCTTTTTCCCGGAGCCCCCCGGTGGGAGAAACGAAACGATCATCTGGCCCGCAACGCCCCGCGACGGCGGCATTTCGTCTTCTTCACGGATCGCCGGAACGTCTGTCACCACCCACTGCCATTGGTTCGCACCAGCAGGCACTGGTTGCACCTCCGGATGATTGATCCAGATCGCTTTGTACTCCCAGCCGGACGGCATCTGCAGCGTGTAGCGGGCTTCCCTGACGGGAATGCTTCGTTGGAAGTGCCACCAGTCCTGCAAGATGAAGGGGCGTTCCTCCGTTTCAATCTCGTAACCAACCACGTTGCCGGGCTCCGCTGCGGGAATTCTCAGCAATCTGTCCTTCAAATCCGTAACCAGTTCTGAGGACTCTACTCCTGCCAGAGAGACGTCCACAGCTTCGCTTTGCTTTACTTCGTAGTCCTTCCCTTGGGCTGGGATGCACCAGGCTTTCATTCCGGTGATTTTGCGGTTGGAATCGAACTCCGCGTACGCGATTCCGTATTCTCGGCCGCCTGGACGCAGGATTTTGTACGCCCGACGCTCGATCGTCTTTATCTTTCCCTCGGACAGCACGATCGTGATGTCTTCGGAGTACACCGTCACCGCATCCGTTTTTTCGTCGTGCGGCGGAAGAGGCGCCGTGGCGGCCGCATGCATCCAGCCGGGCGCATCTCCGGCCAGCGCGTTCATCGGGAAAAGCGGCGCAAGACACGCAATAAGCGCGGCCACCGCAAAACGATTCCATGGATTAGTTCTGCGCTTACTTGCTGGCAGAAGCGCCGCTGGGCTGAAGCATGATTTGTTGTTCATCCTCGGTCCTCACCACCTGATAAAAACCGCGCAAAGCCGGATAAGCGTCTTTCGGCGCGATCGTCACATCCATGCGAAGCTCACGGCGGATGTGCAGCACGCCCTTCTGATCTTCCACATTGAGCTTGAATTCCGCCGCTTTGGCATCATGGTCGATCGGCTTAGGCATCGTCGTGACCTTCCATCCCAGCGGCAAATCAATTGTGATGTCGTCGACTTTCTTGAATGGATACTGGAAATAGACCGGGTACACCCGATCGGAATGCTCGAACATGTGTTTTTCGTTCGCAGAAAACAAGCTGGCAGGAAGCAATACCTTGCGCCCTGCCGATGACGCGAATCCCGGCACTTTCAACGTGAACTCCGCCGAAAGCGGCATTTCCGAGTTCTTCCAGTCCGGTTGGCTCGCAAGCTCCACCTCGCTTCCCAGTGCGATCGATTCCTTTACGTCATCTTCCAGAAATTTCTTCCGGCTGGTTTCATCCTGGTTTCGCTGTTCCGTTCGGCGCCACATGCCTTCCAGGCCGGTCCACATCACGGTCAGCTTGCCTTCCAGGGAACCGTCCTCGAGCAACTTCAGGTCGCCTTTGTGTTCGACTCGCGCCGCATCGCTGTCGGGCAAGCTCGTCGTAATCCATTTCCCGCCATCCTTATCCAGCTTCAAGCCGAGCACTCCG
>Ga0209517_10004006_pt1 | contig 19639 bp, 17 predicted proteins | sample PeaSoiMetSII2010_FD_187695 | JGI IMG/M metagenome (GOLD analysis project Ga0209517, IMG submission 187695) | Peat soil microbial communities from Weissenstadt, Germany - SII-2010 (SPAdes) (version 2) | ecosystem: Environmental > Terrestrial > Soil > Wetlands > Peat | place: Germany...
TCCCCTTAAGCCTCGGCACCCCACCCGACGCCGTCCCCGACGCGGGTCATTCACCACACAGCCAGGAACCGGGCGGAGCGCGCGCCAAAATGAGAACTGCTGACAAGTCGTCAATTTACATGGCACTGGCAAAGGCATTGGCAAAGTCTTTAGTGTTCTGATGATATATTCGCGCTGATTCCGGACCATTCGGAGTTTTTGAGCGACCAGCCGCCGCCCAGGGCTTTGTAAAGTTGAACGACCGCAAGCCGGCGCCCAGCCTCGATATGCGATAACGAGTTTTCCGCAGGATAGAGTTGCTGCTGGGCTTCGAGGACTTCGTAATAGCTCGCTTTACCTTCCCTATAGCGGTCGGTTGCTACCGCCACGGCTTCACGACCGGCATTGACAGCCTCAGCTTGCTCAACGCGTTCCTCGTCAAATCGGCGGTGGGATATAAGGGCGTCGGACACCTCTCGGAAGGCCCCTAGAGCGGTATCCTGGTATTGGAGCTTCGCCTCCTCCCACGCTGCTTTGGCCTGACGGTAGTGCCCCTTTAACCGTCCTCCTGTGAACAACGGGCCGGCGGTGCTTGCGGCGACTGACCACATGTTTGCGCCCGATGATACCAAATTATGCAGTTCCGGGCTGGCGCCGCCGTAAAAGGCGGTCAGACCGATGCGCGGGAAAAAGTCTCCTACGGCGACGCCAATTTCCGCGTTGGCCCCACGGACTTTTTGCTCCGCCATCCGAATGTCGGGCCTCCGCTCAAGCAGAGCGGAAGGCAGGCCCACAGGGATCTCCACAGGCAGCTCTTGAGCCAGGAGGGTTGAAGTCCGAGGCACCGGTCCCGGGTTACGCCCGAGCAGCGTGTTAATCTCGTTTTCCTTGAGGGCGATTTGGCGCTCGATTTCCGGGATGGTGGCTGAAACCGAGCGCAGGGCCAGCTTGGCGCGCGACAACTCCAGGTTCGAAGCCAGGCCGGCGGCGTGCTGGTCGTCAAAGAGCTTGAAAGTTCGCGCGTAGGAATCCCGAGTGCGCCTGGCGATCGCAAGCTGGTCATCCAACTCGAGCAACTCGAAATAGGCCTCGGCGACGCCGCTGACGAGTGCGATCATCACCGTCCGCCGCCCTTCTTGCGAAGCCATGTAGTTGGCACGCGCCGTCTCGTTCATTCGGCGGACACGGCCCCAGAGGTCGATTTCCCAGAGCGCTTCAAAGCCGCCCAGGAAACTATTCATGGTCTGACCGCCATTGGGAATTGGCAGATCGAGGAAGGTGTTCCGGCCGCGGCTGGCTTCCCCCGTGTACCCAACTTGAGGCAGGAACTGGGAACGCGCTTGCATCTGGAGCGCACGAGCTTGATCCACCCGAGTGAGGATGATCCGCAGGTCGTAGTTATTAGTGAGGGCCACGCGAATCAGGTCCTGGAGCACTGGGTCCTTGAACACCCCCCACCAGGGAAGATCGGCAAACGAGTTCGTGGAGACAGTATTGGGGGCGTCCCGGAAACCGGCTGGCGCATTCACCGCGGGACGTTGGTAGTTCGGGCCGACGGCACAGCCGGCCAGCGTCAGTACACCGGCAATCCAACCTGGGACTTTGAAATGAGATGAACGCATAACGTGGTAGTTACTTGATGAATTTCAGCTTGGCGCAGAAGACGTAATAGAGCGTTGGCAACATCAACAGGGTCATCACCGTGGCAAGGAGCAGGCCAAAGATGTGGACCGCCGTCAGCGGATGCCAGAGCGCGCCGCCGGTAAGGAAGAGCGGGATAAGTCCGCCCACCGTGGCGAGGACCGTCACCAGCACCGGGCGCAACCGCGCCAGGCCGGCTTGGACCAGCGCCTCTTCCAGTGGCAGGCCGCGAGCGCGTGCGTGCTCGATAAAGTCACTAAGGACGATAATGTGGCTCACCATGACGCCGGCCAGGCTGACCATCGCCAGCAGGGCCATGAACCCGAGAGGCGAGTGCGTGACGGCTAATCCCAGCAAGGCGCCAATGAGTCCGAGCGGCACTGTCAGCATGACGACCAGGGATTTGACGACGGATTTGAATTGCAGGACCATGGTCATGCAAATGAGCGCCAGAGACATCTCCATCACCAGTGTCATTTCGGCTCGGTTCTTGCGCAACTCCTCGTCCTCCCCGCCAAACTTCATTTCGTAACCCGAGTCCAAGTGAATTTTGGCCAGGCCCGGTCGGGCGCGGTCCAGGATGCGGGAAGGCAGATCCCCGAAGGGCGCGTAGGCTTTGACTGTCACGGTGCGAAGCTGGTTGTAGTGGGGGATAGTGACAAACTCCGGCTGGACTTTGATGGTCGCGAAACTCTCGAACGGGACGGCTTTCCCGTCCGGGGTTGGGGCATAAAGACCGCGAATCTTTTCGGCCTCGCTGCGCTCCTCGATGCGACCTCGAGCCAGAATCGGGATGAGCCGGTCGCCCTCCCGCAGTTCGGACAGTTTCAAGCCGGTAAAGGAGGCTTGGGCCACCGCGCCGATTTGCTGATTGTTCAACCCCAGTGAATTGGCGCGGTCCTGGTCGATGGCGATTTCAATATTCGGCATGCGCAGGCCCAGATCATCGAACACATGGTATCCGCCCGCCGCGCGCAGTTCTGCCGCAGTCTGGTCGGCCAATAGCCGCAGTTTATCGAGGTTCTCACCGCTGAGGCGGATCTGAATCGGTTCCTTTACCGGCGGTCCCTGTTCAAGCTGTTTGACCACGCAACGCACCCCGGGAACTGATTGGTCCAGTTCCTGGCGCAGTTTGACGAGCAAGGGTTCCACGTCGTCCTCGTGCCGCGTGTTAAGGAGAATCTGCGCGAGATAGTTGGCCGGTTCCTTCGGTTCGACGTTGTAGTAAAAGCGGGGCGCGGTGCCGCCCGTAAAGACCGCCGCGCTGGCGACCTCCTCGTGGCGTTTGATCAGTTCTAACGCCTGGTCCACCGTCGCCCGGATGCTGGTGAGGGAGTCGGTGGAAGGCGACTCGATATCCACCAATAGCTGGTTGCGCTCGGCCGGGGGGAAGAACTGGTCGCCCAACAGCGGGACCAGCAGGCAGCTCATGGCCAACACCGAGTAGCCTACACTCAGGACCAGCCAGGGGCGCTTGAGGGCGCCTTGGAGCGCGGCACGATAATGTGGCAAAACAGCGGCAAGCCCCTGGTCCACATAACGGAACAGGAAGAAGGAACGCACCTCGCCGCCCTCATCAAACCCTTTCTGACCGCGCAGGACGTAAAAGCTGATGAGCGGCGTAAAGGTGACCGAGACGAGGAAGGCGGCGGCCAGGGCCAAGGTGACCACAGTCGGCAGGCTCTTCATAAACTCCCCCTTGTCCCCGGTGAGCAGCAGCAAGGGCAGGAAGGCGAAGATGTTGATCAGGGTGCCGAACACCATTGGGTGCCGGAGGTGCAGCGGGCCAAGCCAAGCCGCGCGCAACCGCGGCTCGCCCAGGTGCAGTTCGCGGTTGATACCGTCTGAGGCCACGACCGGCACATCCACCAACATTCCCAGCGCGATGATGAGCGCGGCAATGGAGATTTGTTGCAAGGGGATATGCAGCATTTGCATGCCGACCAAGGTCATGGCGACGGTGAGCGGAACGGCCGTAGCCAGCACCAGCGCCGAGCGCCAATCCATCAGGAACAAGCCCACAATGATCACAATCACCACCGCCTCGACAAAGCATCGAACGAAGTGATGGATACGATGTTCGACGGCAGTTGGTTGATCGGAGAGCACCCGGAATTCGAGGCCCTCCGGGATGCGGGCTTTCATGGCCTCGACCACTTTCCTCACGTCCCGGTTGAAGTAGCGAATGATTTCCCCATCCCGCATCTCGACGGCGACCATCACCGACCGGCGCGTGTCCAGCGACCCGTCCTTGCCCGTCCGTCCGAGCACATCCACCTTGTATGGGATGGGCGACTCATACATGCGGCGGACGTCAAAGATGTCGCGCAGATACACCGGCGCGCCGCCTTTTCCCATGCCCACCACGGTGCCGAGCATGTCCTTCTCGGTTTTGTACTCGCCGGAGAGCTGCACCGGGAAATTGCGTCCCTCGGTGCGCATCGTGCCGCCAGGAATCACCGCGTTGCGGGCGGCAATCGAGTCTTTCACCATCTCCGGGGACAAGCCGTAGCCTGCCAGATTGGCATCCGAAAAGAGCAGATACACCGCTTCCTGCACGATGGCGACTTTGGTGACTTTGCCGACGCTTGTGACCTGCTTGAGTTCATCCTCAAAATCGCGCGCCAGCAACTCGAGCGTGCGATAGCTATAGCGCGGTGGAGCCGTCGCGCGAAGCTGCGGCAGCGGGTCCTCGTCGCCCATGAGCAGGATCGGCTGAGCGAAATCGGGGTGCCACAATTCGCGGTCGGTGCCGAAGAACCTGCGGGTGAATTCGGCGATCAAGCGCTGCAGGTCCGCCCGGCAGGCTGACGTTTCCAGGTCCACCAGAATGAACGAATGGCCTTGGGTCGTGCGCACCTCTTTGGCCAGACCGGACGCGCGAACCGCCACTTCAAACCGGCCGCGAAGCACCTCGATGGAATTCTCGTCCATGGAGGGCAAGAACGCTGCCACGGCGGCATGGTTAGTGGAGGGCTCTCCCCTCCGGAGTTCGGCCAGGCGCTCGCGCAGCAGATTGGCGCGCGCGACGCACTCGGCGTCAGTGATGGGAGGACTGACCAAGCCAAACACCAGCGTGATCGTATTGCCGAAATCGGTGTTCAGCCAGGGTGTGCGCGTCCCCTCAGGCAACTGGACCTCCTGTATTTTGGCCCTCACCTTGTCCCACTCCTGGTCAATGGTGGCCGTGGGGGCGGGGATTTGCTTGATCGTCATCGTGGAGATGCCGGGCCGAGACGTGGTCTTGATCTCCTCGATGGATTTGAGCTCGCTAATCTTGCGCTCGATGGGTTTGGACACCAACTCCTCGACTTTCGAGGCCGTGGCGCCCGGGAACGCGGTGACCAACATGGCCGTTCGCTGTGGAATCGTGGGGTCCTCTTGCTGGCCGAGCTTGGTGTAGGCCATACCGCCACACACCAGCACCGCAATCAGCGCGAGCCAGCTCACTTCCCGGTGCTCGACACAAAACTGGGCCAGACCGCCAGACTCAACTTTCTTTTCAACTGGATTAGACATGGAACCTACTCCTTTCGTCGCTTACTTTGTGGCCAAGTTGCCGGCGGCAACTTCGATGGGCGCGCCGTCATAGAGAAAACTCGCGCCGGAGGTCACTACCTGCTCTTCTGCCCGTAACCCATCGGTTATAAGAATTGAGCTGTTGAGAATGTCGCCGGTCTGCACGGCTCGCTGGACGGCCTTGCCATCCTGGACGACAAAGACTCCCAAGTGCGCTTGGCCAGTTCCGGCTGAACGGCCATCGGGAGCCAGGGTGACCAGAGCCGAGAGCGGAACGCAGACCGTCCCTGGTTTGACCACCGACGTGTCGCCGACGTGAATGCGCGCTGTCATGCCTGAACGCAACAGGCCGTCCGGGTTGGGGACCTTGATCACCACGCGAAACAGTCGCCCTTCGCCGCTGGCCGCCACTCCCACCTCCGAAACGCGGCCCCGAAACGGCGGCATGCCTTCCAACCCCGACACCTCCACCGGCACCTCCTTGCCGGGGGTGAGCCGGCCGATCAACCGGTCTGGCAGGCCTAATTCCACGGACATCAGGCTGGTATCGGCAAAGCGCAGCACCTTTTGGCCGGACGCGACGGTGACGCGCGAGTTGACATAGCGCATGAGTACCACGCCATCCTTGGCCGCGACCAAGCGCGAATCCCGGAGGTTCTGTTCTGCCTGGTCCAGTTGGGACTGGGAGGTTTGCCAATCCGCTTCGGTGACATCGAGTTCCTGCTGGGAAATAGCGTCTGTGGCGCGCAGCTTGCGGAAACGCTCGAGAGTCTTGCCTGCCAGTTCCGCCTTGGCGCGAGCGGAGTTCAACGCATTGATGAAGTCGGCCTGCTTCAACTCGGCCAGCCCGGTGCCAGCTCTCACCGGTGTTCCTTCATCCCAGTCTGTGCCAGGCGCTGGACCGATGCTTACCAGGATCCCGCCGACTTTGAAGCTCAGGTCCGTTTCGTGATCGAACCGCACCGAGGCCAGGTAAGAAGCCTCTCCGTCGCCCCGGACATTGTCCGATGGCTCGACCATCGCGGTTCGGACCAGAGTCTTTTCGGGTGTTCTGGCTGCTGGTTTGCCGCAGCCGCCGAGCGCTAACGCCATGGTTAGCAACGTCAGCCCATGGGAACCGATGCGCGACCAGCGGCGCCCGGGATTAACAGTATCATTCATAACTATTCTTCGATTTTTCATGTGCAATTCCCACTAACGGTTTGAAACAACTCGCCTCCGGAGACCCTCGCCCGCACCTGGGAGATTAACGGGACGAATCTATCTTGCTGCCAACGAGCGACGCGAAGCTGCACGGGCCATCTCATCGGCGAACCTGGTCTCCGTGCTCGCTTCACCGATGGCGCTCCCGCTGAGATTGGTGGATGCCTTCTCATGGATTGAAAACCTCCAGTTCCGCTGCTTCCAGTCGAAGCGCCCCCAGCACACGCCGAGTGAGAAACCGGGCCAAACGCGCCCGATTTGGGAAACCCGCGGATAACTGAGTTAAGGGGTGGTTTGGGTTCTCCGCCGCCAAAGAATAGAAAACACATTCGCCAATCAAACGCAGCGCATGAAGCCGGACCGCTTCGTTGTTGGCTTTCGTGCCGAGCAAATCTCTCATCACCGCTTGGAGCAGGACAGAATCCCGCTCCAGCCCGGAGGCCACGTAGGTGTGGGCTCCGCAGGCTGGCTCCAACAATTCACGGCCCAGGAGCTTGGCAATCCAGGCGCCCCGTTCGCTTAGTTTTTGCAACAGCGATTCCGTGAGGTTTAGCAGCCTCTGGTCAGGCGGCAAATGAGCACAGCAACTGGCCAAGCCCTCGTCGCAATCGGAAAGCCGCCGCCCAGCCTCCATCAAAACCGCCTGATAAAGTCCCTCTTTGCTCTGAAAGTGATAGCAGATCCCCGCTACATTGGTCCCGGCTCGTTTGCAGATTTCTCTGAAATGCGCGCCGTGAAAACCGGCGTCAGCGAAGAGTCCACAGGCGACCTCGAGCACGCGTTCACGGGGGGGCAATGGGCACCCTGTCTGGGTGTTCGGCCCGTGCGCCGCCATATTGTGACTGAAAGAGCTTTTCATAACGCCTAAAAGTTCCTCGGCACATTGACGAAGGGCGCCTTGAGCTCTGAGCCATGACTTCGATTCAATTTGTTGAATGTGGTTCGCATACAAGACGTGGGTTTTGCAGCGTCCGTGCCAACTGCCTGTGGAATGCAGAAAGTGCTGGGTTTCAGCGGATAATGGCTTTGAAGCGCCTCGTTGCATGACCTTCGAAATTTCGAGGGTTCGAAAAACAAACATTTGTTCTTCCGTGTTGTTCATTCTCTCCGTAATGCGACGGAAAGCTCCCAAGGTGCGCCAAGTTTTTTGACCGATTATTTTTGCGCCGCACGCACTGAACGCGGCACGGTGAGACCTTTGAATGGATCGGGAATCAGGTCTCAAGCTGCATGGCCGCGCGCCGCGTTCGTCATCGCCCGGCAGCTCCCAATCAATAGGGCCGAGTCTGGCTCGGCGGAAGGATCGATCCGAACTAAAGTCCACTGTAGAGTGCGCTCTTTGCCGAAATGCACCAGGATGGTCGTTTCCGGCTCGGCAAGGTTAGCGAAGCCTGCTTCGAAAAACGACGCCTTGCGCTCGCCGATCGTCCACGCGGCGCGCTGGGTTTTCTCGTCCACGGCCCCGTAAACGGGCAGGTTGGTGTCGCTGAGCGCGTCATAGTAGTTGCCGCGGATGATGCCCGACCTGTTGACGGCCAACTGGAAGAGGTAATTGCCATTGGCCTGCTCGCGTTGGATGATGGCGAAGATGCCCAGGGGGAGCCATTCCTCGTCCTCAGCCGCCCGAGCTTGCCTGCCCGTGTCGGCGATGGTGATCGCTTGCTGCGTATATTCCTCCTGGGTGGCAACCGGATCCCCGTTGACGTAAACGTTGTCGCCTTCATAAATAACGTTCGAGCCATAGTCGTAGTAGTACGGTTCGGCGTAATAGCCGCCGTAGCCGTAACAGTCGTCCCAGGTGGCGGTCCTGTAGTAAGCCACGGCCTCGGCCCACCGTGCCGCTCGCCAAGCGCCTGAATGTCGGCCCCACCAGTGGCCATGGAAGCAGTCGTAGTGGTTGTAGTTCCTGCGTACCTGATTCCCCTGGTTGGCTAGCGATCGCCGGTTCACGGCGGCGGTCGAGAACTTCCCCGGGACCGCGCCGGACCTGGCAAGAGAACCCAGGCCGCCAAGGCCACGCAAGTGGGAGGGCTCTCTGAAGCTCCCTGGCCCACTTGTGGCTTGCGAACGCCTCGGCCCAGCGATGCCCCCGGGGCCACCGATGCCTGCGGCCTGCCCTGGTCGGCTGATGGCGCCGGACCGGCGCTCTAGCCCGCCGATGGCGCCTGGCACGCTGATGCCCCGCGGGGGCTCCGACCCGCCAACAGGCCCCATGGCATTTCGGGGAAGACCGCCGCCGACCGACGGCATTCGCGGCAGGGGAGGCAATGGCAGGCCCCACCCCTGGTCACTGTTCCAGGCCCACAAGCCCAGGGCCGCCGCAAAAGCTGCTATCGGTATTCGGACTCTCAAAGCAGGTCTCCCATTTCTCATGGCTCAAGGTGAAGCGCTAGCATATCGCCTTCGAGTTGGTTATTTCGTCTCCTTCTGTTTTGTGACCTTGATCGGCTGCGTATCCGCTACCGGCACACCCTCGAGGGTCTGGTTTACTGCCTGCCAGACGACCGTATCCGCATCGACGTGGAGATAGATATTGGTCGCCGTCAGGACCCTGCCATCGGCCCTGACGCCGTGGACATCCACGCTCCATTTCCTGCCTTCCCGGGTCCAGACCTCGTCGCCGAACCCAGCGTCGGACTGGAAGACCCACTAGCGGATCACGCCCTTGGTATTGTCCTTGCCGATCATCTGCGTCCCGGACTCGACGACCTTGGCGCCCTCTTTGACCGTGAATTTTCCGCGAAGGAACGCCTGGTTTTCGTCCCATTCATAGGTGATAGTCACCTCCCGATCCTCGGTGGTGGCTCGCCACGTCCCGATGAGCCAATCGAGGTCCTTGAGGCTCACGTCCAGGCCGATGTCGCGATCCCATTCGCGGACAATCGCCACCTTCCACTGGCCGCCTTCCCGGACCAGTACGGTGTTTTGCCGGCCGGACGCCACGATGTCGCCTTCGTCATTTTTTAACCGCAGGGTCGTTTCGGTGACGGCCATGTCCGCGGACGGAAAGCGGAGGACATCCGATTGGACCTCCAGCTTCGGGTTGCCCTTGAGAGTCTTGAAGAACTCCACGTAGCCTTGCTCGATCTCGGCCCGGCCGCGGATCGGCTCGCCATCGTTGTGAACAAACTCGCCTTCATCAGTCCAGTTGGCGGCTATAGCCGCCGCGTCCCGTTTATCAAACGCCTGAATCGCGTCCTTGGTTAACTTCTCGATGGCCAGTCGATCGGGCTCGCGTTTGGAGTCCTTGGCTGTTATATCCTGTGCGGTCGTGAGGCCGCCCATTAGGACCACGAGGACTAGAAGGAATGTGGTTTTCATAACACCAGAAAGTTGCTTGGCGCATTGAGGAAGGGCGCTCTGGCGCTTGAGGCTCCGTTCTTCGTATTGTTGAATGCCATTCGCCAACTATCCCCGAAGGGCAGAAAGTGCGAAGATTCACGGGAAAACGGCTTGGAATCGATGCGTGGGGTCATGCTCGAAATTTCGAGCGTTCGAAAAACGAAAAATTGTTCTTCCGTGTTGTTCATTCCGCCCCTAATGCGACGAAGACCTGCCGAAGTTCGCCAAATTTTTCTCACCACGCTTTTACGGCAAAGGAAAGCCGAAGAACCTTGTTTTTCGGTAACTGTTTAAATCGCCATCGGAGCGCGAACGCTTCGTCCAATGTCGCCGGAACTACTTGGCACGCCGGCTGCAAAACTGGGGCCTGTATGCGAATTGCATTCAATAATCTGAACAAGCGCCCGCCTCAACCGCCAGAACAGCCGCAGCCAACCGGGGCTCAGGAATTTTGGCGAACCCGGGAGCTATCCCTCGCATTAAGGAAGGACAACGATAATGAACTACATCCTGGCATTTAAGATCTCGTGAAGAACATAAATACATCAGCTTGCATTCCGGGGGCCGCAATGCGATTGCTTTTGCTCGCCCTTTCCGGACTCCTCTCCGGTTGTCTTTCACGGCCTGCCCTGCACACGCGGACTCTCGCGTTTGACCCTCCCGCCGATTCGATGCCCAAGGGGGCCGGCCGGAGCCAACGCGTGGTCAGTATCCGCTCGCTTCGGGTCGCGGCCCCGTTTGATGACCGCTCTCTGGTGTATCGCGTGGGGGATTTCTCCTATGACGCGGACCCTTACGCCGAATTTCTCGTGTCCCCAGCGGAAAGCCTGCGCCCGCCTATCCGGAGCTGGATGCGCCAAAGCGATTTGTTCCAGACCGTTGTCGAGCCCGGGAGCGCGCTCAAACCCAACACCACGGCCGAGATTACGGTGTTAGAACTTTATGGCGATTTCCGCCGGCCATCGGCGCCTGCGGCGGTATTGACGCTCCGCTTTGTGTTGCTCGGCTCTCCGGAAGGGATTCCAAGCAAGCTCGCTTTTGAACAAGAGTATTCGCGTCGCGTTCCCTTAAAAGCAACCAACGCCACCGCCTTAATGGCCGGCTGGAACGAAGCACTCAACCAAATCCTGGCTCAACTTGGTTCAGACCTGCGTCGGCTGGATTCTCCGCCTGCACCTGAGTCTTAACCAACCACAAGCATGACTGAAACCACCCAACCTCCAGCCCAAGCTGAAGCCCACAGACTGGCCGACGGTCGCGTCAGCGTGCGGCTTTATGGCAGCTTGGACATCAACACTATGGGCGGCCTCTGGCGTGAGTTGGACGTGCGGCTCCGACCCATGCAGGCGCTCGGGCTTGACGTGGACGCGTCCGACCTCGACATCCGGGGCGGGGGAGGTTTGGCCCTGCTGCATTGCCTCAAGGCGGGCGGTTTTAGCCCTGGCGCGGTCGTAAACCTGCACGGGCTTAACCCTGAACTGGAGGAAATCTTGCGGTTGCACGCCGGTCAGGATCCCGAGGAGGATCAAACGGGCCAGCGGCGGCCACCATCCGTGCTTGAGGAAATCGGAACGGCCGCTCGGGGCTTAGCGCTGGATTTTCGCGAGCAGATTGCGTTTGTAGGCAGTATGGCCAGGGCAATGGCAGCGGCCCTGTTTCATCCCCAACGCTTGCGCTGGACGGAAGTCAAACGCCTGTGCATTGCAGCCGGGGCGAACGCCTTGCCTATTGTTACATTGCTGAGCTTTCTGATCGGTCTCATTATCGGCTTCGAGGGTTCCAAGCCTCTGGCCCAATTCGGCGCGCAGATTTATATCGCCGATATGGTCGGTTTTGCAGCGGTGCGCGAACTGGGCCCGATGATGACCGCCATCATGCTCGCCGGCCGTTCCGGAGCGGCGTTTGCGGCGGAGATCGGCACAATGAAAATAGACGAGGAGTTGGCCGCACTCACCGCGATGGGCCTTGACCCGATGCAGTTTCTGGCTTTGCAGCGGGTCGCCGCCGGGATTTTCCTCACACCAGTGCTGACAGTTTATACGATGTTCACCGGGATTTTGGGAGGCACGCTCGTCATGCTGTCGCTCGGGTTCTCCCTGCCGGTAATCTATCATGAAATGACGACCCGCCTGTGCGTCGGGGACATCGGAATTGGACTCGGCAAAAGCGTTGTGTTCGGCCTCATTTTTTCAGCCGTCGGCTGCCTGCGCGGGTTCCAGACTGGGCAGGGGCCGATAGCTGTAGGCCTCTCCGCAACCCGAGCCGTGGTGAGCAGCATTTTCCTAATCATCTTCGCCGACACAGTCTTCGCCGCGGCGGAATTTCTCTTCAGCAAATGAACGCAGGAGGTGACGTGATCATTTCAGTGAAGCACCTGGCGGTGGCGTATGGGGAGCGCCAGATCCTGCGCGACATCAACTTCGAGGTGCATCGCGGCGAAGTCTTGGTGATCATCGGCCGATCCGGCTGCGGTAAGAGCACGCTCCTGAAGCACATGATCGGGCTTTTTCGGCCCCAACAAGGCGAGGTCTGGATTGAGGGCGAGAATATCGTCAGCGCCGAGGGAGACGCGCGGACGCAATTGCTGCGGCATTTTGGCGTGGTCTTCCAAAGCGGAGCGCTGTTCGGTTCACTCACCGTGGCGGAAAACGTTGGGCTGCCGCTGGGGGAATTTACAAATCTTCCTGAAGCGGCCAGGAACTACGTCGCATTGTCTCTGCTGAAAGTTGTGGGCTTGGCCGAGGCCGCTCATCGTATGCCCGCCGAGTTGAGCGGCGGCATGCAAAAGCGCGCGGCCATCGCGCGAGCCATGGCACTGGACCCGCATATTCTATTCCTGGACGAGCCGTCGGCGGGTTTGGACCCCGTCACCTCGGCGGGACTCGACGCACTGATCCAGGAGCTCTCGCGTTACTTCGGCATCACGTTCGTGATCGTGACACATGAACTTTACAGTATCAACGCCATCGCCGACCGCGTGATCATGCTCGACGAGCAAACACGGTCCATTATTGCGGAAGGCAGTCCCGCCGAACTGCGGCGTCAAACCGACAACCCGGCGATACGGCGGTTCTTCAACCGTGAACCACTGCCCGGTCAAACCATTCAACCAAGCAGGTGAAATTTTATGGAAGTAAAGCCCAATGACCTCAAGTTAGGCGTTTTCGTGCTGGTCGGTTTCGGCCTGCTGTGCGCAGGCCTTTTCGCCTTTGGAGCGGTGACTTACTTTCAGCGGACGATCCTCGTCGAAACCTACGTCAGCGGGAACGTGGACGGCCTTTCGGTCGGCGCGCCGGTGACCTTGCGGGGCGTGAAGGTCGGCAAGGTGACCAAAATTGACTTCAGTTGGAACCTGTACTCGGAATCAGAGCCGCGTTACGTGATCATTGAGTTTGAAGTTCGGAGGAGCATCGCGCCGGCGGCTTTCGGGCAGGATTGCGCGCAACGAATCCAAAGCCAGATCCGGAGCGGGCTCCGAGCACGGGTCAACGCACAGGGATTCACGGGTGCCAGCCTGCTCTCCCTGGAGTATGTGAATCCGGCGGAGTATCCTCCGCCTGCCTTCCCCTGGACGCCCAGGCACCTCTGCATTCCGTCGGCGCCCAGTCAATTTGCCGAAGTGCTCACCTCCCTCCAGCAGACGCTGCAAAAAGCCGCACAAATCGACTTTGCCTCTCTAGCCGGCTCTTTGCAACGCGACCTGGATGCCGCTGAGAAGTTGATGAGCCGGTTGGAAGGGGACCTCGGGGGCGCCGAAAAGCTCCTCGGACAGCTTGATGAAGTGGACTACAAGGGGCTGGCGACCAATGCCAACGCGCTCGTTACCCAATTGCGTGGCGACCTGAGCCAGATGCGCCTGGCGAAACTGTCGAATGACGCCGATGGGTTAATAGCCGATGTGAAGGGAACCATGCACCACCTGGACCTAGTGGTAGCGAACCTGGACACCGGATCGCTAAACGATGCGCTGGGTTATGTGCGACTGGCGACCAAAGACCTGGATGAGACCCTGCACCGGCTCAAGCAGTACCCGGCAGGCTTCCTGTTGGGCAAGCCGCCCGCAGCCGTGAAAATTCCTGAAAAGGCCACGAAGTGAACGCGATCCGGATTCCACATCTGGCATCCAAGGCTCGACTTAGCGGATTGGCAAAGCGACGGTTTTGCTCCGGGAACGCCTGGAATTCTCAGGCCGGGCCCCGATAAATGACCGGGCATGGACATAATTAAACAAATTCGAGCCGGCGATTTTACCGACCCTTCAACTCTCTCCGGGGCGGTCGTTTACGCGATTGTTTTCTCATTTTTTGCGTGGCTGATCGGGCCCGCTCTGCGTTTCGCCGTGCAAAGGCTGCTTGAGCACGACAAAGATCATCATCGCGACCGTACGGCAGTCAGATTCCTGGCACAACTGGCTCGGTACGGAGTTTACGTTTTCACGTTCATCTCTTACGCCCACCTTATTCCAGCCTTATCTCGTCTGGGTACGGCCTGGCTCGCCAGCCTCGGCGTTATTTCGGTAGTCGTGGGCCTGGCGGCGCAAAACACACTCGCGAATCTTGTTGCCGGAATTTCGCTGCTGCTTTATCGACCGTTTAAGCTCGGAGACCGCCTACAGTTAACCGCGCCAACAGGACTGGAGACGGGTGTTGTGGAGTGCCTCACGCTGGGCTATACCTGCCTAACAACGGATGATAATCGTCGCGTGGTTGTTCCCAACAGTGTCATGTCCAGCCAGACCACGATTAACCTGACCAAAGAAGATCCGCGCGTAATCTGTTCGGTGCCCATCGGCATCAGCTATGATTCGGACATCGACCGGGCCCGCGCTATCCTCATGGATCTTGCTCACAAGAACCCGAAGGCACTGGAAGTCTGTGGTTGTCCAGTAACTCAACTGGGGCCGTCGAGTGTGGTGCTAACGCTAGCGGTGTGGTGCCCAGATCCCATTACCGCCAGCCATTTTAAGTGCGAAATGTTTGAACAGGCGAAAAAACGTTTCCCCCAAAGAAGGAATAAAGATTCCATTTCCCTGCACTACAGTGGTGCTGGAGAGAGACTCCCACCCGGAGGAGAACGCGGGGACCGAGCCATCGCGGGCGAATGCCATGGGAAAAACTAGATTACTCAATGCATGAGCGCGACCTCTGACTGGGTGCTCCGGCATGGCTACCTGGGGATGTATTGCCTCCTGGCCGCCGGGGTGGTCGCGTTGCCGGTGCCGGAGGACGCCACGCTCATCATGGCGGGCTGTTTGGTCGCCCGTGGTCGCTGGGCATTTGCGCCGACCTGGGCCGCTGCCGCAGCCGGTTGTATCACCGGAATCACGATCAGTTATGTGCTCGGTCGGTTTCTCGGATTGGTGGTTCTAAACCGCTTCGGCCATCACATCGGCTTGGCAGCCGAGCGTCTCGACCAGGCGGAGGCCTGGTTTCATCGAATTGGGAAATGGGCCTTTCTCGTGTCTTACTTTATTCCAGGCGTCCGGCATGTCGCGGCATTGTCAGCGGGAACATCGCACCTGCGGTTCCCAGTGTTCGTCTTGTTCGCCTGGTCGGGAGCTTTCATCTGGTCAACAACCTTCTTGTTTCTGGGATACTGGGCGGGACAGGAATGGGAACGGGTGGGATGGCATTTGCCGCAGCCTCAACTTGTACTGCTGGTTGCACTCCCCGCTGTTGCTATCGCATTTTGGTTGTGGCGGAGGAGGAACCAATCTCAGTCAGCCTCGATTACAAAATGAATGCGGAGGAGTGTGGACGCTAAACTGGCTGACCGCTCCCGCCTGCCGACCCGCTCTTGGGAATCGCGCATCCTGCCAGCAGGCCCGTCAATCCGATCGCGGCAATAAGCTTAACCGTGTTCGTAAGATCTCTTTGCTTTCTGCCTTTGGGAGGCAGTTGGGGTGCTGGCTGCGTAACTCGGGTTTTATGCGAATTGCCTTAGACAATCTGAATCAGCGCCGCGCTTCGACGGCCAGACCGAAGGTCGCGAAAGAGTTTTGGCGAACCTCGGGAGCTATCCGTCGCATTATAGGGGGTATGGACACACGAAACACATTGAGTTTGGAGCCACCGCGAATTGGCCTGGAATCGGAAGGAGAAGCTTCGGAATGAGTATGAAAAGTGCGACTTGGCCGATTCGCGAGCCGGATGGATTTGGTTGTTTCCGGCAGATTGTGGCTCACCTTGGCGGTATGACACGGGCGTGGCTGCGGCACCGCCCAGTGCATTTCGCCTTTCATTGGGCTGGCATTTGCCGCGCTATCATGGCCGGGGTCCTGTCTGACTTTCATCCAGCAAACCGCTCCCAATCGCAAAGCCTGCAAACTGAAACATGAGCTGCTGGAAAGGAGATTCATTGCTATGAAACATCTGATTCGCGCCACAAGGCAACCACAGCGGTCATTCGTGCCGATAGCTCCATTTGAAATCGAAAGTTTCGAAGTTCGTGTGCGGAGGGTGGCGCACCGCAGACCGATTTCGATTGGAGCATGGCGATCGACGACGGCGCGCCGGACTTTGCCGGGAGCTGCGGTGGTTATGCGGAGCTTTTCTTGCCGTCGCCCTCGCTCCAGGGACTTGGGTTGACGTGCTTGCGCTCAGGGGCGCGGCCGGGTGGCTTATCCGGCTGCGCTCCCTTCTCGGCCATCTAATTAATTAGCCTCCGCTCCCAATCGATGAGTATCCTGTCGGACGAGCCACGCCGCGAAACGGCACCAAACACCGGGTGTTCGACGCAACCGAGGCGTCCACAGTCGTTGGCCTTTTACCCTAAACCAATCGTTGGATGAACATTAGCGTATTCGTCACGTTCTGGCTCATCTTGCTGGCCCGGATCACCGACGTTTCGTTGGACACCATCCGCACGGTCTCGATCGTCCAAGGGCGGCGCGCTTTTGCCGCAGTTCTCGGGTTCTTCGAGGCGGTTATCTATGTTTGCGCCGTCGCCAAGGTCCTGTTGAACATGAATCAGCCCGTGTATGCTGTCGCCTACGGGCTGGGGTTCGCGGTGGGGACTTACCTGGGAATAGTCATCGAGCAGCGGCTGGCTTTTGGCAAGCAACTGGTGTTTCTCCTCACCCCCAAAGGACCAGAGTTGGCCGAGGTCTTGCGCGCAGCGGACTATCGCGTGGCTGAAGTCAAGGGACATATCCGAGAGGGCGATCTGACCATACTCTGCGTGGAAATTCCGCGGCGCGACGCACAAAAGTTGATCCGCCTTGCCAGCGCCGTTGATGAGCGCTGCGTCTGCATTGTCCACGACATCCGCCTGACGGACCTTGCGGGGCGCGGAGCCTCAAAACCCAACAAGCTCAAATTTCTGCGGCTGTTTCCTTTAGGGGTCACGCATCCTTCAAAGGCAGGCCTCTCCTAACTTGCCACACGGTTTATAGCAGCAACTCAGTTTTCGGCTGCGAAACTTGTCACGCCTCCGTCGTCCCTTGCAACTACTGCATGGCCTATGCAGAACGCGCCGACGCAAAACAGGATTGTTTTTCGAGTCTGCGAAATTTCGAGCATCACCTGCGAGTCGCCTTTAAGCCGCTACCCTATAGATCTCAGCCCTATCTGCGGTCCGGAGCCAGTTGGCACGCTGGCTGCAAAAACTGGGAGGTATGCGATTTGCATTCAATAATCTGAACAACAACCCCGCCTCAATCGCCAGAACGGCCGCAGCCAACCGGGGGTCAGGAATTTTGGCGAACCCCGGAGCTATCTGTCGCATTACGGAGGGAATGGACACAGGCTTTCGATCTTATCAGCTAAACGGCCCCCGGTCCGGAGACCCACCGACCTCGTGGCAAGTGGCGGTGCACGAAGGACACAATCGGCTGTCGCGCGAAATCAGCGGCACGCTCGGGCAGTTCAACTGCACCTGTTCAACCGAACGATAATAGCAAAGGCACAACATGGAAATTCGAATTCATACTTGCGGAGGTTCAATCGAGACTTTTTTCCAGGACAACCCGGCCCTGGCAGCTTCGATATTGAAGGGAATCCAGTCCACAAAAGTGTTCGCTACGAACGTCATTACCATTGCCGGCGATTATTCTCTGACGACCTTTGCCGCTTCGCGGGTCAACCGCGTTGACTTGATCACCGAAGGTCTCGCGTCTTGGAAACAGCCCGACGACATTTTGGACGTAGTCGAGCTGTCCGAGGACGAATTCCGGGAGCGAAGCCATCTAAATGACCCGGCGCGGCTAGAGCGGCGCCGGAGCCCGAAGAAGACAGGCGAATGCGCCGCGGTCTTTGTGGAGGTGGAGATGGCTGGCGGGACCCGAATATTTCTGGCGGCTAAAATCAAGGTGGCATTGCCGGCGGAACGGCTGCAGCGGTTGCGCACACTATTCTCCGCGGCGGCGGTCCACTTTCGCATGCGTCAGGGTGGCACCGCGATCCTGAATCTCAAAAACCTCGTCCGGTTCACATTGAATCCTGGCCCCGATGTCACACCTATTGATGCCTGGCCCGCGCACCACCTGTCCCGGCAGCAAGAGTCCATGCGCACGGCCGTTGCGCTTGACTGAAAGGATCCAGTGCTATGAAGACTCTGATTCGCGCCATAAGCAAAGCAAAGCGGTCATTCGTGCCATTAGCTCCGTTTGAATTTGAAAGCTTCGAAGTTCGGGTGCGGAGCGTGGCGCGCCACAGGCCTCTTCCGGTTGGAGTTGCTCTCAGAAAGCTGAATACCCATCGTCCTCCGAGGCAATTCAAAACCATCCCCAGGCCGATTGATGCTGCTCAACGCACGAAGGATTTCCTGCCGTCGCCCTCGCTCCAGGGACTTGGGTTGATGTGCTGGCGCTCAGGGGCGCGGCCGGTTAATCGTCCGGCCGCGCTCTCTTCCCGGCAACTGCACGCTTCCGCTTCTAATCCTATCCCCCAAAGCGGCGCGAGAGCCCGAGCAAATCGCCCCTCAGTCTCGCAAATGCAATGAACGAACGGAGGAAAATCCATGCTCATCACCCTTTGGTTTTTGGCCATTTATCTCTACGTCTTCACGGCGAACTGGGATGGCTGGTCTGACACAGATTGATCTATGAATGCATCCACCAAATTCGGAGTTCTGAGTGTAATCATCCTGGGGCCGTTGGCGCTTGTTACCGGTGCCGCCGATCTGTCGGAGCCGCCACTGGCGGCAATGGCGAATTCAGTCGCGGTGCCCGAATTGAGCGCGCCAAAATCTACGATTTGGCAGGACGGAATAGGTAATGGCTTTTTGGCCTCGGCGCAGAGCGTGACGCTCGAAGCCGGTGTGGCGCCAGGCCTAGCCACTTTCGGCAGCCGGCAGGCACATGATCTCGCGCTGCTGAGTGCATCGTATGGCCACATGCTCGGTGGCGTCATCGGGGGGGATCACTGGTATCGTGGCAACTTCGAAGCGCGACTGGAGCTATTTGGAGGTATGCAATACCATCCCGGTGTTGATACTGATGGATGGCTCATCGGCCTTACCCCTCATCTGCGTTACAACTTCGCCACGGGGACTCGTTGGATTCCATTTCTGGACGGTGGGGCGGGCGTAACGGCGACAGGAATCGGCCATCCGGACCTGGGAGGTACGTTCGAATTCAATCTCCAGCCGGCCTTGGGCGTGCAAAGGTTTATCCGCGACAATCTGGCGCTGACGGCCCAAGTCAAGTACATGCACATGTCCTCCGCCGGCATTGATCATCCCAACTTAGGCGTAAACAACGTCGTTTTCATGATCGGCTTGGTTTGGCTCTTCGGGAAATGAAGATACTCATCTGCAACTCCGGTTCGAGTAGTCTCAAATTCAGCCTATTTGAGGCCGAGCGCGAAGCGTTGCTGGCCGAGGGCGGAATTGATTGGACGGTCCAGCCGACGCGACTCGTTTTCCGGCGTCTGGGCCGCCCGGAGGTACACGAACAGTTGGACTTACGAGAGCATGATGCGGCTGGCAAGCGGATTCTTGGGGACCTACTGGCGGG
>Ga0209517_10004009_pt1 | contig 19629 bp, 32 predicted proteins | sample PeaSoiMetSII2010_FD_187695 | JGI IMG/M metagenome (GOLD analysis project Ga0209517, IMG submission 187695) | Peat soil microbial communities from Weissenstadt, Germany - SII-2010 (SPAdes) (version 2) | ecosystem: Environmental > Terrestrial > Soil > Wetlands > Peat | place: Germany...
GGTAGCGCTGGAAAAGGGATTGCGATTCGCGATCCGCGAGGGCGGCCACACGGTTGGCGCGGGCGCCGTCGCAGAGATCATCGAGTAAACCATGTCAAACGGAGAAAAAATTCGGATTCGTCTGAAGGCGTACGATCACCGCATCCTGGATCAATCCACCCGGGAAATCGTGGACACCGCGAAGCGCACCGGCGCGGACGTGGCTGGCCCGATTCCACTGCCAACGGTGATCAACCGCTGGACGGTTCTGCGGTCGCCGCACGTGGACAAGAAATCGCGCGAACAGTTTGAAATGCGCACGCACAAGCGGCTGATCGACATCCTCGAGCCGACGCCGGATACGGTGGACGCGTTGATGAAGCTGGATCTGCCGCCGGGCGTGGACGTCGAAATCAAAGCCTTTGGGCGCGAACATAGCGCCAAGTAACGCGAGTACTTCAGAAGGAAAGAGCCAGAGACATGGGAGTCAACGGAATACTCGGAATCAAGCTGGGGATGACGCAAGTCTTCGCCGACGACGGGACGGCCGTGCCGTGCACCGTGCTGCAGGCGGGACCGTGCGTGGTGGTGCAGCGCCGGACGAAGGACAAAGACGGCTACGACGCCGTGCAGTTGGGCCTGGTCGAATTCGTCAAGCCGCAGCGCGTGAACAAGGCGCAGACCGGCCATTTCAAAAAGGCCAACGTCGCGCCGATGCGCTACGTCGGCGAGATGCGCATCGAGGATTCCAAGGACGAGACGAAAGTGGGCGACCGCGTCCTGGTGGATGGATTCAAGGTCGGCGAATACGTGGACGTCAGCGGCGTGAGCAAGGGCAAGGGATTTCAGGGCGGCGTGAAGCGCTGGCACTATCGCGGCGGAGAAGCGTCGCACGGTTCGATGTTTCATCGCGCGCCGGGCGGCATCGGCGCGAGCTCGTTCCCTTCACGCGTGTGGAAGGGCCAGCATTTTCCGGGACACATGGGAAACGAGCGCAAGACGGTTCAAAACTTGCGCGTCGTGAAAATCGATTCCGATGAGAATTTGCTGTTGGTGCGCGGATCGGTCGCCGGTCCGGCCGGCAGCTATATCATTATTCGCAGAGCCAAGAAGATTCGTTAAACAAGAGAGACGACGATGCCCGTTGTGGAAGTGAAAAATCTCGAAGGCAAGAAAGTCGGCACGGTTGAGCTAGCCGACGATGTGTTCTCGGTGAAGGTGAACCAGAACCTCTTGCACGAAACCGTGCGCCACTATCTTGCGGGAAAGCGCTCGGGAACGCACAAGACGAAGGACAAGAGCGAAGTCAGCGGCGCGGGCCGAAAGCTCTGGAAGCAGAAAGGCACAGGCCGCGCGCGCATAGGCTCCATTCGTTCGCCGCTGTGGCGGCATGGCGGCACGGTGCATGGCCCAGTGCCGCGAAAGTACGACTACGCCCTGCCGAAGAAAATGATCGTGGGCGCGCTGCGTTCGGCCCTGTCCTCCAAATTGGCGGAGGAAAAGCTGACCGTGGTGGACGGCTGGGCGCTTGAATCGCACAAGACCAAGCCCTTCCGGGAGGCGCTTTCGAAGCTGGACGGCGAAACGCGAACGATTTTGCTGGTCGCAACCGGAGCGAACGTGAACCTGGAGCGCGCGAGCCGCAATCTGGAAGGCGTCACTTTGGTTCCGACGACGGCGCTCGGGGCATACGATTTGATGAGGCACGACCGGCTGATGCTCTCCCGCGAAGCAGCGGAAAAATTGAGCCGCGTGCTTTCGGCGGTCAAATCCGATGAACCGGCTGCGCCGGGCGCTCCAGCTGAGGCTGCTCCGGCGAAGAAAGTGGCGTCGGCCAAGGCCGCGGCAAAAAAGGAATCCGCGCCGAAGGCCGCGAAGAAGACCGCGGCTGCCAAGGGCGCAAAGCCAAAAGCTGCGAAGCCCAAGGCGAAAAAGGATTAGTCCATGGCGACCAGGCTCTATGAAGTAATCCGGCGTCCGATCATCACCGAGAAGGGACTCGGCGTGAAGGAGACGCAGCACACCGTCGTGTTTGAAGTTGTTCTCGACGCAACGAAAACGGAAATCAAGGAAGCCGTGCAGCGGATTTTCAAGGTGAAAGTGGACGCCGTGCGTACCGCGATTTATCACGGGAAGTTTCGTCGCCGGGGACGCGCCGAGGGTTTCCGGAGCGATTGGAAGAAGGCGTACGTGAAACTGGCGCCCGGCGAAAAAATGATCGAGTACGCAGAGAATCTATAGTTCCGGCAAAGCGAACGGGCGGAGGCGCCCTTTCGAAGGCACGAGGAAACAATGGCACTGAAAACATTTAACCCTTACACACCGTCACGGCGCTTCTTGACGATGCTCGACAAAAGCGAGATCACCAAGGAAACGCCGGAAAAGTCTCTAACCGAGTCGAAGAAGCGCACCGGCGGCCGCAACTCGCACGGAGAAATCACGTCGTGGCACCGCGGCGGCGGGCACGCGCGCCGGTTCCGGTCGATCGATTTCCGGCGCGAGAAAACCGGAATCCCGGCGAAGGTGGCCTCCATCGAATACGATCCGAACCGCTCGGCGCGCATTGCGCTGCTGCACTACGCGGACGGCGAGAAGCGTTACATCCTGCAGCCGATTGGGCTCGAAGTGGGAATGACGGTGCAGAACGGCGAAGGCGCAGACATCCTGCCGGGGAACGCGTTGATGATTCGCCACATCCCGCCGGGCACGATGGTTCACAACCTGGAACTCTTTCCCGGCAAGGGCGCGCAAGTGGTCCGCGCAGCGGGCGGAGCGGCGCAGCTTTTGAGCAAGGAAGGCGATTTCGCGCTGGTGAAGCTGCCTTCGGGCGAAGTCAGAAAATTCAGCGTGGATTGTATGGCCACGGTAGGCCAGCTCGGAAATCTGGATCACGAAAATGTGACCTACGGGAAAGCGGGCCGCACGCGATGGCATGGCAAGCGCCCCACGGTGCGCGGCGTGGCGATGAACCCGGTGGATCACCCGCACGGCGGTGGAGAAGGCCGCGTGAAGGGCAATCACCCGCAGACCCCTTGGGGTTTTCCGACTCTGGGCGCGAAGACGCGCAAGAAGCGCAAGAGCGACCGGATGATTGTGGAACGGCGCAAGCCTTAGGAGATGTAGCTCGGGCCTGCCTTGACGTAGGAAGAGTCTTTAGACCTGAAGAGTTTTGGAATTTGCTGGAGTTTCAAAAAATGAACCCGGCGCGGCGGATAACTGAGAGCACTTTATGACAGCCACCAGAACATCTCGGCGAACAGCAAGGCGCACGACGCGGCGAACGACGCGGGCGCGGAAGTCGGCTCCGCGGCGTATTGCAAAGCCGGTAGCCAAGCCGGTTGCGAAGCCGGTCACAAAGCCGGTAGCCAAGCCGGTAATCAAGATTGGGTCCAAGCTCGGACCGGCGCCCCAGGTTTTGTTTCGCATTTGCCGGCCCGGTTGGGCCGTGATCGTAGAGAACATCCCCAACGCGCAGGGAACGCGGTTTGTGTGTCCCTTCTGCCCGAAATCGCATCGCGTATCGGGCCCCGTGCGGGGATTCCGCAAGCTTCGCCGCGCGCAGTGGGTGAAACTGCGCCGGGTGGAGGAATAGGGAGACCGATGCCGCGCTCACTCAAGAAGGGTCCTTTCATCGACGGCCACCTGCAGGAAAAGGTGACGGCGATGAACACGCGGAATGAAAAGAAAGTCGTGAAGACATGGTCGCGCCGGTCCACGATTCTGCCGGAGATGGTGGGTCACACGATCGCGGTCCACAACGGCAGGAAGTTTATTCCCGTGTACATCACGGAACAGATGGTGGGGCACAAGCTCGGCGAGTTTTCTCCGACGCGCAGTTTCAAAGGCCACGGCGTAAAGGTAGCGCTTGAGAGGGCGGCGGCCGCAGCCGCGCCTGCCGGTGCTCCGGGTGGCGCTGGCGCTGGTTCGGGTTCTGGTGGAAAGGGATAGGTTAGGACACCGACGATGGCGACGGCAACGGCAACGGAACAACACGGACAGATCGAGGGAAGGGCGAACACGCGGTTCAGCCGCGTATCGCCGCAAAAGGCGCGGCTGGTGATTGACCTGATTCGCGGCCAGCGGGCGGAAGATGCGCTGCAGACCTTGCGCTTCACGAAGAAGCGCGTGGCCAAGGAAATCGAGAAGACGCTGCGCAGTGCCATCGCCAATGCGGAGCGCAAGGCCGATGACGCCGGTGCATCGCTTGACGTGGATGCGCTCTTCGTGACCAGCTGCTGCGTGAATGAAGGACCGCGGTGGAAGCGCATGCGGCCGGCGCCGATGGGGCGCGGGTTTCGTTACCAGAAGCGAACGAGCCACATCGTCGTGCAGGTGGCCGAGCATCATCGGGCCGCGGCGGATCGCGCGGCGGCGGCAGCGGCTGAAGCGGCGGCATCGAAGGGCGTGAAGGGCGCCGTGCGGAAGGCTCGCAAGGCAATCGAGAAGCGCGCGAAAGAAGCGCAGAAGAAGTAGGAGGCGGTTTTGGGGCAGAAAACACATCCGTACGGTTTTCGGCTGGGCTACAACAAGGGTTGGAAGTCGCGCTGGTTTGCGAAGAAGGATTACGCCGACCTGTTGCACGAAGATGTTGCGCTGCGCAAGCAGCTGAAGGACCGGCTGCGGTCGGCGGGAATCAGCGGGATTGACATCGAGCGCGCCGCCAACAAGCTCGTCGTCCGGATTTACACCGCCCGCCCGGGAATCATCATTGGCCGGAAGGGCTCGGAAATCGACAAGCTGAAGGGCGAAGTGCAGAAACGCACGAAGCGCGAAGTGCACATCGACATACAGGAAGTGCACCGTCCCGAGCTGGATGCCACCTTGGTCGCGGAATCGATTGCGCTGCAGCTTGAAAAGCGCGTCGCGTTTCGCCGGGCCATGCGCAAGGCGGTTGATTCCGCGCTGCGTTTCGGCTGCAAGGGAATCAAGGTGCGCGTAGCAGGCCGGCTGAACGGCGCCGAAATCGCACGCAAGGAATGGTACCTGCAGGGGCGGCTGCCGCTGCAAACGCTTCGCGCCGACATTGATTTTGGGACGGCCGAAGCGCACACGACCTACGGCTTGATTGGCGTGAAGTGCTGGGTCTATCAGGGCGAAAAAGTGCCGCAACGCGCGAAGGCTGCAGCGAGCGCGGAAGTTTAAGGGAACAGGCCAAACACTATGTTGATGCCGAAGAAGGTGAAGTATCGCAAGCAACAGCGCGGCCGGCGCACGGGCAAGGCGTGGCGCGGCGGAGCGCTCGCGTTTGGCGACTACGGGCTGAAGGCGATGGAGCCGGCGTGGATCACCGACCGTCAGATTGAGGCGTCGCGCGTGGCGATTACGCGCTTCATCAAGCGCGGCGGAAAGCTCTGGATTCGCATTTTTCCGGACAAACCGTTTACCAAGAAGCCGGCCGAAACGCGCATGGGCAAGGGCAAAGGGCCACCGGAGCACTGGGTGGCGGTCGTGAAACCGGGACGCATCATGTTCGAAATGGCGGGTGTGGATCTGGCGGCGGCGACCGAGGCCATGCAGCTCGCGGCCCACAAGCTGCCGATCAAGACCAAGTTCGTCACGCGTGCGGAGGAGCTCTAATGGCGCGGCGAGTCGAGAAATACCGCGAGATGAACGCGGGCGAGCTCGAAAACCAGCAGCGCGAGCTTGCCGAACAGGTTTTCCGCCTGCGCTTCCAGATTTCCGCCGGCCAGGCCGAGGGACTGAAGAAAATGCGGGAAGCGCGAAAAGATCTCGCGCGAGTGAAGACGCTTCTGCGGGAAATCGAATTGAGGAAGGCGTGATGGCGAACGAAAGACAAGCGGCTCATGAAATCGTCCAGGAGCGCGGAACGCGGCAGGAGCTGGTGGGCGTGGTGACCAGCTCGAAGATGCAGAAGACGATCGTCGTTAAGGTGCGGCGCGCGACGCAGCACCCGCTCTATCATCGCGTGGTGCGGTCGGCGAAAAAGTATTACGCGCATGATGAAACCGGCGAGGCGCGCGTGGGTGACACGGTGCGGATTGTTTCCACTCGCCCGCTTTCGAAGTTGAAGCGCTGGCGGTTGAAGGAAGTCTTGCAGCGCTCGACGCGCGCGGCCTGAGGCCGCGGTTTTGGCCTGGGCACGCCACAGAGAATAAGGGAGCACGACAATGGTTCAGATGCGGACATGGCTGACGGTGGCCGATAATTCCGGCGCGCGCCAGATCACATGCATCCTCCCGCTGGGAGGGGACGCGGGGCTGACAGCAGGCCTCGGCGACGTCATCACGGCGGCGGTGAAGGAAGCGTCGCCGGATGGCCAGGTCAAGAAGGGCGTGGTTGTGCGCGCGGTGGTCGTGCGCACCAGGAAAGAGCAGCGGCGCAAGGATGGCACCTACATCCGCTTCGACGACAATGCCGCGGTGTTGATCAACGATGCGAACGAGCCGATCGGGACGCGCGTGTTCGGGCCGGTAGCCCGCGAGCTGCGCGACAAGAAGTTCACCAAGATCGTCTCGCTTGCTCCGGAAGTGTGGTAGCGATGCCAAGACCAAACGAAAAGTCGGCGGAAATTCTCGGTATTCGGCACGGCGACATAGTGAAAGTGATGGCCGGCCGGTCGAAAGGCAAGACGGGCAAGGTGCTCTCGGTCAATCGCGAGAAGCGCCGGGTCACGGTCGAGCACGCCAACATCATGAAGAAGCACACGCGCCCGAATCCGTCGAAGAATGTCCGCGGAGGCATTCTCGAAAAGGAAGGCCTGATGCACGTATCGAACGTGATGCTGGTCTGCCCCGGGTGCGGCAAGAACACCCGCGTGGGACACACGGCGCTTCCCGACGGCACCAAGGTTCGCGTCTGCCGCCGCTGCAATACGAAGTTTGAGAATTAGGTTCCGAGGCAAATGAGCGATGGCTAGCCGACTACACGAAAAGTACCGCAAGGAAACCGTTCCTGCGATGGCGAAGCGGTTCGGTTACAAGAACACGATGGCCGTGCCGCGCGTTTCGAAAGTGACGCTGAACATTGGCCTCGGCGAGGCGAGCCAGAATGTGAAGCTGCTCGATACCGCTGCCGTCGAGCTCGGCCAGATCGCCGGACAGAAACCGGTCATCACGCGGGCGAAGAAATCGATTGCGAACTTCAAGATTCGCAAGGGCATGCCGATCGGTTGCATGGTCACGCTGCGCGGCGAGCGAATGTACGAATTCCTCGACCGGCTATCGGCGATTGTTTTCCCGCGCGTGCGCGATTTCAAGGGCCTGCCGCCGAATTCGTTCGATGGGCGTGGCAATTACACGCTGGGCTTGAAGGACCAGCTGGTGTTTCCGGAAATCGACTATACCCGCGTAGACAAGATCAAGGGCATGAACATTACGATCACGACGACGGCCCGTAGCGATGAAGAGGGACGCGAGCTGTTGAAGCTGCTCGGCGTGCCCTTCCGCGCTCAGGGCGCAGCGTAAGGAGAACCAACGAGCATGGCTCGAACCAGTCAGATCGCGAAGACGAAGCGCAAGCTGAAGTTCAAGGTTCGCCAGCGCAACCGCTGCCGGATCTGCGGGCGCGCGCGCGGCACTCTCCGAAAGTTCCAGATGTGCCGTATTTGTTTCCGCGGCCTCGCGCTCAAGGGAGAAATTCCCGGAGTCGTGAAGGCCAGCTGGTAAGGAAGAGAGAATGACAACCGATCCTATTGCCGATTTTTTGACGCGAATTCGAAACGGCGCCATGGCCAAGCATCCCCGGGTGGAGATGCCGTCCTCGAAAATGAAAATTGAAATTGCGCGCATCCTGAAGGAAGAGGGCTACCTCGCGAATTTCAAGGTTGTGGAAGAGAAGGGCAAGAAAACGCTGCGCGTCTTTTTGCGCTACACGCCGGATCGCCACTGCGTGATCACCGATCTCAAGCGCATCTCGCGGCCCGGCTCGCGGCGCTACATCGGCAAGACGGGCATTCGTCCCGTCGTCGGCGGCATGGGCATTTCGATTCTTTCCACGCCGCGCGGGCTGATGACCGGCCAGTCGGCGCGAAAAGAAGGGGTTGGCGGCGAGCTGCTGTGCGAAGTCTGGTAAACGAAGTTTGGTGGTCGAAGTCTGTTACATGAGGTTTTCATAGAGCCATGTCGAGAATTGGAAACAAGATAATTCCGGTACCGTCCGGCGTGAAGATTCAGATCAAGCCCGGCTCGGTGGAAGTGCAGGGCCCCAAGGGCAAGATGACGATTGCCGTGCCGCACGGAATTGCGTTCGAGCAAAAGGACGCCACGCTGGTCGCGAAGCGCGAAGCGGAGCAGTACCGCGCGCTGCACGGCCTGGCGCGGGCGCTGGTCGCCAACGCCGTCACCGGCGTCACCGTGGGATTCAAGAAGGATCTTGATATCGTGGGCGTCGGCTATCGCGCCGAGGTCAAGGGCAAGAACGTGGTCCTCGCGCTCGGCTATTCGCATCCGATCGAGTTCCCGATTCCTGAGGGGATTCAGATTGCGATCGAGAAGCAGACGCATATGACGGTTTCCGGCGCGGACAAGAATCAGGTCGGCCAGGTGGCGGCGAATCTTCGCAGGCTGCGCCCGCCCGATCCGTACAAGCAGAAGGGCGTCCGCATCACCGGCGAGCGTCTGAAGAAGAAGGCCGGCAAGGCCGGCGCCAAGACGGCGGCCGCCTAGGAATAACCTAGATCGGCAGGAAAAGGAGAACTAGCGTGGCAGCTCCGGTCCGAAGATTATCGCGTGTGGCACACCGCCGGCGAATTCACGTGCGGATGCGCAAGAGGATTTCCGGCACGCAGGAGCGGCCGCGGCTGTGCGTTCACCGTTCCAGCCGCCATATCCGCGCGCAGGTCATTGACGACGGCACGGGCCGCACCATCGTTTCCGCCAGCTCGCTCGACAAGGAAGTGCGCGCGACGCTCAAGGGCGGCGGCAATATCGCGGCTTCGAAAGTTGTCGGCAAAGCGATTGCGGAACGCGCCCGCGCCAAAGGCGTCGAGAAGGTTGTGTTCGATCGCGGCGGATATCAGTACCACGGCCGCGTGCAAGCGCTTGCTGAAGCGGCCCGTGAGGCGGGCCTGAAGTTCTGAAAACCATGTCGAAACAAGAGCTCAAAGACACGCTTTCCGTTCGCCGGATCGTGCAGGCGAACCAAGCCAATTTGAAAGATCAAGTCGTCTCGATCAACCGCGTCACGAAAGTCGTGAAGGGCGGCAAGAATCTCAGCTTCTCGGCGCTCGTCGTCGTGGGCGATCAGGGCGGCCACGCCGGCTTCGGCATGGGCAAAGCTCGCGAAGTTCCCATGGCCATCCGCAAAGCGATCGAGCAGGCCAAGAAAAATATGGTGAAGCTGAACCTCAAGGGTTCCACCATCCCGCATCAGGTTCTGGGTTCTTACGGCTCGGGCCAAGTTCTGCTCAAGCCCGCGCCGGAGGGAACGGGCGTGATCGCCGGCGGCCCGGTGCGCGCGGTGATGGAGGTCGCGGGAATTCAAAACGTGCTGACGAAGTCGCTGGGTACGTCGAATCCGCACAATGTGATCAAGGCAACGTTCGACGCACTTCTGCACTTGAAGGACGCAGCGCGCGTCGCGGAATCGCGCGGCAGGACACCGGAAGAAGCGGCGTCCTAGCCGCTCCTTTCACAAAAAGACCGAGAGATTATGGCGACGACGAAAAAGAATTCCGGAACTTTGAAAATCAAGTGGGTGGTCAGCTTCATCGGCTGCCCGCGCGACATGCGGCAGACGATTCGCGGCCTCGGCTTCCGCCGGATGCAGCAGGTGATCGAGCATCCGGACACGCCCGAAGTTCGCGGCATGATCGCGAAAGTCCACCATCTCGTGAAAATTGAGGACTAGCCGGCAATGGCCAAGGTACCGACACTATCGAATTTGAAACCACCGCGCGGCTCGCGCCATCGCAAGGTGCGCGTGGGGCGCGGCATGGGCTCGAAGCTCGGAAAGACAGCGGGCGCGGGCAACAAGGGACAGCAATCCCGCCGCGGCTATTCGCGCCGTCCGGGATTCGAGGGCGGACAGATGCCGCTCCACCGGCGTTTGCCGAAGCGCGGCTTTTCCAGCCCGTTCCCAAAATCGTTTGCGGTCGTCAACGTCGAAAGCTTGAACGCTTTCGCCGCCGGCGACACGGTTACGCCCGAAACGCTCAACACGCGCGGTATCGTTCGCGCCGTGCGCGACCGCGTGAAGATTCTCGGTGATGGCGAATTGAAAATTGCATTGACGGTTCGCGCGCATGCCTTCAGCAAGTCGGCGGAGGAAAAAATCGCGCAAGCCGGAGGGACGATCGAAATTCTGAAATGAGAAAGCTGCTCGAAGCCTTTCGGAACATCTTCAGCACTCCCGACCTGCGCAGACGCGTCCTGTTTGCGCTGGCCCTGCTGGCGGTGTATCGGCTCGGCAGCTACATTCCCACGCCGGGAATCAATACCGATGCGCTCGAGCAGCTCTTCAAGCAGTATCAGGGCTCGGCGCTCGGCATTTTCAATCTTTTCAGCGGCGGCAATCTTCGCCGGCTGACGATTTTCGCTCTCGGCATCATGCCGTACATCACGTCTTCGATCGTTCTGCAGTTGCTCGTGGTCGTCTGGCCCTATCTCGAGCGCCTGCAGAAAGAGGGCGAGCTCGGCCGCCGGAAGATCACGCAGTACACGCGCTACTTGACCATCGTTCTCAGCGCGTTTCAGTCGTTTGCGATCGCGCGCACGCTTCAATCGCAGACCTTGTCGGGTTCGGCGCTCGTCTATCATCCCGGCGTGCGATTTATTCTGATGACGATGCTAACGCTGACGACCGGATCGGCATTCATCATGTGGCTGGGCGAACAGATCAGCGACCGCGGCATCGGCAACGGAATGTCGCTCATCATTTTCACGGGCATTGTGGTCGGATTGCCGCCGGCGGTTTCCGATCTCTGGGGCAAGATCAAGACCGAGCAGTGGGGCTCGTTCACGCCCATCGCCATTATTGGTTTGCTCACGCTAATGATCGCGGTCGTGGCATTCATCGTCTTCGTCGAGGGGGGCCAGCGGCGCATTCCCGTGCAGTACGCCAAGCGGGTGATGGGGCGCAAGGTGATGGGCGGGCAGATGACCTATCTTCCGTTGCGCGTAAATTCCGGGGGCGTGATTCCTCCGATTTTTGCGAGCTCGCTGCTCACCGCGCCGCAGACGTTTGCGCTGATTTTTGGCAACCGCTCGACGCACATCCAGGCCTTCGGCAAGATGATCAGCTGGGGCGAGCCGCTCTATACGGTCGTCTATGTGGCCATGATCATCTTTTTCGCCTTCTTTTACGTGGGTATCATTTTTAATCCCACGGAGCTGGCGGACAACATGCGCAAGAACGGCGGGTTCGTTCCCGGAATTCGGCCCGGGCGGAACACGTCGGAGTATATCAACCGCATCCTGTCGCGCCTGACGCTCGTCGGAGGCGTCTATCTGGCGATCGTTTGCCTGCTGCCGGAATGGATGATTTCCGGAATCCATTTGCAGCACTTGCCTATATGGCTCGGCGGGAATTGGTTCGATAGTCATATGTGGCGCTTCGTGCTCGATGGTCTGGGCGTGCAGTTTTATTTCGGCGGCACTTCGCTGCTGATCGTCGTGGGTGTTGCCATGGACACCGTGCAGCAGCTGGAAGCGCAGCTGGTCATGCGGAATTACGAGGGATTCGTGCGTAAGGGCAGGGTGCGCAGTCGACGCGGTTGATACCGTTGGTCCGGCGGTGACGATGGCCATCAATCGTGCGTTCATTTTTCTCGGTCCGCCGGGAGCGGGCAAGGGCACTCAGGCGAAGCGAATCGCTAAGCTCAGCGGCGTGCCGCACCTTTCGACCGGCGACATGATGCGCGACGCAGTGAGCCGCGGCACAGATCTTGGCAAGGTTGTCGGGCCGATCATGCAGCGCGGCGAGCTGGTTTCCGACGAGTTGGTGATGAAGATGATCGAAGAGCGGCTGGCGCAGCCTGATTGCGCCGCGGGATGCCTCTTCGATGGGTTTCCCCGGACCCTGCCGCAGGCCGAGGGGTTGGATCGGATTTTGGATAGCAAGGGATTCGGCAAACCAGTCGTGGTGGATTTAAGCGTTGGCGAAGAAAAATTGCTGCGGCGCCTCACGGGCCGGCGGACGTGCAGCGTGGGCGGTGAGATTTACAACGTATATGACGCGCCGCCGAAAGTGGATGGGATTTGCGATAACGATGGCGGCAAGCTGGTGCAGCGCGCTGACGATACCGCGGAAGTCGTGAGACAGAGGCTTGCGGCGTATGACAGGGCCACGAAGCCGCTCACGGAATATTACCGGCGCCAGGGCGTGCTTCACGTGGTGGACGCTTCGGCGAGCATGGACGAAGTAAGCCGTGCGCTCGGCGAGATCGTAAAGCGCGCGGAAGGGCGGAATGGTCATCTGTAAATCGCCGGCCGAGCTGGAGAAAATGCATCGCGCGGGGCTGATCGTCTGGGGTGCCCTCGAAAAGATGCGCGCCATGGTCCGGCCGGGCCTGGCGACGAAAGAGCTCGACGAGTTTGCCGAGGCGTACACGGCCGAGCATTGCGCCCGGCCTGCGTTCAAGGGCTACCGGGGTTACCCGGGTTCGGTGTGCACCTCGATCAATCAGGAGGTGGTGCACGGGATCCCGTCGCCATCCCGGCGCGTGCGAGAGGGCGATATTCTCTCGATGGATTTTGGCGTCGAGCTGGAAGGTTATTTCGGAGATGCGGCTCTCACGGTGCCTGTCGGGAAAGTGACGCCGGCCCGGGAAAAGCTGCTGCGGGTCACGCGCGAGTCGCTTGAGCGCGGCATCGAAAAAGTCCGGCCGGGCAACCGGCTCGGAGATGTTTCGGCGGCGGTCCAGCAGTGGGTTGAGGGAAATGGGTTTTCGGTGGTCAGGGAATTTGTGGGCCACGGCATCGGCACGAAAATGCACGAGGAGCCGCAGGTTCCCAACTACGGCACCCCTGGACAGGGGCCGCGCCTGCAGGAAGGCATGGTCCTCGCCATCGAGCCGATGGTGAATTCGGGTGGTCCGGGCGTCCGCGTTCTGGACGATGATTGGACGGCGGTCACGACCGATGGCAGCGATTCGGCGCATTTCGAGCACACCGTCGCGGTCACGAGCAAGGGGCCGTGGATTCTAACCCGGCCGCGAGAGGCAACCGGGCCTGTCTGGTAAAAGTTTTTTCCGGGGGTTGGATTTGATTCGGGTTTCATGTAGCTCACCCCGGTTCGTTGGGGTGAGGCCTTTCGGCCCGGTTTGGGTGTCGCGGTTTTCAGGTGGAAGCGCGGGGTTTTAACCCCGCGAAATTTGGCGCACTGCAAAAGGGGCTTGAGCCCTGGAAGATTCGTCGCAAGGGAGCGCATGGCGAGAAGACCTCTGCAGGAAAAAAAGAAGTCGGCCGAAGGCAGTGGTAAGGAAGACGCCATTGAAGTGATGGCTGTCGTGATCGAGCCGCTGCCGAATGCCATGTTTCGCGTCGAGCTGGAAAATAAGCATCAGGTGCTCGCGCACATTTCGGGAAAGATGAGAAAGAATTTCATTCGTATTCTGGCGGGGGACCGCGTGGCAGTCGAGCTTTCGCCGTACGACCTCACGCGCGGCCGCATCGTGTACCGGTACAAGTAGGGCCGTGAACGAAGCGGCGTTTAAGAATTGAATGTAGCGTCGGGCTTTAGCCCCTGAAGTTCCGAAGGAAACGGAGTCGAAGCTATGAAGGTTCGAGCATCGGTCAAGAAAATCTGCATGAAGTGCAAAGTCGTTCATCGTCGCGGGGTGGTGCGCGTGATTTGCGTAAACCCGAAGCATCGCCAGCGCCAGGGCTAGCAGGAAACGCAGGGAGGAAAGAGATATGGCACGTATCGCAGGTGTGGATCTTCCGCCGAATAAGCGGCTCTGGGTTGGGCTCACGGCGATCTATGGCATCGGGCAGCCGCGCGCTCGTTCGCTTGCCGAAAAGGCCAACGTGGACGCGGCCAAGAAAATCAAGGACCTCACCGAAGAGGAAGTGACCCGTCTGCGCGCGGCGATTGAAGCCGAAGGCCGCGTCGAAGGCGATCTCCGCAAGGAGATGCAGATGAACGTGCGGCGCTTGATCGAAATTCAGTGCTACCGCGGCCTGCGCCATCGCCGGAATCTTCCCGTGCGCGGCCAGCGGACGCACACCAACGCGCGCACCCGCAAAGGTCCGCGGAAGGGCGCCGTCGCAGCCAAGAAGAAAACGATGGCCCGCAAGTAGGATTTCGAATTTATGTAGCTCAGGTCCGACTTTTGGACCTGAGGCCTTCCGGCCAGGAATTGACGTTAGGTTTAAATGTAGCGCCGGGGCCTTCAGCCCGGCACCTTGAAAGGTTTGATCGAAAAAATGGCCAAAGAACCGAAGGACGCAGCCGCAGCTCCGGGAGCAGCGGCAAAGCCGACCAAGCGAAAGAAGGAATTTCGCAAGAAAAAGGAAAAGCGGATCGTGCCGCACGGCTTGGTGTGCATCCAGGCGACGTTCAACAACACGATCATCACGCTCACCGATCCGGAGGGCCGCGTGGTCAGCTGGGCCTCCGCCGGATCGTCGGGTTTCAAGGGCTCGCGCAAGGGCACGCCCTACGCCGCGCAGCAGGCGGCGATGACGGCGGCAGGCGTGGCGCGCGATCAGTACGGCATGAAGTCGGTCGAAGTGCGCGTCAAGGGTCCCGGAGCGGGGCGTGAATCCGCGGTCCGCGCGCTGGCTTCGTCGGGGCTTCACATTAACGCCATCAAGGACGTGACGCCCGTGCCACATAACGGCTGCCGTCCGCCCAAGCGCCGCCGCGTCTAGCGCCTCGGCTGTGATTTTGTAGGGGCGCTGCTCGCTGCGCCCGGTGTTGGTTGAGATTTGAATGTAGCGCCGGGGACTTTAGCCCGGCAGAGTTTTCGGGTGGAAGCGCGGGACTTTAGTCCCGCGAAAGATGAACTGAATTAAACAGGGCTTCAGCCCTGGGACGCACGAATCAGAAGGAGACAGCAATTGGCTCGACATCGTGAAGCGGTTTGCCGGTTGTGCCGTCGCGAAGGGCAAAAGCTCTTCTTGAAAGGCCTCCGGTGTTTTACGGAAAAATGCGCGATCGAAAAGCGCAACTTCGTTCCTGGGCAGCATGGCCAGGCGCGCCGGCCGAAGATGGTCGGCTACGGCATCCAGTTGCGCGAGAAGCAGAAGGTGAAGCGCACCTACGGACTGCTCGAGCGGCAGTTCCGCACCTACTTTGAGAAGTCGGAACGCACCAAGGGTCCGACCGGCTCGAACCTGATCATCATGCTCGAGCGGCGGCTCGACAACGTCGTGTATCGCACGGGTCTCGCCGGATCGCGGTCGCAGGCTCGTCAGCTCGTGCTGCACGGCCACATCCGCGTCAAGGGCAAAAAGGTGAATATTCCCAGCTATCTCGTGGAGGTGGGCGACGAAGTGGCGCTCAAGGACAACATGCACGAGAACGCCATGGTGCTCGAGGCGCGCAACCTTGCGCAGAGCCAGGGAATCGCGCCGTGGCTCGACATTGACCGCCCGAATTTCAAGGCGCGTGTCGTCGCCATGCCGCGCCGCGAGGACGTGCAGACGCCGCCGATGAACGAACAGCTCATCGTCGAGTTGTACTCGAAGTAGTTTCGGTTTTATGTAGCTCAGGTCCGCTTTTTGGACCTGAGGCTTTTCGGCCAGGTGGAAGCGTGGGGCTTCAGCCCCACGAAAGCGGGATTGCTAGAGAAAGGGCTTTAGCCCTGGGAAATTTGGACTCTAGCAAATCCTCGGATTTTTCGAACTGTTAGCAGGTCCGCCATTCGCGGGCCGGGAGGAATAGCAATCATGTGGAAAGGCTTTCAGAAACCAAAGCGGTTGGCGGCGGAACCCGAGACGCTCACCGACAAGTACGGAAAATTCTCCGCGCAGCCGTTTGAGCGCGGTTGGGGAACCACGGTCGGTAACGCTCTGCGGCGTGCTCTGCTGAGCTCGATCGAAGGCGCGGCTATCACCGCCGTGAAAATCGAAGGCGTCCTGCACGAATTTTCGCCGATTCCCGGCGTGGTCGAGGACGCAACCGACATCATCCTCAATCTGAAGCAGGTTCCGCTCAAGCTGAACACGGACCAGTCCAAGACGATCACGCTCAATGTGGATGTTCCGGGGCCGGTTACGTCCGCGAAGATCGAGGAAGACGCCGATATCGCCGTGCTCGACAAAAACATCTACATCGCCACGGTGAGCGAAGGCGGCAAGCTTGAGCTCGAATTGCGCATCAAGAACGGCCGCGGCTACGTCGCCGCCGACCGCAATTTCGACGAAGACCTGCCCATCGGCTATATCCCGATCGACTCCGTTCATTCGCCGGTGCGCAAGGTCAACTACGCCGTCGAAGCGGCTCGCCTCGGTCAAATGACCGACTACGAGAAGCTGACGCTCGAGGTCTGGACCAATGCCGCGATCACGCCGCAGGATTCCATCGGCCTCGCCTCGAAGCTCATCAAGGACCACATGAGCATCTTCATCAATTTCGAGGAGCAGCCGGACCTTCCCGAGGAGGCGGTCGAGAACTACGCCGACCCGCGCCTCGAATTTCTCGACCGCTCGGTCGAAGAGCTCGAGCTTTCCGTGCGATCCTACAATTGCTTGAAGAACGCCAATATTCAGAACCTGCGCGAGTTGGTTCAGAAGACCGAGTCCGAAATGCTCAAAACCAAAAACTTCGGCCGCAAGTCGCTCAACGAGATCAAGGACATCCTGCACAAGATGGGCTTGAGCCTCGGAATGAAGTTCGATGATCACGGCCGCGTGATCTGGCCGCCGCTTCCAAGCCAGACCGCACCGCCTCCACCGGAGGAAACCACGGCCATGTAGTTGTTTTCAAAGGCCAGGGACTGAAAAATGAGACACCTAAGATCAGGCTCCAAACTCGGCAAGCAGCCGGCGCATCGTCGCGCCGTGCTGCGCAATCTCGTGACGAACCTCATCGAGCATGGGCGCATCCACACGACCATTCTGCGCGCGAAAGCGACTCGTCCCATCGCCGAAAAGATGATCACGCTCGGCAAGCGCGATTCGCTTCACGCTCGCCGGCAGGCTGCTTCGTACTTGATGACCCCCGGCGCGACGCAGAAGCTCTTCTCCGATCTCGCGCCGCGCTTCGCCGATCGTCCAGGCGGCTACACGCGGATCATCCGCACCGGTTGGCGCATCGGTGACGGAGCCGAACTCGCGATCCTGGAATTCCTTGGCTCGGAGTTGAAGAAAAAGGAAAAGAAGCCGCGGAAGGGCGCCGCCGAAGAGGCTCCGGAAGAAAAAGAAGAGAAGGAAGCGGTCGCCACAAAATAACGAATCGCCGCAGCGAAGAATTTTCAGTTCGCCGCGCGACTCTCGCAAGAAAAACCAAACATCAAAGTCCCAGGCCTCGCTTGGGACTTTTGTTTTTCAGGCGTCGGTTTGAGCGCCTGCTTCTTCCCTTTGTTTCTGCCGCACGTGGCCCCACAGCATCACCAGCGCCGCAACTGCCTGTGCCGCAATTCCTCCGCTGGTATCGATCAGGACGTCGCCGACGGCCGCCGTGCGCCCGGGCACGAAATACTGGTGCAGTTCATCGAGTGCAGCGTAGCCGGCGACGATGGCGATGGCGGCGAGCGCCCAGTCCAAGCGCGAGCCGGGGCGTCCCGCGCGAATTCCGCGCAGAATCAGCAGGCTCAGAACGAAGTATTCGGTGAAGTGCCCGCACTTGCGAATCATGTGGTGAATCGCGTAGAGAGTTTTTGCCGGCGCGTTTGGCAGAAACCAGTGCAGAATCGGAATGATGATGCGGCTGGTGTGCTCCGCGGTGAACGCACCGGTTGAAAATCCGGAAATGACCACGGCCCAGGCGAGCGCGGGCCACCACGTCTTCAGCCAGCGCACTCTAGAGTTCTCCGGAGGCGCCGAGCGGCATTACTCGAGCCTGTAATTCGGCGCTTCGCGGGTGATGATCACGTCGTGGACGTGGCTTTCGCGCAGGCCTGCCGAGGAGATGCGGATGAACTTGCTCCGCTCCTGCAATTCCTTCAAATTCTGGACGCCGCAGTAACCCATTCCGCTGCGCAGCCCGCCGACGAGCTGCTCCACGAGCCCCGCGAGCGGTCCCTTGAACGGCACCTGGCCTTCGATGCCTTCGGGAACGGACTTGCCGCGCTCGGCGGTTTCCTGCGCGTAGCGGTCCGCCGATCCGGCCTCCATGGCGCCGAGCGATCCCATGCCGCGATAGGATTTGAACGTGCGGCCCTGGTACAGAATCGTCTCGCCCGGCGATTCCTCGGTGCCGGCGAAGAGACTGCCGATCATCACCGCCGACGCGCCCGCGGCGATGGCCTTGGTGATGTCGCCCGAAAACTTGATGCCGCCGTCGGCGATGATGGGAACGCCGCTGCCCAGAGCCGCGCGCGCGCATTCGGCGATGGCCGTGATCTGCGGCACGCCGGCGCCGGTGACGATGCGCGTGGTGCAGATCGAGCCGGGACCGATGCCGATCTTGAGGCCGTCCACGCCGAGCGCGATCAGGTCGCGCGCGCCTTCGGCGGTGGCCACGTTGCCGGCGAGAAGCTGCATCTCGGGAAGCCTGTGCTTCACGGCGCGAATCGCGTCCATCACCCGAGTGGTGTGGCCGTGCGCCGTATCAATTGCCAGCGCGTCCACTTTTTCGCGGGCCATTTCCTCCGCGCGCTCGAGGTAATCGCCCGTCGCGCCGATGGCCGCGCCCACTCGCAGGCGGCCCTGTTCGTCTTTCGTTGCGTTGGGGAACTCGAGTTTTTTCTGGATGTCTTTTACAGTGATCAGGCCCTTGAGGTTGTAATCCTTGTCCACAACCAGAAGCTTCTCGATGCGGTGCGTCTGCAGAATGCGTTCGGCTTCTTCGAGTGTGGTGCCGACCGGCACGGTGACCAGGCCGTCCTTGGTCATGATGTTGCTGACCGGCTGATCGAGGTTGCGCTCGAAGCGCAGGTCGCGGTTCGTCAAGATCCCGACCAGGCGCTGCCCGCGCGTGACCGGTAGCCCGGAGACCTTGTACTTGTTCATGATGTCGAGCGCCTGGCGCACGGACATCTCCGGGCCGATGGTGACGGGATCCACGATCATTCCGCTTTCCGAGCGTTTTACCCTGTCGACTTCTTCGGCCTGGCGCTCGATGGTCATGTTGCGATGAACGAACCCGATGCCGCCCTGGCGCGCGATGGCGATGGCCAGGCGCGCGTCGGTGACTGTATCCATCGCCGCGGCCACGATCGGGATATTCAGCGCGATCTTGCGCGAGAGGCACGTGCGCGTTTCTGCCTGCGTCGGCAGCACCGAGGATTTTCCCGGGAGCAGCAGCACGTCGTCAAAAGTCAGCGCTTCGGGGACAGGTCCGTCAATCATTCTCTCTCCTGATTTCTCTGAGTAACTGCGAAGGGTGGATGGATTTGCTCCCTGAAAACAGCAAAGCCCAGCATCGCTCGCTGGGCTCGAAAAAGCTTCTCTTGTAGAGGACGACAATCATGCATCGAAAGATAATTCTAGGCCCATCGGCAGATGAAAGCAAGGCGGTGTACTCGTCCAGTAGATTAGTGACACTTTGCCTTTCTGAGATTCAGTTTTCACCGAGTGACGAATTCCAGTGGGGTGAGGTAGTTGAGAGACTGGTGAGGCCTCACGCAGTTGTAGGTTGTCTCCC
>Ga0209517_10004012_pt1 | contig 19614 bp, 17 predicted proteins | sample PeaSoiMetSII2010_FD_187695 | JGI IMG/M metagenome (GOLD analysis project Ga0209517, IMG submission 187695) | Peat soil microbial communities from Weissenstadt, Germany - SII-2010 (SPAdes) (version 2) | ecosystem: Environmental > Terrestrial > Soil > Wetlands > Peat | place: Germany...
GAAAGTAATCCTCTTGGACAGGAGACGCTAGCTCAAAACGCGAGACCTCAACCTCAAAGCTCCAGTTTCGGCGTCGTAAATCCCCTGTTTGCAATACGGGTCGCTATTTTTGTCCGTGTTTAGGACAGCAGTGAAATTCAGCAATTGTTCGCTAAAACCGGCGTCCGTACGCGCAGCCAGCTCGTTCGAGTCGCCCTCGAACAGCATCGTAGCTCCCTGTGACGGCTTTCGAATTGGTGGATAACAGGCCGAATCAAAGGATTCAGGAGATTAATCGGTTGACGGCCGGGCTGCCAGAGGATTAGGAGCAGTTGGCGTCGCGGGTTCACGAGAGCCTGCCGGGGTTTCGCCTGGCATTGCATTTCGCGCCCGTTTCGCCAAGTCGCGAGTGGTGCCCAAGGAGCCTTCCAGTGCCACTCGCACCAATTGGCCCCGTGTCCGCACGCCGGCCCTGACGAATAACTGCTGCACCACCGATTTCACAGTGCCTTCCGACAGGCCGATATTGTCTCCAATCTTCCGATTCGTAAGCCCTCCCAGGATCCCCAGGAGCACCTTTTCTTCTCTCTCGGTTAGGAGATTCCCGGATCTCCGATGACCCAGTTGGGGTCGATCGACCAGTTGATCGGCTAGAAGTTGGATGACCTTCTGATCGACCCAGGCTGCGCCGCTCGCCACAAGCCTGATGGCCTGCACGAGGCGGTCCGGAGCCTCGGATTTTAGAAAAATACCCGATGCCCCCAGGTTTATTGCGGCAGCCAGTTCCTGCGCATCTGCCGCGCCAGCAACGATCAAGAAACGGCCCGTGTAACCAGCACGCCGCGCAGCAGATATGAGATCATCTGCGCGTTCCGTGCGTAGATCCAAATCCAGGAGGACGACATCGACTGATGAACCTTTCAGGATCTCGAGAGCTTCGGTGGCAGTGCCGCACTCGCCCGCCACTTCAAGACCTGGTTGGGAGGCCAAGAACCGGCCCAAACTCGCCCGAAACAGAGCTTGATCGTCAACGAGGACCAGCCGAATTCGATTTTCCTGTGTTTGTTCGTGCATGCTTCCTGTGCCTCAGAATAAACCTTTACCCATTGATATAGAGGTAATGGCTTACGATCAACGCGCCCCCCAAAGACCGTGGCAACTGTGCGCTGAGGTCATCTTATGGTGGATTGACGTCTCTGCCAAGCATTTCACCTGAAAGATAGGGAAGTTGTCCCAAAGAGTGATCATCCGGTTGACTAGCCAGCTAAAAGAGCGCCGGCCTTGAAGAGAAGATCAGCGGCTGTCCGGCTTGGACCGCGTTAGACTCAGACTCTGCCAAATGTGGGGCTCATCCCTTGTGGCTTTATTTCTAGCTCCCTCTTCGCTCTATGAAGGTTGCGACATCAAACACGATTGTTAAGGGAAATACTGTTACACGGATCTTGCTGCGTCGCACGTCCTATGGGATTGTCATTGCGGGATTCCTGTCGGCCACAGTTCTTGCCCAGACCGCCTTTACCTGGCAGCAGATCAAGGAGAAGTTCGAGACCGCGAATCCGACCTTGAAAGCGGCTCAGCTCAACATCGACGAGTCCCGCTCGGCCGAAGTCACAGCTTATCTTCGCCCCAACCCGGATTTCACGGGGACGCTCGATCAGATCAACCCTCTAACAACTTTCCCTTCGCCCGTCTCGGGAAATTCCGTTTACCGGCCCTTTACCAACACGCTGCCGTTCGGGTCGGTGAGCTACCTGCACGAGCGCCAGCACAAGCGAGAATTGCGGCTGGAGAGCGCGAAGAAGTCCACCGATATCGCAGCCTCCACCTACACCGATCAGGAGCGCACGCTGCTTTTCAACTTGCGAAGTGCCTTTGTGCAAACGTTGCAGGCGAAGGCCGTGCAGCAGAATGCCCGGGAGAACCTGGATTATTGGGATAAGGAGCTCGCGGTCAATCGCAATCGCTTTCGCGCCGGCGACCTGGCCCAGGTGGATCTCAACCGCCTGGAACTGCAGCGTGTACAGTTCGAGTCCGATCTCGAAACGGCTACGGTGAATCTCCGCACGGCGAAGATCCAGGTCCTGATGCTCTTGAACGATCGGACGCCCATCGAGCAGTTCGACGTCACTGGGCCGTATGAGTTCATCGACCGCCTGATGCCGTTGGAAGAAGTCCGAAACGCCGCAATCGAAGCCCGGCCGGACTTGAAGGCCGCCGTGCAATCGGTGGATTTGGCGAAGACCAATCATCAGCTTGCGGTCGCCAACGGCTCGACCGATCCGACGTTCAGCATCGATTTTGCGCGCAACCCGCCAATTCCCGTATATTTCGGCGTGAGCGTGTCGATTCCGCTGCGGATCTTCGACCGGAACCAGGGTGAGAAGGCCCGGACTCAGATCGATATCGGCCGCAGCGAACGCTTGCGGGACGCCGCGCAGGCGCAGGTATTCAGCGACGTAGATTCGGCCTACGTCACGCTGGTCAGCGCTTTGAACCTGTTGCGGCCGTATCGGGACAAGTACCTCAAGCTGGCCGAGGACACCCGCAACCGAATCTCGTTCTCTTACCAGAACGGCGGCGCTGCTTTGCTGGATTATCTGGATGCGGAGAAGGCGTATCGCGATACACGCCTGGCGTATCTGAACCTGATTGGCTCTTACCTGACCGCGACGGCCCAACTGAATATGGCGGTGGGCCGCGAGGTTATTCAATGACCCGAGGTTATCCCATGAGAGGTGATTCCATGAATCGCTCGTTCTATCTCGAAGCCACTCTGTGTTTGTGTTTGGTTCTTTCCACCGCCCGGTGCGGCAGGCAAGTCACCGCCGCGTCCGCAAGCGACAACGATACCGGGTCGCGTCCGGCGAAGGTGGAACTGGACCTGGATGCCAACAACTTCAAGGTCGACCATCCGGAGCAGTTTCCGCTGGCGATGGCCGGCGAGTACATCGGCTCGCCGGAATTGAACGTGACCGGCGTGGTCAGTCCCGACGTGTCGCGGCAGGTACCGGTGCCGTCGCTGGCGTCGGGCCGCGTGGTGGAAATCGATGCCCGGCTGGGCGACGAGGTGAAGCAGGGGCAGCTTCTGTTCAAGGTCAGGAGCACCGACATTGCGGGGGCGTTTTCCGACTACCGAAAGGCCGTGAGGAATGAGCAACTGACGAAGATCCAACTGGATCGCGCTAAACTCCTGTACGACAACGGGGCCATTCCCAAGAGCGCGCTCGAAGTCGCGCAGAACGCGGAGGACAACGCCAAAGTCGATCTGGATACTACAACCGAGCATCTCCGCCTGCTGGGCTCCGATCCCGACCACCCGACCGGAATCGTCGAGGTTGACGCTCCGGTTTCGGGAGTGATTGTCGACCAGCAGATCACCAACTCGTCGGGTGTGCAGGCCCTGACGGCGCCGAACCCGTTCACGATCTCCGACGTGTCGCATGTCTGGATCGTTTGCGACGTTTACGAAAACGATCTGGCGCAGGTCCACATGGGAGAGTACGCGGACATTCATCTGAATGCCTATCCCAACCGGGTCTTGAAGGGGCGGATCGGCAACATCGCTCAAATGATGGACCCCAATCTTCGCACGGCGAAGGTCCGCCTGGAGGTCGAGAACCCAGGGCTCATGCGCTTCGGGATGTTCGTTACCGCGACCTTCCACGGCGAGATCAAAGAGAAACACGCTACCGTGCCGGCCACCGCGATCCTGCACCTGCACGACCGCGAGTGGGTCTATACGCCGGTAGGGAGCGGGAGGTTCCGGCGCGTCGAAGTTGCCGGCGGGAACATGCTACCGGGAAACATCCAGGAGATTATCTCCGGCATCCAACCGGGCGCCCGGATTGTCGCGAACGCTCTCGTCCTGCAGAACACCGTGGAGCAGTAAATGATCAACCGGCTTGTCGATTTCGCCCTGGAAAACCGCTTTCTGGTCCTGGCGGCGGCGCTTCTCCTGTTTGTCTGGGGCGCAGTCTCGTTCCACCAGCTTCCCGTGGAAGCGTATCCCGACGTGGCCAACAATTATGTGGAGATCATCACCCAGTGGCCGGGAATCGCGGCGGAACAAATCGAGCAGCAGGTCACGATACCGCTCGAAAACGTGATGAACGGCGTGCCAGGGGTGGCCCATCTGCGCTCGTTCTCCATCTTCGGCCTCTCCGACCTGAAACTGATCTTCGATGACGACACGGAGAACGACTGGAACCGCGAGAGAGTTCTCGAGCGTCTTTCGCAGGTGACCTTGCCGCCGGGCGTGACGCCGCAGATGGGCACTGACTGGAGCCCGGTCGGCCAGATCTACTTCTTCACGCTGCGCAGCACCAATCCTCAATATGACGTGATGGAGCTGAAGTCGATCGAGGACTGGGTGGTCGAGAAGAACTTGAAGGCTGTCCCCAATATCGTGGATGTCGCCACGTTTGGCGGTCCCACGCGCGAATACCAGGTGCGCGTGGATCCCAACAAGCTGATCGCCTACGGGCTGAGCCTGGCCCAGGTGGAGCAGCAGCTCACCAATAACAACGTCAATGCCGGCGGCAGCTTCGTCGAAGCCGGCCTGCAGCAGATCAACGTCCGGGAAGTGGGGCTTGTCGGCAACGTCCACGATATCGAAAACACGGTCCTGACGACCAAGAGCGGGACCCCGCTTCGCGTGAAGGATATCGCGGTGGTCTCCCAAGGCCCCAAGATCCGGCTCGGACAGTTCGCGCGCGCGATTCGCCACGAGGACGGAACCATTATCGACAACGACGATGTGGTTTCGGCGTGGGTGCCCATGCGCAAAGGCGCGGATGCGGAAGCGGCGCTGGTGGGACTCCACGCAAAAGTGGAGGAGTTGAACGACCACATCCTGCCTGCGGGGGTAAAGATCGTTCCCTTCATCGACCGCAGCGACCTGGTGCATCATACGACGAAAACCGTGCTCCACAACCTCACCGAGGGCATCATTCTGGTGGTGGTCATTCTCCTGATCTTTCTCGGGAACGCGCGGGGAGCGATCATCGTCGCTCTGACCATACCGTTTTCTCTTCTGTTTGCCGCCACGTGTTTGAAGCTGAAGGGAATTCCCGCGAACCTGCTCTCGTTGGGCGCCTTGGATTTCGGAATGGTGGTGGATGGAGCCGTGGTGATGGTGGAGAACATCGTGCGTCACCTCAGCCGCAGGGGCGACGACAACCGGTCGCCGAAACAGAAGATCTTCGAGGCGGCGCACGAGGTCCAGCGCCCGGTGTTTTACGCCATCGCCATCATTATTACCGCGTACCTGCCCATTTTCACTCTGCAGCGTGTCGAGGGCCGATTGTTCAAGCCGATGGCCTGGACGGTGGCATTTGCGCTGCTGGGCGCCCTGCTGTTTTCCATGCTGGTGGCGCCGGTGCTCGCCAGCTTATTCTTCCCCAAAGGCACTCGCGAGTGGCACAACCCCGTCATGAGCTGGATGACCGCGCGATATCGCACAACCCTTCGATGGGCCATCCGGCTCCGCTGGGTCACGGTTGCGGGGGGACTTGCGGGCCTGGCGGTGGCACTTTACCTTTGGCTCGGCGGCGTGATCGGTTCCGAGTTTCTTCCACACCTGGATGAGGGCTCGCTGTGGGTGCGTGGCACTCTGGCGCCCAGCACCGGGCCCACGGAAGGTATCCGCCTGGCGAACCAGGCGCGCGTTCTGCTGTGCTCTTTTCCGGAGGCCACCGAGTGCACCAGCCAGGTGGGCCGTCCCGACGATGGAACAGACACTACCGGCTTTTTCAATACGGAGTATTTCGTCGGCCTGAAGCCCAAGGAAGAGTGGCGGCCCGGGTTTCATCAAAACAAGGAAGAGGTCATCGCGGCCATGAACCGCGAGCTCGCCCAGATTCCTGGCGTGATCTGGAACTTCTCCCAGCCCATCGCCGACAACATGGAAGAAGCCGTCAGCGGAGTCAAGGGACAACTCGCCACCAAAGTCTATGGCGACGATCTCGGGATTCTCGAGCAAAAGGCGGATCAGATTGTCACTATCATGCGCGGGGTCAAGGGAATTCAGGACCTGGGGGTCTTTCGCGTTCTGGGCCAGCCGAATCTGAATTTGACGGTGGACCGGCGGCAGGCGGCGCGCTACCAAACCAATGTAGCGGATGTTCAGGATGCCATCCAGACCGCGGTGGGAGGCAACGCCCTGACCCAGGTTTTGCAGGGCGAGGCGCGATACGACCTGGTCATGCGCTATCTTCCGCAGTACCGCGACAAAAAAGAAGCGATCGAGAGCATTCGCTTACTGTCACCCTCTGGCGAACGAGTTTCGCTCGCGCAGCTTTGCAAAATCGAAGAGCGAGATGGCGCTTCCGAGATTTATCGCGAAGGCAACCAGCGCTATATCGCGGTCAAGTACAGCGTGCGGGAACGCGACCTGGGCAGCGCCGTGGAGGAAGCGATTCACAAGGTAAGCACCCAGGTTCAACTCCCGCGCGGGTATCACATCAACTGGGAGGGCGAGTACGAGAGCGAGAAACGCGCCGAAGAGCGCCTGCTCATCATCGTCCCGCTAACCATCCTGCTGATCTTCATGATTCTGTACACGATGTTCCGTTCGTTCAAGTGGGGAATTCTGATTCTGGTGAATGTGATGCTGGCGCGCATCGGCGGCTTGCTGGCCCTGGTAGTCACGCACACGAACTTCAGCGTCTCCTCGGGCGTGGGCTTCCTGGCGCTGTTCGGCGTCTCGGTGCAGACCGGGGTGATCATGCTGGAATATATCAATCAGCGGCGCGCGCGCGGAGCATCGATCGAAGAATCCGCGATCGAAGGCGCCGTGTTGCGGCTGCGACCCATCATGATGACCATGCTGGTGGCGACACTGGGACTGCTGCCCGCGGCGTTGTCTCACGACATCGGCTCCGACTCACAGCGGCCGTTCGCCATTGTGATCGTCGGCGGGCTGATCTCCGATTTGGCGATGAGCATTTTCCTGCTTCCGACCCTGTACGTGTGGATGGCCCGAGAGCGGGATGTGCTCCCGCAAGTGGAAACGGAAGTCGTGTAGCGAATTGCCTGCTCCACGACCGCTCCCTCACGGTCGCGGCTCCGTACGGAAGGTGTAGTTGAGAACGTCGCGCCGGGAGTCTTTGTATTGCAGGTATGCCGGTCACGGACTCTCCGCGGCGGCGGCATTCCTTCATTGTGACTGACAGCTCCCGATCCAAGACAACAGGATACGTGTGTACTTACTGATCGGCCCGCGGTGGCGGAAGCTCGGACTGGCTGCTTTCCTGGCCGCTTATTTCACCTGGTTTTCGTGGGATGGGTTGAAGGCGCATTTCGCCGTGGACGAGCCGATGAATATGTACTTCTACTGGCATCCCACGCCGGTTCAGTTTTGGCTCTCGCACTTCACGGTCTGGCGCGGAGTGTACCGGCCCATGGGCGGCGTGTTCTATCTGCCGCTCCTGTACGCCTTCGGATGGAACCCGGCGCCGTATCATGTCGCGCTCCTGCTGGTGCTGCTGGCGGCGGTGTTTCTGGCCTGGCGGTTCGCCCAGCTCCTGGGCTGCGGAGAATTGGAGGCGGCACTCGCGGCGCTGGCGGTGTGCTATCACGCCGGTTTGAGCATGCTGTATTACAACACCGCCTTCGTCTACGATGCCCTCTGCGGATTCTTTTACCTGGCGGCGTTTGTTTTTTACGCCGGCATTCGGGCCCGCGGCCGGCTGCTGAGGGGTCGCGAAACGGCGGTGTTTCTGGGCCTGTATCTTTGCGCGTTGAACTCCAAGGAAATGGCGGTCACGCTGCCCGTCATGTTCCTCATCTATGAGTGGATCTATCGCGAGCCGCCGCGGTGGCCCTGGCTTCGGGGCCCTGGAAAAGTCATCCTGTTGGCCGCGGCCTTAAACGCGGCCTTTATCTACGGCCGCGTGCTTGCCCCGAATGCGCTGGCCGGCAGTCCGGGCTATCGCGTAGTCTTTTCCCGCGAGCGGCTGACGGACTTTCAGAACCGGGCCCTCGGCGACCTGTTTCTGCGTTGGAATTACTTCGATTGCCACACGGCCCTGGTCTTCTGGGCTGCCGTGACGTATCTCGCGTGGCGGCGCAAGCGGCCGGCGCTCCGGTTCTGCTGGTTCTACATCGTGCTGACACCCTTGCCGATCGAATTTCTGGTGGGCCGCGCGGGGGCCTGCTTATACATTCCGCTGTTCGGATGGGCGGTATTCGCCTCCATCGTTTTCCGCGATGTGGTGCGGGCCGCGGCGGCATTCGGCGCAGGCGAGCCGTTCCTGCGGCGCCTGGGACGCTCGGGTGTTTCGGCTCTCCTGATTGGCACGGGCGTGTTTCTGTGGGCCCGGGACAACTGGCACATCGAACACTCGTTCGTTAGACCCGTGATCCCGCAACTGGGCCAAACCACTTGGGAAGTGATGCAGCAGATCCAGGCGCTGAACCCGCGCGTCGAGCCGGGCAGCCGCGTGGTGTTCCTGGACGACCCGTTCGGAACCTTCGACATGGCGTTCCTGGCCGAGTTGTGGTTCCGTGATCGCAGCGTCAGCGTCAGCTTGAATCGCAGGGCGCCGCTTTCGCCGGCGGAGATTGCCGCGGCGGATCATGTCTTCACATTTGAGAATCGGAAGCTGGTGCAGGTAAGGTAGAAACTTGTAGGTTAAAATGGTCGCTCAAAGGTCTTAGTCGAGTGCGCTGCGGTGTGGTGTGTCTTTTTGCGGTTCTGGGGCTGTTCGGATTGGATGCACTGCTTTTTCGAACCCCCCTTTATCCCTCCTACCTGGAGCCGGATTCTTCCACCGGGCTGTTCGAGCTCATCTTACGGCGCGAGCAGGCCGCGCAGGCGGCCAACGGCGACAACCTGGTCGCCACGCTGGGCAATTCGCGCTTCGCCTATGCGCCTCGGCTTTCCAACGAGGTGACCTTCCGGACCGGATACGTGTTCCGCAGCGCCGGTGTGGCGGGCAGCGATGTCCGGACCTGGTACTACATGTTGCGCGATCTCGACCCCACCGCCCAGCGCTACCGCGCGATCGTGTTTGGCGTGGACGATTTCGACGATGAAGACGTCGCTTTTAATCCCGATGACGACATCCGCTCGCTGCACTATGTCATTGCCCGGCTCCGCTGGGGCGACGCCCTGGAGTTCGCGCGATCGTTCAAGAGCAGGCAATATCAATGGGAAGCGTTGCGCGGCGCCTTGTTGAAGGGCCTCATCTACCAGGCCGATTTTCGAGCCTTCCTGTCAGATCCGCTGAAGCGCATCCAGTACGTCCAACTAAGTCACCGCGGGTACGAGATCTGGACCTACGACTACGTGGAGACGAACAAAAGCCTGGCCGGGCTGGAAATCGATTGGTCCGCGTGGAGCGCGAAGTTCCCTCCAGGACTTGACCAGGAGCAAAGCGACTCGGTCCGCATTTATGTGATGCGGAAGTCCGCGCCGCAGACCGGCCGTTTGGCCGCCTACCGAAGGTTGTGGTTCGGCCGGATTCTGGATCTCTACCGTCGCTCGCGCACCCGGATCGTCTTCGTCCGCCTGCCGCGCGGGCCCATTCCACGCCCCGACAATCTGGTCCGGAAATTGAGCGGATCGATTCGGGAGCTCGCATCGCAGCCCAACGTTCTGCTGTGCGATGAGCATGCTTTCGATTCCCTGGAACGGCCCGAGCTATTCAAGGACGCCCTCCACTTGAATCGCGACGGCATCGCGCGATTCTCTCCGATGCTAGCGGAGAAGGTCGGCAGCATGCTGGGTGCGACGGCCGAAAGGTGACCATCCAGGATGCTCTTTAACACCACCGGATTCTTTCTGTTCCTGGCCGTCGTGCTGGCGCTGTTTTATGCCAGCCCGCGCGCCTGGCGAAAGTACATTCTGCTGGTGGCCAGCTACTATTTTTATGCGAGCTGGAACCCCAAGTTCATCGCGCTGCTGCTCGCCCTGACCGCCATCGACTACACCGCCGGCAGGTGGCTGGAGAAGGTTTCGGCCGCGCGCGCCAGGAAGGCGGTTCTGATCCTGAGCCTCACCGCGAACCTCGGCTTTCTGGGATTTTTCAAATACTACAACTTCCTGGGGCGCAATCTCGCATGGTTGATGGGCAGGCCCGAAAACGCGTTCTGGATGGACATCGTTCTGCCGCTGGGAATCAGCTTCCACACCTTTCAAAGCATCTCCTACGTGGTGGACGTCTACCGCGGCCAGCAGAAAGCGGTGCGCAACGCGATCGACTACGCCTTGTTCATCTGCTTCTTCCCGCAACTGGTGGCCGGGCCGATCGTGCGGGCGCGCCATTTCTTCGGCGACCTGTTCGACTGGCATCCGCCCGCGGCCGACGACGTTTCGCGCGGGCTCCTGCTGCTGACGCTCGGCTTGACCAAGAAGATGGCACTTGCCGACCAGTTCGCCGGGATCGCCAACGGCTATTTCGGAAGCGTCGCTGCGAACCCCGGGATGCTGACCGCCTGGTCCGGCGTGTTCGCATTCGGCTTGCAGATCTATTTCGATTTCTCGGGCTACACGGACATGGCGATCGGGATGGCGCTGCTGTTCGGTTTCCACTTCCCGGTGAATTTCCGCCGGCCGTACCTGGCTTCGAGCATCACCGACTTCTGGCGCCGCTGGCACATGTCGCTTTCCAGTTGGCTGCGCGATTACCTCTACATACCGCTCGGTGGAAACCGGGGCGGGCGGTGGCGGACTTATCGCAACCTGATGCTCACCATGCTGCTCGGAGGGCTGTGGCACGGGGCGAGCTGGAACTTCGCGATCTGGGGCGGCTACCAGGGTGCGCTGCTGAGCGTGGAGCGGGTGTTTCGCGGCGACCGGCCGGTGGGAGAGGGACGGGCGTGGCTGTATCCGGCGAAGGCCATCCTGACGTTTGGGCTGGCGCTGATCGGCTGGGTCTTCTTTCGCGCGGCCAACCTGACCGAGAGCATCGCGGTTCTGCGACAGATGTTCGGCGGCGCTCCGGGCCACGTCCTCCTGGCGCCATGGCATTGGGGACTGGCCGCGGTATCGCTGGCCGTGGCGCTGGGGGAAGAGAAATCGGAGTGGCTGGAGAGGTTGTCGAAAGCGCCCGTGCTGGCTTATGCCTCGGGGCTTGCGGCGATGTTCTTTTTCCTCGAGATGTTCGGGGCGTTCGACGCGGCCATCCCCTTCATCTATTTTCAGTTCTAGCAGGCTGCGGAAAAACTCGTAGCACCGCTTGCTTACCGGGTGCCCTCAGGGCCCGGCTCAGAAACGCGTCCTCGTGTTTGCAGTAACTTACAGAGCCGCGACCGTCAGGGAGCGGTCCGGCTGCACCCTTTTCCGCAGCCTGCTAGAGGGCGATTCGGTAAAATCGGGTGCGCTGCCCGAGGACCTGCGCCCCGCGACGTTCGATGAAGAGGAAACGGCCGATCTGCGCCGCCACGTTCCTGCGGCAGGCAATTCGTTTGACCCTGGCGTTTGCCCTGATGGTCACCTCAGTCCTGAGGCGGCGCATAACCGCCCGCACTTCCGTCTGCGGGATCTGAAATGGACCTGAAATGGGTAGTGTCCTAAAGGTGACACTACCTTGAAATGCCGGGCCACTCAGTGGGAGAATATCGAACAAGCCGATGATACAAGCCATAGAAACGCTGCTGAGCAATTTCGAGCGCGGCAAACTGACCCGCCGCCAACTCGCTGTTTCCCTCGCGACGCTGGTCGCCAGTGCGCAGACCGCGCCGAAGGAGAAAGGCCTCCGAGCCGTCAGCATAAACCATGTCACGGTACAGGTTCCCGACCTCCACCGCACATCGAAGTTCTATCAGGAATTCTTCGCAATGCCGCTCAAGCAACAGTCGGCCAATACACACATCCTGGGCGTCGGGGATTCCTTCTTTGGCATTGAGCAGGGCGACAGTCAAACCGCCAAAGTGGATCACTACGACTTCGGAATTGCCGGCTTCAACGCCGACGAGGCGCGCGCGAAATTGAAGAAACTCAATTTGAAGTTCGAGGGCGGCAATTCGAAAGAATCGTTCAAGTTCTTTGACCCGGATGGCTTCCAGGTTCAACTGAACGCACCGGACTACGTCGGTCATGTGAGCTGACCCAGCCTTGATGGACGAACGGTAAGGCGGCAAGAATCGCCCGCCTCCGAAGGTTTTCCCGGAATCGAGTGGGCTGCCCGAGGACCTGCGGCCCGCGACGTTCGATGAGGAGGAATCGGCCGATCTGCGCTGCGCGTTTCTGCGGCAGGCCAGTCGATTGACCCTGGCGTTTGCCCTGCTGGCCACGTTTGTATTTCTGGCGCCTTCGTAGTCGGGCGCCGCCTTTCGCTTCGGACCGTCGCATCGCGGGACGCCCACGGCGCTCTCGCGGGAGTAGGGCTCGTGGGACAATGAACGATAGGTCTGGTCATGCGCCGCTTGAGTATCCTCCCGCTGCTGATCGCGAGTCTTGGCGCGCCCGTCCTCGCACGCCATAGCACTTCCGTCTGCGGAACCACCAGGGAAACCGCGAACGAGACGCTGTTCCTGCATCGCCAGTCGATGCGTGCCCGCGCGAGACTTCGGCCGCTGGCCGCCGCGCCGGCGTCCGGAAACCGCGACATCGGCAACATCGCCATCATCGAGGACAGCAACGGGGTAGTAGCGCGGCAGAACGAGTTCAACCTCGACGTGAAGACGCTCGCGTTCACCCCCGCCGCGCCCAACGCCGGGCATTACCGTTATGCGGTGACGGATGGCGGCTACGATTCCGCCGCGGCTTCCGGCGGCACTCCGCTCGCGGCCCTGGACGACGACGATTCCCGCGAGTTCACCCTGCCGTTTGCGTTTCCGTTTTTCGGCGCGACGTACACGCAGATCTTCGTCAACTCGGACGGCAACCTAACGTTCACCGTGGGAGACAGCGCGTCCACCGAAAGGTCGCTCGGCCGCATGACCGCCGGCCCGCCGCGTATCTCACCGTTGTTCGACGACCTCGATCCCGCCCTGACCGCGGGAGGAGTCCGCATGCTGGCCGATTCCACCCGGGTGGTAGTGAGTTGGGTCAACGTGCCGGAATGGCAGGCGTACGGCATCGGCCAGCGGCAAACCTTCCAGGTGAAACTCTACCCCGACGGGCACATCGAGTTCTCCTATTCCGGCATTAACGCCACCAGCGCCGTGGTGGGCATCGCGCCCGGCCACCTGCTGGGCTCTACCGCGCTGTTGGATTTCCGCAGCGACCCCAGCGGCGACTATTCGGCGGCCGTCGCCGAACGATTCGGCGACACCCTGCAAGTGGACCCGGTCAGCGCGGCGCAGGCGTTCTTCCAGGCCCACGAGGACGCCTACGACTACCTCATGATCTACAACAACGAGGGGATCCAGGCGGCTCCCTCGGCTGTGGCATACGAGAACACGGTGCGGAGCAGCGGTACCGGCTACGGCTTCCCGCCCATGGACAGCGGGCAACAATACGGGTCGGCTTCGCGGCTGCAGTCGGTGATCAACATGGGGGACTTGGTCCAGTACCCGGTGAACCCCAACGCGGTCGTGCCGTTGCGGCAGGCCGCGGGCGACACGGCCTTGACGATCCTGGCGCACGAAACCGGACACCTGTTCCTGGCCTTCGCCAGCGTCCGCGATCCCAACGATCCAGGCGCGCTGCCCACGCTCAACACGGACCACGTGCACTGGAGCTTCGTCTTCGATTCCGAGGCTTCGGTGGTGGAAGGCGAGCGGATCCAGGATCGCGGCACCAAGGTTTCCCCCGAATTTCTCACCACCGACACGGTGCAGGGCTACGCGCCGCTGGACCAGTACCTGATGGGCTTCCGGCCGCCCAGCCAGGTTCCACCGCTCTTTTACGTTGCCAACGCGCCGGCTTACCTGCTGGGGCTGCACCCCGAGAGCGGCGTAGGCTTCGACGGCACGCGCCGCGATTTCACCATCGACGACATGATCGGCGCGGAGGGCCGCCGCACGCCGGACGACACGGTGGCGCAGCGCCACTTCCGTTTCGCCATCATTCTGGTGGTGGCGCAAGGCTCGCAGCCATCGGCCGCGGACCTGGCGCAAGTGGATACCTACCGCCAGCAATTCGAGACCTTCTTCGCGAACGCGACTTCCAACAACGCCACCGCCGATACGTCGCTGAAGCGCAGCATGAAGCTCTCGCTATACCCCGCGACGGGGGTGGTGGCGGGCCTCTCCGCTTCCGCGACCTTGACCCTGGCAACGGCCCCTTCGGCGGACATGACCGTGCAATTCCAGGCGCCCAACGGCAACGCCGCGCTGCCGGCCTCGGTCAAGATTGCGGCCGGCGCCACCAGTGCATCCCTCACCGTTGCCGGCGTGAGAGCGGGGGTGGAGGAGGTGACGGCCGTTCCGGGAGACCCCGGATACGAGACCGCGTTCGCGCGCGTCCAGGTAGCGGGCGCCGCGCTGCTGCGGCTCGTGGCGATTTCGGGCGACCATCAGCTTCCCGTGGGATCCGGCGCTCTGCCCGATCCAATTGTAGTCCGGCTGACGGACGCCAACAACCTGGCATATGCCGGGGCGCGTATCGTGGCGACGCCATCGGCCGGGGGGAGCGTGGCGGCGGCGGCAGTAGTCACCGATGCGCAGGGGCAGGCGGCCTTCCGCTGGACGCCCGGTCCGGCTGCTGCAAGTCAATTGCAACTGGCGCTGGACGGCATTCCCGCGGTCAGCCTCACGCTGAGCTCCGGCAGCGCGGCCCCGGTGGTCACGGCGGTGGTGAACGCAGCGTCTTTCGCAAGCGGCGTTGCAGCAGGCGCGTTGCAGACAGTCACGGGGGTGAACCTCGCGGGCGGGAAGACCGCGACCGCCGGCTATCCCTGGCCCACTACGCTCGGCGGCGTCGAGGTGCTGCTGAACGGTTCCGCGGTGCCGGCGTTTTATGTGAGCGACACGCAGATCAATTTCTATGTTCCGCAGGACGCGCCGCAAGGGACGGGCACCCTCACTGTGGTGACGCCATCGGGCGCGCAGGCCACATCCACGGTGAACGTGACGGCACTACAGCCCGGCATCTTTTCCGGCGCGGTGCTGCATGCCGGGACGGCGGTAAGCGCCGTGACCACCCCGGTGCAGGCGGGCGATTACATCGAAATTTATTGCACGGGCCTGGGCCCCACGGTCGCCGCGGGTGGATTGCAGGAGACCGTTCTCACGCCGGTGGTCTTCATCGGGGCGGCGCCGGTGGCGCCGGTGTACAGCGGGCTGGCGCCGGGCCTGGTTGGGCTATACCAGGTGGATGTGCAGGTGCCCGCGGGACTCGCGCCGGGTTTCGAGCCTCTTCTCATGTCCGTCAACCAGGCCCATAGCAACCAAATCTCAATCGCGGTGCATTGATGTTTTCCTGGCTCTTTTCCAGTCCGCTCGCGCCCGGCACGCCGGCGCCCGGTTTTTCGCTGGCGGACGATTCCGGCCGCACCGTCACGCTCTCGGCCCTGCGCGGCAAGCGCGTGGTGCTGGTCTTCTATCCGGGCGACGACACTCCGGGCTGCACCAGGCAACTCTGCCAGTTCCGGGATGACTGGAGCCAAGCGCGCGCCGCCGGGGTGGAGGTCTTCGGCGTGAATCCGGGGAGCGCGCGAAGCCACGGGAAGTTCCGCGAGAAATTCCACTTCCCCTTTCCGCTCCTGGTGGATACGGGGCAGAAGGTGGCCGCCCTCTATCATGCCAACGGCTTCATAGTGAAGCGCACCGTGTACGGAATCGGAGCGGACGGCGTAATCCGGTTTGCGCGCCGCGGCATGCCGAGCCCATCGGAAGTGCTGCGGGCGACGTAGCACGACACAAGATCGCCTGCCAACCGGTGTTTTCGCAGATCAGGATGCTAGGGCTTGCAAGCGGTAGTAGTTCCGCAGATGGGCCCCGAGCATACGGTCGGTCAGGCTGGTGTGATCCTTCAGCCAGCCGGAAAGGAATTCGAGCAGCAGGATGGGCGCTTCGCTCTCCCCGCTCTCGATCCGCGGCACAAATTGACTGGCCCTCTTGCGAACCGTGTCATGCTGCTGTTTGTGCCAGTCGTAAGCGGAATATTGGGAGGAGCGCATCAGGCGTTCCTCATAGATGAAATGATCTTCCGCTGCGGCGATCAGGGCTTTCAACAACTCCAGCGTGCGGGACACGTCTGCGCCGCCAAGAATTGCCCGGTGCAGCTCGTCCGCCATAAGAAAAAGGTTCCGGTGCTGCGCATCGATCTCATTAATGAAAACGGCATGCGCCTTGGTCCACTTGAAGAGTGGCATGTTTGTTATTCTACCGCATTTGAGATTTAAAAACCTGAAACACCTATTTTCTCCATATTTTCTCCGGCATGCGGCGGCGCGGGCTACAATGAGCTGAACATGAGCAGGGCTCCCACGCGCGCGGGCCCGATACTGGCCGCGGTGCTGTTGCTGGCCATCGCCGGCCTCGCGCAGAGGTTTGGGTTCCGGCGGCAACAAGAGGAGGAAGGCCCGCGCCCGGTCTTTCCGTCCAAGGCCGAGTTTCATTTCATCCGTGTGGAGTACACCGACCTGCCGCAATATCACCGGCGCTTCGGATTTGCCTCCCGCAATGGCACGGGCGAAGGCTGGTGGATGGTGGATTGGCCGGATGCCGAGGATCACTTCACGACGGGCGTCCAGCGGCTGACCAGAATCGATACCGGCGAACCGCTGCACCTGCGACTGACCGACCAGCGGCTCTTCGACTACCCGTGGATCTACGCCACCCAGACCGGCTGGTGGGGCTTGAGCGACGCCGAAACCGCGGGGCTCCGCGAATACCTGCTGAGGGGCGGGTACCTGGTGGTGGATGACTTCTGGGGCCCCGAGCAGTGGGAAGTCTTCCGCGAGACGATGGAGCGGGTCCTGCCGAACCAGCCGATCACCGATCTCGCCGAGTCCGATTCGGTGATGCACGTTCTCTACGACATTGAGGAGAAGGATCGCACCTTCATCCCCGGAACGCGCCACCTGTATCGGGGTCCGGGAGGATCGATCATGGTGCAGCAGCCGCCCGGCACTACACCTGCCTGGCGGGCGATGTATGACGACCGGCACCGTATGGTGGTGGCCGTAAATTTCAATACCGACGTGGGGGATGCGTGGGAGTACGCCGACTCGCCAATCTACCCCGAGCCTATGACCGCGCTGGCCTACCGCTACGGGATCAATTACGTGATCTATTCGATGACGCATTGATAGAGACAGGCGAAGGTTGGCAGGCGGAAGCGCCAGGCGGAAGCGACTGCCCCACCTGAACTCCTACGGCAGCAACTCAGACGTCATCGTGGCGCCGCCATGGCCGACGAAACGGTCACTATCTTGACTGGCTGGCGCGACTCCTTGGCGATCCAGACGATGGCCTTGTCATTGGCGCTCTCCGCCGAGGATATTGGCACCCGGAACGCTTCGAAGCTGCCGGCCGCCACGGTTACGGTTTCGGAACCGGTTACGCTGAGGTGCATCACCCTGGTCTTCGTTTCACGTGGTGGACGTACTTGCCGTCGCCGGTCCAGAGGTAGCTGGAAACCGCGTTTTTGGTAGCCGCGGTGAGCAGGCCGGCGGCGCTGAACGGCTCGCCGGTCTTCTTGATCCAGACGTTGAGCGTGCCTTCCACGGCTTGACGAAGGTCACGTATTTGCCATCGCGAGAGATCTGCGCTCCCGTGATTTCCAGGCTCCCGAAGAGCAGCTCGCGGTCAATGAGCGGGGGCAGCGGTTGCGCGGATCGAGGAGGGAACGGCGCGAGTAGGTTTTCAAACGCAGCCCACTAAATCACACCATGCGGGCTGATTTTGCTTTTCTTCAGGCTCAGCTCAGACGGTGGGGAGCGCCGGAGCGGTCCGTTTCCGGGCCGGCGCGCCGCCGCGTGCCACCAGCCAGGCGGCGACGCGATATGCCAGCGCCAGAGCCACCAGTGTTCCGTACAGCAGCGGCAGGCGAATATCGGACTTCACCAGCCAGTAATAGTGCACCACCGCCGCGATGCCGGTGAAGTACACCAACCGGTGCAGCCGCTGCCAGCGCTTGCCGCCCAAGCGGCGTATCCAGCCGGTGCTGGACGTTATGGCCAGCGGCACCATGGCCAGGAAGGCGCTCAGTCCGGCGATGATGAACCGGCGCTTGACGAAATCCTGAAGAATCTCCCGGAAGTCGAAGAACTTGTCCAGCCCGAACCAGGTGAGGAAGTGCAGGCAGGCGTAAAAGAAGGCGAATAGCCCGATCATGCGGCGGAAGCGGATGAGGTCCGGCAGATGCAGCATCTTTCGCAGCGGCGTGACGAACAGCGTGACCACGATTAGCCGGATGGCCCAGTCGCCGGTGAAGTGCGTGATGTACTCAATCGGGTTGGCCGTGAGATCCTGGTTCCACGCCCGCCAGGCGAGCCGGAACAATGGCGCGAGGCACAGCACGAAAAGCAGGACCTTGCTCCAGCGTGGGCTCCAGCGTACCTTCCGCATGGGTCAGTAGTTCTTCTTCAGGTCCATGCCGGCGTAGAGGTTCGCCACCTGGTCGGCGTAGCCGTTGAACATCAGGGTGGGCCTCCTGCGGAACTCGCCGAGACGCCGTTCCGTGGCTTGACTGTACCGGGGGTTATCGACGTTCGGGTTCACGTTGGAGTACCAACCATACATCGGCGGGTTCGCCAGGTTCCACGTGCTTGGCGGTTGAGTCCCCACGAGCTTGATCTTCACGATCGATTTGATGCTCTTAAACCCGTATTTCCACGGCAGCACGAGGCGGACGGGAGCGCCGTCCTGGGGCGGCAGTGTTTCGCCGTACATGCCGACGCAGAGAAGAGCCAGCGGGTTCAGGGCTTCGTCGAGGCGCAGTCCTTCCATGTAGGGGAACGGGAGACCGGCAATTTCCGGCCGCGCCATGGGCATCTGCTTCAGGTCATAGTAGCTCTGGAACGCGACGAACTTGGCTTTGGAGTTCGGCTCGACCGCCTTGAGCAGGGTGCTGAGCGAGTATCCCACCCAGGGCACCACAATCGACCAGCCTTCGACGCAGCGGTGGCGATAGATCCGCTCCTCCAGCGGCGCCAGCTTCATGATCTCCTCAGTGCTGAACTTGCGGGGATTGTCCACCGCTCCTTCGACGGAGACCGTCCAGGGATCTGTTTTGAAGTTCTTGGCGTACACCGCGGGCTGGTCCTTCTGCGTACCGAACTCCCAAAAGTTGTTGTAGGTGGTGACCTCCTGGTAGGAGTTCTCCTTCTCCGTGGTGCTGAACGGACTCTTGACCAGGTCGGGCAGTTTGGTTCCCGCCATCGCGCGCCCCGAGGGCGAGAGCAGCTCACGGCCGGCGAGAAGGGCCGCCGGTATGCCCGCCAGGAACTTGCGGCGGTCCAGGTAAACGGATTTGGGGGTAATCTCCGAGTAGCGGAAATCCGCGGATTTCTTGATCAGCATAATACTGCCAATTCTATATCGTTAGACGGGGCCGAGGCACCCGGGATTCGCGATTTTACAGCCCGACGACCCTATCAGCGATTATTACGCTGGGTTGGGCGTTTCCGGATTGGGCCATTCCATTCCGTCCTTCCGTTCTTTTCCGCTCTAACTAGGCAAGGGCTCCGGTAGAGTAGGGCGCAGGCGCGTTACGCTGTCGCACGTTTCCAGCGCCCCCTCATCGAACTGGACGTGCGGTTTTCCCGCATCCAGCTCTCCGGCCATCTTCTTCCGGCG
>Ga0209517_10004015_pt1 | contig 19604 bp, 15 predicted proteins | sample PeaSoiMetSII2010_FD_187695 | JGI IMG/M metagenome (GOLD analysis project Ga0209517, IMG submission 187695) | Peat soil microbial communities from Weissenstadt, Germany - SII-2010 (SPAdes) (version 2) | ecosystem: Environmental > Terrestrial > Soil > Wetlands > Peat | place: Germany...
TGGTGTCGACCACCACCGAGGCGTCCGGAGGTCCCTTCGCGGGTTGCTTTGCGGGATTGCTTGACGGCTGCTTGGAGGGCATCGCCGTGAGCGCGACGAGCAACCCGATGGGCGCTTACAACGTCTACTTCTACAACCCCAACGCGGCCAATGGCGACCCAGGAAAGGGATACCTGCTCAACGACTTCGCCAAGACCGCGACGACGAGAGACGCCTTCCTGATGTTCTACGACGAATTCAACCTTAACCCCGCGACATTCCCTGCGTGCCCTGCCTACGGGTGCAACGGGTTCAACGGCGCACAACAGGTTGCCCTCACCAAGGCCGCCCTCGAACTTGGGCTTCCTGTAACGAGCCCATTCTTCAACGTGGCCTACGAGAACATGGGCACGGCCCCGAACCTCTACCCGATACCCGCCAACGCGCCCTTCCAGCCAGCAGCGGCGAGCTGCTTCAGCGGGAGCTACGCGGGCGCGATCTGCTGGTACCAGGTGATTCCGGCCCAGACGGCGGACCCTTCGCAGTATGACAATAACAACGGCGGCACAGGGTTCATGGTCGCCTCGCTTGACTTCCTCGGAGCGGGGGACAACCGGGTGGCGGCCTTCGCCTGGACGGACCTGTCGAGCCTGACCAGCCATGGTTGCGTAGCCTGCGGCGGGATTTCGTTCGGAGGGCGGCTCTTCACGGGCCAGGTGACCTACATGGACGAAGGGGCCAACTGTCCGGCGAGCCAGGGCGGCTTCTGCGGCCTTGCTCCACAAAAGATAGGCCCCGTTCCTCTCGGCGACAACTGCGCGCTGCTAGGAGGCGGGCTGACGTCCCCGTGCCCGGAGTCAGGAATCGCGACCAACGGTGACGGCACCACGGAGGCGTCTTACTCGCAAGGGGAGCTCTGGACGTCCGTGAGCACCCTAGTCACACAGACATTCCACCAGCACGGACAAACCTCGAGCGAGATTCACACGGGGGTCACTTACTGGGTATTGGGGAGCGGTGGCTCTGGCGTGGGGATTGCGGACCAAGGCTACGTCGCCGCGAGCCATGAAGACCTCGAGTTCCCATCAATCGCAGCTACGGACGGTGGCGGTGCCTTGATGGCATTCACGCTGTCGGGCAATGGCGGCCCAACCGGCGCTGACAACGGAGGCTTCTACCCTAGCACGGCCTACGGCACTCTTGCGACGGGTTCCCACGGAATTAGCGGCGGCGTCATTCGCATCGCCGACCTCGGCAAGTCCCCACAGGACGGCTTCTCGGAATACCAGGGATATCCTCCCGTCCAGAACACGAGACCAAGGTGGGGCGACTACAGCCAGGCTATCTTCGTCCCCTCCATCAATGGCGGGGGACAAGGCGGCGTTCTTTTCGCCACCGAATACATCCAGTCGCCAAACTGCAGCGACTCTGCCTTCCTCTCAGACCCCACCTGCGGCGGAACGAGAGCCCCGGGGGCGAACTGGGGAAGCTCGATCAACTTCCTGAGCGTCGCGGGCACCCAGGGCCAAGCGCCCCCCTGATTCCTCTCTTTTCAGGGCGGCAGTGCGCACTCCTTTTCGCCTCATGAGGATATATTAGCCCAGGCCCGTCGACCTCCTCGAAAGAGCGTCGAGTTGCCAAAATGAACGTCTTCGTCATCGACTACGGCCAGGACGACCCGGCCAAGTGCACCGCGAAGAAGATGGTGCACATGGGGCTGGCGACAGAGGTCACGAGGAAGTTCCACGCGTCCAACACGACGATCGTCCTCAACCCCTTCGCCGGCCAGCTGCTCACCCCCCTCGACGTCGGCTGCAAGTCCATACTCGCCATAGACTGCTCGTGGAACCTCGCCCAGGAGGTCTTCTTCAGGAAGATAGGCGGGAAGCACAGGCAGCTGCCGGCGCTCCTCGCGGCGAACCCGACGAACTACTCGAGGCTGGGCATCCTCAGCTCGGTTGAGGCCGTCGCGGCGACCCTGTTCATACTCGGCGAGCAGGAAGATGCGAGATTATTCCTTAACATCTACAAGTGGGGTCCCACGTTTGAGACGCTCAACCACGACCCGCTGCAGGAGTACGCAAGGGCGGAGTCCGAGACCGAGGTCAAGGAAATCGAGAAGAGCTTTTTCCCACAGCTGCAAGACACCGAGGTGCGGACGGCCTTCCGAGGCTGATGGGAAACCTAGACAGAAATACTTAATTCCGAAGAGAGCTCATTCCAGAGCGACGCGACTCGGCGGGTGGGCCACGGGGATCTCCTGGGGAAGTTCCTCCCTCACTGCAGGATGCACGACGTCGAGAGACGTAGCTGGAGACGGCTGGCAACAGAACAGAAACGAGACCCGTCCCGCCTAACGCGATGAGGGAGCGATCCCGAGGTCGACGGGAGCGGGATGAAACGGCTGACCCGTGCAGAGCAAGGCCGAACATGGTCGACGACGCGCCTGCACCAATGACCAAGGTAGGCCGCTTAGCTGAATCCCGCCTAGAACAAAAGGAGGACTACGGCCGAGACGTGTCACGACGTGACCTCGGGCGGAGGAGAATCTCCTCCGTCCAGGCCGCCCTTCCCTTCGAGGTGCCGAGACACAGGATATCCCTTTATCCAACCCCGACCATCATGCAATGGCGTTTCCGAGTTGAGCGAGGGGTCGGTGACTCGACGCCAGGCCGTGGTCGCGATAGGAAAGGCCGCGGCTGGGGTGGCGGTCATAGCAGCGGTGGCAGCGACCGGTCTGGGCGGCTACTTCTACGAGGCGCAGTCGGCCGCCTCGAGAAAGACGCAGTCGGCTGCATCATCTTCGACACAATCCTCATCCGTGGAGGCGGGGTTCACGTCTCTCTTCGACGGCGCCACCTTGGACGGCTGGGTCCAGGCCGGCCCGGGCGGCTTCACGGTGGTCGACGGGATGCTGCAGTCGTTCGGGGGGATGGGCTTGCTTTGGTATAACCAGAAGCAGTTCAAAGATTTCATCCTCAAGGCCGACTGGAAGGAGCTCCATTTCAGCGACAACTCGGGTGTCTTTGTCCGGTTCCCCGACCCGGGGAACGACCCTTGGGTCGCGGTCAACAACGGCTACGAAATCCAGATAGACAACGTGGGAGCTCCCGATGGCAACCCGCTCTACAAGACAGGGGCCGTCTTCAATTTCCAAGCGCCCACGACGGTTGCCTCCAACCCTGTGGGCGAGTGGAACTCCTATGAGATACACGTGGTGGGCCAGAACTACACAGTCATACTCAACGGCCAACAAGTGGTGACAGACTTCGTCGGCAGCAGGTCGACGACGGGCTACGTCGGCCTCCAGAACCACGACGACACGTCGACCGTGTCATTCCGGAACGTCAGGATAATGGAGCTATGAGAGCCGCCTCCCCGCTAGGATGCTCGTATGGTGATCTGCGCGTCTGCCTGCAGGCCCGTCACCGTGATGGTGTACTGGCTTCCGTTGGCCACTCCAGACCCGACCGCTCCGCTATAGGCCAGCGTCACCGCTTGGCCGGCCGCGAGCTGGAAACCGCTGATGCCGGAGAGGTTGCCCAAGAAGCCGCCAGGGAAACCCGCTGAGAAGTTACCTAGGAATCCCCTGGAGAAGTTGCCCGAGAATCCCCTGGAGAAGTTTCCTGAGGTAGTCCTGGAGAAGTTGCCGGAGGAGGTCCGCGTGAAGGCCGTGGAGTTGAAGACCCGTGTGAAGTTGAATCGCCCGAGCGGCACCGGCCTCAGTGTGCTGTTGCTCTGCACGAGGAACACGGCAGCGCCAGAAAAGCAAGCGGGGAGCGCGAACCCGGAGCGGTTCTGGCTTGTTTGAGATGTGGTGGTACTGTTTATGGAGGAAAGACATCCGCTCCCCGGGGCGACGAGCAACGAATCGAGGGACACCGCCTGCGACCCCGTGTTCTGGATGGTCAACAGGATGGAGCTGTTGGAGAGCGCCGCGTTGCTAATCCTAAGAGTGCCTTGGGCCGTGGAGCTGGCGGTCGGCGCAGCGGTGGAGAGGGCAGAGGTAGTCTGAATCAGGGGCGCGTTCGAATGTTGGGTCCCAGGCACGAGGAGCATGTACCCGAAGACGGTCGCGCCGACGAGCACGACCGCGACGACGGCCACTATTGCCGATGTGGCAACTCCTCTTCGGATCATCGGGCTCGCGGGGCCGCGACGAGATTTAAGGCGAGTGGCTCAAGCGTCTATAACAGGGTGGGGAGCGGCGGCGCCTGCGCGTCCGCGGAAGGGTGACAAAATTAAGTAGCGTCGCCTTCGGTGGCGCTCAGAGACCTGCTTGAGCAAGTTCGCCCACATGTCCGACATCCACCTGGGGGCGCACAGGGAGCCCGCGCTCAGGGACCTCGAGCGCAAGTGCTTCGCGGAGGCGATGGACATGTGCATAAGAGAAGCGGTGGACTTCCTCCTGATCTCGGGCGACCTCTTCCATGTCGGCATACCCGACCTTGGAGTCGTCAACGACGCGGTCAAGAAGATGCGGGAACTCCGCGACGCCAAGATCCCAATCTACGCCATCTACGGGAGCCACGACTACACCCCGACCGGGACATCGGTCATCGACATCCTCCACACGGCGGGGATACTCACGAACATCATGCGCGCGTCGATGGAGGAGGGCACCCTGAGGCTCAAGATGTTCACCGACCCTGAGACGGGCGCGAGGCTGACGGGGATCGCCGCGAGGAAGGTCGGCCTGGAGAGCAAGTACTACGAGATACTCGACAGGGAGTCCCTCGAGAAGGAGGTCGGCTTCAAGGTCTTCGCGTTCCACAGCGGCCTGACCCAGTTCAAGCCCGAGTACCTGAGCGAGATGGAGACGATCGACGTCGGGAACCTGCCAAAGGGCTTCGACTACTACGCCGGCGGGCACATCCACGTGCGGGGCGAGTACCACCTGCCAGGATACCAGAGGATCGTCTTCCCGGGCCCCCTCTTCACCGGCTACGGGGCGAGGGACCTCGAGGCCACCGCGAGGGGGGAGCGGAGGGGGTTCTACGTGGTGGAGTTCGACGACAGGTTCAGGCGCATGCAGTTCATGCCGGTCGCGAGCTTCCTGGGAGCCTACCTCGACCTGGACGTGGGAGGCAAGAACGCCCTGGAGGCGAACAAGGAGCTTGAGGAGAAGGTCGGACGCTTGGACGTCAAGGGCAAGGTGGTGGTCCTCAGGGTCGCCGGGGAGCTCGCGGGCGGCAAGACCACCGAGCTCGACTTCCACTCAGCCAGGAACGACATGAACGCGAGGGGCGCTGTCTGGGTCTACGTGAACCGCTACGGCCTGACCTCCAGAGAGCAAGCGCAGACGAAGGTGCTCGGGGAGGACGCAGCGACGATAGAGAGGAACCTCTTCCAGGAAAACGTGGGGAAGCTGAAGCTCTCGGACCGCGAGCTGACCGGGGAGAGCGGCTCGATGCGCGCCCAGGAGCTTCTGAGGCTGCTGAGGCAGGGACAAAAGTCCAACGAGATGAAGAAGGACTACGCGAAGAGGGTCGTCGACGCCGGGGCGCAGGCGCTACAAGCAAGGGAGCTGCTGGAGGAGGAGCCGTAATGCTCGTCAAGAAGCTGAGGATGGAGAACATCCGGAGCTACAAGGACGCGGAGGTGGAGTTCCCCAGAGGAAGGACCCTCTTCGAGGGCGACATCGGCGCCGGCAAGTCCACCATACTCATCGCGATAGAGTTCGCGCTCTTCGGGCTCGGGAGCTCGAAGGCCTCCTCGCTTCTGAGGGTCGGCGAGAGCAGGGGGAGCGTCGAGCTGGAGTTCGAGGCAGGCGGAAAGGACTACTGGGTGAGGAGGGCCCTCGCGAGGAAGGCGGGCTCGGTCCAGCAGGTCGAGGGCAGGCTCAGGGGGCCGGACGGGGAGGAGGACTATCCATCCTCCGAGATGAAGGAGCGCATCCTCGGGATCCTTAACTTCCGCGAGCCGACCGACCCGAAGTCGAGGAGCCTCATCTACCAATACGCCATCTACACCGCGCAGGAGGAGATGAAGCAGATCATCGGGCTCCGGCCCGACCTGAGGCTCCAAATCCTACGGAGGGCCTTCGGGGTGGAAGAGTACAAGCTCGCGATGGAGAACGCGCGGGAACTCCTAGTGAAGATGCGCGGGAAGAGGGGGCAGTTCGAGACGGCCTCGCGGGAGGCGCCGACCCTGAAGAGGGAGTTGGAAGAGTTGGAGAGAAAGGCAGGCCGCGGCGAGGAGGAGCTCGTCAAGCTGGAGAGAGACGAGGGGGAGAAAGAGAGCGCAGCGCGGAAGCTCGAGGCGGAGAAGGAGGACCTCTACGAGGTTGAGCTGCGGTTGGCGAGCGCCAGGCCCGAGCATTCCAACCTCAAGCGAGAGATAAGGGAGGGCGGAGAAGAGGCGAAGGAGCTGATGGAGGAGGTGGAGAGGCTCGACCAGAGGGCAGGGCAGCTCGAGGCGAGGAGGCTCGGCGCCCCTCCGGGCGACAAGACCCAGGCGGAGCTGAAGGTCGAGGTCAAGAGCATCGGCGACGAGATCGTGAGGCACGAGGCGCTCGCCGCGGCTCTTGGGACCAAGATAGACCAGTACGAGTCGGTGGCGGAGAACAGGAAGTGTCCGATCTGCGACCGAGAAGCGAGCCCGGAGGTGTTCGCCGAGAAGATCGACGGGCTCTCCAAGCAGAAGAGGAGCGGCGCGAGGCACCTCGAGACGCTGAGGGTCAGCCTCCAAGAGCGGGAGGACGCGCTCGAGAAGAGGAGGGACTACGACGCCCTCGCAGTGAAGGCCAAGGACGACCTCGCGCGGGTCAAGGAGTATCGCGCCGACGCCCAGAAGAAGAGGGAGAGGCTGGCCTCGGTCCGCGCGAGCCTGGAGGGGAACAGGGGGAAGCTCTCTGACCTGGAGAAGAGGATCGAGGTCCTGGAGAGGGAGGCTGAAGGCTTGGAGCCTCTCCGCCGCAAGATCGAGACGTCGCAGAAGGAGCTGAAGAGGGTCAGGGAGGAGATGAGCAGCCTGAGGAGGGACGTCAAGAATTGGAGGGAGAGCATCAAGCGGCAGGGCGAGGCCCTTGCTCGCATGGAGAGGGCGGCCGCCAAAGCCCATCAGCTCCGGGAGCGCGAGATCTGGCTCGAGGAGTTCTTCGTCCCCACGCTAGAGTCCATCGAGAGGCACGTGATGACGTCGATAAATCGGGAGTTCGGGCACAACTTCCAAAGGTGGTTCTCGATCCTCGTAGACGACGGCGGGAAGGACTCGAGGTTGGACGAAGACTTCACGCCGATGGTCGACCAGGAGGGCTACGAGCAGGACATCGATTTCCTCAGCGGAGGCGAGAGGACGAGCGTCGCCCTCGCGTACAGGCTGGCCCTCAGCCAGATGGTGCAGAAGTTCGCCGAGGCGGGGCCCAGCTCCCTGATACTCGACGAGCCCACAGACGGCTTCAGCAAGGAGCAGCTTGGGAAGGTGCGCGAGATACTCGACGAAATGGCGAATCCGCAGGTCATCATCGTCTCGCACGAGAGGGAGCTCGAGAGCTTCGCCGACCAGATATACAGGGTCGTGAAGATCGGCAACGAGTCCAAAATCACTCGCTGACCGGAGGCCTTTAAGAGGTCGGGGAGGATTTCAGGCCGACCGAAACTGCCGCGAAGGATAACCTGGCTCTCGAACGTGATGTCCCCCGAGAGGATCGGGTTCGAAGACGTCGCCAAGTCCATCGAGGTGGTCGAGGCGCCGCCCGCATGGATGTGCCTCCAGTGTCGCGGCGCGAAGCTGCTCTGCGGGAAGCCGCGCTGCCCGATAATCGTGAAGGCCGAGTCCATAGGCAGGTCGAACCACTCGTACAGCAACCGGATATCCGGGTCGTCCCCGCCCGGGGTCTTCGTAGGGAGGATAGGCTACCCGAAGGTCTCGATAGGCCCGATGGTCCCCGCGCAGTATGGGGACACCTCGATAATGGACACCCCGGAGTTCTGGTTGGGGAGGCCTCTCGAGACCATCGTCGACTACCGGTACTCGCTGGTGAGGGGGAACACGAGGGCGAACGTCGAGGACGCGGCGAACCCCGGGAGGACGCTCCAGCAGCTCCAGGAGCTCTCGATGGCCGCCCGGCCTGTCGACTCCGAGCTCCGGCTCTCAAAGGCCCCGAGGAAGATCCTCACGCTGAGCGAGGACACCCAGCCCTTCGGGCCCTCCGCCCCGATGGAGAAGCTCAGGACCTCGAACGTCACCGTGGAGAGGAGGATCGAGAAGCCGTACTACGACCGCGACCTGAAGGCCTCGGACGCCATCTTCTCGCTCTACAGGGACGGCATAATGGTCACGAGGATCCAGAGGGCCCTGAGCATCGGGATGTTCGGGGAGGGGGCGAGGAGGAGGCTCGTGCCGACGAGGTGGAGCATCACTGCGGTGGACAGCACGATAAGCGCCAAGCTCGTGGAGAAGGTCAAGGGGTTCCAGACGATAGACGAGTACCGGGTCTACAGCTACTACGTCTACGACAACCAGTACGTCGCGATACTCCTCCCCGAGCCTTGGAGGTTCGAGTGGATGGAGGCGTGGTTCCCGAACACGACCTGGAACCAGTTCACAAAGGAGCCCTACATCATCGGCGACTACGAGGAGTACTTCGGGAGGCGCACCTACGCGAAGGTCGGGGGCTGCTACTACTCCACTCGGCTGGCGGTCGCGGAGGCCCTCGAAGCGGAGAGGAGGCAGGCCTCGGCCATCGTCCTCCGGGAGACCTACCCTGGATACATCATGCCGCTCGGCGTCTGGAACGTGAGGGAGAGCATACGCCAGCTGATGAGGCAGAAGCCGTCCAAGTTCGACTCCTTCGAGCCCGCCCTGGCCGCAGCCCTCGCCAAGATGAGGATCCCGACCAAGAAGTGGAAGGCATCATCGGTCCTCATCTCCAGGGAGCTCACCCAGGCGAAGATAACGAGCTTCTAGTGGAGGGTAACCGGCGTCCCCACCTCTATCCCGTTCGTGGCGGCGAAGCCGGCCTTCGCCTCTATCACGTAGTCGGCCCTGGCGGTGGGCTGATACGACGTGCAGACGACCGAGACGTGGCACGGAGGTGAGTCGAGGGCGAGGTAGACGAAGCTCCCGGAGCTGGCCCCGGGGAGCGTGTAGACCCACATTATGTCGAGGCTCGAGTTGACGCCATACATCCAGAAGGAGTAGTAGCCCGCGGACGGGAAGACGAAGAGCTCCGTGGTGCTGGCGGTCACCTTCACGCCCATGAGCCCCCTCTCCAGGGTGGTCTGGTTCGTCGCCAGGTAGGTCAACTCGAAGGTCTTGCCGCCGGCGGTGAAGCTGGTGTAGTGGATGTTGGGCGAGCTGGCGATCGGCGTAGAATCATATACAAGGATGCCCGCGGCGAGGAGGAGGAGGGGGACGAGGACGGCCACCATGATCAGAAGCCTGACCCTGTTCACCATCCCTTCTTCGGACGCTCGCCCTCGGCCGGATATTTATTCGGGCCTCCGAGGAATCGGGTGCGCACGATGACCAAGACCGAGCGGCTCTTCTGGCAAGACGCTTACATCCGGGAGTTCGAGGCGAAGGTCGAGTCAGTCGAGGAGGCCGGGGTGAGGCTCGACAGGACCGCGTTCAATCCGCGCGGAGGGGGCCTAGTCTCCGACGTGGGGAAGCTCAACGGCGCGGACGTCACAGAGGTCATCAAGAAGGACGAAGAGATCTACCACGTCCTGGGAGGAGGGGTTTCCTTGAGGCCCGGCGAGGCAGTCCGTGGGGTCATCGACTGGGAGAGGAGGCACAGGGTGATGCGCATGCACACCACAGCGCACATCCTCAGCGCGGTCGTCAACCGCGAGACCGGCGCCCTGATAACCGGGAACCAGATTGCGCCCGTCGAGTCGAGGATTGACTTCTCCCTCGAGGCGTTCGACAGGGACAAGTTCGGAGGCTACGTGAAGATGGCCAACGACGCCGCGGCGAGTGGCGCCGAGGTCAAGTCGTTCTTCATGAAGAGAGAGGAGGCTCTGAGCACACCTGGCTTCGTCAAGCTGGCTGACGCGCTCCCGCCCGACGTCGCGGAGCTGAGGATAGTCGAGATCGGCGAGATTGACACGCAGGCCGACGGCGGGGTCCACGTCAAGAACACCTCCGAAATCGGGGAGATAGTCGTGAACAAGATAGAGAACAAGGGGAAGAGCAACAGGCGGCTCTACTTCTCGCTCAAGCCGTGAGGTAGAGCAGGGTCGCCACGCTCGTGATGAGGAGAAGAATCCCGACGGCGTAGTTGGGACCTACCCTCTCCTTCAGCAGGATCAGAGCGTACCCGACCGTGAAGACGACTCCCATGCCCGCGAGGGTGGTGGTTATCGGTAGGACGGCAATGCTCGAAGAGTAGAAGAGCGCAAGGGTGAACGCCAGGAGTCCCCCCGCTTCGAGAGTTCCCATGGCCAGCAAGCGGAGGAATGGCTTGCCGCCGATGGGCCTGAGGTCCCGCTTCAGTGCTAGGCCCGCCAGGATGCCCACCGCGGCTGCCCCCAGCCTGGCTGCCGCGACGGGAAGGAGGTACCCCACCGTCTCTTCCGCGTACCCCAGCGCGGTGAAACCCACCGCGAAGAAGAAGGCGGCCAGGATGGCCTCAGGGACCCCGGGCGTGAGGCTCCTTCCCCTTGATTGGCCGAGGGCGGAGACGTTTGTGGAGACCAGAAGAATCCCGAGGATCACGCCCCCAAGAGCGAGGACCACTTCGTAGGAGAGCTCGATCTTCAGGACGAAGACAGCGAAGATGACCGAGAAGATTGGAAAGGAGTTGACGGTCGGAGAGACGACGGACAGGTTTCCCCTCTGGTATCCACGATACATGAGCAGGAACGCCGTGAAGGTCGAGACCGAGATCAATGCCAGGAGAGCCAAGCCTGAGTAGGAGGGCAGCCTCGGCACGCCGAGAAGAAGCAGCGGCGCGAGGACCAGGGCTCCGCTGGTCGCCAGAGTGTAGACGGTGGTGCGGAAGAATCCCACGCTTCCCGTGAGGCCCTTCGACAGGTAATCCGACGTCCCGAAGCAGAACGCCAGGGCGAGCCCGAGGAATATCGCGACGGAGACCATCGGCTATTGCTCCGACTCATCAGGCCTGGACACAAATGCGCCCCTCCCGGACAAGGGGAACCTCAGCGACTCCGAACTCGGTCCAGGTTCATTTCGCTCGGGCATCCTTTGCGGGTCGCTTCCAAAACTCCACCAATATCTCTTTGACCTCCTCGTCGCTCACCTGCCCGAAGCTCTCGTAGAAGGCGCCTATCGCGTAGAAGGGATCGGGAGTGTGTGGGCAGACTACGAGGTCAGCCTCCTGCCTCAGCTCCGCGACGGTGCTCGACGGGGCCACGGGAGCAGCGGCCACCACCATGCCCGCTTCCCGAGACCTGACCCACCTGAGGGCTGCCACCATCGTGGCACCCGTGGCGATGCCGTCGTCGACGACTATCACGACCCTTCCGGAGAGCGAGGGCTCCTGGCGCCCGCCCCGGTACGCCTCGAGCCGCCTTGCTGCTTCCCTCATCTCCCTGCCTTTTTCCGCTTCGATGTATTCGGGGGTCGCCCCGGTGATGCTGAGCGCCTCGGGGTTGAGGTAGAGGGTGCCGTCGCTCATCACCGCGCCTATGGCGTACTCTGGGTTTCCTTCGGCGCCGAGCTTCCTAGGCACCACGAGGTCGAGGTCGGCGCCGAGCGCGGCAGCGACGTCGCGACCTATGGGGACTCCGCCCCTGGGTATCGCCAATACCAGCGCCTTCCCCGAGGCGAGCTTCCCGTCCAGCTCCAGCTTCACGGCCGCCGCAAGGGCATTTCCCGCGTCCGCCCGGTCACGAAACAGCGCGCTGGTCAAGAGGAGGCGCGAACTAAGCACTGTGGAGTCTTTAAGGGCTTGAGGCCGACGACGCTGGACATGGGTCGGGGTGTTCAGATCTCTGTGGTGGGTTTCGATGCCGACTCGTGCACGGAGGTCGCACGCGAGGCGGCGTATCGTGTCGGCAGGGCGATAGCGAACGAAGGCGCGACCGTCGTCTGCGGAGGGCTCGGAGGCGTGATGGAGGCTGCGAGCAAGGGGGCACGCGACGCCGGGGGCCACTCGGTGGGGATCGTCCCCTCGCCCGACCCCGACCAGGCGAACCGATACTGCGAGTTCGTCGTCGCGACAGGCATGGGCAAGTCCAGAAACTTCGTCGTCGCCTATTCCGGGGACGCGATGATAGTCGTGGGTGGCGGGGCGGGGACAATCTCCGAAGTGGCCGCCGCCTATCAGGCCGCGAGGCCGATCGTAACCGTCAAGGGGACAGGGGGCGTCGCGGACGAATGGGCCGGAAAGTACCTTGACGCCAGGCGGACGAGGCTGATACTCGGGGGTTCGAGCCCAGAAGACGCGGTCAAGAAGGCGATGCGCGAGCTCTCTCGCCACGGCAAAGGGGCAGCAAAGCCGAGGGACGCCGGACGCGCGGACCCGTAGCAGACGGCCTAGCGCGGAGACACGAGCGATGCGAGGTAGTCGGCCGTCCGCTGCGCGCCTGTGTAGTGGGCGGGAGCGCTCCTTCTTCCCAGGAGCTTCGGAATCAGCTCATCGAGCCTTTCAAGGTCGCCGAAGGCGAAGCCCAGCTCCGCCGCGTTCCTCTCCTGCTCGACGTGGTTTCTTATCGGTATCGCGATTATCGGGGTGCCGCTGCCGACGCACTCGTCGATGGTGCTCTTTCCAGCAGTCGAGATCACCAGGTCTGCGGCGGCGACCAGGTTCTGGTTTTCGCGGACTATCCCGAGCTCTCGCACGTTCCCGGCTCCCGCGCGTGGGTGGGCGAGGCCTGTCGTCGCGAAGACCTCCGAGTGCGTGCACACCTTCCTGAACGCCTCCAACGACCTGCGGAGGAGGAATCGCCCGATCCCGCTCCCGCTCGAGCTGAAGAGGACGACGCTCGAGTCGAGCGGCAGGCCGTGCTCCGCCCTAGCGGCCTCGCGGGACTGGGTGACCTCCCTCGTCACGGGAGTCATGTAGTGGATGTTTCCTCTGTCTTTCCCGAAGCTCGGCACTAGCAGATTGGAGACGCGCCGCTGAAGGTCGGCGTACCACTCGCTCACCCGGGCCTCGACCCTCTTCGCTAGGGCGCCCCTCGCGAAGCCCAGCTGGAGCTCGTCTGATATCATCGCGTGGGCGATCCCGTTCTGGATGGCGAGGGAGACTGAGGTGAACTCCTCGTCCCCGACGATCAGCCTTGGGGAGAGCTTCGTGACGAGCTCGGCCATCCTCCTGCTGGTCGACCTGTAGCCGAACCAATACCTGAGATACCACAGCGTGGCCATCTTCATCTCACCACCCGACTCCGCGGGGATCGGCTCGGTGACGATGTCGTGGACCTTGAATCCGTAGGACTCGAGGAACTTGACGGCGGGGCCTCCGGTGGCGAACTCGGGCTCCAGGGACTTCTCCCTCAGCTTGAGCCCGATTGCCGCGGAGCGGGAGGCGTGCCCGAACCCGATCGGGCTCACCCCGTATAGTATCGCTGCCAATCTTCGCTCACGGCTTGCGCGAGGAGCGCAGCACCGTAATTAAGCTCCGGGTTCTCCGTGCTTCCTCGCCGCCGCTTGTCTAATCTAGTGAAGCGGGGTGAGAAGCATTTCGGGCTGGGCGTGTTTAAACTGGTTTCGGCGCAGCCCGTTGCAGCGAAACACAATGGCAACCAGTGCGTACTGCGTCAAATGCAAGGCGAAGAGGGAGATGAAGAACCCTCAGAGCATCACCATGAAGAACGGGAAGAAGGCCACCCAGGGGACCTGCCCCGTGTGCGGCACCAAGATGTTCAGAATCGGTGGCTGAGGCCGGATCTAGGTCCGCGTCTCGCACCCCTCTTCTTCTTTGGGCGTCACTCGAGATAGAACGAGGGCTTGAAGGGCAGAGCGTCCTTGGCTTTGTTGGCCGGGTCCTCGACCTTCGCCCCGCCCGCCTTGAAGACCCTGACCTCTATCCCTATCTCGTTCGAGAGGAATGGCGCGCCGTTCTTTAGCACCTCGAACTCGTCGAATCCCCCCAGGAGGGTGAGCCGGCGGACCAGCTCCTGGCCGAGCTCGTATTGGAGCTTGATCACCCTCTCAGGCTTTATCCCGGATGAGGCGTACTTCCTGATGACCTCGCCCCTGTTGGCCGCTCCTCCCTTCTCTGTGTCCGCGAGCGCGAGGAAGAACCCGTAGGCAGTGTCCGACGCGACGTAGATCGTTAGGCGGGTCTTCCTCTCCTTGATTATCTTGAGCAGGTTCCTCGCGTCCTCGATGACCTTGGCCACCAGCAGCTCCGAGACCTCCGCTTCCTCGTCGAGCGGGAAGTCCACCACGGATGGCCAGTCCGCCGTCGCGATGAGCCCCTTGTTCCCCATCCTGCTGTTGAGCTCCTCCGCGGCGAACGGGATGAACGGCGCGACCAGGCGAACCCAGGTCTCGAAGACCATCTTGAGGGTGTCGTACCTGGGCTTCTCCGCCCTCCTGAGGTACCAGCGGACGTCGTTCCAGACGTCGAGGAGCGCCACGGAGAGCGCCTTGCGCATCTTCATCTCCTCGAGGGACCTCGTAGCAAGGTCGATCCGGCCGTGGACAACCGAGAGGAGCCAGCGGTCGGAGAGCTCAGACTCGCGCCCGGTTGAGGCCGCGAGGGCCTTCTCGATGAAGGGGAAGAGGGAGTCTATCTTCGCGCTGATGTCCTCGGCGTTCTTGGCCTTCCAGTCGGCGTCATCCATCCCGTCCGCGGCGAGGGCGAGGGTCGCGCGCAGCCCGTCCGCCCCGTACTGCTCCAGCGCGTGCCTCCACGTCACGAAGACGTTCCTCGACTTGCTCATCTTCTGGCCCTCGATCTGGATCATGCCGTTGACGCTGAAGCCGCGCGGCCAGTGCTTCTGCTCGAAGAGGGCCACGTGGTGGAAGGCGAAGAACGTGAGGTGGTTCGGGATGAGCTCTTTCGCGGAGTTCCTCATGTCGACGGGATACCAGTAGGAGAACTCGTTCCTCATCGCCTTCAGGACCTTCAGCTCGATGCCCGAGAGCTTGGAGACGTGCGCCTCGGAGCCCTTCCCCAGGAGAAGGTAGTCGAAAACCTCCGGGAGGAGCTGGCCGAACTTGACGGTCTCGTTGTTGACGAACTGGCAGATCGTGTAGAACGCCATGTAGATGGTGGAGTCTGAGAGGGTCTCGACGATCCACTCCTTGTCCCAGGGGAGCTTCGTCCCCATCCCGGACTTCCTGGCGCAGGGCCAGTTGCGCAGCCAGTCTATCGTCGAGAAGTACCACTCCAGAGACTGCTCGGGGTAGACGTTAGCAGCCCTGATCAGGGTCTTCGTGCGCTCCTTCCAGGCCGGGTCGGAGTAGTTCAGGAACCACTGGTTCTCGAGCGTCTTGACGTAGCACCTCGTGCCGCACTTGCAGACGACTCTCTGGGGGAGTTCCTGCATCGTGGTGAGCAGGTTCTTGCCGCCCATCGCTTCGACGACCTTCGGCTTGGCGTCGCTCACCTTCAGCCCCTTGAAGCCGTCGCAGTTCTCTTTCATCACCCCGCGATGGAACTCGGCCTTGTAGACCTCGGCCGTCGCGTCCTCCAGCTTTGGGTCGTTGGAGTCCTTTATCCCTCGTTTCTTGACCTCGTCCTCCGCAGGGATCTCGGAGTACCCCTTGACCGAGATTATCGAGATGGGCTTGAGCGCCCTAGCCAGGCGGACCACCTTCGGAGGCGCTTTCACCCTTTCCTCTTGGACGTCGACGAGGCCCATGTAGTCGTATGGCGCGTGGGCGGGGACGCCATAGACCACGCCCGTCACTAGCTCCGTGTCTACGAATGTGGCGGGGAGGACCGGGAGGCTCTTCCCGGTGATCGGCGCCTTGACGGTAAGGCCCAGCAGCTCTGAGCCGTTGAACTCGTCGGTGATCTTCGCGTCGTGGAGCTGCTCCTTGAGCCTCGTGACCGCGGACTGGCTGACTATCCATACCTCCCCGTCGACCTGCGCCTGGACGTACTTCCCGTGCGGGTTCACCCAGACGTTGGTCGCCCCGAATATGGTCTCCGGGCGGAGGGTCCCCGCCACGAGCCACTTCCTCTTCTCACCCTCGACGTCTTCTTCGACCTCGAACTTGATCAGGTTGAACTCCTCAGGGGAGACGCCCTCGCCCTCCATGCGGTCGTGGTCGCCCGTGGGGCTCTCGTCGTGGCTGCACCAAACGACCGGGTGCGTCCCTTGGACCACGTAGCCCAGCTCACGGAGCCTCAGATACTGCCAGTCGATGAACTTCTTGAAGGCCGGGTCGACCGTCCTGAACTCCCGCCTCCAGTCTATCGAGAACCCCGTGTCCTTGACGGCCTCGCGGCTGACCCTGGTGTAGTATGACGCGAGGTACTCCGGGTCGACAAACCGCTCGACCTCCTTCTCCGGGACGCCGTCGATCTCGAGGAAGGCCTTGCGCACCCCCTCGTCCCCCAGGGAGAGGCGGTAGCTCATCCCGGGGATGCTCTCTCCCGTCCAATGCCAGGCCCAGGGGAAGAGGACGTTGTAGCCCTGCATCCTCTTGAAGCGGGCATAGATGTCGACGCGAGTGGCAGTGAAGCAGTGCCCTATGTGGAGAGGCCCGTTCATGTATGGGAAGGGGAATGTGACGAAGGCCTTCTTCCGGCCGGGGACCGACTCGGACTCGAAGATGCGCCTTTCATTCCATATCTTGAGCCAGTGCTTTTCGTATTGCGCCAAGGCCTATCCCTAGTTCCCGAGCATTCCAGAGACGGACTTGGTCATCATGTCCTTCGCGGCCGAGCTGTCTGTCCGCTTGGGTCCCCCGCCCTGGGCGAAGTCCTTGGTCCCGCCGCCGGAGCCCCCCAGGGCCTTCGAGAGCTCCCTGACGAGAGCGTCTGCCGCCACGCCAGCCTCCTTCGCCTTCGTCCCGACGAAGCAGATGACCCGAGTAGAGCTTCCGCGCGGCGAGATGTTGACGTTGACCAGGGACGGCTCTGCCTTTACTAGCTTCTCGCCGCGGCTAACAATAAGTTCGTCGCTCATCTCTCCGTCCACGGACACATAAAGCATTGCCTTTCCTTTGGGCCCTTGCAAGGCGGTGGCGGAAGAGATCAGCGTGGGGATGGAGGCCTCCACGAGCTTGTCGCCCAGCGCCTTCTCCCTCTTCTCGGACTCCTCGAGCCTCTGCTTCATAGCGGAGATGACCTTGATGACGTTCTCCCTCTGGGTGCCGAGGACGGACGACGCCTCCTCGACCGTGGAGTCCATCTTCTGGACGTAGTCGACGGCAGGGTAGCCAGCGACGAAGATCAGCCTCTCGACGCCGTCCTGTATCCTCTCGGTCCTCATGACCTTGATGAACCCGACCTGGCCCGTGGTGTCGGTGTGGGTGCCTCCGCACGCCTCCACGTCCCAGTCGTTGATGTTGACTATCCGCAAGGTCCGCGAAGGGACCACCCCGCCTTGGAACAGCCTGAACCCGTACTTGGCCTCGGCCTCCTTCCTGGGGAGCCACGTGATCTTGACCGGGTAGTCCTTCATGACGACGTCGTTGGCGACGTTCTCAATCTTCCTGACCTCCTCGTCGGTGAGCTTGGCGAAGTGGGTGATGTCGAGCCGGCCGTAGTCCTCCTCCTTGAATACCGAGTGCTGCCAGATCCATGGACCGAGCACCTGCCTCGACGCCCCGTTGAGGATGTGGGTCGCGGTGTGGATGCGGCGTATCTTCTGCCGCCTCCTGGCGTCGACCTTCCCGACGATCTTCGAGCCCTCCCGGGGCGTAAGCCCCTCGACCTTGTGGACTATAACGCCGGCGTACTTCTCGATGTCGGTGACCGGCCTGCCCTCGATGGTCCCGTGGTCGGGTTCCTGCCCTCCGCCCCTGGGATAGAAGGCGGTCTGGTCGAGCACGACGTAGCCGCCCTGGAAGGCCTTCAGGACCTTGGCTTCGAACTCGAACTTCTCGCCGTCCTCGTAGTATAGCGCCCTGGTCTCTGGGAGGCCTGACGTGTCGAACTCCGGGCGCTTCTGCTCGAGCTTCTGGGAGACGTGCTTGGCGACCACCCGCTGGTAAAAGTCCTCTGGGACAGCCACCTTCGCCCCTCCCTCGACCAGCTGCTCCGGAGTGATGCCGTCCGAGTCGTAGAGCCTGACCAGCTCGTCGACGCCGAGGTTCTTCTTCGAGGCGGCCAGCGTGGCGACCGTCCTCGAGACCCGCTGGACCGTGGCCGTGTAGCGGGAGGCCTCCACCGCGAGGACCTTTGCCACGTCGTCGCGGTGCTCCTCGAGCTCGGGATACATCTTCCCGAGCTGGTCGATGTGCCAGTTGACCACGTCCGAGAAGTGGAACTTGAACCCGTGGTAGTCGATGAACGACTGGGCCCTCCTGAAGAGGACGCGCAGGTTGTAGCCTCCCCCCACGTTGGACGGCGGCAGCCCGTCGGCGATGGCGAATAGAAGGGTGCGCGTGTGGTCGGCGATGGCGTACGTGGCCTCGATCGGCTCAAGGGCCTTTGCGAGGGCCTCTGGTTCGACGCCGAGGTTCTTGGCGATGACCTTCCTCGCGTCCGTCAGCGTCGGGTACTCGTCGAGGTTCATCGCCCCCGCGAGGCGCGAGTACCTCTCGAAGAGGCGCGCGTCGTAGCTGATCTTCGACCCCTCCCTCATCCGGGCGAGGACCGGCGCGAAGGCCGTGTCGTAGTATGTGGGCGTGCCCGTGGTGATCCAGGAGAGCCTCTCCAGGCCAGCCCCCATGTCGACCACCTTCTCGCCGAGCTCGGTGTAGTTCGACGGGTCCCCCTCGTAGGCAGTGAAGACGGCGTTCCCCGCCTCCACGCCCCTGACGAAGTATTCGAGGGAGTAGCCGAAGGCCCCTGCCCCGACCCAGACGCTCTCCACGAACGACACCTCCTGCTCGGGTATGCCGAACTCCTTGGTGAGGAGCTCAAAGTCGAGGTCTATGCACTTGTCCTTCCAGTAGCCCTGCTTGTTCGCGATGGCGGTCTGCCCTATCATGGTGAACGAGGTCCCGTGCTTGCCGCTAACTCCTACGCTCGGGATGTCGTTGAACCTCAGGCACATCTGCGGGACGACGAGCGGGTTGGTAGGGAGCTCGAAGACGACCTTCCCGTTCTCTATCCTCTGGAAGTCCACGATGGAGGCCACGGTGAAGAAGAGGTCGGGCCGCCACCTGGCGACGACGGGGTATCGGGGGATGCTGGTGTGGCCGTTCTTGACGAAGAACTTCTCGACGACGTCCCACGCCTGGATGTAGTCGAGCCTCTTCTTGGTGGGAGGGTCGCCGATGAAGGTGTAGGGCGAGCAGGTCGAGTCGTCGCAGACCTTCCTCTCAGGCCTCAGAGTCCAAAAGTGCTTGCCGCAGTTTGGGCACTGCTTCCTGACGAAGCCCTTGCGCTTGAAGAGGTCGACCGTGTAGTACTTCTCGTACTCGCCGGAGAACCTCTCCTGGAGTATCTCCTTCGGGCTCTTCATCTGGGGCTCTGCCTCGCAGCCTTGCCGAGAAGGTAATAAACAGATTCGGAGAATCGCGTCCGTCTCGAGGACGCGGGCCACCGCGGGGGCTTTCGCGCCAAAAACTATAAAAGCGGTAGGTGGATGGCGAGTTTGAATTTCGAAATGACGGATTCGTACATGTATGCTGCATTAGTG
>Ga0209517_10004017_pt1 | contig 19594 bp, 15 predicted proteins | sample PeaSoiMetSII2010_FD_187695 | JGI IMG/M metagenome (GOLD analysis project Ga0209517, IMG submission 187695) | Peat soil microbial communities from Weissenstadt, Germany - SII-2010 (SPAdes) (version 2) | ecosystem: Environmental > Terrestrial > Soil > Wetlands > Peat | place: Germany...
CCGGGATATAACGTAGCGGGGCGCGCGCCGAAGAGCTGGCTGACCCGAATACCCGCGGAGCCGTCCGGCACGATGGCAATACTCAGACTCAAAAGCACCGGTACGATGCCCGCGAGGACCAAGTGCCGCGCGAGTCGCCACCGTACCGGCCCAAAAGGGCGGGAAGTGTCGAGCCTCTTTTCTGGCGTGGCGGAATCGGCGCCGGCTTGTTCGAGCAGCCAACGCAGACGCGCCGCCATGTAGACATCGTAGGCCACTATTATTCCGGCACCGCCGAAAAGGCCGAGGCCGAGAATCAGGAACAAGAACTTGAATGCGAGCATGGGATTGCTCCTTTCTGAATTGCTCCCGGATGTGCTGCGGGCGTGACGGGTACAACAGGCCGCATACGAGACCCGGGGAAAGCGTTGAGATAGCGAGTTGCGCGGGTGTGTGTGATTTTGGGCATGGCGGATTACCGGCGCTGCGCGAAGGCGTGGGCGACGAGGCGAGTGCCATGCACGATCGCGGGCTGAGCGGCGCGACGGCTGGCAGTGGCGGGCTGCATCAGAAGAAAGGCGGCGCGCAGCAGGAGCCAGTGCAGGCCGAGGGCAGCAAACAGCGCCAGGATTGTTGCGGCCAGGACAGTAGCGAAACTGAGTAAGGTGTCCATTTGTGCCTCCTTAGTGCCTTCGCAGGAAGGAGTGGCACACGGAAGGCCGTTCGTAACTATTTGATGTATAAAGAGTTGCGAAACTTGGAAGGCGAGGAATTCGTGGCTTGGGAGACACGGCGTGTTTTCCAGGACGCGGTGCTGAGAGAAAAGTCGGGCAGGGGTTTTGCGTCCTGACCGTTCAGCGGTAGTCTAGGATTCAGAGAACAGACGAGGCTCACGTTAATGTTTCAATCGCAGGGCATTCGGATTGGCCGAATCTTGGGAATACCCATCTTTTTGGATTTGAGTTGGATATTCGTATTCGGGCTGATCACGTTCTCGCAATCCAATTTTTTTGCACAGCAACACCCGCATTGGACGGGACCGCAACACTGGGCTCTAGGGGCAGTCACCAGCGTACTGTTTTTCAGTTCAGTGGTATTTCACGAACTGGCGCACAGCGTCGTGGCACAGCACTACAAGATCAAAGTGCTCTCGATTACGTTATTTCTTTTTGGAGGGCTGGCGCGGATTGCGCGGGACCCTTCCCAGGCGATTCAGGAATTCAATATTGCGATTGCGGGGCCGCTGGCCAGCGGGTTTCTTGCGGGCGTGTTTTATGGCGTGACGCTGCTCTTTCCAGACAGCGAAATGCTCGGCGCTGTGGCCAGCCAACTTGCGTTGACAAACGGAATGCTGGCGGTTTTCAACTTGTTGCCAGGTTTTCCACTGGACGGTGGACGGGTGTTCCGGGCGATCGTATGGGGGGCGACAAAGGATTTTGCGAGGGCAACGCGCGTGGCAGGCGCCAGCGGGAAGCTGATTGCCTTCGGGTTGATCTCCCTTGGGGTGTGGAGCGCGCTGCGCAGCGATTGGGTGACGGCTTTGTGGACGGGATTCCTTGGGTGGTTTTTACTGAACGCAGCGCAGGCCAGCGTGGCGCAAGTGACGATTCAGGAGACGCTGTCGGGATTGTGCGCTTCCGACGTAATGAACCAGGAAGTGCCGATCATTCCGGCGAACATGAGCTTGGAAGAGTACAGCGGGGAAGTGCTGCGGACAGGGCGGCGCGTGCATCTGGTAACTATGGACGACCGGCTGGTGGGGTTGATGAATGTGGGCGCACTGAGCCATGTGCCGCGCGAAGATTGGAACATGAATTCGGTGCAGGCGGTGATGGTGCCACGGGAAAAGATTTTATGGGCCGCACCGGACGAGCCGCTGCAGAAATTGCTGGAACGCCTGATCGCCGCGGACGTCAATCAAATGCCGGTGGTGACGCAACTAGAGGAAGGCGCGCACATTGTGGGAATGGTGACACGGGAAGCAATTTTGCGGGTGATCCAGACGCGAAGCGAGTTGGGAGCGGCGCTGACAAGCCGGTGAGAAAGCAAGGGCAAATTCAAAGGATTTAACGCAGAGGACACAGAGGGCGCAGAGTTCGCAGAACAGAGAATCACCGGGGAGAGATCCCTCCATTACGGCTCGCAAAAGGCGCGGGCCTCCGGTCGGGATGACAGCGGATTACATATTGCCTAGCGGGGGTCCAGCGTGCTGGACCCCTACGTATTTGTGGCGGAGGGTTCTTTTTCGCGCACTGCGCCGAGGCGGAAGGCGCCACGGCGAAAATCCACGGAAATACGAGAGAAGCCCGCGCGAGTGAGCCGGGCGAAGGCGGAGCCGGCCGAAACCGGGGTGAAGGTGCTGCGGAAGTGGCCGAGGCGAAGCACCCAACTATCGTTAATCTCAAAGGCTAGAAAGATGCCGCCGGGGCGAAGCACGCGGTAAACCTCTGCAAACATGCGGTCCTGCAATTCGCGCGAGCGGAGATGATGTAGGACGAGGACGGCGATGGCGGAGGAAAAGCTCTGGGAGGCGAAGGGGAGCTGGGCGGCATCACCGCGAAGGGCGTCGCCGGGTCCGCCATTGTGTTGCGACTTCAGGTGGCGCGCGGATTTGGCGTCGTAGTCGAGAGAAGTGACACGTGCGACGGCTTTGCGGAGTTGCGGTGTGGCAGGGCCGTAGCCAGCGCCAATTTCGAGGACGTGATCGCCGAGGCGCGCGCCGGACAGGACCCAGGGAAGCAACTGCCTCTGGGTGAGATGGCGCCAGAGGGAAGAGGAACACAGGAAGTGCTCAAGGCCGTTCATGTTCCGCCGAGGACGGGACCAAAAGTGTAACGCAAAAGGGATTGAGAGGGGCAACGGAGTAGAGGAGCGAAGGCCCGAGAGGCGACAGCTGAAGATGGGGAGTTCCAGCCGGAGCAGAAGTACAAGCGACCAGGAAAAGCCAACGGCGCATCTGCGGAAGTGAATCGATAGGAAAACAGGCACGCAGAGGGTCGACCTCTGGGGAAGCGAGGGGCAGGCGGGGCCTAAATGCGAGCCGCGGCTACGCTGCGGCGGACTTGGGAGCCGGCTTGCGGCGCGGCTTAATGGGGTTCTCCGTCAACTCGCGTTCGGCGCGAACCCAATCGTCGAGGGGGTTCCCTGGTGTGCAGCCGCGCTCCAGATAGATGTGATAAGCGCGCAGAGCGATTTCATCCTGCGTGGGCTTGATCTTGGCAGCGACAGCCTGCTTTTTCTGCGGCGAGGCAATGACCGTCGTCTTGGCCATACAATGCTCCTTTCAACTACTCCATCCATTTTAACGTGCGGGATAGCGGTTGGCCACCGGTGAATGCGGAAATGTGGAAAAACGTGCTGTTCTTGATAGGGGCGGGAATTCAAAGACAAAGTCGTTCGTGAGCGGTGCGTTACCGCTCGTCGCCGAACAGCTTGATATCCTCGGGACCCTCGTTAAGGGGCATAATGTCGCGGCCCTGGACGAGCTGGCGAACCTGCTCGACGATGTCGGGGTTGGCCAGCGTGGTGATGTCGCCGGTATCCATGTGATTGGAGATGGCGGCGAGGACGCGGCGCATGATTTTGCCGGAACGCGTCTTGGGCATATCGGGGACGATGTGGATGCGCTTGGGCCGCGCGATTTTGCCGATCATGGCTTCGATGGTGGCAGTGACCTTTTCGAGGATCTGCCTCTTTGGAAGGATGCCGGGCTTAAGTGAGATATAGATTTCGGGGACGCGGCCCTTCACCTCGTCAACAACCGGAACGACAGCGGCTTCCGCGATTTCAGGGATGGTGAGGCAAGCGGACTCGAGTTCCTTGGTGCCCAGGCGGTGGCCGGCGACGTTGATGACGTCGTCCACGCGGCCAAGAATGCGGTAGTAGCCGTCGGGAGGGAGAACGGCGGCGTCGGCGGCGTAGTAGGGCCAATCGCGCCAATCCTTGCTTTGCGCATTCTTGTTGTATTTCTTGTAGTACTGACTGACGAAGCGGTGTGGGTCGCCCCAGATAGTCTGCATGATGCCAGGCCAGGGATTGCGGATGCAGATGTTGCCCGCAGCATGGTCCGCGGAAGCGACTTCCTTGCCTTCTTCATCCCAGATGACCGGATAGATGCCGAGGCAGGCAGGACCTGCGCTGCCGGGTTTCATGGGGTCAAGTGCTGGCTTGGTGGTACAGAGGAAGCCGCCGGTTTCCGTCTGCCACCAGGTGTCCACGATGACGGCTTCGCCCTTGCCAACCACTTCGTAATACCAGCGCCAGACTTCCGGCTCGATGGGCTCGCCGACAGTGGTCATGTGCTTGAAGCGGTAGTTGTGCTTCTTGGGCTCCTCGGCGCCCGCTTTGCGAAGCATGCGAATGGCGGTGGGTGAGGTGTGGAAGATGTTCACATCGAGGCGTTCGGCAATGCGCCAGGGACGCCCGGCATCGGGGAATTGCGGCACGCCTTCGTAAATGACGCTGGTGGCGGCAAGAGCGAGCGGGCCATAAACGATGTAGGAGTGTCCGGTGATCCAGCCGATATCAGCCAGGCACCAATACACGTCCTCGGGATGAATGTCCTGGTAATACTTGGCGGTGCCGGTGACGTAGGCAAGGTAACCGCCGGTGCGGTGCTGGCAGCCCTTGGGTTTGCCGGTGGTGCCGCTGGTGTACATGAGAAAGAGCGGGTCTTCGGATTCCATGGAGACGGGGGGAACGACGGCGTTGCGATAATCCTTCAGGATGTCGTCCATGAAGAAATCGCGTTCCATAACCATGGGCGCGTCGGAAGTGTACTTGTGGTGATAGCGCTTCCAGACGAGAACCTTGTCAATGACCTGGCCTTCCTTTTTTGCAGTTTCGACGGCGATATCGGCGCTGAGCTTGTGGTCCACCCAACGGCCGTTGCGGTGGTAGCCATCAACGTAAATCAGGACGCGGCTGCCGGAATCGGCGGCGCGCAGGCCGCAGGCTTCTCCGGAGAAGCCGCCAAACACAACAGAGTGAATGATGCCCAGGCGAGCGCAGGCCAGCATGGTGATGGGCAGCTCCGGAATCATGGGCATATGGATGGTGACGCGATCGCCCTTCTGCAGACCGGCAAAGCCCTGCAACACGGCGGCGACTTCGTTGACGCGGCGATAGAGCTCCTGGTAGGTGATGACAATGTGGTTTTCTTCTTCGGGCTCCGGCACGAAGATCAGCGCGGCTTTGTTTTTGTATTTGGCGAGGTGGCGATCCACGCAGTTGTAAGCAACGTTCAAGCGGCCGCCCACGAACCACTTCCAGAAGGGGGGATGATCCGTGTCCAGCGTAGTGTGCCAATACTGATCCCAGTGGAGGAGTTCGGCATACTCGCGGAAACATTCGGGGAAGTTTTTCTCGCTGAAGCGCTCCAAGGCGTAGTTGTCGTTGAGATTGGCCTGAGCGATGAAACGCGCGGGAGGCCGGATGTAAGCCTCTTCCTTCCAATGGACGGCGATCTGCGCTTCGGTCAGCCCGTGCTTCTTGGCGCGGGACCTACCTACGATGTGCTTCTTCACGAGCGTTTTTGGCACTAGACTCACTCCCTCGAGAAATGAAGACCGCAAACAGCGTGGCGCCATCGGCTGCACCCGAGGAGCGTCGCAATGCAGGCTGGTGTGGGGGCGCCTAGACTGGGCACCGCCACGAAAAAGCCCGAGGCAAAATAATGCTCCTTTGCCCGTTCGCTCGTCAATCGGGACGACGCGAGCCGGGGGTGCAGCGGACTACTTCTCCGGCTGCATTTCATCCCAGATCAGCGTGCCGTGGGTTTCTCTTAGCAAGAGGCTGCCCACGACGAGGGTGATGGCGGCAACGCTGATGGGATAGTACAAACCAGCGTAAATGTTGCCCGAGCGGGCGCATAAGGAGAGACCGATGAGCGGCAAGAGACCCCCAAAAACGCCGTTGCCGATGTGATAGGGCAGTGAAAGGGACGTATAGCGAATCTTCGCGGGAAAGGCTTCGACAAGGTAGGCGGCGATAGGACCGTAGATCATGCAGACAAAAAGAACTTGAATGAAAACCAGTAGAACGAGCCTGGTGGTGTCTGGCGCCGGAGCTTCTTTGGCGGGAACCTGCTGGCCGGTCGCGTCCAGGGTGAAGGGCGTGAGCTTGATGGCGCCGGTGACCTTGTCGGTGGCGGAGCGCACGGCCACAACGTTGTTACCAGCGGCTTGTTGCATCTGGTGGTAGATGGGGAAATAGGAAACGATCGCGAGCAGGCATGCGGCCATCATGATCCACTTGCGGCCAAGACGATCGGAAAGCGCACCGAACAGCGTGAAGAAGGGCATGGAAAGGAGCAAGGCAACGGCTACTACGATGTTTGCAGTGCGCGGGTTGATCTTGAGGATGGTCTGCAAATAAAAAAGTGCGTAGAACTGGCCGGTGTACCAGATAACGCCTTGGCCGGCAGTAGCGCCGAGAAGGGAAATCAGGACGCGCTTGAGGTTGCCCCACTTGGTGAAGGCTTCGAGGAGCGGGCTGGCCGAAACCTTGCCGGTGCTCTTGATGTGCACAAAGATGGGCGATTCACGCATTTTCAAGCGGATGTAGAGAGAAATGCTGACGAGGACGATAGAGAGCAGAAAGGGAAGGCGCCAGCCCCAGTCAGTGAACTGCTCCTTGGTCATTGAGGATTGCGTGGTGAGAATGACAATGAGCGAAACGAAGAGGCCCAAGGTCGCGGTGATCTGAATGAAGCTGGTGTAGAAGCCGCGTTTTTTGTCGGGCACGTGCTCCGCGACGTAAATCGCCGCGCCACCGTATTCGCCGCCGAGAGCGAGACCCTGGAGAATACGGATAAGGATAAGGATAACGGGAGCGAACCAGCCGGCAGTCTTATACGTTGGCAGGAGGCCGATCAGCGCCGTTGCGCCACCCATGATGCTCAGCGTAACGATGAAAGCATACTTGCGCCCCACCAAATCGCCGATGCGGCCGAAGAATAGTGCGCCGAATGGCCGGACCAGGAAGCCGACGGCGAAAGTGGCCAAATAGGCGATGTAGGCGAATGTATCGTTGCCGGGAGGGTAGAACTTCACCGAGAGCGTGGCGGCCAGGCTGCCGAAAATGTAGAAGTCATACCACTCGATCATGGTGCCGACGGAAGAGGCGGAAATGACGCGCCAAACACCGTATTCGGCACTGCCCGCGGGAACTCCCACTGCTCGACTGGCCATGAATCCTCCCATTTCACGCTCTCCTCGGAATCGCGTTTCCTTTGGCAGGAAGCTCGGAGAAACTGGCTGCGGCACCCACAAAAAAGCACGGCGCAGCCCTCCGCCGAAACTCCGCGCGAGGAGAAGAAGAGGAATCCCGCGAAGATCATTGGAACTGAAGAGGGCCAGGAAACTGCACGTTCATATACGGGACACAGTTCAATGTCAAGTTACGGGATTGTTACAGCCGAAAGGCCCGCTGGGGAATCGCGAATGGGCAAGATTACTTAGCCGGCTCGCGGATCCAGACCGTCTTGATGTTCGTGAATTCACGGATGCCGTAAGGGCCAAGCTCGCGACCGTGACCAGAGGCTTTGATGCCGCCGAAGGGAACGCGGGGATCGGAGACCACCATCTGGTTGATGAAAACCATTCCCGCTTCCAGTTCATTGATGAAGACTTCGCGTTCCGCGGGATCGTCAGTCCAGGCGCTGGCGCCAAGGCCGAAGCGGACATCGTTGGCAACGGCGACGGCCTCTTCAATCGATTTCACGCGAAAGAGACAGGCCACGGGCCCGAAGAGCTCCTCGCGATAGGCCGGTGAATCCTTTGGGACGTTGGCGAGAACCGTGGGCTGATAAAAATTGCCGGCGCCGGCGGCGGGCTTGCCTCCGGTGAGAAGCTTTGCGCCGGCATGAATGGATTTCTGGACGTCGGCTTCGAGATCCTTTACGGCATCAGGAGTGGCGAGCGGGCCGACATCCGTTTTGGGATCGAAGGGATCGCCGAGCTTGAGCGACTCCATGCGGCTGACAAATTCTTTCTCGAACTGGTCGGCGATTTTGTCGTGAACGATGAAGCGCTTGGCGGCGATGCAGGACTGGCCATTATTGATGACGCGGGCCTTCACGGCGGTGGCGGCGGCTTCTTCGAGGTTGGCGCTGGGCATGACGATAAAGGGATCGCTGCCGCCAAGTTCCAGGACGACTTTCTTGATGCGCTTGGCCGCGGAAATGCCGACCTGGACGCCCGCCTGCTCACTGCCGGTGAGCGTGGCTGCGGCAACACGCGGATCATTAAGGATGTGGTCCACCTGGGAAGCGTCTATCAAAAGAGTTTGGAAGACACCTTCGGGAAAGCCGGCGCGGCGGAGGATTTCTTCAATTTTCAGAGCACACTGAGGAACATTGGAGGCGTGTTTCAAAAGGCCGACGTTGCCAGCCATCAATCCCGGGGCGACGAAACGGAAGACCTGCCAGAACGGAAAGTTCCAAGGCATGACGGCGAGGACGATGCCGATGGGCTGGTAACGGATGTAGCTTTTTGCGGCGGAGGTGGCAATGGGCTCGTCGGCAACAAAACGCGCCGCATTTTCGGCGTAGTAGCGGCACGTGGCAGCACACTTTTCCGCTTCGGCGATTGCAGAAGGAAGGGTCTTGCCCATCTCCAGGGTCATCAGGCGGCCAATGGCTTCTTTTTCGGATTCGAGGATCTCCGCGGCATTAATCATCCAGCGTGCGCGATCGGCGAAAGGAGTTTTGCGGAAACATTGAAATGCGGCGGCGGCTCTGGTGATTTTGTCGTCGACCTGGGCGTCCGTGAGCGCGTCGAATCTCTTGACAACTTCGCCGGTCGCCGGATTGATGGTGGCAATGGCCATGGCCTGTGCTCCTCAGGTTGATCGGTGGGGTCCCTCGATCCTTGCGGATTCTAGTGCAGAACCTTACTTTTTTAAAGTAGGGATTTGAGGAGCGAGGAGGACAAGAGCCGCCATGCGGGATCGCGGCGTGTTAGCGTTTTGGGAAGAGGCGGAAGGTAAGCCCGCCGGTGACGCTGAAGGGGTAACCGGGAGTGCCGTGGATACGAAAGAGGGCAGGGGCCGAAGGCGTGACGCGGGATTCGAAATAGTTTTGCGTTTCGTAGTAGCGCTTGTCGGCGAGGTTGTCGATATCGAAGTTGAGGTCCACCCAGTGGCGAAGGGTTTTGCTCAAGGCGAGATCGACGACGTCGATGCCGCTGGCGCGAATGGTGGGATCCAATTCGTCCAGGCGGTAATTGCCGATGTGGCGCCAGCGCAAAGAGCTGAAAACACCCCGCCAACCGGAGAGCGTGAGACCCGCGGAAGCAACATTGTGGGGAGCGTCTTCGACGTAGAGGCGAGGGGAAGTGCCGAGATAGAAAGACTGCGTCACTTGCGTCAGGCTGCCATTCAGAGAGAGGAAGGCATTCAAACGGAAAGCGCTTTTGCCTTCGTAGCCATAGCTGCGGCTGGGGCCCTTGAATTCGAAAGTGCCGTCGTCGGGAATGTAGACCTCCTCGTTGGAGCGATCGATGAGAAACGCGTCGGCGCTCAGGGAGAGGCGCGATCGGTTGTAAGCGATTCCGGCTTGCGAGAAATCGGTGGTGGCAATGCGCGGGGAATCCGGGCGCTCGATGATGCCTCGAGCATCCTGAGTGTTGATACCGCGGCCGTAGTTGAAGGATAGCGTGAGAGGAATCGCGCGCGAGGGCGAAAAGGCTACGGCGGCCTTGGGCTGAAAGCGATTGGCAGCCAGCACGCCCGAAGTTACCGGATTGACCAGATCGTCGTCGCGCCAGTGGAAATAGTCCCAGCGCAAGCCCGCTTCGAGGTGAAGGCGGCCGTTGAAAAAATCAAGGCTCTGCTGGGCGTACGGGGCGACATTGGGAATGAAGAGGAGAGAGCGGGTGGTGACGCCGATGGGCATGCGCCCGATGCGGGGATAGAGGCCAACGTTGATTTCGTCGGCGTCAAAAGTGGCGCCGGCGGCGAGCACGGCGCGCGCGGAAGCAATCCGGAAATTATGAAGATATTGCGTGTTGACGCCTTCCTGTGCGCGGGAATCGTGCTGCTGGATGGCGTCGCCGGTCACCGGATTCACCAGATAAAAAGTGAAATTCGAATAGAGATCGAAGAGAGAGCGCCCGAAGAACGCATCCACCTTGAACGAATCGCCATTCGAGAACTGCTTGCGGTAATAGCCGGCGAGGGCGCCGAGACGCGCTTGTCTCGAAAGAAGTGGACGAAAACCGCACGGTGCTGGGGACACTCACTCTCGTTTATGACCATCACCAGCCCAACCTGACCGAAAAGCTGACCAGCGCGCAGCACCACGCGGGGAGTCGCATCCTGGCGGCGACCCACGTGCACATTGACCATCACAATTGCCTGGAAGTGATCATTATGAAGGGAAAAAGCCGTGACCTGCGGCAGCTCGCGGAAAACATGCTGAGTTTTCGCGGCGTGAAGGACGGGCAACTGGCGATTACCAGCGCAGGTTGAACGAGGCAGGCACGGGGACTGCCGCTAGAGAGAGTGGCGCGGTCGCCGGGGACGAATCACCGCTTCATGCGCCTCCAGGTACTTTCCACGAACCATCTGGGCCCTTCCAGGTTGTGTTGTAGCTTCGGCCACTGAGCCGCTCCATTCGGCTGTTTCTCCCGGTTCGCGCAATGAAGTGAACTGGAGAAGCAGCGTTTCAGGAGTCAGCAGGAGCCAACACTGTGCGGTCCATCTCGGCCATGAACCTCCGTTGCTTGCCGGCGGCCAATCTCCAAGGCTATTGCCGCTGCAGCAATGTCCGTTGATCTATCTTCTCTGATAGAAGCGAATAGGAGAGGTAGTCGTTTTCCTCGATTTTAGGGAGAATTAGGTGATGAGTCTTCGCCGGATTATCAACGCGGCGTTTGTGGTGCTGCTGGCATTAACCATTCCGCAGTGCCGGAGTGCCCAGGCGCAAACCTCGACGGGCACGATTTCCGGCGTGGTCACGGACGCCTCCGGAGGTGTGATCGCAAACGCGGAAGTAAAAGGGACGAACGAAGCCACGGGCCAAACGTGGAATGCCGCATCAAGCGCGTCCGGTGAGTTTCAGTTGCAGAGTCTGCCTCCGGGTTCCTATGCGGTGGAGGTGTCCGCTACGGGCTTCCAGGTATTCCGCGCAAACAAAGTCAGCGTGTCGGGCGGATCAGTGTACAACTTGCCGGTCAGGCTGGCGGTGGAATCCGCGCGGAAGGTTGTCATCGTGAAGGGCGAAGCCGCGGACGATTACAAACCGGCCAACATGGCGATTGGAAACCTCAACAACCAGCCGCTGCAGGAAATGCCCATTTCTGCGTTGGTCGTGACACGGAGCGTGCTGGATGATCAGCAGGCGCGGTTGCTTTCCGACGTAGCGAAAAATGACGCGTCAGTCGGAGAAGACTACGCGCCGGTTGGGTGGTATCAGGATTTTGAGATACGCGGATTTCCGCTCGATCTGGCTTCCGGGATCAAGATCAATGGATTATCGGCGGCCGGGGAACAGCTTATTGCCCTGGAAAACAAGGACGCCGTGGAATTTCTGCATGGTGTGGATTCCGACGAAGTGGGCGTAGCCTCCGGAGGCGGATTGGTGAACTATGTGACCAAGCGCCCTGCTGGTGTTCGCGCGCTGAACCTGGCTACTGACCAGCGCGGGACTTTTTACGCCGGCGTCGATCTTGGAGGATTTTTCGGCGCACAGCAGCAATTTGGCATCCGCACGAATCTGGCCGGCGAGGACATACGATCCTACGTGCACGGCGCGAATGGATCGAGGGGATTCGGCTCCGTGGCGGCGGACTGGAAAATCAACGCCAGCACATACCTGAAAGGCGATTTCGATTACCAGCATGTCGTACAGCGATCCGTGGGAGGCTACCAGTTGCTTGGGGGAACCACCGTGCCGGTGGATGTTTCGCCCGACGTGATGCTGGGTTACCAGCGGTGGGCCAAGCCGAACACCTACGACGATTTTAATACCAGCGTACGACTGGACCACAATCTTTCAGATCACTGGCGATTTTTCGTCGCCGGAGACTTCAGCCACACACTGCTTGACGACAACATTGCCTGGCCGTACGGCTGCTACTACGCGGCTTCCTGCGCCAGCGGCAACACTCCTCCGTATTTCTTCAGTCCCACCGGCGACTATGATGTGTACGACTATCGCAGCCCCGGCGAATTACGGATCAACGACCAATTTGAGGCCATCTTACAGGGGCAGGTGAAGACCGGGCGGGTGACCCAGGATGTCTCCATCGGGACAAGCTTGCAGCGGCGCAGCGTGAATATTGGCTTGGCCGATCCGGCAGTGCCTGCGGACACGGGGGTTGTCTACACCTACGTCGGAACCGAAAATATCTATCAGCCCGAACAGGTTTTTCCGCCGGCACCTCCCACCAATCCACCTACGCCCGGCCCGGTGCTGCTCGCGGAAGATACGCACCAGTATGCGCTGGTCGTTGCGGATCATATCCATCTACCGTGGCGTATCGACCTCACCTTCGGCGGGCAATATGACACTCTTCACGACCACAATTTTTCGAACTTGAACGCAGAGGGTACCGCTTTGACGCAAGTGAACACGGAAAAGGGCGTTTGGCTTCCGCAATATTCGGTTTCCTGGCGTCCTGTGAAGGACTTGCTCCTCTATGGAAATTACAGCGTGGCGCTGTCGCTGGGATTGCAGGCGCCATTTTGGGCGACAGTCAATCCCAACGCGTTTTTGTCGCCGTTCTTCACGCGTCAAGTGGAAGCGGGAATCAAATATGCGCCCGTAAGCCGCATCCTGCTGACGGCGGCGGTATTCCGCATGCGTGCCCCATTTTTCTATCCCAAAGTTTCGGACAGCGATGGCAGCATCGACTTTGTCGCTGATGGCCATGAAACGCATAGTGGCCTGGAACTGAGCGCGCAAGGCAAAGTGAAGGAGTGGCTGCGAATCACGGGCAGTGCGACGCTCTTGCGCGCCATATCTTCGGGAAGCAGCACGCCAGACTTCAACGGCAAGCAAGTGATTAACGTGCCGCGCTTCCGAACGTCCTGGTTTGCAGACATTGACGTTCCCTTCATCACTGGGCTGCATCTTTTGCCAGGATGGAGCTACACCGGACCGAAGGAGGCGACGCGGGACGATGCGGTAAGTGTGCCGGGCTACAATCTCTTGAATATCGGCGCACGGTACACACCGAGCGGAGAATGGAAAAAAGTGACGTTTCGTCTTTTTGCCGATAATGTCCTGAACAAACGCTATTGGAAGGACACGGGCGCGAGTCTAGGTGATACGTTTTTGCATCTCGGCGCACCCACGACGGTGCGGCTCTCCGTGCAATATAACTTTTGAGGGCGAGCCAAGAGGGCCTGGTGTATGTGGTTTGAACAGGGGGCAGAATGACGATCGAGTCGCGGATGTTGACATGAGCGGTGCCGTGAAAGCTCACGGGCTCGAGGGAAACCTCGTCGAGCCGGACTGGCCGCCCTTGAAGCTGGATGAGTTGGATGGGCTCCTGCGTCGCTTTCCCCAAGCGCAGAAGGCGCAGCGCATCTTATCATTTAGTCCACGTCCATTTTCAGCGGCCAGCGTTGTGGCGACGCCGCTTGGGAATGTGTTTGTGAAGCGGCATCATCGCGCGGTTCGCAATAGGGAGGCCCTGCTCGAAGAACATCGGTGGCTGGCCTACTTGAGCCGCCGCGACACCCTAGTGAAGAAGCCACTCGAGGACAAGTCCGGGGAAACCGCCGTGGAGATGGGCGATTGGACGTACGAAGTCCATCCTGTGGGTGACGGTGTGGACATCTACGAGACAGCGCAATCATGGACACCGTTTCTGAGCGTGGGCCACGCGCGCAACGCGGGGCGCGCTTTGGCCAGATTGCATGCCGCTTCCGCGGGTTATGATGCACCCGCACGCATGGCGGGGACGTTGGTCACAAGCTTCAGAATTTTTTCGCGCAACGATCCTTGGCCCCAACTTGCGCGCTATGCTGAAGAGCGTCCCACGTTGCATGGCTACCTTGCCAAACGGGATTGGCTGGGGGAGACGCAGGAGACCTTTCTTCCTCTTCACAATCGCTTGCGCAGATTCCTGCCGGTGTTTCAGCCCCTGTGGACGCACAACGATTTTCACGCCTCGAATCTTTTTTGGAGCGATTCGTCGTCGGAAGCGGAGGTCACGGACATCATCGACGTGGGTCTTGCGGATCGCACCAACGCGCTTCACGACATCGCCACCGCGATCGAGCGGAACGGTGTGGAATGGCTGGAGATGCACAACGCTTCGCGCGATCCATTGCACCTGGAACAAATCGATGCGCTGTTGAGCGGCTACGAAGAAATGTATCCATTGTCGCGGGAGGAGGCGGGAGCGGTGGTGGCCTTGTTGCCGCTCGTGCATGTGGAGTTCGCGCTCTCCGAGGCGGATTATTTTCTGCGGGTTTTGAAATCACACGAGAAAGCAGACCTTGCGTATATCGGATACTACCTGGGGCACGCTCGCTGGTTCAACAGCGATCCTGGGAAGCGACTCCTTAGCCATCTGCAGAGTTGGGCGGAATCGCATCCGGGTGCCGCAGAGAGGAGCACGATGGTTTCTGAGGAGTTGCGGAAATGATGTCTCCTCTGGAAATTGCAGCGGTGCTGACGAGTGTCATTGGCATTTGGCTGACGACGCGACGCAAACTTTCATCCTGGCCGGTGATTCTTGTGTCCTGCGTCTTGTACGCGCTGGTTTTTCGCCGTGAAAAACTTTATTCGGACATGTTGCTGCAATTTGTCTATATGGCCTTCGCCATTTACGGCTGGTGGCACTGGTGGCGCGGTGTAAAGGAAGAAGGTATCGTCAGAGTAGAACGGCTCTCTGGACGAGCGCTCGCGTTGGGAATTGTCGTTGGTGCGGCGGGCAGTTTCTTGTTGGGCTTTTTGATGGCACGTTACACCGATGCGGCGCTGCCGCATATTGATGCGGCGCTAACAAGTTTCAGCTTGGTGGCGCAATGGTGGTCAACGCGCAAACACATCGCCAATTGGTGGCTCTGGATTGTGGTCGACGCCCTGGAGATTGGCGTATTCCTTTATAAGCGCCTTTATCTGACGTCCGTACTGTTCGCGTTCCTCATTTTTCTGGCTGTGCTGGGACTGCGCGCCTGGCACAAAGCACTTCGCGAGCAAGATTCCGGCACGCAGGATTCTCTTATTGTTGCGAATCCAAATCTGGCCGCGCCGGAATCCAATCCCAATTGAGTTTATCGATCCCACCTGCAAGCCAATCGTCGCGGCGCTGGCAACAGGCTTCCGCGCCGAATCTTCAGGGCTAGTTTATTCACAATAGAGGCGCAAGTGGTCGCGAGTCGGTGCGGGTATGGCCGCCGGTGTCAGTCGTGCAGCACGACGCTCAAGAGAGAAGTGTTGATTTGAAGGCCGCCGTTGTACTTGATGAAGCCCAATTTCCTGAATTTGTTCATGAAAAAATTTACCCGCGAGCGGGTGGTGCCAATCATCTCCGCCAGCATTTCTTATGACACTTTGGGGAGCACACCGTGGGGCTGGTCTTCCTGGCCGTAACGGGCCAGCAAGAGGAGCGACCGAGCCAGGCGTTTCTCGCTGGAGTTAAAAAGCTGATCAACGAGATCCTCTTCGACTCGGATGTTCCTGGTCAGCATGTGGGAGATGAAGCGGTCAGAGAGCGCATGTTCCGTGCGGAGCACGCGCATCATCTCGTCTTTTTCAATTAACAGTATGGACGTGGGTACAATCGCGGTGGCCGTTCCCATGCAGACAGGATGTCCCGCCAGGCATCCCTCCCCGAAAAAATCGCCCGGGCCCAGAATGGCCACGACCGCCTCTTTGCCGGCCTCACTGATGACGGAGAGTTTCACCCCGCCTTCTTGAATGTACTTCACGCCCCTGGCGGGATCTCCTTGCGAGTAGATCTTCTCGGCTCTCCGGAATTTTACGATTTGCCGTGCCACCCCGGCTGTTTCCAGAAAAACGCGCAAATCGAATGGGGGCTTCTTTGGAGGAGGGGTCCTGGTCTTCTTGGGTCTTGCTCTGCGCATACTTGATATACGCGATGGCCGAACGAGTCTTGCTGTTCAAGCATCGTCAAGTACACTCAAAAAATACTCCAACTCTATTGTTCTTGGCAAGGTCCTGCTTAGGGAATAAATGCCCAGCCAATAACCATCAGCTTTATGTAGCCTGTTACTTTTATGCGGCGCAGCCCGGCCAACTACCCGCCTGAGATGCTTTGCCATCCCGACCGGAACGCCGGGGTTTTTCAACCGGAGCAGAGTAGAGGGATCTGCTCCTCCTCTTCGCTGTGTCCGGCATTTACCGAGATCCGGTCGGGGTGTTGTCCCTGCTCTTTCATCCCTCTGTGCCTTTTGTGTTCCTATTTCTGTGGCCTCCGTGTTATCGTCCCTCGTGTCCTTCTTTTCCCCGGCGCACGGCTTTAACCGTGCCACAAGTAGGAGTCTTTACATGGATGTTCCGCGATGCCACGCCAGGTCAACCCGAAGCGCACCCTACTCGTGCAAAACAACCGTCAGCAATGATTTATTGACCTTGATCTTCCCATTGTATTCGATAAACCCGAGTTTTCTGAACTTGTTCATGAAGAAATTCACGCGCGAACGCGTTGTGCCCACCATGCTCGCCAGTGTCTCCTGCGAAACTTTCGGCAGTACGGTGTCGGGTTGTTTTTTTTGTCCGTAGCGCGCCAGCAGCAACAGCGTCCGCGCCAGCCGCTTTTCGCTCGAGTTGAACAGTTGATCGATCAGATCCTCTTCCACCCGGATGTTGTGCGCCAGCATATACGCGATGAAATGATCGGATAGCTCATGCTCCGCGTGGAGCACGCGCAGCAACTCTTCTTTTTGCATGACCAGAAGAGTGGTCGGTGTGACGGCTGTTGTCGTGCCCATCCGAAGTGGCTGACCCGCCATACATCCCTCGCCAAAAAAGTCCGTTGGACCAAACATCGCCACCACCGCTTCCTTTCCGGACCCATTCACCACGGAGAATTTCACTCCGCCCTTCTGGACGTACATGACCGTTTCCGCGGCATCACCCTGGGAGTAGATCGATTCATTTCTTCGATATTCGACAACTTTTCTCGCCACCCCTGCGGTATCGAGGAAAACTTGCGGATCAAAAGAGCCGTTACTTCCATTATTCTTGAGTTTCTTAGGTTTCATAGTCGCCTCGAAACTCCGTCTGGGCGTGGGCATTCCAACCCGTAGTCACCCTACCAAGAGGAGTTTCGCAAGGCTGTACAGAAGTGAACAGCGCGATCCTTTACGCTCACTTAGATCGAACCTAGACGGCGAGACAGAGCGATATCGGCCGGTCTGGGCGGGACGGCCGGTGTCCGTCATCTCGCCGTCCTGCTCATCCGGGCCCCGGGAAACATGCTTCCCTTACAAGTCGAGCAAAGCGGATGGAGCCAAAGTCGAGAGCCGCCCCGGGGTGATCCCAGCCCGCGTCCGAGGACGGCTTGTGAGTTTACTGACATGTATAAGTATGATTCTATGAACTAAATCATATTCGTAAGCGGAGCGAGCCCATACTGCCTAAGTAATCACAAATCGACGGGCCAAAGAGGAATGAATGTATCTATTTGCACGGATTTTTGTCGGGGTGCTGGTTGGCTGGGGAGGTGGGCACAGAATTGGGCACAGTGAAGATCAGCAGTTTTTTCCAGGTGCGGCGAATCAGGCTCTACCTGCATGAAACCTGAAAGATTAAGTGGTCGGGGCGCCGAGATTTGAACTCGGGACCTCCTGCGCCCAAGGCAAGAGCAGAAACGTTAAGTAGTTGGTTCGTCTAGCATTTTCCTATGTCATGCATTACGGTTTTGCACGGTATTCGTCAATGTTTGTTCCCAAGTTGTTCCCAACTGCACCCCTTAAGTGAGAGGGAATTCCTCTGCACAGCTTCCGCGTCCCTAATCACTTCCCAGAACGCCGTTTCTGGGGAGTCTGACGGTTGAGGGCGTTTCTACCTGCGGCCGATCACACGACCTCGCTGACAATAGTTTCCGAATTCATCGGCTCGGTCACCACAACGGCGTTTTATCGTTACCTACCTGGCGAAACTCCCCTCCCGTTACTCATACACGTCTCCCCCAGCCTTAATTACTGCCGATCCAGCCACTGTCCGCGATACTTAGCTTAAGTTCTGCTTTCCGTTCGCTCCAGAAATAATCGAATTAGCTGATCCAGGTGACTGAAGTGTTGTCCGCAACTAGCCCAGTCTTTGTGTGCAAGATCGTGCTTCCATCTCCCTGCGTGGATTTGGACTCCCAATCAGGAACTCGGACAACACCGGCATGAGTGGACCACACACACTGGACCCAAAAGAAATCAACATGGCGGACGCCGCCGCTATCTCGGATCCCGACACCAGTTTGGAGAATCCCAATGATTCGCTATAAGTCGCTTCGCTTGTTTGGAAGTACTGCGTTGGCCATGGCACTATTGTTCTTTTCCAGTCTATTCCTTGCGAGTCGAATGGGCGCGCAATCAGCCGCACCGGCATCGACGGGCTCATCTCTGAGCTCTACCGCCACTTCTACTTTTCTCGTCGCTCCTTCGTTCCCTCTCGGCTATGCCCCATCGAGTGTGGCGACGGGTGATTTGAGGCGGAGTGGCAAGTTGGACCTAGTCATTGCCGACTATACATCCGGGAAGATTACAGTATTTCTCGGAGCCGGGCAGGGCAGCTTTGCCCGCGGAGTAGCGTATGACGCCGGACCGCATCCGAGCGCCGTTGTCGTGGCTGATATCGATGGCAGTGGAAAGCCTGGTGTTCTCGTTTCCAATGAATCCGATGGCACGATCAGTGTGCTGCTCGGCAGCGGCGACGGGACGCTGCAGCCGCGGCAAAGTTACGCTGTCGGTTTCAATCCATCCTTCATCGCCACGGGCGATTTCCGTGGTAATGGAAACGTCGATGTGGCGGTTGCCGGAAAGTCCGGGTTAGCCATTTTCCTCAACGGCGGAAAGGGTAACCTGAAGAGGCCCTTTCTGTACTCACTAAGTAAGACGCCAACGGCAATTACTATGGCAGACTTCAACAACGACGGCCTCGCTGACGTTGCCCTGGCAAACGCGGATGGAACGGTTAGCATTCTGCTCGGCAATGGCGCAGGACTGTTTCGCTCGCTTCCAGACATCAGCGTCGCTGCGGGCTCACTTTCATCTATCGTTTCAAGAGATCTCAACAAAGACGGCAAGATCGACCTGGTGATTACTCAACCGGTCCAGAAGTTGGTGTCAGTCCTGAAGGGGAATGGTAACGGAACATTCGCACCCCCGGCGTCTTATCAGGTCGGAAGTGAACCTGTCTCCACTGTTGTGGCGGATGTGAACGGGGACGGCGTCGCCGATCTCATCGTAGTCAACGAAGGCAGCAACACCTTCAGCGTGCTGGGCGGAAATGGCGATGGGAGCTTCAAGAATTCAACTGACTATATCGCCGGGAGTACGCCGGTTGCCGCCGTGGCAGGAGACTTTTATGGGAACGGTCATGTCGATTTGGCAATCATCGATTATGCGTCTCAATCCGTGAGTCTTCCTCTGGGAGTTGGCGACGGCACATTCAAGACCGCCCGTTCTTACTCCGCCG
>Ga0209517_10004018_pt1 | contig 19586 bp, 13 predicted proteins | sample PeaSoiMetSII2010_FD_187695 | JGI IMG/M metagenome (GOLD analysis project Ga0209517, IMG submission 187695) | Peat soil microbial communities from Weissenstadt, Germany - SII-2010 (SPAdes) (version 2) | ecosystem: Environmental > Terrestrial > Soil > Wetlands > Peat | place: Germany...
ACGGCCGCCCGCGCGGCCGCGGCGGATTGAACGGAGGCTCAGAATGACCTCGCATCCGAAGATTTCCGGCCAAGCCTTCGTCGATGCCTACCGTGCGAATGCGGCGCATCTGGAGACCGCTGGTCTCTACGATCCCGCCGAGGAGCATGACGCCTGCGGCGTGGGCTTCGTCGCCGCGATCGACGGCAAGCCGCGCCGCGCGGTGGTCGAGGCCGGGATCAATGCGCTCAAGGCCGTCTGGCACCGCGGTGCCGTCGATGCCGACGGCAAGACCGGCGACGGCGCGGGCATCCACGTGGAGATCCCGCAGAACTTCTTCCGCGAGCACATCAAGCACACGGGGCACGAGCCCGGTCCGGGCCAGCTCGCGGTCGGCATGATTTTCCTGCCGCGCACCGACCTCGATGGCCAGGAGCGCTGCCGTTCCATCGTGGAAACCGAGATCCTGAACTCCGGCTATTCGATCTATGGCTGGCGCCAGGTGCCCGTGAACATCGGCGTGATCGGTGAGAAGGCGAACGCGACACGGCCGGAGATCGAGCAGATCATGATCGCGAACACGCGCGGCCACGCGGCCGAGCGCTTCGAGCTCGACCTCTACGTGATCCGCCGGCGGATCGAAAAGCGCGTCATCGCCGATCAGGTGAAAGACTTCTACATCTGCTCCTTGAGCTGCCGCTCGATCATCTACAAGGGCATGTTCCTGGCGGAGCAGCTGACCGCGTTCTATCCAGATCTGCTGGACGAGCGGTTCGTCTCGAGCTTCGCCGTCTATCACCAGCGCTATTCGACGAATACCTTCCCGACCTGGCAGCTCGCCCAGCCCTTTCGCATCCTCGCGCACAACGGCGAGATCAACACGCTCCGCGGCAACATCAATTGGATGAAAAGCCACGAGACGCGGATGGCCAGCGAGACCTTCGGCGAGACGATCGAGGACATCAAGCCGGTGATCCAGGTCGGCGGCTCGGATTCCGCGGCGCTCGACGGCGTCTTCGAGGTGCTGGTGCGCGCCGGCCGCGCGCTCCCGATGGCGAAGATCATGATGGTGCCGGAGGCGATCGGCGACGGCAGCCTGATGCCGCACGCGCATCGCGACATGTACAGCTATTGCAACTCGGTGATGGAGCCCTGGGACGGGCCGGCGGCGCTCGCACTCACCGACGGTCGCTGGGTGATGGCGGCGATGGATCGCAACGGGCTCCGCCCCATGCGCTACGCGATCACCGGTGACGGCCTCATCGTCGCGGGCTCGGAGGCCGGCATGGTGCGGCTCAACGAGCAGGAGCTCGTCGAGAAGGGCCGGCTCGGGCCTGGGCAGATGATCGGCGTCGACCTGGCTGCAGGTCGGCTCTACCGAGACCGGGAGATCAAGGACCTGTTTGCCTCCCGTCGGGATTATTCCGAGTGGGTGAAGAACATCACGGTGATCGACAGCATCGTCAAATCGCGGGCGGAGACGGTCGAGCTCGGCCGCGAGGAGCTGCGCCGGCGTCAGGTCGCTTTCGGTTGGAGCCTCGAGGACCTCGAGTTGATCCTGCAGCCGATGGCGGAGGAGGCCAAGGAGGCTGTGGGCTCCATGGGCGACGACACGCCCTTGGCGGTGCTCTCCGAGCACTACCGCGGCCTGCACCATTTCTTCCGCCAGAACTTCAGCCAGGTCACCAACCCGCCGATCGACAGCCTGCGCGAGCGCCGGGTCATGACGCTCAAGACCCGGCTCGGCAATCTCGGCAACATTCTCGACGAGGATGCGAGCCAGTGCCAGCTGCTGCAGCTGGACTCGCCGGTGCTCTCGAACGCCGAGTTCAAGGCGATGCGCGCCTACATGGGCGAAACCGCCGCCGAGATCGATTGCACCTTCGACGCCGAGGGCAGCGAGAGCGCGCTCCGAGAGGCGATCCGGCGGATCCGCCAGGAGGCGGAGGAAGCGGTGCGCCGTGGCTGCGCCCACGTGATCCTGTCGGACGCGGCGATGGATGGGAAGCGCGCGGCGATCCCGATGATTCTCGCCACCGGCGCCGTTCATTCGCACCTTGTGCGCCAGCAGCTCCGGACCTTCATTTCGCTGAACGTGCGCTCGGGCGAGTGCTTGGACGTGCACTATTTCGCGGTGCTGATCGGCGTCGGCGGCACCACGATCAACGCCTATCTCGCGCAAGAGACGATCGCCGACCGGCATCGCCGCGGCCTGTTCCCGGGCGCGAGCCTCGAGGCCTGCATCGCCCGCTACAAGAAGGCGGTGGATGACGGGCTCCTCAAGGTGATGTCGAAGATGGGCATTTCCGTGATCTCCTCCTATCGCGGCGCTTACAACTTCGAAGCGGTGGGTCTCTCGCGCACGCTGGTGGCGGACTTCCTTCCCGGCATGACCTCGCGGCTCTCCGGGCTCGGTCTCTCCGGCATCCAGCAGAAGGTGCTGGAGATGCACGCCCGCGCCTATGCCGAGGATTTCCTGGCGCTGCCGGTGGGCGGCTTCTACCGCTACCGCCGCGGCGGCGAGCAGCACGGATTCGAGGGTACGCTGGTGCACACGCTGCAAACCGCGGTCGCCAACGACTCCTACGGCACCTTTCGGCGCTACAGCGAGGGGTTGCGCAAGCTGCCGCCGATCAATCTCCGCGATCTCCTCGAGTTCAATCCCAAGGGCGCCGGGATCTCCGCCGACGAGGTCGAGTCGATCACGGAGATCCGCAAGCGGCTGGTGGCGCCCGGCATCTCGCTGGGCGCGCTCGGCCCCGAGGCGCACGAGACGCTCTCGATCGCGATGAACCGCATCGGCGCCAAGTCGGACAGCGGCGAGGGCGGCGAGGACCCCGCCCGCCACATCCCGCGCCGGAACGGCGACAACGCGTCCTCGGCGATCAAGCAGATCGCCTCGGGCCGGTTCGGCGTCACCGCCGAGTATCTGCTCAATTGCCGCGAGATCGAGATCAAGATCGCCCAGGGCGCCAAGCCCGGCGAGGGCGGCCAGCTCCCGGGCTTCAAGGTGACGGAGATGCTGGCGCGGCTCCGGCACTCGCAGCCGGGCGTCACGCTGGTCTCGCCGCCGCCGCACCACGACATCTATTCGATCGAGGACCTGGCGCAGCTCATCTACGACCTGAAGCAGATCAATCCGGACGCCAAGGTCTGCGTGAAGCTGGTGGCGCGCTCGGGCATCGGCACGGTGGCCGCGGGCGTCGCCAAGGCGCGCGCCGACGTGATCCTGATCTCCGGCCACGCAGGCGGCACGGGGGCGAGCCCGCAATCCTCCATCAAGTATGCCGGCATCCCCTGGGAGATGGGGCTTTCGGAAGTGCATCAGGTACTGGTCCTGAACCGGCTCCGGCACCGCGTTCGGCTGCGCGTCGACGGCGGCATCAAGAGCGGCCGCGATGTCGTGATCGCGGCGATCCTCGGCGCCGAGGAATATGGCCTGGGCACCGCCTCGCTGGTCGCCATGGGCTGCATCCTGGTGCGGCAATGCCATTCCAACACCTGCCCGGTCGGCATCTGCACCCAGGACGAGAAGCTGCGCGCCAAGTTCGCGGGCACCCCCGAGAAGGTGGTGAACCTCTTCAGCTTCGTCGCCGAGGAGGTCCGCGAGATCCTGGCCTCGCTGGGCGCACGCAACCTCAACGAGGTGATCGGGCGCACCGACCTGCTGGCCCAGGTGAGCCGCGGCGGTCATCACCTCGACGACCTCGACCTCAACCCGATCCTGGCCCAGGCCGATCCCGGCGAGTACACGCGCTACTGCACGCTCGAGGGCCGCAACGAGGTGCCCGACACGCTCGACGCCCAGATGATCAAGGACGCAAAGGCGCTCTTCGATGTCGGCGAGAAGATGCAGCTCACCTACAACGTCCGGAACATTCATCGCGCTGTCGGCACGCGCTTTTCCGCCATGGTGACGCGGCGCTTCGGCATGACGGGCCTGCAGCCCGGCCACATCACCGTGCGTCTGCGCGGCTCCGCTGGCCAGTCGCTCGGCGCCTTCGCGGTGCAGGGCCTGAAGCTCGAGGTGTTCGGCGAGGCGAACGATTACGTCGGCAAGGGCCTCTCCGGCGGCACCATCGTGGTGCGTCCGATGACGTCGTCGCCGCTTCAGAGCCACAAGAACACCATCATCGGCAATACCGTGCTCTATGGCGCCACGTCCGGCCGGCTGTTCGCGGCGGGCCAGGCCGGCGAGCGCTTCGCGGTCCGCAACTCCGGCGCCCAGGTGGTGGTGGAGGGCTGCGGCTCCAACGGCTGCGAGTACATGACCGGCGGCACTGTCGCGATCCTGGGCCCCATCGGCGACAATTTCGGCGCCGGCATGACCGGCGGCATGGCCTTCGTCTATGACGCCGCCGACGAGTTTCCGCGCCGGGTCAACCCGGAGACCGTGACCTGGCAACGCATCGCCGCGCCCTATTGGGCGGACCTGCTCAAGGCACTGATCGAGGAGCACGTGCGCGAGACCCAATCGCGCTTTGCCGAGCAGATCCTGGTGGACTGGGAGCGCGAGGTGAAGCGCTTCTGGCAGGTCGTGCCGAAGGAAATGCTGCCGCGCCTCGCGGAGCCGCTCAACCTCGAGGAGAAGCGCGCGGGCACCGGTGACGACGACTGAGCGGATAAGGCCGAGCCAAGAGACCGTCCACGAAAATGTGAAATGTGCCCGGCTCCCGGTATCGGTGCCTTCGCGCTAGGTTCTTGCCCGAGCCCCCAGCGGCGGCCGAGAACGAGAAGGAATCTCATGGACCAACGCTTCATCGAGTTGTTCGACCGCTACACCCATGGCGGCATGAGCCGCCGGGCGTTCCTCGACCGCCTCTCCACGCTCGCGGGGGGCGCCGCCGCGGCAAGCCTGCTGCTGCCGCTCCTGGAGAACAACTACGCGCGGGCCGAGACGATCGCCGAGGCCGACCCACGCATCGCGACCGAGACCGTGTCGATCCCGGGCGTCGCCGGGCTCACGGGATATCTCGTGACGCCCAAATCCGGCGACAGGCACGCGGGCGTGGTTGTGACCCACGAGAACCGCGGCCTCAATCCGCACATCAGGGACGTCGCGCGCCGGGTCGGCGTTGAGGGGTTTACAGCGCTTGCGGTCGACTGCCTGAGCCCGATGGGCGGCACGCCCGAGGACGCGGACAAGGCGGCCGCCATGATCGCCACGCTGAAGCCCGAGGACGTGGTGGCGGACGCGCGCGCGGCCGTCGCCGCGCTGAAGGCGCGTCTGGACGCCACCGGTAAGGTGGGCGCCGTTGGCTTCTGCTGGGGTGGAGGCGGCATCAACGATCTCGCCGTGGCGGAGCCCGGCCTCGCCGCCGCCGTCTCCTATTACGGCCGGCAGCCGAGCGCGGACAAGGTGCCCTCGATCAAGGCGGCCTTGCTGCTGCATTACGCCGGCCTCGACGAGCGCATCGATGCCGGCATCCCCGTTTACGAGGCGGCGCTCAAGCAGGCCGGCACGACCTACGAGATTTTCATGTATCCGAATGTGAACCACGCCTTCAACAACGACACCAACGAAGCCCGCTACAACAAGGAAGCCTCCGACCTCGCCTGGAGCCGCACAATCGGATTCTTCAAGAAATACCTCGCCTAGCGCCTCGGTTCGCGCAATGCCCGCAGCTTTGCTAGACTGCGGGTTGCATGCGGCTCCTTTACCACCTCTGGCTGTCGCCCTTCTCGCGCAAGATCCGCGTGGTGCTGAAGGAGAAGAATCTCGATTTCACCATGAAGGTGGAGAAGACCTGGGAGCGGCGGCCGGAGTTCCTGGCGCTCAACCCGGCCGGCGACGTGCCCGTCTTGATCGAGCCCGACGGCACCGTGCTCGCCGAGGCCAACGCCATCGCGGAGTACTTGGACGAGGTCTATCGCGACAAGCTGCTCATCGGCATCAATGCGCTCGACCGTGCCGAGGTGCGCAGGCTCACCCAATGGTTCGACGGCAAGCTCAACCGCGAGGTCACGGAGCCGCTGGTCGGCGAGAAGATGATGAAGCGGTTCTTGGGGCTCGGCGAGCCCAATTCCAGCGCGATCCGCGCCGGCAAGGCGAACCTCGGCTATCACCTCGACTACATCACCTTCCTGGTGGAGCGCCGGCGGTGGCTGGCGGGCGACCATTTTTCGCTGGCCGACATCAGCGCCGCTGCGCATCTCTCGGCGCTCGATTATCTCGGCGACGTGCCGTGGGACACGCACGAGCCCGCCAAGGAATGGTATGCGCGGATCAAGTCGCGGCCGAGCTTCCGCCCGCTGTTGGCGGATCACATCCCGGGCGCGCCGCCGCCCAAGCACTACGCCGATCTGGATTTCTGACGAATCGGCCTGGACGCCCGTGTCTCAGGGCTTGGCGGGCTTCGCCGGCTTCGGGGCCTTGGCCACGAATGCATCGAGTTTGGCGAGATCCTTCTGCGCCAAGTCCGCGGAAAAGGTGTCGGGCGCGAGCTGCTTGACCCGGTTCCAATCCTCGCGGGCGCCAGTGTAGTCGCCTTTTATGGCGCGGAGGGTGCCGCGCTCGAGATAGGCGTCGGGGAATTGCGGCTGCAGCGCGAGCGCGCGCGCGACGTCGTCGACCGCGAGGTCGGTCGCATCGACCTGACGATAGGCCGCGGCTCGCAACACCAGCGCCTCGACGCGGTTCGGCTCGATATCGAGCGCGGCATTCAAGTCGTCGAGCGCCGCCCAGAAATCGTGCGCGAGCCCCTCGGCCTGGGCGCGGTCCATCAGCAGACGGACGTCCTTGGGCGCGAGCTTCAGACCCGCATCGAGCTCGGTCCGCGCGTTTTGCGGCTTCTGCGCCATGAGCCAGGCTTCCGCCGCCTGGTCGTAAGCCTCCGCGCGAAGGCTCGACTCCTCGGCGGTCGTGCCTTCGGCCACGTCGTGGAAGCGCTTGGCCGCCTCGTCGTATTGCTTGAGATTGAGCAGCGCCGTGGCCTCGCAATGCTCGGCGGCATAGCCGCCGCCCTTCGTGCGCCACTGCATGGCTTGCCGCTGAGCTTCGGCCGGCTGCGTGTCGGCGAGACTCATGCAGCGATCGTAGGCCGTCGCGGGATCGGCGGTAGTGGGGTTGGGGGCGGGCTTGCGTTGAGCGACGGCCGGATCGAGCGTGAGCGCGAGCGCCGCAAGCACCAGTGCACCCACGGTAGAGACTCGCGCGCTGGAGCCGCTATTCGCCCGGAGCGGCTGGAACATGACGATCGGCGAGCGCCGTCACCGGCTCGGGCCCCGCCGCCGCGGCGGCAGGCGCGGCAAACGCATGCCGCAAGCGCTCGAGATAAACATAGATGACGGGCGTGATGTAGAGCGTGAGCGTCTGGGAGACGATGAGACCGCCCACGACGGCGAGTCCGAGCGGCCGGCGCAGCTCGGAGCCGGCGCCGGAGCCGAGCGCGATCGGTAGCGAGCCCATGATTGCGGCCATGGTGGTCATCATGATCGGGCGGAAGCGCAGCAAGCAAGCGTCGAAGATTGCCTTTTCCGCCGTGGTGTCGCCGGATCGCTGCCGCTCGATCGCGAAGTCGATCATCATGATCGCGTTCTTCTTCACGATGCCGATCAGCATGACGATGCCGATGATGGCAATCACGCTGAGGTCCTGTCCGAACAGCATGAGAGTCAGCAGCGCGCCCAGGCCCGCCGCGGGCAGGCCGGAGAGGATGGTGATCGGGTGGATGAAGCTCTCGTAGAGAACGCCCAGCACCATGTAGATCACCGTCACGGCGGCGATCAGCAGCAGGCCCTGGCCCTTGAGGGAATCCTGGAAGACCTGGGCGGTGCCCTGGAAGCCAGTCGCGACCGTAACCGGCAGGTTCGCCTCGCGCTCGACCCGCTCGATCGCGCTCTCGGCCTCGCCGAGTGAGGTCCCTACGAGATTGAACGAGATGGTGACTGAGGGCAGCTGTCCCTGGTGATTGACCGTGACCGGACCCACGCCGGGCACAATGCTCGCAAAGGAGTCGAGCGGCACCATCTGGCCGGCGCTGCCGCTCGGCCCGTTGCTGGCGCGGACGTAGATTTTCGAGAGCGCCGAGGGATCCTCCTGATAGGCCGGATCGATCTCCAGGATGACCTCGTAGTCGTTCGAGGGTGCATAGATGGTCGAGATCTGCCGGGTCCCGAAGGCGCTGTAGAGCGCATTGCGCGCCGTGTCCGCGGTGATCCCGAATTGCGCCATCTTGTCCCGGTCGAAATTCACCAGGGCTTGCCGGTTCTGCAGCTGCAGGTCCGAGGTGACATCCTGGAATCCCGGCAATTTCGATATCTTGTCGAGCATCAGCGGCGCCGCGCGATAGAGCTCGTCGAGATCGCCGTCTTGAAGCGTGTACTGATATTGGCTTTTCGCCAGCCGGCCGCCGAGCTGAATATTCTGAATCGGCTGGAAGAACACATTGAGGCCCGGCACGCGCGCGGTCTCGCGGCGAAGCTGTTGGATCACGGCGAGGATTGAATCCTTGCGCTCGCTGAGCGGCTTCAGGGCAATGAACATGCGGCCGGTGTTGAGCGCCGGGCTGAAGCCGGTAGCGCCTACGAAGGAATTGACGTTGTCGACGTTGGGGTTGGCTTTGACGATCGCAGCCGCCTCCCGTTGATGCGCGCCCATCGACTCGAACGAGATGTCTTGCGCACCCTCCGTGGTGGCGAAGACGAGGCCGGTGTCCTCGATCGGGAAAAAGCCTTTCGGTATGTACTTGTAGCATAAGCCGCTCACCACGATGGTCGCGACGGTGATGAGGAGCGTCAGGAATTTGCGATTGAGAACGTGCCCGAGCGACCAGCCGTAGAACTTGATCATCGCCTGGAAGCCGGCTTCCGAGGCGCGGTAGAGCGCGTTGTGCTTTTCTTGACCGGTGTGGCTCTTGAGCAGCCGCGAGCACAGCATCGGCGTGAGCGTCAGCGACACCAGGCCCGAGATCAGGATGGTCATGCTGATGGTGACCGCGAACTCGCGGAACACGCGACCGACCACGCCGCCCATGAAGAGGACCGGGATGAACACCGCGACCAGGGAGAGCGTGATCGAAATGATGGTAAAGCCGATCTCGCGTGAGCCCTTGAGCGCCGCCTCGAACGGCCGCTCGCCGTTCTCGATGTGGCGCACGATGTTCTCGAGCATCACGATGGCGTCGTCGACCACGAACCCCACGGAGAGCGTGAGCGCCAGCAGCGACAGGTTGTCGATCGAGTAGCCGAACACGTACATGCCCGCGAAAGTACCGATCACCGACACCGGCAAGGCCAGCGCTGGAATGATCGTGGCGGTGACGTTGCGCAGGAATATGAAGATCACCATCACCACCAGCGCCACGGTGAGCAGTAGGGTGAAGCGCACGTCGGCGACGGATTGCCGGATCGAGACGGACCGGTCGTTCAGGACCTTGAGCTCGATGGACGGTGGAATTTGGGCCTGGAACACCGGCAGCAGAGCGCGGATGCTGTCGACCACCTCGACAGTATTCGCATCGGGCTGGCGTTGCACCGCCAGGATGATTGACCGGGTGCCGTTGAGCCAACCCGCCACCTTGTTGTTCTCGACGCTGTCCACCGCCTTCGCGACTTCGCCGAGCCGCACCGGCGCGCCGTTGCGATAGGCGACGATCAAGGACTCATAGAGCTTGGCGGCGCCGAGCTGACTGGAAGCCTGCAGGGTAAAGCTCTGCGCGGGCCCAGAAAGCTGGCCCACGGGCGTGTTCGAATTGGCCGCCGCTACGGCATTCTTCAGGTCGTCGATGCTGATTCCCTTCGAGGCCAGCGCCTCGGGATTGGCCTGGATGCGCACCGCATATTTCTGCGCTCCGAACACGTTCACCTGCGCGACGCCCGAGAGCTGCGAGATGCGCTGCGCCATCAGGGTCTCGGCGTATTCGTCCACCGCCGACAGGGGCTGGGTTGCAGAGGAGAGTACCGCGAACAGCACGGGGAAATCCGCCGGATTGACCTTCTGGAACGACGGCGGCGTGGTCATCTCGATGGGGAGCTTGCGCGCGGCCGCCGTCAGCGCCGCCTGCACGTCGAGCGCCGCGCCGTCGATATTGCGGTTGAGATCGAATTGCAGCGTGATCGACGTGACGCCTTGGCCGCTGATCGATACGACGGAGGCGAGGCCCGCGATGTTCGAGAATTGCCGCTCGAGGGGCGTGGCGACGGACGAGGCCATGCTTTCCGGGCTCGCGCCCGGAAGGTTGGCGTTGACCACGATGGTCGGGAAGTCGACGCGCGGCAGCGCCGCGACCGGCAGCAGGCGATAGCTGAACAGGCCGAATATGACGAACGCCATCATCAGCAGCGTCGTCATGACCGGACGACGGATACACGTCTCCGGCAATGTCATGCGCGGATCTCCGCGACGGCGCTCGCGGCGTTGCTGGTGCGGATCTCGACCCGGCTGCCGTTGGTCAGTCGCAGCTGCCCGTCGGTCACGACGCGCTCGTCGCCGTTTAGGCCCTTGGAGATGACGCTCTCATTGTCGACGGTCCGGCTGACCGTCACCGGCCGCAGCTCGACCGTATTGTCTTGCTTCACCACGAACACGTAGCTGCCGTTCTGGCCGACCTGCACGGCGCTGCTCGGAACCGTGACCGAATCCGCCTCGACGCGCAGCGTGCTCGATACATTTACGAACTCGCCGGGCCACAAGCGCTCATCGGCATTGTCGAAGATCGCCTTGAGCGAGATGGTGCCGGTGGTGGGATCGATCTGGTTGTCGAAGAAGAAGATCTTACCGGTAATCGGCCCGCCGGGGTCGCCGGGCACAGTCGCCAGCACGGGCACCGTGCCCGCCCCGACCGCGGCGCGGATACCCGGCAGCTCGCGCTGCGGCACCGCGTAGCTCGCATAGATCGGCCTGATCTGGTTGATGGTGACCAGCGAGATGGTGTCCTGCGCCTTGACGGCATTGCCGGTCTTCAGCGCGATGGTGCCGACGCGCCCGTCCATGGGCGAGCGGATCGTGTAATAGGTGAGCAAGATCTTGAAGTTGTCGACCGTCGCCTGGTCGCCGAGCACCGTCGCTTCGAGCGATGCCGCGGTGGTCTGCGCCGTATCGAATTGCTGGTGCGAGACGAATTCCTTCTCGGTGAGCGGCTTGAACCGTGCGACGTCGCGCTTGGCGTTCTCGAGCTGAGCCCGGTCCTTCGCGAGCGAGGCCTCGGCGAGCTTGAGCTGCGCCTCCGCGGCTCTTGTGTCGAGCACGAACAGCACGTCCCCGGTCTTCACGGCCTGGCCGTCGCTGATCTTCACTTCGGCGATCTCGCCGTCGACCCGAGACTTGACCGCGACGGTGGCGATCGGCTGCACCGTACCGATGGCATCGATGCGCACGGGCATCGGCTTGCGGGCGACGGGCGCGATCAAGACGGGCACCGCCGGCGCGGCATTGGCCGGTCGCGGCGGCTCCGCGGCCTTCAGGACAAAGGTCTGATAGGCGATGCCGCCGGCGGCCACCACCGCCACAAACGCCACCGCAATGGTCACGCGCTTCATCTAGAGATACCGCTTCGCCGAGACCCGGCCCAGGGTCCCGGTCGGCTCCTCGTAACGGGCAGGCTGCATTATACACATAAAGATTAACGGCACGATTTCCGCTCCGGGTGGCCGATTCCCGCTGCCGGCCCGGTTGTTGCGCGTCCACTGAGACGCATAGCTGTCCGGTGCCAATTAATCAATCCTGCGGCGGGGTTGCTCTGGTAACATTCGCGCGTGTTGGCGCCGGCGCGTGCTCCAGGCGCGCTTTCGCCGCGGGATCCCGGCAAAGGCGGTCGTGGGAGTGCCCAGTTGGTGGCAGTCCCTAGCCGGCATTCCCGCATCTCGGGCGCCGTGCCCGGGTCGATGGATCGAGGAGCCTGGTCGAGCAGTGCGGACGGAGTCTTCCACGGGCGGCTTCGGCAACGTGGTGCGCGCGCTCAGCATCCGCAATTACCGCATCTATACGCTCGGAAATGCGATCTCTCTGATCGGGATTTGGCTGCAGCGGGTCGCGGTGGGTTGGCTCGCGTGGCAGCTCACGCATTCCGGCATTTGGCTCGGCCTCGTGGCGTTCGCCGATCTGGCGCCGGTGGTGTTTCTGAGCCCCATCGCGGGAGCGCTCGCCGACCGGCGCGATCGCGTCTGGGTGATCCGGATGACGCAGATCGTGGCGATCAGCCAGGCCCTCCTGCTGGCGGTGCTGACCTACACAGGGGTCATCACGATCTGGCCCTTGTTCCTGCTGACCCTCGTGCTTGGCGCCGCCAATGCCGTGGCGCAACCGGCGCGCCTGGCGCTGATCCCGAATCTGGTCGATCGGGAGTCCTTGCCATCCGCGGTGGCTATCAACTCGATCGTGTTCAACAATGCGCGGTTCGTGGGGCCCGCGATCGCCGGCGTCGCCATCGCGCAAGGCTCGGTATCCCTCAGCTTCGCGCTGAATGCGCTGTCCTACATTGCCTTCTCTGTGTGTCTCTCCCGTGTCGCGGTGGCGCCGGAGCGCAGCATCGGCGGCGCCCACCGCCGCATGCTCAACGAGACGTTGGAGGGCTATCTCTACGCTGCGAGGCACCCGGGCATCGGACCGATGCTCGCCATGTTCGCGTTGAGCTCGGTGATTTGCCGCGGCTTCATCGAGATGCTGCCGGGCTTCGCCGACAGCGTGTTCCACCGTGGACCCCAGGGATTGGCCTGGATGGTCGCGACGGCCGGCTTGGGCGCCATGCTCGGCGGCACCTGGATGGTCTGGCGAAGTGGCATCGAGGGACTCACCGACCTGCTGGTGATGCACATGCTCCTGCTCTCGGTGGCGCTCCTGGCCTTCACCGCGACCACCGAGTTCTGGCTCGCCTTGCCCTGCCTGTTCGTCGCGGGCGCCGGTTTGGTGATCACCGGCGTCAGCGCGCAGACACTGGTCCAGAGCGCCGTCGATCCCACCATGCGCGGTCGGATCATGGGGCTCTATGGCATGATCTTTCGAGGCGGACCGGCGTTGAATTCGCTGCTGATCGGCTTGCTTTCCTCGCAGCTGGGCCTGCGTCTGCCGCTCGCCGGAGGCGCGGCGCTCGCGGTCTTACTTTGGGCCTGGGCTCGCTGGCACCGGGGCCCGATGGCGGCGGCGCTGGAGGCGACGCCGCAAGGCGCGCCCGCGGATTAGTCGCGTGAGCATTGCCTCCGAGACCACGCCCACGCTCTTCTGTTTTGGTCTCGGATACACCGCGGGCTTTCTGGCGCAGGCGCTCAAGGCCGAAGGTTGGCGCGTGCTCGGCACGGGCCGGACGGCCGATGCGCGCCTTGAGGCGGCGTCGGAGGGCATCGAGATGCGCGCCTTCCATCGCGCGCGCCCGCTCGCCGACGTGCGTGCGCTCCTCGCGGGGGCGACGCATCTCCTGAGCTCGGTGCCGCCGGACGAGGCGGGCGATCCCGTCCTCGATCTGCATGGCGAGGACATCGCCGCCGCTCGCGGGCTTCGATGGATCGGCTATCTATCCACCACCGGCGTCTACGGCGACCGAGCCGGCGGCTGGGTGGACGAGGCGGCGCCGCTCCGGCCAACGGGCGAGCGCGGCCGCCGCCGGGTCGCCGCGGAAGCGCGCTGGCTCGAGCTCCAGCGCCGCCACGGCTCGCCCGTGCACGTGTTTCGCTTGGCGGGAATCTATGGGCCCGGGCGCAGCGCGCTCGACGCCGTACGCTCGGGCCGCGCACGGCGCGTGATCAAGCCGGGCCAAGTGTTCTCGCGCATTTACGTCGCGGATATCGTGCAGGTGCTGCGTGCATCCATGGCAAGGCCCAAGCCCGGTGCGATCTACAACGTCTGCGACGACGATCCCGCGCCGCCCGACGAGGTCATCGCCCTTGCCTGCACCCTGCTCGGCGTGTCACCGCCGCCTCCCGTTCCGATCGAGCAGGCCGAGCTCTCGGAGCTGGCGCGCAGCTTCTATGCCGACAACAAGCGCGTCTCCAACCGGCGGATCAAGGAGGAGCTCGGCGTGAGCCTGCTCTATCCCAGTTACCGCGACGGGCTCGCGGCGCTCCTCAAGGCGTGAGCAGCGGCTCCAGCGTCCGCATCAGGAGCGTGAGATCGCCGTCGGTGGAGAGTCGGTGGTCGCCATCCTTGACCAGCGTGACCGCGACGTCGCGGCTTTGCAGCGTCTCCGCCAGCGCGAGACTGGTTTTCCAGGGCACATCGGAGTCGCGTATGCCGTGGAGCAGGCGAACCGGACAGGCGAGCGGGATGGGGGCGCGCATCACGAGGTGATGGCGGCCTTCCTCGATCAAGGCCTGCGTGTAGATGTAGCCCTCCGGATTGTACTCGGATGGCAGGCGCAGGAAGCCGTCGCGCAGAAGGGCCGCGCGCTGCTCCGCGCCGAGCTCGGCCCACATGAGGTCCTCGGTCGCATCCGGTGCCGCGGCGATGCCGACGAGCGCGCGTATCCGCTCGGGCCGTGCCAGCGCCGCCAGCAGCATGACCCAGCCGCCGAGGCTGGAGCCCACCAACACCTGCGGGCCTTCCGTGAGCGCGTCGAGGACCGCGAGGGCGTCGGCTTTCCAGCGCCCGACCGTGGCGTCCTTGAACGCTCCCGACGAGGCGCCGTGGCCGAAATAGTCGAAGCGAAGAAAGGCTTGGTCGCGCCCGGCGCAAAAGCGGTCGAGCGCCTGGGCCTTGGTGCCGGTCATATCCGACATAAATCCGCCCAGGAACACCACGCCGGGCGAGCGGCCCGGCCGCCGCCGGTAGGCGACGGTGGCGCCGTCCTCACGCGTCAATGTTTGCGGCAGCGACGTATCCTGATTTGTTGAAGGCATGGACATTTGCTTTGTCACCGTCGCATTCTCACGAAATGACCGCAGTCATCGCCGACACTAGCACCGGCTCCGCCGAGCCGAGAAGCCGTCCGCCGGCCGTGCTCCAAGTGCTGCCGAGTCTGGTAACCGGCGGCGTGGAGCGTGGCACGATCGAGATGGCGCAGGCTCTGGTGGCGGCCGGCTGGCAGGCGGTGGTGGCGTCTTCCGGCGGGCCGCTCGCGCGCGAGATCGAACGCGCGGGTGCGCGGCACGTCACATTGCCGCTCGCTTCCAAGAATCCGCTGGTCGTGCGCGCGAACATCGCGCGTCTGGTCGACGTGATCGAGCGCCACACCATCGATATCGTCCATGCGCGCAGCCGCGCGCCCGCCTGGAGCGCGCTCTGGGCGGCGCGCCGCACCGGCCGGCACTTCGTCACCACGTTCCACAACGCCTACGGCGCGGGCTCGCGCTTGAAGCACATCTACAATTCGGTGATGGCGAAGGGCGAGCGCGTGATCGCGATCTCCGAGTTCGTGGGCGCGCACGTGGCGCAGGTCTACGGCGTTACCTCCGATCGGTTGCGCGTGGTGCCGCGCGGTGTCGATTTCCAGCGGTTCACGCCCGAGCATATCGGCGCGCAGCGGCTTGTGAGTCTGGCCCAGCAATGGCGGCTGCCGGACGACGTTCCTGTCGTGATGCTGCCGGGCCGGTTGACGCGGTGGAAAGGCCAGCTCGTGATGATCGAAGCGCTGGCGCTGCTGGGGCGCACCGACATCTGCTGCCTCTTCGTTGGCTCTGGAGACGAACGCTATCGCCGCGAGCTCGAGGCGCATGCCGCCAAGCTCGGCCTCGGCGCCGCGGTACGGATCGTCGACGAATGCCGCGACATGCCGGCGGCCTACATGCTGGCCGACGTGGTCGTCTCGGCCTCGACGTCGCCCGAAGGCTTCGGCCGCGTCGTGGTGGAAGCGCAGGCGATGGGCCGGCCGGTGGTGGCGACCAACCATGGCGGTTCGCGCGAGACCGTGGTTCCCGGCAGCACGGGCTGGCTGGTGCCGCCCGGCGACGCGCGGGCGCTGGCCGACGCCGCGGCCGAGGCCCTGAGGCTCGGGCCGGAGGAGCGCGCCTCCCACGCCGCGCGCGCTATCGATCATGTCCGGCGGAATTTCGACACCGCGACCATGGCCGCGCGCACGCTCGACGTTTACGAGGAGGTGCTGTTTCCCGCGGCGGCGGCGATCCGGGCGGCGCAAGCGGCATCGGCATGACGGTGCCGGCGTGACGGGCCGGCCCCGGATACTCGTGATCAAGCTGGGCGCGCTCGGGGATATCGTGCAAGCCTTGGGTCCGGCGGCGGCAATCCGCCGGCACCATTCGGACGCGGAGATCGTGCTGCTCACCACCGCGCCGTTCGCGCGTTTCCTGCGTGAGGCACCCTATTTCGATACAGTCTGGATCGACGAGCGCCCCGGCCCGCTCGCTCTCGCGGGCCTCTGGCGGTTGCGCCGGCGTCTCCGCGAGGCGGCTTTCTCGCGCGTCTACGACTTGCAGACCTCGACGCGCTCGAATTGGTATTTTCGTTTTCTGGACCCGCGCCGACGGCCGGAATGGTCGGGGATTGCGCGCGGCGCCTCGCACCCGCACGACAATCCCAAGCGCAATTCCATGCACACCCTCGATCGGCAAGCCGATCAGCTCCGAGCCGCCGGCGTCATCGACGTGCCGCCGCCCGATTTGAGCTGGGTCCGGGCTGATCTCGAGCGCTTCCGCATGCCCGAGCGGTTCGCCGTACTGGTGCCCGGAGGCGCTCCGCATCGGCCGGAGAAGCGCTGGCCGGTTGAGCGCTATTCGGCGCTCGCCGCGATCCTCGTTTCCCGGGGTGTGGTGCCGGTGGTGGTGGGTGGGCCGGTCGAGCGCGGGCTCGGCGCCGCGATCCGCGCGGCATGCCCCGCGGCGCGCGATCTCGCCGGCGAGACCGACCTCGCCGAGGTGGCGGCGCTGGGCCGCCGAGCGCTCTGGGCCGTCGGGAACGATACCGGCCCCATGCACCTGCTCGTGGCCGCAGGGGCACCGGCGACGGTGCTTTATTCCTCGGCCTCCGATCCCGCCCTCACCGCGCCCCGCGGACCGCGGGTTCGCGCCCTGCATCGTCCGAGCCTAGGCGGTCTCGGGGTGGAGGAGGTTGCCGCGACGCTCGCCTTCGGCTAAACCCAAGCCCCTCGTATACGACCAAGGCTTTGGACCCGCCCACCATGCCGCCCGATACCTCCGCGCCCGTGGCCGTCACGCTGCCGGATGGCTCCGTGCGCGCATTTCCGGGCCCCGTCTCGGGCGCCGAGCTCGCGAAGGCGATTGGGCCCGGCCTCGCCAAGGCGGCGCTCGCCCTGAAGATCGACGGCGCGGCCAAGGACCTCGCCGCCGTCATCGACCATGACGCCAAGGTCGCCATCGTCACGCGGACCTCGCCGGAGGCGCTGGAGCTGCTGCGCCACGACGCCGCTCACGTGATGGCGGAGGCCGCCAAGGAGCTGTTTCCGGACGTCCAGGTGACCTTCGGTCCCGCGACCGAGACCGGCTTCTACTACGACTTCGCCCGCGACCATCCCTTCACGCCCGAGGATCTCGCGAAGCTCGAGCAGCGCATGCACGAGATCGTCGATCGCAACGAGGGGATCACGCGCGAGGTCTGGTCGCGCGACGATGCGGTGCGCTTCTTCCAATCGATCGGCGAAAAGTACAAGGCCGAATGGATCCAGGAGATCCCGAAGGACGAGGAGATCAGCATCTACCGGCAGGGAAAGTTCGTCGATCTCTGCACGGGTCCGCATTTGCCCTCGACCGGCAAGCTCGGCCACGCCTTCAAAGTCATGAAAGTGGCGGGCGCCTATTGGCGTGGCGACGCCAAGAACCAGCAGCTGCAGCGGGTTTACGGCACCGCCTTTCCCGACCAGAAGCAGCTCGACACCTATCTCCATCAGCTCGAGGAGGCGGAGAAGCGCGACCATCGCCGCCTGGGCCGCGAGCTCGACCTCTTCCATCAGCAGGAGGAGGCGGTCGGCAGCGTCTTCTGGCACCCCAAGGGCTGGACGCTCTATCGCACCATCGAGACCTATCTGCGCGGCCGGCTGGAGGCCGCCGGCAATGTCGAGGTGAAAACGCCGCAGCTCATCGACCGCGCGCTCTGGGAGGCCTCGGGCCATTGGGAGAAGTTCCGGCACAACATGTTCACCGTGAAGGACGAGGATGAAGGCCGCGAGCGCATCCTCGCCCTCAAGCCGATGAATTGTCCGGGTGCCGTGCAAATATTTCGCCAAGGACTCAAAAGCTATCGCGACCTGCCGCTGCGCCTGGCGGAGTTCGGCTCGTGTCACCGCAACGAGCCGTCCGGTGCGCTCCACGGCATCATGCGCGTGCGCGCCTTCACCCAGGACGACGGCCACATCTTCTGCACCGAGGACCAGATCAACTCGGAAGGCATCGCCTTCTGCGATCTCCTGCGCTCGGTCTACAAGGACTTCGGTTTCGAGGAAGTCACCGTCAAATTCTCCGACCGGCCGCCGGTGCGCGCGGGCTCCGACGAGACTTGGGACAAGGCCGAGGCAGCGCTCCGGCATGCGACCGAGGCGGCGGGGCTCCCCTATACGCTCAATCCCGGCGAAGGCGCGTTCTACGGGCCCAAGCTCGAGTTCGTGCTGCGCGATGCCATCGGCCGCGACTGGCAATGCGGTACGCTCCAGGTCGATTTCGTGCTGCCGGAGCGCCTCGATGCCAGCTACATCGGCGAAGACGGTCAGCGTCACCGTCCCGTGATGCTGCACCGCGCCATCCTGGGCTCGATGGAGCGCTTCATCGCGATCTTGATCGAGCAATATTCCGGCCGGTTTCCGCTCTGGCTGGCGCCGGTGCAGGCGACGGTGCTCACGATCACCGGCGATGCCGACCCCTATGCGCGGGAGGTCGCCGAGGTGGCCGCCGCTGGGGGACTCAGGGTCGAGACGGACTTGCGGAACGAGAAAATCACCTACAAGGTCCGCGAGCACAGCCTTGCCAAGGTCCCGGCGCTCCTGGTGGTGGGGAAGCGCGAGTCGGAGACCCGCTCGGTCGCGATCCGCAGGCTCGGCGGGAAAGAGCAAGAAATTCTTGCTCTGGACGAGGCCGTCGCTAGATTGAAAGCAGAGGCGGCGCCCCCCTCCCATTGAGGATGGGCGCCGTCATCCGCCTGTCGCCGTCGAGAGCGAGACTCCCGCCGGTCAGGCTTCTGGAACAGCCATAGGAGGGCTTACATCGCCAGGCCATCGCTACCCGCGGCACCTTCCAAAGAAGGCCCCCGCGTCAACGACGACATCCTCTCTCCGCGCGTCCGGCTGGTGGACGAACGGGGCCAAATGCTGGGGGTCGTCACCCGCAACGAGGCGCTCGCCAAGGCCGTCGAGGCCGGCTTCGATCTCGTCGAAGTCTCGCCCAACGCCGATCCCCCCGTTTGCAAGATCCTCGACTTCGGCAAGTACAAATACGAAGAGCAGAAGCGCCGCAACGAGGCGCGCAAGAAGCAGAAGGTCATCGAGGTCAAGGAGATCAAGCTGCGCCCCGGCATCGACGACCACGACTATGCCGTCAAGATGCGCAGCATGCTCAAGTTCATCGAGGAGGGGGACAAGGTCAAAGTGACCATGCGCTTCCGCGGCCGCGAGCTCGCGCATCAGGACCTCGGCATGAACGTGCTGATGCGCGTCAAGGACGACCTCGACAAGGTCGCCAAAGTGGAGCAGGTGCCCCGCATGGAAGGGCGCCAGATGACCATGGTGATGTCGCCGAAGTAGGCGACGGCTATTCCGCCGCGACCGATCCGGCTCGGGCCC
>Ga0209517_10004019_pt1 | contig 19584 bp, 12 predicted proteins | sample PeaSoiMetSII2010_FD_187695 | JGI IMG/M metagenome (GOLD analysis project Ga0209517, IMG submission 187695) | Peat soil microbial communities from Weissenstadt, Germany - SII-2010 (SPAdes) (version 2) | ecosystem: Environmental > Terrestrial > Soil > Wetlands > Peat | place: Germany...
CGCCGGAATCCACGCCGCGAATGTCGTTGATCTCGGGTATGGTGGCCGGCTGCTTGTAGGCGATGACCGCCAGCGTTTCCAGCGCCGGCAGCGAAAGCCGGATCGGCGGCTTCGTGCTCCTGGCGAACGCCCGCACCACTTCGTGCTGCTCCGGCTTGGTGGACATGCGGTATCCACCGGCGACCTGCCGAATCTCGATGCCGTGGTCCGGCGCTCCGTATTCGGCAACAAGTTCCTCGACGCTGGAGCGCACGCGAGACTTGATCTCCGCCTCGTCCGCCGCGCCTTCGGCGGCAACCGACTCTTTGACCAGTTCGGTCATCTGCTCTAGCGTGATCGGCGTCTCCGCCGCGTAGATGATGGCTTCGAGTTGGGCTTTTAGAGACATAGTGGTCAGTGGTCAGTGGTCAGTGGCCAGTGAACACCAGGTTTTACTGGCAACTGGCAACTGACAACTGGCAACTGCTCTACCTCCAGTCGTCTCTTACCGCCGACTGTTCCTTCATGATTTCCTCAAAGTGCGTGTGCTTGCGGACGGCGATCTCGCCGAACAGTCGCTCCTGCCGCACCTGGATCGCCTGCAGCCGTACCAGTTCCAGCAGCGCCAGGAACATGCACACCAGCGCGGGCCGCGAAGGCATGCGCAGCAAAAGCTGCTTCAGCCGGATGGGCCCGTCTTCGAGCGACAGCCGCCTCCGGAGATAGTCAATCATCTGCCCCACCGTGACGGTCTCCTCGTCCACGTTGAGCACCGGACGCGTGCGCACCCGCTCCAGCACCTGCTGAAACGTTTTGACCAGATCAATCACGTCAGCCGCGATTTCCGGCTCGGCGCCCTCCGCCTCCATGAACTCCTTCAAGGAAGGATTCGACAGCACCGCGTCTTCGATCTGCTGCTTTTGCAAAAGCATCTGCGCCGCCGACTTAAACTTCTCATGCTCCAGCAGGCGGTTGACCAGTTCGCTCCGCGGATCTTCCTGCTCCTCCGGCGGCGCCTCCGGATCGCGCGGCAGCAGCATCTTCGACTTGATGTGAATCAGCACCGCAGCCATGTAAATGAAGTCGGCCGCGACGTTCACATCCAATTCGCGAATTTTCTCCACATACGCCAGATACTGTGCCGTGATCTTGGCGATGGGAATATCGTAAATGTCAATATCCTGCTTGCGGATCAGATCGAGCAGCAGGTCGAGCGGCCCTTCGTAAACGTCGCTCACCGCGACCGCAAAAGGGAAGTCGCTCTCTTCCTTCTTAGGCGCCTGCGTCGTCGCTGAGGGTGCCCCATCCTTTTCGCGTTCTTTGCGAAAAGGGTGGGAACCGGCAGATTGAGGCGGCGCGATTTCCGCCGCAACGATCACCCGTGCTGCCGCCGAATCATCCCCGTGAACGGTTTTTGCTTCTTCGGCCATAGCTAAAACTTGCGTGCGTCACCCCTCGGATCTCGCGTGCAGCTTTCACGCTGCGGGTGCCCCACTCTAGCCGCGTTCTTTGCGGCTAGGGTGGGGACTTTGATTCTCACCTGACGTCCCTTCAAACTCCAGCGACATGCCCATCGCCGCGCGCACGTCCTTCATCGTTTCCGCAGCGGCTTTGCTCGCCTTGGCCGCGCCATCTTCTAGAATATCCCACGTGTCCCGCGGTTTTTCTTCGTACCTCCTGCGCCGCTCCTGCATCGGATTGAGCAACTGGACCAGCGCGTCCGCCACCCAGCCTTTGCACTCGATGCAGCCGATGCCGGCCGAACGGCAGCCTTCATACACTTTGGCCATCGTTTCTTTGCTCGAGAAAATCTTGTGCAGATCGCCCACCGGGCATTTGTCGGGGTCGCCCTTGTCCGAACGTTTCACCCGCGCCGGATCGGTGACCATGGTCTTCAATTTCTGCCGCACCACTGGCTCCGGATCCGTCAGCAAAATCGCATTGCCGTACGATTTCGACATTTTGCGCCCGTCGGTTCCGGGCAACTTCGGTGCGGGCGTGAGCAAAGACTGAGGCTCGGGGAAGATTTCCTTCTTCGTGCCGTAAAAACCGTTGAACCGCCGCGCAACCTCCCGCGTCAGTTCCACGTGCGCCACCTGATCCTCACCCACGGGAACGAAGTCGGCTTTATAAATCAGAATGTCCGCCGCCTGCAGCACGGGATATCCCAAAAACCCATACGTCCCCAGGTCTTTGTCCTTGATGTTTTCCCGCTGCTCCTTGTACGTCGGAACCCGCTCCAGCCAGCCCAGCGGCGTGATCATGGAAAACAGCAAGTGCAGTTCGGCATGCGCCGGAACATGCGACTGGATGAAGATCACACTCCGCCCGGGATCGAGCCCCGCCGCCAGCCAGTCGAGCGCAACTTCTAGAGAATTTTCCTTCACGCGCGACGTGTCCGCGTAGTCGGTGGTGAGGGCGTGCCAGTCGGCTACGCAGAAAAAACATTCGTACTGATCCTGCATGCCCACCCAGTTCGCGAGCGCGCCCACGTAGTTTCCCAGATGCAGCTTTCCGGTCGAGCGCATGCCGCTGAGCACGCGTTGGCGAGTTTTCGTCGAAGACGTCATTTTCTGTGAGACCCCGCGCCGCCATCAGCCGGTGCCGGGCTGACCGACCGGGTCGAGTATTGGAGTTTCATGAGGGCTGAATTCGATACTAACACGCAAAAAGCCTACTCCGCGCGGCGAACGGTGCATTTCAAACGCGGAGGACAACGCCCCGTAAGCTCCGACTTGAGAATTGCTTCCGGCTAGCCCGTCATCCTCGCTGAATCGCGCAGCTGGACTGAATGCGGGAGCAAATTCAACGCTAAGATAAACGCATGCCCAAGGCGATCGTTGCAATTGGTGGCGGGGAAATCAGAACAAGGGGGACGGCTCCCATTGATCGAGAGATGATCCGCCTAGCCAAGAAAAAGCACCCCATGCTTCTCTTTATTCCCACAGCGAGTTCGGACTCCGATAGATACTGGAAGCACATCCAGGAATATTTCGGTGAATTCTTGAAATGTAGAACCGACGTGCTTTTCCTCATCAAAGAACAGCCTTCAAGAGAACAGATTCGGAGGAAGATTTCGTCGGCCGACATCATTTATGTGGGCGGGGGCAACACCCTCCTGATGATGCGTATTTGGCGGCGATTGGGAGTGGATCACCTTCTCAAGGCCGCCTACGAGAACGGAACGGTGCTAGCGGGGATAAGTGCCGGTTCGATCTGCTGGTTTGACTCCGGGCACTCAGACTCAATGTCCTTTTACAACCCGCGAAAATGGAAGTACATAAATGTGAGAGGTTTGGGACTTCTCAAGGGCATCCATTGCCCGCATTACAACAGCATGACGCGGGGTATCCCTAGGAGAAAGCACTTCCGGGACATGATTCGCAAAGCGGGAGGGGTAGGCATTGCGATTGAGAACAATTGCGCCATCGAGTTTATAGACGGAAGGTTCTATAAAGTCATAACCTCCAGGAGCTACGCTCACGCATATCGAGTGCATAAAAATCGCGGGAAAGTAGTGGCAGAAAGAATAAGTCAGGAGAAGCAGCTCGCACCCATCGAGTCGCTCTACTGGGCACCACCCCCACTTAACGTACGGTCGAGAGCACTGCGCAAGGTTTCTGGGCGGTTGGTCGGCAACGCGGAACTTACGGCCCAGAAATTAACCCGGGAGGGTCGACGTTTAGCCTGGCCTGCTTAGGTCAGCGCTCAGGTGGACAACGCCCGTCCGCCCGGCCCGGCCAGGCTGCGCCCAAATGCTTTATAATTCGCGCCGCTCCTCTCACTGAACACAACCGGAACTCCGTGACCACTCTCGCCCGCAAGCTGCGCGCCACCGACTACTTCACGCTGGGCTGGGGAACCATGGTGGGCGTGGGCTGGCTGGTCATCATGGACGACTGGCTGCTGCGCGGCGGCGCGCTCGGCGCTCTGCTCGGGTTTGTGATCGGCGGCGCTGCGCTGCTTCCCATCGGATGGGTTTACGGCAAGCTGGTCATCGCCATGCCCGATGCCGCGGGCGAGATCGCCTACACCTCAGCCGCGTTCTCGCGCCCCATCAGTTATGCCACCGGCTGGATGATGACTCTCGCGTATTTCATCGTGTGCCCGTGGGAAGCCGTCGCGGTCGGCCGCATCGCCGGCTACATCGTTCCCGGCATCGATTCGCTCGAACTCTACCGCATTGCCGGACGCCCCGTATATCTGCCGCACCTCGTCATCGGCCTGGCGCTGACCGCGCTTCTCACCGTGCTGAACTACCGCGGGGTTCGTCTCAGCGCGACGTTTCAGAACTGGACCAGCTTCGGCACGCTCGCGCTCTTCGTCATTTTCGTAGCTTTAGGCGTAAGCCGCGGCTCGCCCGCGAACTTTCCGCCGCTGTTCACCCACACTCCGCTGATCTCTATTCTGCTGGTGATTCAGATTGTTCCCTACTTCATGACCGGATTCGAATCGGTGGGCAAGGCGGCGGAAGAGGCCAGTCCAGAGTTCCGCACCCGAGGCTTCTTTCGCGCGATCTGGATGGCAATTTTCGTCGGAATTGTTTTCTACGCGAGCATCGTCGCGGCCGTCGCGTTCGTTGCGCCCTGGCGCCGGCTGACCGGCGAGACGTTCATGACCGCGGTCGCGTTTCAGCAGGCCTTGGGATCTCGCTGGATCGTCAACATCATTCTGGCCGCCGCTTTGCTGTCGCTGTTCAAGTGTTTCAACGGAAATTTTGTCGCGGCCAGCCGCCTGCTCTTTGCGTTAGGACGCCGCGGCATGGTTACAAGCCGCTTCGAAACGATCCATACTCAGCACCAGACGCCGTCGGTCGCCGTTCTCGGAGTCGGTCTGGCCACCGCTGCCTGTATGCTGATGGGGGACGCGATCCTTGTTCCCATCACCGAAGTTGGATCTGTGGCTTGTGCCATCGGATGGTCGGCAACCTGCGCCGCTTGTCTGGCGCTGCCGCGCGTCCGCCCCGGCTTGGTGAACCTGTCGGTCACCGAGCGCGCCGTGGCTGGCTTCGGACTGGCCGTCGGGATCGCGATGGCACTGATGAAGGTGATCCCGCGCGTCCCCGGCCATTTCACCGTCTACGAATGGCTGGCCCTGGGAATCTGGATCGCGCTGGGCGCAATCGTGCACCGCAGAAGGACTATGAAGACGCAGCCGTGAGGTTTCTCTGCGACCTTCGCGGCATTTCTTCGCGCTCTCTGCGTTAAGCTGTTGTTCTTGATCTTCTGCACTCAATCTATGGAGACGAAATCGATGAAAGCAAAATCCCGGCTATCCCATATTTTTCTTGCCCTGACGCTGATGGGCATTCCCCTGAATGCGCGGCCTCAAACTCCCACTCCCGCTTTCGATCTCGTCATCACCAATGGCCACATCATGGACGGCACCGGCTCGCCCTGGTACTCCGGCGACGTCGGCATTCTTGACGGGAAGATCACCGCCATCGGCAACCTCTCTGCCGCTCCGCGCAAGCGCACCATTGACGCCGCCGGCAAAGTCGTCGCGCCCGGCTTCATTGACATGCTCGGCCAGTCGGAATTGACCATGCTCGTGGACCCACGGCTGCCCTCGAAGATCTTTCAGGGCATTACCACTGAAATCACAGGTGAGGGCAATTCGGTCGCTCCCCTGAATGACGCCATCATCCAGGCCGATCACACCGGATATGACCACTACAAGCTCACGCCCGACTGGCGCACTTTCCGCCAGTATTTTGCGCGGCTGGAAAAACAGGGCATGGGCATCAACCTGGCCAGCTATGTGGGCGCGACCCAGGTCCGCCGCATGGTGCTGGGCGATGACGACAAACAACCCACGCCGGCGCAACTCGACGACATGAAGGCCCTGGTGCGCGAAGCCATGAAGGACGGCGCCGTCGGCGTCTCGACTTCGCTCGAATATGCCCCGGCGCCCTATGCGAAAACCGACGAGTTGATCGCCCTCGCCACCGAAGGCGGCAAGTTCGGCGGCATTTACGCCACCCACATGCGAAACGAGAGCGATTCCGTGCTCGAAGCCATCGACGAAGCGCTGCGCATCGGCCGCGAGGCCCACGTTCCGGTCGAAATCTGGCACATCAAAGTCGCGGGCAAAGACAATTGGGGACGCATGCCGGAAGTCGTCGCCAAGATCAATGCGGCCCGCGCCGCCGGTTCCGACGTGACTGCCGACACCTACGCCTACACCGCCTGGTTCAATGATTTCTCGGCTTTCATCCCGCCCTGGGCGCACGATGGCGGCACCGCCAAACTGGTCGAGCGCCTGAAAGATCCCGCCACCCGCGAGCGCATCCGCAAAGACATGCTCACGCCGTCGCGCGATTGGGACAACGAATGGCAGGAAATTCCCGGTCCCGACGCCATCATGATTGGCGCCGTCGACAATCCAGCGTTGATTCCGCTGCAGGGCAAACGCCTCTCGGAAATCGCCCAGCTCTGGAATAAGGATCCCATAGACGCGCTCTTCGATTTCCTGATCCAGGATCCCTCGACCGGCGTCGCCGTGTTCGGTATGTCGCAGCCGGATGTGACGCTGGCGCTGCAGCAGCCCTGGGTTTCGCTTGACAACGACTCGGAAGGCACTTCGCCCGAGGGAATTCTGGGCCAGGCGCATCCCCATCCCCGCGCCTACGGCACGTTTCCGCGCATTCTGAGCAAATATGTTCGCGAAGAAAAAGTCCTCACAATCGCAGATGCGATCCGCAAGTTTTCGGCATTACCCGCGCAGCGCATGCGCCTGACCGATCGTGGCGTGCTCAAGGCCGGCATGTGGGCCGACGTGGTGATTTTCGATCCTGCGACCGTGCGCGACCTTGCCACCTTCGACAATCCCAATCAGCTTTCCGAAGGGATGGAGTATGTCCTGGTGAACGGAGTGCCGATCATTGATCAGGGCAAGATGACCAGAGCCCTCCCCGGCAAAGTGCTGCGCGGCGCCGGATACGTACCGTAACCGTCCGTGGCGCAAGTGCGGTTCGTATCAGGGCACGCCTTCGCGGGCTGCGGAAAAACTGGCTTCTGCGCTTGATTTTGGGTGGCGCAGCGGCTTCAGCGCTGCGATGACTGGCTTATTTTCAATGCCGGCTTTAGCCGCTGAGGTCAGACTACACAAAATACTTTTTCCGCAGCCTGCTCGGGCATGCCAAAGGAGGTTGTGGCCCGTAAGGTGAAGCGTCGCGCCGACCATGCGACGGGTTCGCAAAACGCGATGGCTTCCGGCAACAGGCGTTATCAGAAGTGACTATAGGGAAAACGTTTTTGCCTGTCAGTAATGAGTGTTATCGGGATGTTACAACAGTGATCCGCTTGAGCCACCGCCAAGCCCCATCGCTTTCATTGACTTGCCAGATTCACCCACGTAAGATTTGCCCCTGATGCTCGGCCAGACCATCTCGCACTACCGCATCCTTGAGAAGCTGGGCGGTGGCGGGATGGGTGTGGTTTACAAAGCCGAGGACCTGACCCTGCACCGATTTGTCGCCCTCAAGTTCCTTCCTGAGGAAGTGGTTAAAGACCCGCAGGCTTTGGCCCGATTTCAGCGCGAGGCGCAAGCAGCTTCGGCCTTGAACCATCCCAACATCTGCACAATTTATGAAATCGGCCAGCAGGATAGTCAGCCTTTTATCGTCATGGAGTTTCTCGATGGCATCACGCTAAAGCACCGGATTGCAGGAAGACCGCTAGATGTAGAAACTCTGCTGGCGCTCGGAATCGAGATTGCTGATGCGCTGGATGCAGCGCACACTGCGGGAATTGTTCACCGCGACATCAAGCCCGCGAACATCTTCTTCACCAAACGCGGGCATGCCAAGATTCTCGACTTCGGGTTAGCCAAAGTTACGCCATCGACTGGATCGCCCGGTCAGAGTGGATCGGAGAACACTCTCACGCTCGCGGTAGACGAGGAGCATCTGACCAGCCCAGGGATGGCTCTCGGCACAGTCGCATACATGTCGCCAGAGCAGGTTCGGGGAAAGGAACTGGATGCGCGCAGCGACTTGTTTTCGTTTGGCGCGGTGCTTTATGAAATGTCCACGGGGGCCCTTCCGTTTCGTGGGGACACGACGGGTGTCATTTTTGACGCGATTCTCAATCGGGCAGTCGTGCCGCCTGTCCGCCTCAATCCCGAGGTGCCGGCCGAGCTGGAGCGCATTATCGGCAAGGCGCTCGAGAAAGATCGGGACCTCCGCTATCAGCATGCAGCCGACATACACAGCGATCTGAAGCGCTTGAAGCGGGATACCGGCTCAGGCAGCAGCTCCAGAAGTTTGCTTCCAACATCGTCTCCGGACAAGGGGACGCCCTCTCCCGTTTACGGAACGCCTGCGGCGGCGACGGGTTCCAGCGCTTCTTCGTTCCAACGATCGAGCGGTTCCGTCATCGCAGAGACGGCTTCGCGCAACAAGGGCAAAGTGGTTGGCCTGGCCGGTGCGGTTTTTCTGGTTCTGGTGTTGGCCGGCTACGGCGTTTTTCATCTCTTCTCTCATCGTGAGTCGGCGACTTTTGGGAAGATCACTCAGATCAGCCATTGGCACAAGCCGATCGGCCAAGCCATGCTCTCGCCTGATGGACACACGATTGCCTTTACGTCATACATCCAGGGCTACGAACAGATTTTCTTGATGCTTACTTCCGGAGGCGAGCCGTTACAGCTCACCACCGACGAGGGCAGTAAATTTATCGATAGTTTTTCCGCGGATGGAACGCAACTTTATTATCAACGCGAGCTAGGGGCTGCCGAAGTCTGGGTCATGCCCACCCTCGGAGGAACTCCCGCCCGCGTACTTCGGGGTTTCGCTCTTGTGCCCTCCCCGGACGGCAAGAGCTTCCTTTACCTGAGTCCAGACTCAGCCGAACTCATGGAGGCCCCACCCGATGGCGTCGGCGGGAAGTCCATTTTCAGTTTCAAAGACATGGGCTTTAGCGTGCACAGACTACTGCCGTTTCCCAATGGCGCCGATCTTCTGCTGGCGGGGCTCAAAGAGAAGGACGCTCCTGGCCGAGTTCAGCTGTACCGCTTGAATGTTGCCAGCCGTAAAGTCGAGGACATGGGAGGGCTTTCTGGGGCCCCAGGATCAATAGCTTGGGGAGACCCCGGCAAGACGCTGGTTTTGCACCGCCAAGTAAATGGAATTGTCAATCTGTGGGAATACAGCCTTTCGGACAGAACCTACACTCAGCTGACTTCCGGTCCGGGCCCCGATTATTTTGCGATGAAGGATCCGGGCGGAAAGGGCATTTTCTTCGTCAATGGGAAAGACTCCGGATATCTCTCGGTGTACGACCTTCACGCCAAATCCTCAACGGACATTGTGTCGGACCTAGCGACACAGCCAACCTTATCCCTCGATGGAAAGCACGTGATGTATGTCTCGGTTCCGGAGCCGACGCGCAATGAGCTTTGGGTCGCGGATGTAGACGGGAACAATAAGACGCGCGTCTTTTCTTCGAAAGACGAAATCGGCGCGGGGGACTGGTCTCCGGACGGCTCACAAGTAACTTATACGGATATGCACCCGGATGCGAATGACAACTTCGTAGCCAACATAGACGGCAGCCACACCCGCCAGCTTCCACGCTCCCTGGGCAATGTTGAATCAGGAGCCTATAGCCGGAACGGAAGGGATTTTTATGTGACCGGCTATCAACACTCCCAAAGCCCGAACCAGTTGCAGACCTGGAGAATCAGGATGGACAGCCCGATTTCGGAGCCTTTCGCCGAAGGCTGCGGCTTCGCCATGGATACATCTCCAGATGGGAAGTACCTGCTGATGCCGATGATGTACGGCGACAAGGTCGGGATCTTTCAGATGTCGGTTGCCGACAAGAAGTGCACGCCGATTGTGCCGAACGTGACGACTTTTCTGCCCAGATTCAGTCTGGATGGCAGGGCCCTTCTTTATACCGTGTCCTCGCGCGGAGAAGTGATCCTGTATCGGGTGCCTTGGTTCGACGGCAAAGTTACAGGCAGTCCCCAAACTGTGCTCAAGCTACCGTTCGCCTTTGCCCAGCGCTTCGGCGGCAACGCCTACGATATCGCGCGCGATCTCTCCAAGATTGTCTACACTCGTCCAGGCGGCCAATTCGATCTCTATCTATTGTCGCAGAAGTAACCCGGATCCCGCATGCCTGTTAGTTCTTCGTCAGTGGGTGTGCGAATTTGTGCGACCACGCTGTTTATCATGGGTATTCTCTATGCAGATATTTCGCCAGTTACCGCGTTCGGCGTCGAGGGCAGATTCGAGCCTCACCGTAGGCTGGTAAGGTGCAATCCTATTTGGGTGTTTCGGGTTTCAACCGCGCCTGCTCCGTGCCTGGCAGGGGCACGACGTGAGGCGCGGCCAGCGTCCCGGTGATGCTGTATCCCGGGGGCGTCCCGCTCGCCGTCCGCGCCAGCTTGAGATTCAGTTCGCGCTTCAGCGACGCGGTCCCGCTCAGCTGAAACCTTCCGCTCGGCGAGTCCAGCCTCGCGTCCTTCATCTCAATCTTGCCGCCATGCAATCGGGCCTGGCCCGACAGCCGCGCAATCCTGAGCGGACCCTCGTCCTCGCTCAGCGAAACATGCGGCAGCGCTCCCTCTCGAATCTCGAACTGCAGCGTGCCTTCGGCCGAATGCCAGAACTCCGCCCCGGACGATCCCGTCCCACTGATTTGATAGTCACCGCTGAGCGTGCCCGTAATCGGTGCATCCTTCATCGTGTCTGCGAGCTGACCCAGCACAATTCCGGTCAGGCTCCCGCTGCCGCTGAAGACCGCCAGCTTCACGCTGAAGTCCGCCTGCCAGACGCCGCGCTGCCTTCCACCGAGCATGTCTGCGTTCAAGTCCTGGATCTTCAACTTTCCGCCGTCCAGACTTAGGTCCGCGGCAACGTGCGTCGCCGTGAGGTTGGATACCTGCAAACGATCCGCAGTCAGATAGCCGGCCGCGCGCACAATCGCCAGAAACGACGGCGCCGCCGGCGGGCTCGACTGCAGCACTCGATACCACGGCCTTTCCCTGGGCCGCGGGCTGATCCACTCCCGCAGTGCACTGGCGGCGATCTGGTTGGCATTGAGGCCGAAGCGAATCTCGCAAGCGCCCGGAGCCGCACATCCGCGCGGCAACTCGAGCGATCCCGTCCACGACGAGCCGGCGGCTTTCGCGTTCAGCTTTGTGATCCGCGCCTCATCTGAGGCCAGCTGCATGTCCGCCGACAGAATCTCTACCGGCGCGGCCGCTCCTCGAATCCCGAACCGCACGTTGTGCAACTTCGCTGTTCCGGTGACTTGCGGCCCGGGAAAGCCCGAGGCCGTGCCCGCGCCCCACTTTGCCCACCACCCCGCGATCTGCAGATCAACCTGTGCCGAACCGTCGGCTGCGGCCCGCGACGCCGGAATCCCGAACACTCGGGCGACGCGCAGAGCGCTGGCAATTTCAGTTTCTCCCGCGACCAGGACGCTATAGCCGCTGCGGTTCGCCCATCCCCGTACGGTGGGGCCGGGTGCGCGCCCCGCACCCAGAGAAAATGGTCCAAATTCGAGATGCGGACCCTCCGGCATGCGCAGGCCCGGCACACTTTTGCCCACAGCCCGCCGCTGCGCCAAGGTTTCGGAATTGCCGCTGGTCAGCACGAAGGGCACGGTTTCCGGTCCGACCTCCGACTTGCTTGCCGCAGAGGCCAAGCGGAACTGAGAGATCTCTCCCTTCCCCTCAAACCGGAATTTCGAACGGACGCCCTGGTGAATGGAGAGACTCCCGCGCAGCGTTCCGTCCGCAGTCAAATCCGTGGGCAGATTCTTCTTGGCCAGTTCGGCCATGGCCACCATCGCGCCTGCAGGAACGCTCTCGACAGCGAGGTCCAGCCCGAAGTTGTGACTCCCCGGAAGGCCGGCGTCTCCTTTCAATGTGATCAAGCCGTTCCCCACCGGCGCCCTGCAAGCCAGCTCATGAAACCCATGATCGAGCGAACTGTATTGCCCGTCGCAATGCGCCGCCAGGCGCAGCGGCCGTCCGCTCGTGATGTCATAGCGGCGGAAGTCCTGAATGGACGCCTCACTCGTGATCTCCAGCTTCGCCGGCGTCCCCGCCAGCGTCGCATCGAGTTGCAGCCCGCCGCGCCAGCCCAGATCGCTTCCCGTGAAGAGTTTCGTAAGCTGTCCGAGTTGGGCGCGGCTCCATTCGAGAGTGAACTGCAGCGGCGTGTCGCGGATGGCGGCCGCGCGCTGCCAGTTTCCATTCACGCGCAACACGCCCGTATCGTTCAAATTCAAATCGGTGCGAACCGGCTGGGCCTGCAAGCGCACGCCCCAGGCATTCTCCGAATCCTGCCACAGGGAGAAGTCCGCGTTGGTCAGGGCGTAAGGTTTTTTCTCCGGCCCGTTCTTGAAGTTGATCCGCGCCGACGTGGCTTCGATGTAGGGGAATCCCGGCCGAGGCTCCGTCTTCGGTTTGGCAGTCGGCGCCAGCGGCGTGTGCGCGGCCCGCTCCAGCAGTGTTTCCACATTCCAGCGCCCGTTCTCGCCATGCACCAGATTCAGGCTGGGCTCGGTCAGATCCAGCCGCGCGATTTCCAGCCGCCCGCGCACCAGCGAGGTCAAGCGAAGATTTGCCGTTACCTGGGCCGCCCGCAGCATGGGTTCAGCCCCGAACGCCGGGTCATCGTAGACCACCAGGTTCTCCAGGTCGAAGCCCGGCCGCGGCAGCAGCCGCAGGTGAACCGAGCCAATCTCCACGGAACGCCCGACGCCCGAGCTGATGGAGGAGGCAATCCGCGATTTCAGATGGGAGGCCCCAGGACGAACCAGAAACAACAGCAGCACGATCACTGCCGCCACGATCCAGCGCCGCTTGGAGGAGGAAAACTTCACTGCGCCTTCCCCCGGACCTTGAGGCCATTCATCTTACAACCCGCAGTGTCCGTGTCCAGCGGGTCTTATCCAAGAAGTGCAGCACGACCTTGCCCAAAAACAAAAGACGATCACTCCAGGCGGTCTTGCGGTATTGATCCTCCGGCGTCTCAAACGACCAGTAGATGAACATGGGGCGCCCAATGATGTTTTCCTTGGGAATGAAGCCCCAGTAGCGGCTGTCCAGGCTCACGCCGCGATGATCGCCCATGGCAAAATAGTGCCCCGGAGGCACAACCAGATCGCCTCCCTGAATGTTCGACGGTAAATACGTCATCCAGTCGGGAGAAAGGCCTTCGTTCTCCGATGGAGGCACAGCCGGAAACTCATTGCGATACACGTCGGTGGGGTTATCCCGGTCGTGACGGACATAGGGCTCATCCAAAGCTACGCCGTTGCGATACACCACGCCATTGCGCAGGTGGATGCGGTCACCTGGTACGCCGATGATTCGCTTCACTACGTACGTTCCCGCATACTCGGGGTCGGGATGCAGAAACACCACGATGTCGCGGAAATGCACGTCGCGATAAGGAAGCATTGGCCCGACCCACGAACTCTTCGGGGCAAACTGAATGCGGTTCACGAACACGTGGTCGCCGATCAGGAGCGTGTCTTCCATGGAACTCGATGGAATCTCAAACGCCTGCACCACGAACGTGATAATGAACAGCCCCGTCACCAGCACCGCCGCCAGCGAGGCCAGAAACTCAACTGTCGTTTCCTTCGGCTTCTCGGGGGCGCCGTCTTCGTCGATCTTGTTGTCCTGTTTCTTCGCTGCTTGCTGTGCCATTGTGTAAAGAACCCACTGACCTGGTTGTGCCAAGTCGTTTGTCGTTAGTCGTTGGCCGCTAGCTAATCTCGATTGAGCCAACGACTAACGACCAACGACCAACGGCGATTTCAGTGTACCAGCCGCAGAGTGCGGTTCCAGCGCGTGATCGTAAAGATATGGGTCAACGCATACGCGGTGTGACGCACGCGGTCCATCCAGGAGACGGGCATGCGCGGGTCCGGCTCCCAGGTCCTTACCGACCAGTAAATCAGCAGCGGCCGCCCGATAATGTTCTCCCGCGGCACGAATCCCCAATAGCGGCTATCCTGGCTGTCGTCGCGGTTGTCGCCCATCACGAAGTAGTGCCCCTCGGGAACAATCAGCTGGCCATCTTCCACCAGTTTGCGCATCTCGAGCCACCATTTGCCTTCCATGCTCACCGCCGGAATATCGACCCGGGGAAAATTATCGCGGAACATGCTGTTGGCATCGTGGAACATGCTATTCGGCGGTTCCAGGAAGCGCACATAAGGCTCGTCCAGCGGCTTGCCATCGATCCACACCTTCTTGCTGATCAGCCGCAGGCGGTCGCCCGGTAGGCCGATCACCCGTTTCACGAAATGCTGCTTCGGGTCCACCGGATAGTGAAACACCACGATGTCTCCCCGCGCGATCTTCTGGTACGGCATCACATGATCGCCCGGCCCGCTTCCGCCGTAACACAGCTTGTTCACCAGCAGATAATCCCCCACCAGCAGCGTGTACTCCATGGACTCGGAAGGAATCTGGAACGCCTGCACCACGAACGTGATGACGAACACCGCAATCACCACGGTACCCAGCAGCGATTGCAGCGAACCGATCACGTCGGTTCCGAGAGTCTTTACGAGCGGGCCATTGGGAGAAGACGAGTGCATGATTTGCTTGACCGTGATTTACCTGACCGATTTACTTGACCATGATTTACTTGCCCGCCGGGTGCGGCGTCGCAGCCGGCGCCGGTGTTTCCGCCGCTTTCGACCGGGAGGCCAGGAACGTCAGCAGCTGCCGGGCCGCATCCTGCTCGGCTGTCTTCTTCGTCGAGCCCTGCGCCCGCCCCACCAACTCCGGTTCCTTGCCGCTCTTCGTATTCAGACGGGCCTCCACTGTAAACGTCTTGCTATGCTCCGGGCCTGACTCTTCCACCAGCACATACGCCGGCTGGGGCAACCCCAGGCCCTGCACCGCCTCCTGCAGAGCGGACTTGAAGTCGGTCACCGGCAGGGTTTCGCCTTCCCGTTGCATCCGCTCCAGCTCCGGTTCAATCACATTGCGCTGCACAAATTCGCGGGCGACCTCAAACCCACCGTCCAGATAAATAGCCGCCAGGATCGCCTCCAGCGCATCCACCAGCAGGGCGGTCTTGCTGCGCCCCCCGCTTTTTTCCTCGCCTCGTCCCAGACGCAGGTAGTGGCCCAGCTCCAACTGCTTGGCCACGCGGATTAGATGCCTTTCGCTGACCAGGTGGGCGCGCAGTTTTGAGAGCTCGCCTTCGCGGAACTGAGGAAAGCGCTGGAACAGTTCTTCACTCGTCACCAGCCCCAGAACCGCATCCCCCAGAAACTCCAGTTGTTCGTTGTCCCGGACCCTGTATTTGCCCTCGCCCGTTTGCTGCGCTTCCTGCTCCCGCGCCTGCGAGCTGTGCGTGACCGCCTGCTCAATGACCGCCCGCCGCCGGAAGTGGTAGCCCAGCCCTGCTTCCAGCGCCGTGATTTCTCTTTCCTTCATAGCGGAAATCATGTGAGGACAGCGATCGCAAACGCCGCGCGGTGAGCGCGTGCCGTTCGCCGCAAAAGTAGCGCGTCTCGGCAGCGCCGGCCTGCATTATTCATGAAGCTGCTTTGAAAGGGCGCGGCTTCCAGCCGCGCCGCCGTGAACCGCCTGAAAATTGGGGCTTCAGCCCCTGGGGGCAAGCGCTGCTCAGCGGCTCACCCCAGCGGCTAAAAGCCGGACTTATTCTTGCCCATGTCGGCGCGGCTAAAGCCGCGCCCTTTCAAAACCCCGAAGCAATTCCCGTGAGCAACCCGAGGCTAGTTACTTCGGCGGAGCCGGATTCTGCCCGGGCGCCGTGCCACTGCTCAGCTTGGTCAGGCGATCCTTTTCCAAGCGCGCGGCTTTGCCCGCAGGCGAGTCCGGATTGTCTTTGGTGAGATCCAGGGCCTGATCGGCGTACTTCATAGCCTCCGGAAGCCTGTTCTGCATGTCGAGCGTGACCGCCAGCCGGAAGACAGCAATCGGGTCCAGGGACTGCGGAAACGCATCAATGGACTTCCGCAAGTTCGCTTCCGCCTCCGGCCAGTTCTTGGCGTTGAAGGCCAGCGTGCCCAGAATCGCGTACGATTCCGACTTCAGGAAACCCTTGTACGTGGCCACCTGCTCCGGTGGAACGCTCGCCGTCGGAACGTCGGTGTCAATGGTCAACAGCGCCCGCTCGGCGTCCTTCTTCGCTTCCGCCAGCCGCTGATCCTTGTCCAGATCCGTTTCCCGGGTGCGCTCCGCCAGAATCTGCGCTATGCCCAGCAGCGCCAGCGGATCGTCGGGGTCGTAGCTCAGCGCCTTCTGCCCCGCCTCCAGCATCTTGTCGGCATTGTTGGACTGCTGGTATTTCTGCATGGCGGACTTGTAGAGAACCACGCGCAATTCGCTGTCTGGAAACTTGGTGGCGAAGTCGTCGGCGGCCTTCTCGGTGGCTGCGCCATCCGTCTGCGCCATCGCCGCCTTGTACGCTTCGAACTCCGGCTGCGTTTTTGCCTGTGGCGGCCGCTTGCCTTGCGGAACTGCCGCCTGTCCCGCGGGTTGCGCCGCCTGTCCGGCCGGCGGGTTCTGCGCTGCCGGCTTGTTGTTGCCTTGCGCGAAACTCAAGCTGCACATTCCCAGCACTGCGATTACCATCGCTGCTCGCTTCATGCGTTCTCCTTGTTCCGAACTCTGTTCCGAACTCTCCCGATCAAATCGGCTCCCGAATTTTTCGAACTGTGCATTGTATCGCAGCGAAAAAGCTGCGGGCTATGAGCGGCGAACAAGAACTCCAAGCTCGGAACTCAAGACTCGCAGCTCGCCGCTCACTGCGGCTTGGCCGGAGGCTCGTAGGGTTGCTGCAGTCCACGTTCGGCGGCCGCCTTCACCTCCGGCAAGTCCGTGCTCAAGGCCGCGCGGTATTCGTTCATCGCCGCCTCCCGGTCTTCTTTCATGTCCAGAATCCTCCCCAGATAGACGTGGGACCAGCCCACCACCTTGGGATCTTTCGTCGCCTGAATCGCCTTCTGGAAATTCTCCAGCGCCGTCTCCCGGTTTTTGTTGGCGACCGCTACCTGGGCGAGAATGAACAGCGCCCGGCCCTGATCTCCAACCTTCCGGTCGAGCGCCTGCTGGGCCAGTTCCTGCGCCCCTTTGGCGTCGCCCGCGGCCAGCCGCTTTTCGGCCGTGGGCAGCATCCGCCGGTCTTCCAGGCGCGACAACTGCACCAGCTCGGGCGCGGTCACGCTGGCGTACTGCAATTCCGCCGCCGCCTTCTGCTCCTGCTTCAAATCAATGTTGTAGAGCAGGTCCGAGTATGCGGTGCGCAGTCCCACCGGATCCTTTTCGAACTTTACCAGCGCGTCGTAGAAATACCGGGTCAGCACGTAGCCCTGCTTGACCGCGTCATCCACCGCCTGCGTGCGCATGGCCTCGGCCGTCTGCTTGGTGCCGTTAGTGCGAATCTCCACCGCCCGCACCAGACACTCGGTCACCAGCAGCGAGATGTCGGTCTTGAAGCTATCCTCCAGCGGCGCCCGCTTCACCGATTGCAGCAGCGGCTCCAGGCGCTTGATCGCGGTGTAGTGTTTATCCGCCAGCGGATCCAGCAGGTAATGCAGATAGGCATGCCGGATCTGCTCCATCTTCAGCGGCTGGCTCGACGCCGGATCGGGCGAGGGAAATATCACAACGTAGTAGTCGGTGCCGTAGTTGCGCGCGTTGGCCTGATTCGGATCGCCCAGAAAGTCCAGGTAAATGGTGAACGTCCGCCCCAGATATCCGCCCGACTGCAGTTTCAGGTAGATATCGTTGTCGAACACCATCTTGGAGAGCGGCACATGATAACGCTCCACCAGCTTGGCGTAATTGGCCCGATGCCGCTCCCAGATGGCGTGCAGCCCGGCTTTCTCATAAAACGGCTCCAGCTGCGCTCCGAATCCCGCAATCGGAGCCGCATCCGGCGGCAGGTCGTCTTCCTTCCCCTTGGGCAAAAAATGCGGCGGACCCTGCAGATAGAGCGCCAGCGACACATACTGCGACAGGTCGTGCACCGGGTCTTTTCCCCGATGCGCCTGGTACCAGTCGCACATCGCGGTCATCGTCGTCTGCGCATCCTCGGACTCGCGCAGGTTCCTCTCCACCTCGGCCCGGATGTTGAGCCGCTGCGCATCGGAAATGTTCAGGCTCACGTCGTAGCCGCAGGTGTTCATCGCCGTCAGCACGGCGAACAAGGTCTCGCTGGTATCGAGCGTGATGGGATTAGGGTTCTCCGCCTCACAAAGCGGCGCCCCGAGGCCCAGCAGGGCCGCCAGCAACCAACCTCGAAGCCCCAAAACCAGGAAACGCTTCAGGAAAACCTCCCGCAGGATAACGATGACGCCGGCCACGCCGGCCGCCTCGCCACCAACGCCAGCCGCACGGCCACCGAAAAATAATGAGCGGAGATCATCCATCAGTTTAAGGTCTTGACGGCGGAGGGTCAAACCGGGGGGGGTAGGTATATACAGACGGCAAAATGCTCCCTCCCCCCTCCCCCATGCCCCGATTTTGACCTGGCCCGCCCCGCCCGCCCATGCGCGCGTGGGGTAGGGCGGACCTCGTGTGACCAGCATCATGGAATGCGCTGAGTTCCTCAGCGTAGAATTAATGCCCGTAATTCCCGCGTGCAAGTGCAGAGGTTGGCATGGGTGATCGTTGCGAGTGGTTTCGTCTTACGTTTCGAAGCACTGTGAATGTTAGGTGCATCCCCTGGTTGATTGGGCTGATCCTGATGGGTGTGTCCGTCCCCGCCCGGCCTCAGACCGAAACCGTGCTCTACAGCTTCGCTAGCACCACGTCCATCGACGGCTTCCAACCCGCGGGAGGCCTGATGTTAGACAGTTCGGGCAACCTCTTCGGGACCACAGTCTCAGGTTCTCATACTCTCTGCGACCTTGCTGAGGTCTATGGCTGTGGCATCGTTTACGAGTTGGTGAAGTCGTCGAACGGCTACACGGAACAAGTACTTTATAGTTTCGGGAGCAGCTCACCTACCAGTGACGGTGCAAGCCCACAGGCGGGTTTGATCATGGACGCTGCAGGCAACCTCTACGGTACCACGGTATTCGGCGGCTCCCCTCAATGCCTCGTTGACATCGGCGTGGACGGCTGCGGAACCGTGTTCGAGCTGCTCAAATCCGCCACTGGCTACACTGAGAACGTGCTTTACACTTTCACGGGTCCCGATGGTGCTTACCCCTACGCAGGCCTGACGATGGATTCGTCTGGCAATCTCTACGGGACAACTTACAGTGGCGGTGCTTGCGGCGGCGTCGGAACGGTGTTCGAGCTCGTCAAATCTTCCGGAGGTTACACGGAAAAGATCCTCTATAGCTTCGGCTGCACTTCCACCGACGGCTGGTATCCCTATGCGGGCTTGATCATGGACGCCGCTGGAAACTTTTATGGCACCACGGAGTCGGCTGGCGCTTCCGGAGACGGAATCGTGTTCGAGCTGGTCAACTCGAACGGCAACTATACCGAAAAGGTGCTCTACAACTTCACGGGGACCGACGGCCAACTGCCCTCTGCAGGCTTGATTTTCGACTTGTCTGGGAATCTTTACGGCACTACTCAGGAGGGTGGTGCATACGGCTATGGTACGGTCTTCGAGCTAGTGAATTCTTTGGG
>Ga0209517_10004020_pt1 | contig 19584 bp, 15 predicted proteins | sample PeaSoiMetSII2010_FD_187695 | JGI IMG/M metagenome (GOLD analysis project Ga0209517, IMG submission 187695) | Peat soil microbial communities from Weissenstadt, Germany - SII-2010 (SPAdes) (version 2) | ecosystem: Environmental > Terrestrial > Soil > Wetlands > Peat | place: Germany...
GCGGCATCGATTCTGCTGGCCTTTGCTGTATCCCTTTCGGTGGGGCTGGTGTTTGGCATTTATCCTGCCATGAAGGCGGCGCGGCTCGACCCGGTGGAAGCCATCCGGTACGAATAATTCTTGTGCAGCGAAGTAGTTCATTGGGAGGTGTATCTTGTTGCGTCGGACGGCAACCCTTATTGCGTGCGCGGTTGTGATTCTTTTTTCGGCTGGCAGGGCTCTGGCGCAAAACAGCCAGCCGTTAGAACGCTTGCTGGGAATACCGGCGAAGCAAAGACCGGTGCCGCCACTGCCCACGCCCGAGGGATTTCCGGATCACATTGTGGGCGGGAAGCTTGTGCTCTCGCTGGAGGACAGCATCCGGCTCGCCTTGGTCAACAACACGGATATTCGGCTGGACAATTCCGCTATCGAGTTTGCGCAGAACAATGTGTTCCGGCAGTACCAACTGTTTGACCCGCTGCTTCTGGCCAGTTTCAACGACCAGAGATCGCAGACGCCCACTTCGACGCAATTGCAGGGCGCGGAAGTCCTCAACACACTAACGCAGGCAACGACGTTTGGCTATTCGCAAACATTCGCCAGCGGCACGAATTTCCAGACGAATTTCAGCTTCAACAAATTCTCGACGAACAGCGCTTTTAGTTTTTTAAATCCTTCCGTTCCGACTACATTGCAATTCCAGGTGACGCAGCCATTGCTGAAGAATCTCGGCTTGTTCGCGAATCGCGCGCCGATCCTGATCGCCCAGCGCAACCTGAAGCAGGCGCAATCGGTGTTTCAAGCGGAGGTGAACGACATCCTTTTGCAGACAATTGAGGGATATTGGAACGTGGTTCTGGCGCGAGAGGCGCTTGTGGTGCAGAAAAAATCGTACGATGAGGCGCAGAAGAGCTATGACCATGACAAAAAGGCGCTGAGTCTGGGCGCACTGCCGCCTCTGGACATTTACCGTTCGGAATCGCAAGTTGCCTCGCGGCGCGTGGGACTGATTCAGGCGGAATACAGCTTGAAACAGGCGGAAGACCAATTTCGGCAGATTATCGGGGCGGACCGCGACCCGGCGATACGGGCACTGGACATCGAACTCAGCGAGGATTTTCGTCCGGCGGGCGCACTGGCGGATATTGATATTGCCACGGCTCTGTCGCGGGCTTTGGCGAACCGGCCGGAATTCGACTCCGCACGGCAGATGCTGGCCAGCGATGAAATGAATATCCGGCTCGCGCACAACAATATTCGCCCGGACCTGGAACTCTCCGGGAGTTATGCCACGAACGGGTTGGGCGGAAACGAATACAACGGCGCAGTGCCGCCGATTCTCATATCCACGGGAGGATTGGGAGAAAGCATAAACCAGATGTTCCACTTTAACTACCCAACGTACGGAGTCACGCTGTCGTTGCGTTTGCCAATCAAAAACCACAGCGCAGAAGCAAATCTAGGAGATGCGCTGGTTTCGCGGACGCATGACCAATACCAGGAAGAGAAGACGAGGCAAACGATTACGCTGGAAGTGACGAACGCTGTGCACCAACTCGAAGAGTCGAAGCTCTCGCTGGAGGCCGCGCGGGTTGCCGTGGATCTGGCGGAAAAGAGTTTGCGTGCCGAAGAACGAAAATACGAATTGGGTTCCAGCACGGTATTCTTTGTACTGGATGCGCAAACACAACTGGCGCAAGCGGAGTTTTCACTGGCGCAGGCGGAAACGGGCTACCAGACAGCCGTTGCAGAGGTGGAGCATGCGACCGGAGAATTGTTGAGCCGCTACCACGTTCAGCTTACGCCACGGCACAAGTGACGGTCCTATTCCTTCGGAACCACGATCCCTTTCATTTCTGGGATTGTTTGGCCGCCATCCTCTTCGTGTCTCCACTCGAAGGAACCTTCCGCTGCGGTAAAACCGGTTGGGCGAAGAAGTTGTACATGCAGCGTGAGTTTGCGCGCAGTCAGAGTCGTGGGGAGTTGGGCGTCAATCGTTTCCGCGTGGTCTAGAAGTGGGAATTTCTTCTCACCGTTGGCAATGAGGGTGTCGTGTTCATCGCGAACCTCCCAGCGGAGCAGATAATCGTGAAGGGGATAGCTGGGCAGTTCTTTTTCTGACTTTGGAGTAACGGTAATCGTAAATGCGCTGGGGACCTTGTACGCCCATTCGTTCCAATCCGCCGCGAGAGTTGCGGGGGCGTTGACGTCTTTCCAAGCCTGGTACGAGGGCCGCCGCTGGCGGTATTCATCCACCACGCCTATATCCACATAGCCTTCCTGGACTCCGGGCCAAAGATTTCGGTGGGATTTATAGTCCTGGTAGCACCAGAAAATCGCTCCGGCAATCCAGTCGTGGCGCGCGAACTCCGCCATTTGCTCGTGAATTGTTTCCACGCGTAACTGATCCCCGGCGACCGAATCCGCTGCAAAGATGGCAGGCGTTCCAAATTCAGAAATAATCAGCATTTTGTCTGGAAATAGACGGTTAATTTTGTCCAGTGCGGGAACAAGCCCTGATTTCGGCCCCGCCCATGATCCGTAATACTGGTTCATCATCAGAAAGTCAGCGTCCTTCGCGGCGGCCTCCTCGGCGCGATCCACGGCGGGCAGGGAGTCGTCTGCAAAAGAGACGAAGCGATCGGGATCGATTTCGCGAATCATGTCGCGCAAAGCATGGAAATACGCACGTCCGCCCGGAGTGGACATCTCGCTTTCGTTGGAGACGCTCCAGGCAAAAATACTCGGGTGGTTCGCGTTTTGTTCGATCATTTCGCGCATCTGTTGTTTGGCAAGAGCCAGGACCTTCGGGTCGCTCAGTTGTTTTTCGCTGAATTGCCACACGGGGATTTCAGGAATGAAGAGGATGCCATTACGATCGGCGAAGTCAAAAATGTAGGAATTTTGCGGGTAATGCACGGGGCGTGTAAGCGTTACTTGCAAAGCCTTCATGTCGTCATAGTCGTAGCGCATGGTGCCCGGGGTCTCGGCGAGCCCTTCCCAGGGCGACTCTTCGTGGCGCGTCATGCCGCTCAGGCGTACGCGTTCACCATTGATGAGAAGATGGCGGTCGCGGGTTTCGATTTGCCGCAGCCCGAAGGTGTCCTGGCGCGTGTCGAGAACCCTGCCGCCCGATTCGAGATTTACGGACAGCCGATAGAGATTGGGCTGGTCGATACTCCAGCGACGAATGTTAGCCAGTTTGAGGGAAACGCTCTGGTTCGATGCACCAGGGGGCAGCGAAAATGTTTCCGATGTTTGCGCGGCCGGCTGGCCCTCGGGATCAAGCGCAACGAGGTGCAAAACCACGGCGGCGTTTTGCCTGGAGTTATTCTCAAGGAACACCTTGTCCTGAAGCGTCGCATTGCTTTCGCTGATCTCCGAGCGAATCTGCTGGCGCCGAATGAGGAGCGGTTCATTGATCGTCAGATAAACGTCACGGACGATTCCGCCGTAATGCCACCAGTCGTACCAGACATTGTTGGAGGAGCGCAGTCGCATGGCCAAACCGGGAATGGTCGAGGCCGAGGGGCGATTATCAATCTGCACGGCGAGGTAGTTGGTGGGCCGCAGGTGCGCGCTGATGTCGAAATAATAGGCCGTGTAGCCGCCTTCGTGACGTCCAATCTCGATTCCATTCAACCAAACGCGGGCTGAATAAAAAGTGCCATTGAAATGCAATTCGATGTGTTTCCGGGAAAGTTCGACGGGAATCTCAAAGGTGCGGAAGTACCACGCGATGCCTTCGTAATCGTCGTATTTGCCAATGTTCCATGTATGGGGCACGGAAACGGGAATCACTTCAGCGGGCAATTGCCTTTGCCAACCGGAAGACTCGCCGCTGGCCGTGGCATCGATGCGGAAAGACCAGTTCTGATTCAAGTCAAGTTGCGTGACAGCAGGCAAAATCGAGGGAAAAAGAAGAAGCACTGCACACCAAAATAATTGTTTCATATATTTTTGTCGGCCAGGAGCGTTGGCGCGGCCATCCCTTCGGTGATATCACAGCGGCGATCCAGCAATCCGCTACCGCCTTCGCCGGCAATCGTACCTTCGCCAGTCCTAAACGTCTCCGGGTTCCTGCGTCACGATGTGGACGTCCACCGGAGGAGACTCCCGCAAAAAACGGTGAACAACGGAGAGGTACAGATATTTACGCCAGTCGCGGACGGACGCGCGCCCAAAAACGACCTGCGTGATGTGTTTGCCGCGGACGAAGTCAGAGATGGTATCCGCGACGCTTGGCCCCTTCATACGGATGACCTCGGCGCCCAGGTTTTCCGCAAATTTCAAGTTCGCCTCGAGCACCTTGGGGTTTTGTTCACGAGGCGCCAATTCGCGGTCAACATGGATCACAAAAAGTTGCGCATCCAGTCTCCGCGCCATGCGCGCCGCCCGCGCAATCAGATACTGTCCCGAAGGACTGCCACTCACGCATACGGCAATTCGTTCGCGCACGCTCCAATTCTCGTGGATTTCCTTGGCGTCCATGTAGGACTCCAGGCTGCGATCCACCTGCTCGGCCACCTGGCGCAAGGCCAATTCGCGGAGGGCGATCAGGTTGCCGCGCCGGAAAAAATTGGAAAGCGAGCGTTGCACCTTTTCTTCGCTGTAAACGTCGCCGCGCTTCATGCGGTTCTGAAGCGCCTCAGGCGTAAGATCCACCATCACGGTTTCTGTCGCCGAAAGTGGCACCCAGTCCGGCAGAGTCTCGCGTACCGTGATGCCGGTAATCGCCCTAACCGTGGGTGCAATGCTTTCGATGTGCTGGATGTTCAAAGTCGAAAGGACGTCAATTTTTGCAGCGAGAATCTCCTGCACATCCTCGTAGCGTTTGCGGTGACGGCTGCCCGGAATGTTGGTGTGCGCCAGTTCGTCGACGAGAACGACTTGCGGGTGCCGCGCCAGGATGGCGTCCACATCCATTTCTTCAAACACTGTGCCCTTGTAGTCGATCTTTTTGCGCGGCACGGCTTCCAATTGTTCGGCGAGTTCCTGCACGCCCTTGCGCCCATGCGTTTCCACGATGCCGATGACAATTTCCTCGCCTCGGCTGCTGCGGCGAATGGCCTCACTCAGCATGCTGTACGTCTTGCCTACACCTGGGGCATAACCGAGGAACAGCTTGAAGATTCCGCGGGCCTTGGGTGTGGGGGAAGCCAGTTCCAGCCAATCTTCGGGCTTTTTCGGCAAGTCTGTTTCTTCTCCACGGAAAGATTTGTTAGTGCGCTACAATACGGCTATGACGCGTTTCTTAATGGGGCGCGGGATGGGCATTCTGGTTGCCACCATCCTGCTGATCTCCATGACTTATATTTTCAGCCGAATTTTTCATGTCAACCAAACGACGGCCGCGTTGTCGTTTCTCCTCGCGATTTTAGCAGTTTCCGCGGTCTGGGGCATGGTTGTCTCAGTGTACATGTCCGTGAGCGCAATGCTGTTGTTTAACTTTTATTTTCTGCCTCCGGTGGGGACGTTTACCATTGCCGATCCGCAAAACTGGGTGGCCCTCTTCGCTTTCCTGTTCACCTCCATCATGGGTAGCCAGCTTTCCGCGCGCATCCGCAGGGAAGCGGATACGGCGCACGGCCGGCGGCGCGAAGTGGAACGCCTGTACGAATTCAGCCAGAAACTCCTTGGAGCGGGCAACGTCATTCAGCTGATGAACGCCATCCCCAACTATATCGTGGAATGTTTTGAGGCGGGCGCCGCGGAACTCTTTGTCCCCCAGAAAGACAAATTCTACCGCTCCGGCTACGGCGCGGCCCAGCTCGACGAAGAGCAGATGAAAGCGGCCTATCTGCGCGATGAAACCATTACCCAGACGCAGCAGACGCTGCATTTTCTTCCGGTTCGTCTGGGCGTCAAGCCCATCGGCAGCCTGGGAATTTCTGGCGCGCGCCTTTCGCGCCAAACGCTGGATGCCATCGGTTCGCTGGTGGCCATTGCCATCGAGCGCGCCCGGGCGATCGAGCAACTCAGCGAAACGGAAGCGGAGCGCCAGGGGGAACGCCTGAAATCCGCACTGCTCGATTCCATCGCCCACGATTTTCGCACGCCGCTTACGTCCATCAAGGCGGCCATCACCGACTTGCTGGGCTCGCAGCATGCGCAAAACCCCCAGCAGAAGGAACTCTTGACCATCGTCAATGAGGAGTGCGACCGCCTGAATCACCTGGTGGAGGAAGCGGCCGAAATGGCCAAGCTCGAAGGCGGCGAATTCGAGTTGCACTTTGAAGCAATTCCGGTGCCTGCTCTGGTTGAGGCATCTCTGCAACACCTGCAGAAGGCGCTTGGAGATCGCGAGGTCGTCGTTAATCTGCCCGGTGATTTGTCCCCAGTGCGTGCCGATCTTGACCGGGCAAAGGACATTCTCGTCCAGCTCATTGATAACGCGAACCTGTATTCTCCCAAGGACAAACCCATCACCATTACAGCGGAACAGGGGGGAGGTTTTGTCACGGTAAGCGTGGCCGACAGCGGTCCGGGCATCGATTCCTTCGAGCAGGGACTCATCTTCGACAAATTTTATCGCGGGCGCGATCAACGCTACCTGGTGCGCGGCACAGGCATGGGATTGCCGATTGCCAAGGCCATTGCCACCGCCCACGGCGGCAGCATCAACGTGACCAGCCAACTGGGCCATGGTTCCGTTTTTTCCTTTACGCTACCCATCGCTGTGCGGCGAGGTGAAGTTCGATGAGTTCCTCCAGCATTCTTGTGATTGACGACGAGCCGCAGATTCGGCGCGTTCTGCGGTCCACGCTTTCCTTCCGGGGTTACGAAATTTCCGAGGCTGCGACAGGCGAAGAAGGCGTCGAGCTAGCCGGCAAGTTGAAGCCCGATCTGATTCTCCTCGACGTGAATCTGCCGGGGATCAGCGGGATTGAAGCGTGTAAGGAGATTCGGCGCACCAGTGACGCTCCTATCATCATGCTGACCGTGCGTAACGCTGAACGGGACAAGGTCGTTGCGCTCGACGCTGGCGCCGATGACTATGTTACAAAGCCATTCGGAATTGAAGAATTGCTTGCACGCGTGCGGGCTTCCCTTCGGCGTCATGCTCCCGCGGAGGCCATGCCAGTGTTTCACTCGAAGGACTTTTCCGTGGACTTTGAATCGCGGCGCGTAACCGCGGGTGGGGAAGAGGTCCACCTGGCTCCGAAAGAATTTGAGGTGCTGAAGCAGTTGATGATGCAACAGGGCAAGCCGGTCACTCATCGCCGCCTTCTGCAAACGGTCTGGGGTCCGGAATACGGAGAGGAAACAGAAAATCTTCGCGTGGTGATCAACCAGTTGCGCAAAAAAATCGAGAAGGACCCGGCGCGTCCCAAATACATACTGACCGAGCCGTGGATTGGGTACCGCTTTCAACCGCCGAAAGGTTCCGCAGGCAAATAATCACTGCTCTCGGATTCTGAGATGCCCCTATTGTTTGGTAGGGAAGCTCGTATCGAGATCCAGATTTAATTCCAGCACATTGACGCGCGGCTCTCCCAGAATTCTCCACTGCCGCTGCTGCGTATGCCGCGCAATCACTGGGCGAAGTGCTTCCGCGGTGATTCCCCTGGCGCGCGCTATCCGTGGGATCTGAAAATCCGCCGCTGCCGGCGAGATATCGGGATCGAGCCCCGATCCAGAAGAAGTAACCAGATCGGCAGGGATTGGAACTCCCGGATTCTCTTGCTGCAGCTTCGTAACGTCCTGTTTTACGCGATCTACAAGCAGCTGGTTCGTCGGAGCCAGATTCGAGCCAGACGAGGCCGTCGCGTCATACCCATTGCCGGCGGACGAAGGGCGTGAATGGAAATATTTATCTGAGGTAAACGCCTGTCCGATCAGCCGTGAACCAACCACCTGGCCGTTCTTTTCAATCAAGCTTCCATTGGCCTGCCGTGGGAAGAGCAACCGGCTCAGCCCCGTCACGGCCAGTGGATACAAAAGACCAAAGATTATTGTTGTGATTAGTGTGAACTTTACAGCGACGATCAGATGATTCTTCATACCATCCTCTATGCCAGATGCAGCCACGAAAGCAGAATATCGATCAGTTTGATTCCGGCGAACGGGGCGATCACGCCGCCCAGCCCATAAATCAGCAGGTTTCTCCGCAAAAGCGCCGCGGCGCCCAACGGGCGATAGCGCACGCCGCGCAGAGCCAGGGGGATCAGCGCGATGATGATCAGCGCATTAAAGATCACCGCCGAAAGAATCGCGGAATCCGCTGTGCGCAATTTCATGATGTTCAGATCATTAAGCAGGGGAAACGTTCCAGCAAACATCGCGGGGATGATGGCGAAGTACTTGGCGACGTCGTTGGCAACGGAAAAGGTGGTAAGCGATCCACGGGTAATCAACAATTGTTTGCCGATTTCCACGATCTCGATCAGCTTCGTGGGATTGGAATCCAAATCCACCATATTGCCGGCTTCTTTTGCTGCTTGCGTTCCGGTGTTCATGGCCACGCCAACGTCAGCCTGCGCCAAGGCGGGAGCGTCATTGGTGCCGTCGCCGGTCATGGCTACGAGCTTTCCTTTGGCTTGCTCGTTGCGAATGAGCGCCATTTTGTCTTCGGGTTTTGCCTCAGCGAGGAAATCGTCCACACCGGCTTGGCGGGCGATAGCTGCCGCGGTCAAGGGGTTGTCTCCCGTGATCATCATCGTGCGGATACCCATGGCGCGCAGATGGTCGAAGCGCTCGCGAATGCCGCCCTTTACAATGTCGGTGAGTTCGATAGCACCCAGGACGCGGAAGTTCTGCGCCACAAGCAGCGGCGTGCCTCCAGATTTGGCAATGCGTTCGATGTGCTGTTGCATTTCCGGAGGCACAACCTGACCCTTTTCCAAAACGTAGCGCGCGATAGCCTCTGGTGCGCCCTTGCGGATTTCCTTGCCGTCCATATCCACGCCAGACATGCGGGTCTGCGCGGAGAAGGGAATGAAGAGGGGATTGTGGGGCGCCAGCTCGCGGCCGCGCAGGCCGTACTTTTCCTTTGCCAAAACGACAATTGAGCGGCCCTCAGGAGTTTCATCGGCAAAGGAGGCCAATTGCGCCGCGCTGGCGAGTTCCGCATCCGTGATGCTAGGGCAGGGGTGGAAGGCAGTTGCTTCTCGATTGCCGAGCGTAATCGTGCCCGTTTTGTCGAGCAAGAGCACGTCCACGTCGCCGGCCGCTTCCACGGCGCGTCCAGACATGGCGATAACATTGCGTTGAATCAGCCGATCCATCCCGGCGATACCAATTGCCGAGAGCAATCCACCAATCGTTGTGGGAATCAGGCAAACCAGCAATGACACCAGCGCAAACACCGTCTGTGGCGCTCCGGAATACATCGCAAACGGCTGCAGTGTCACCACGGCCAGCAGGAAGATGATCGTCAAACCTGCCAATAAGATATTCAGAGCAATTTCATTGGGTGTCTTCTGGCGCGAGGCACCCTCGACGAGCCCAATCATGCGGTCGAGAAACGTCTCTCCAGGATTGGACGTGATGCGCACCTTGATTTCGTCGGAAAGGACGCGCGTGCCGCCGGTTACCGCGGAACGGTCGCCGCCCGATTCGCGAATGACCGGAGCGGATTCGCCGGTAATCGCGGATTCGTCCACGGAGGCCACGCCTTCAATGACTTCGCCGTCGCCGGGAACGAACTCGCCCGCGGCGACAAGGACGATGTCCCCGGAACGCAATTTCGAGCTAGGCAGTAGTTCCGTTTTTCCGTCCGGCCGCAATTTGCGCGCCTCGGTTTCCGCCCGGGCTTTGCGCAAAGTCTCCGCTTGCGCCTTGCCACGTCCTTCGGCCATGGCCTCCGCGAAATTCGCAAACAGTACCGTGAACCAGAGCCATAGCGTGATCTGCAACCCAAACCAAAAGTTGCCTTTGTGCTGCAACGCATCCAGCACGAGCACAACCCCTGTGATTACAGCTCCCACTTCGACAACGAACATGACGGGGTTCTTGATCAGTAGCCGCGGATCCAGCTTCCAGAACGAATCCACGACGGCCGTCCGCAATATCTTCCGGTCTGCGAGCGAAGCGCTTTTTACCTGTGCGGTTGTCATCTTGTCCTCAAAATGCCTTTCCCGCATTCATGAGCAGGTGTTCCAGAATTGGCCCCAGGCTCAGCGCAGGGAAGAAAGTCAAGGCTCCCACAATTAAAACCACGGAAACCAGCAACACGGAGAAAAGCGGCCCGGTTACCGGGAAGGTGCCCAGCGATTCGGGCACGTGTTTTTTTGCCGCCAGATTTCCAGCGATCGCAAGGATTGGAATGATCATGAAGAAACGTCCCAGCAGCATTGCTGTACCAAGAGTGATGTTGTACCAGAGCGTATTTGTGCCTAGGCCACCAAACGCCGACCCGTTGTTACCCACTGCCGAAGTGTACGCATAGATGATTTGCGTCAAGCCGTGCGCACCGGGGTTGCTGATAGCCGACGTGCCGAATTTCGAGACGACAGCAATCGCGGAAAAGATAAGAATTGTCAGCGACGTAATCAGGATGGCGAGCATGGCCATTTTCACGTCATAGGACTCGATCTTTTTTCCGAGATACTCCGGCGTACGCCCCACCATCAGCCCCGCGATGAACACTGCGAGGATCACAAATACGAGCATGCCGTAGAGGCCCGCGCCCACTCCACCGAAGATCACTTCGCCCAGCATTATGTTGATCAGGGGAACCATGCCGCCGAGCGGGGTCAGCGAATCGTGCTGATTGTTCACGGCGCCACAACTGGCGTCCGTGGTCACTGTCGTGAATAGTGCGGAGTTCGCAATCCCGAAGCGCACCTCTTTCCCTTCCATGTTCCCGCCGGGCTGCGCGTCCGAACTCCTTGTGCTCACCCCTTGGAGCAACGGATTGCCGCGTGCTTCCGCGGCGTACACCACCACGACGCCGGCCAAAAAGAGGGCAGCCATTGCGCTCCATACGGCCCAGCCGTGGCGCTGCGAGCCTGTCATTCGCCCCAGCGTGTAGGTCAGGCCGGCGGGGATCGCAAAAATCAGCAACATCTGTACGAAATTCGTCAGCGGAGTGGGATTCTCAAACGGGTGGGTGCTGTTCGCTCCGAAAAATCCGCCGCCATTCGTGCCGTACATCTTGATGACTTCTTGTGAGGCGACCGGCCCTTGCGCAATCGTCTGGGTCGAAATCGTATCGTGCTTCACACTGCCATCGGCGTTCTTGGTGTCGACACTCTGAGGTTCCATCACATTCGCCGTGGTATAGGGCCGAAAGTTCTGAATCATCCCTTGCGATACGAAGAAAAGCGCCACAACCAGGCACAAAGGCAAGAGCACCCATAGCAGCGCGCGTGTCGTGTCTACCCAGAAATTTCCGATGGTTTTGGATTCCCGGCGGGCAATCCCGCGGATGAATGCGACGGCCAGGGCAATCCCCGCGGCCGCCGAAATAAAGTTGTGATAAGCCAGGCCGGCCATCTGGGTCAGGTAGCTCATGGTCGATTCGCCGGAATAGGATTGCCAATTGGTGTTCGTCGTGAACGAAACGGCCGTGTTCCAAGCCAAATCGGGCGCCACGTTTGCGAGTTTTTGTGGATTCCACGGCAGCCACTTTTGTGTCCGCATGATGAGATACAGCAGGAGCAGCGAGACGGCGCTGAAGAAGAGTTTCGCGGCGACATACCCCATCCAGCCCATTTCCTGCTCTTCATTCACCCCGCTTACGCGGTAAATCAGTTTTTCGATGGGCCGGAGCGCAAAATCGAGGAAGGTCTTTTTCCGCTCAAACACCCGGTAGAGAAACACCCCAATGGGCTTCGTTAGGAGCAGAACCGCCGCAAAATACAGAAAAATCTGGAACCAACCGTTCCCGGTCATGGCTAGAAGTTCTCCGGCTTCAACAACGCATAAAACAGGTAGCCGCACAACAAAATGGAAATCACAATCAAAATGATATTACCCAGCATCGTCTCAGCCCTCTATTTCAGCCGCTCGCAGCCCTTCAAATACAGAATGCCGAGGGCGAAAAACAGTATGGTGCACACAAAAAAAATCAGGTCATTCATGCAGAGCTCCTGGCCTGCATAGTAGCCTACTTACTCGCTCTAAGAAAACGGTGAGAGGCACATTAGGGATTCGTAAGTACAGTTTGTGGCGCTTGTTCCACGTTGTTAGTTATGCCACACTCCCTTGGCGAACCCCTAATGCCCGACCGGCGCCCTTCTTCATCCACTTCTGCGACAGGCGGGACTCCCGGCCAGGCGTTTTCCGCGCCTCCTACCGAGATTCCCCCGGTGAGTCCTCGCGCCGAGTGGGCGCGTCTTCACATCGGTTTTGTGTACATTGGCATCGTTACGATTCTTCTGGGCCCGCTGCTGCCCTATCTTGTACGGCACTGGTCCCTCAGCGATTCACAAGCCGGGTTTCTCTTCACCGCAGAATATTCCGGGGGCGTTATTGGAAATCTGCTGACGGGACTTTTTCTTCCGCGCCTCGGATTCTCCAAGCTAATGGGATTTGGCTTTCTTGCGTTTGCCATTGGTTTTTCTTTTCTCGGAGCCGGCCCCTGGACTCTTGCCTGCCTTCTCATTTTCGTTTATGGCGTCGCTCTTGGCCTTTCGGTTCCCAGCACGAATCTTCGCGGGACGCAGTTGCCATCGGCGAACACCGCCGCCGCTGTGAGCCTTTTGAACTTCTCCTGGGGAATTGGGGCCGTCCTTTGTCCATTTCTAATTGCCGCTCTCCTGCCTTCCCTGGGAATCCGCGGTTTCTCGACTTCTCTCAGCGTGCTGGCGCTGCTGTTTGTCGGGGTTTATTTCTTGCGCCCCACAACGAGCGGTGTCCCGATAGGGTCGCAACCAAAACGCTCGTTGGAGACATGGCTCGGACAATTGCGCAGGGCTCCCGCTATTCCGCTGCTTGTGCTTTTCTTTTTCTATGTTGGCGTGGAAACGGCTATTGGCGGTTGGGCGGCTGCGTACGAAAAGCGTCTGCCTGGCATGGAGAGCGCCGCCTGGACGCTGGCGCCTTCCGTGTTTTACAGCTTTCTTTTGATCGGTCGTGGTTTGACGCCTTTGATTTTGCGGCGTTTCTCGCAGATGTCCCTCTCAGGGGGTGGATTGCTCTGTGCCGTTGCTGGCGCAAGCGTTCTGGCTGTTTCGCAAACACCTTTCGCGCTCCATGTGGGAGCTGCAGCGGCAGGACTGGGACTTGCGCCGCAGTATCCGCTTTACGTCGCCTGGCTGGCGGACACATTTCGTGAAGATGCCAATTGGCTCGGTGCCCTTTATTTTGGCAGTGCGGGCCTCGGCGGGGCCGTAATTCCCTGGCTGGTCGGCATCATTGCGTACCACACTGATTCCTTACGCGCTGGACTCATTTTGCCTGCAGCCGTGATTGCGGTGATGATCCTCTTTTTATTACGCATGCATCAGCGGCGTGTGCAGGCGTGAACCTTAATTGGCCTTAACAAGTAAGCACGAGATGCGCGGGCTGCCGCTTTCACCAACGGATTGGACGAACGCGGCGTCTGCCCGATACAATTGCGTCCATGCTCCCGGAATCTCGGGTCACTCCTCCACTCTCTCCTTCCGAAGCCGCACGCATTGCCCTGGAATTGTATTCACTCCGGGGTGACGTGCGGCCATTGCCTGGCGAATACGACGATAACTTCCATCTCGTGAATTTGGGCGGGCGCGGCTATGTTCTGAAAATCATGCACGCCGGGCGCGAGACTTCTTTCGTCGAGATGCAATGCCGCGCGCTCACGCACCTTGCGGAACGGGCGGCGTATCTGGCTCTCCCCCGGGTGATCCCCAATTCCAGCGGGGAATTGTTCACGCAGGTGCAGATCGCTGATGGCTCATGCCGCATCGTTTGGTTGCTTACGTTTCTCCCAGGCTCGACATTGACGGAGGTGTCGCCGCACGGGCCGGAACTCCTGGAGAGTCTCGGCCGCTTTTTGGCAGAAATTGATGCGGCACTGCTGGATTTTTCTCACCCTGCGGCGAATCGTGTTCTGAAATGGGATCTCAGCCGCTCGCATTGGGCCTTCGAGAAGCTCTCCTTCATCGCAGACCCGCAGCGGCGCGCGTTGGTCGAACACTTCCTGAATCTATTTGAGAAGGAAGCGGTGTCGCGCTTCCATCGCTTGCGGCGCAGCGTCATCTACGGCGATGCCAACGACCACAATGTTCTCGTCAGCCCGGATTCATCGAAACCCCGGGAAGTCGTGAGCGTGATTGATTTCGGTGACCTGCACGCGGGCTTAACGGTCGCGGAACCTGCCGTGGCCGCAGCCTATGCGATTCTCGGCAAGGATGACCCACTCGCCGCCGCCAGTTCCGTACTAGCCGGATATCACCTGCGATTTCCTTTGAACGAGGACGAAATTGCAGCCTTCTTTCCGCTGATGGCCACGCGGTTAGCTGTCAGCGTCGTGAATTCAGCGTATCGTAAGTCCCTGATCCCCGAAGATCCCTATGTGACCATCACGGAAGTTGCGGCTTGGACAGCGTTAGAGCGCCTCGCGCAAATATCGCCGTCTCTTGCCAACGACCGCCTTCGAGCCGCGACTGATCCCCCCGCAGTTGCTCCGTCGACGCGTGAGACACGTTTAACAATACCTTTCTCCACGCTCGAACAATCGCTCTCCGCCCGTCAGAAATACTTTTCTTCGAACCTCAGCCTCTCCTACGATCGTCCGCTGAAAATCGTTCGCGGATGGATGCAGTATCTTTACGACGACAGGGGTCGCGCGTTTCTCGACGTTTACAACAATGTTCCCCTGGTGGGGCATTCTCATCCCCGCGTCGTGCGCGCCGTCCAGAAGCAGATCGCGCTGCTCAACACGAACACGCGCTACCTTCACGACAACATCCTCCGGTACGCGGAACGTCTCACCACCCTGCTCCCTGCGCCATTGCGCGTTTGTTTCTTCGTGAACTCGGGCAGCGAAGCCAACGAACTGGCGCTTCGCCTTGCGCGCACCCATACGGGCAGGGAAGACATTATCGTCCTGGAACACGCCTATCACGGCCATACTTCTACTTTGATTGATATCAGTCCGTATAAATTCAACGGCCCCGGTGGGAAAGGGCAGAAGCCCTGGGTGCATGTGGCCCCGATCCCGGATGATTATCGCGGTATCCATCGGCGCGACGAATCCGACCTAGGTCAAAAGTATGCCGCGCACGTCGCGGAGATCCTGCAGAAACTGAAAAGGGAAGGGCGAGGTGCTGCGGCATTCATCGCGGAAACACTTCCCAGCGTCGCGGGGCAGATTGTTTTTCCATCGGGTTATCTGAGCGAAGTCTACAAGCATGTGCGGTTTGCCGGTGCTGTGTGCATAGCCGACGAAGTGCAGGTCGGTTTCGGCCGCCTGGGAACGCACTTTTGGGGTTTTGAAACGCAGGCCGCCGTGCCGGACATCGTTGTGCTAGGCAAACCAATCGGCAATGGATTTCCTCTTGCGGCAGTCGTGACCACGGCGAAAATCGCGGCATCTTTCGCCAATGGCATGGAATTCTTCAGCACCTTCGGCGGTAACCCCGTGGCCTGTGCCGCTGGAATGGCAGTCCTTGATGTTCTTGAAGCGGACCACCTGCAGCAGAATGCCCTGAATGTCGGCGCGAAATGGTTGGAAGAGTTGCGGGGGCTGCAGTTTAAGTATCCGCTGATCGGGGATGTCCGGGGCATGGGGCTATTTCTGGGAATCGATCTTGTCACCGATCGCGACGAGCGAACTCCGGCAACAGCTCAAGCCCACTACGTGGTGAACCGCTTGCGCGACCTCGGCATCCTGGCAGGTACAGACGGCCCTCACCACAATGTGATCAAGTTGCGGCCACCACTGATTTTTTCTGCCGCCGACGCCGCCTTTTTCACAGCGACTCTCTCCTCGATTCTTGCCGAAGCCCCCGCGCAACCTCTTAACCGAACTTGATTGCATCTCTAACAATGCAGGAGTAGTCTTTCACGAGCCTTACTCCCTCAGCCCGCTTAGCCCATTCCCGGCAAGTAAGGCCGCGGCTTCCGCCCTGCCGGGGCAGAATTTCAGAGGAGGACGGTTCCCATGACCACAGAGAACAAGAATATCGTTCGCCGCCTCTACGATGAAGTCTGGAACAAGCGCAAACTCGACGTAGTGGCGCAGATTATTTCGCCCAGCCATGCGCTGCTCGATCCGTTCGTCAGTGGCTCGCAGGTTGGGCCGGAGTTGTACCGCCGCCGCGTCCTTGATCTCACATCGAGTTTCCCCGACTTGCGCTTTACGCTGGAGGATGTAATCGCCGAAAAGGACAAGGTCGTCGTTTCGTGGGTGATTTACGGGACGCACAAGGGCGATTTTATGAATATTCCGGCCACCGGCAAGAAAGTTTCCGTTGAGGGGATCACCATTCACTACATCCGGGACGGAAAAATCCTTGATTCCAATGCGCGGTGGGATGCCATGGGACTGCTTCGGCAGCTCGGAGCCTTACCAGCACTTGGGCGCAGCAAGGAAGCCACTTTCAAGTGCTGAATCTACTCTCGTCGCCTGCCAGTGCCGCGCATGCTCGCGACATTTGGTGTGAATTTTTTGGGATGAATTAAGCCGAAGTTTCCATCGCTTGGGCAAGCTCCAACAGTTTCGTCGCCGTATTCCAGTTGCGGCCGGTGCCGGAGGTCATCAGTGCTCTCTCGATCTTCGGCCAGGACATCTTGGGGCGCCCCATGCCATTCGGAAAATAGACGAAGGCTTCGCGCCCTTCAATGTGCAACTCTTCCGGCGCCGTTTCTATTTTCAAGGCCGCTTGCAAGCATTCGGCGCTCGGTGCTTCCTTAAGGAAAATGACCGCCAGTTTTGCGGGGTCAAGGCCGCGACGCTTGGCAAAAGGGCATCTCGAGATCACGTCGCTCAGCTCCGAACTTGTTCGCAAGACCACGTGAATGCGAAAACCAAATTTCTTTTCGATAGCGTCTTCGATCCGCTTGGCGACGATTGCATGAGCGCGGCCGTTCTTCCGGAAAACGACGTTCCCGCTCTGCAGGTAGGTCTCTGCCTCCTGTAGCCCCAAGTTCGCATAGAGGTCCCGTAGCGCATCCATCTTGATCTTATTGTGTCCGCCGATATTGATGCCGCGGAGCAGGGAAATGATCACGGCCATAGTGTGCATAAGTATATCCCGACAGTTCGCTGTGCGGCTGACAGAGGTGAGGGAAGAACGGAAAGTCCGCAAAAATGATCCAACGCCAGAGGAGCTGTGACAAACGGAGGGAACGGGAGAACTTACTCGGACTTCGGCGGGTGCTCCGCCCTTTCTTTCTTCTTATCTTCTTTCGCTTGGTCAGAGGGTGGATAGCCATCGAATGCCTTGGAGAGTTCCTCGTCCACCTTCTTCCACACTTTGTCAGGTTCCGAGATCTTACGCACCAGATAAAGCCGCCAGGCAAGATTCTTCGTTTTGGGATCGATCAGATCGATCACCAGAGCGCCTTCCTTCTGGCTGCTAGCGGTTACATCGCTGTACACGAACCCCCAATGGCTGCCGACATACGCCCCATAGGGGCCCCAGTTTCCTGTAACCGCAACATCCACCGCCGAAGAAGTATTCGCCCAATAGCGCACAACAAGATCAGGGTGTTCCTGCGGGTTCACTTCGCGCAATCCATGCTTTTCCATCTCGCGCGAGATCGAGTGATGCAGCCGGATCTCGATCAAGTCGGGATTTACCAGCATGCTGACCAGATTTTCAATGCCGCCCAGGTAGGCATAAGTTTTGTACTTGGAGTAATCGAGATTGGGGTCGAAATCGACGACCGTCCTGGCGCGCAGTGGCAGAGCAATCAGGAGCGCGCCGAGCAACACCACAAGCTTTACAATTCGGTTGTAACGATGGTGTATCGCGCTGTGTTTAAGACCTCTCATGGCCTTCCTCGAATGGGAAACTCCCCGGATTGGACGAGATGGCTCGGGTGGAACTGGCTCTGCGGCTAGTGTAGGTCAAGCACACACGAATTGCGAGACGGTCATCGTGCAGAGGCTTCCTTATTACTATTACTCGTTTATTCCGTCGGCCGACTCGTTGTGAAACAGTCGGGCAAGGTCCGCGTGCTCCATGACCACGGAGGGATCTTTCTGAATAGCGTCGTAATACTTCTTCTGAAAGCCGTCGCCAGTCTCCGTGGGCGCGAAAATCTTTCGCGCCAGGGAAATCGCACCGCGAGTATCTTCCGGCGTAATCTCGGTTTCCGCGGCCAGTTCTTCATCGATGCGCACAACAAATTCAGAAAGGTTGTGCAGCCAGGCGAATTGGGGATTGTCCACGACGAGCCGGAAGAGTTCACCGGCCGAAACGGAGCCATGCACCTTCTCGTACTCACGACGCTCCATCTCCAGAAGAGTTTTGTGCAAGCGCAACAGCGCCTCGCGCAGGGCTACCAGTTTCTGGCGTGCCGGAGTGTCTCGCCAATTGCCTTGATTTGCGTAGGGGTTTTTGCCTTCCGCCACGGTTTCTCCCTTTCTCGTTGTCCCGCAGTCGGGTCCAACCGCGCCACTACTTTCGTGGCTTCTCCTTCGCCTGGACAACCAGATCATTCTTCACGCTGGTGACATTGGTTACAAAGCCGGCCCGGGCCGTGGCGCGGTTCTTGTCCGCTTCGCTCTCCACCTGGCCTTCCAACGTCACCTTTCCATTCTTGATTATGATATGGATGGATGGCAACTCTTCCACCGCATACCGGGAGAGCTCCGGGTCTTCATAGATAGCGCGATAGACCGCGTTTCGCAAATCGTCGTCCGTCGCCGAAGCTGGCAGCACCTCAATCTGGTTTACCACCGACCCGACTCCCTCGATGCTCTTCACCGCCGCTTCCGCGTCGCTCTTCAGCTTCGGCCGGACCACCTGTCCCGTCAGCGTGACGTTGCTTCCATCCAGCGTAAACGCAATATGGTCGAACACAGACAAATAGGGAACCACAGCCAACTGGTGGCGCACTTCGCGAACCAGTCCTTCCGCAGGCTTCTCGCTTCCAGCCTGCTGCCGTGTTGCGGCTGAGCTCTGTGTCCACATGGGTAACGTTGGCAGGCACACGCTCAGCGCCAACGCGAGCCCTACCCAAGACGCTTTGTTTCGGTGCTTACGGCGGGTCACCCGGTGCTCCTCATTTAGTTTCACGCACTACTCCCTCTCCTATTGTCTCCCAGGTGCATTCCACGGTGTTAGCATACGACAGGGAATCGTGCTCTTCTCGGACACGTCTGCCACGCTCGATTGCCCCGGAGGTCTTCAATCGCGTGCTGGCCATAGCCCATCGAGGTGCTTCGGGTTACGCCCCGGAAAATACACTTGCGGCGTTCCGTCGAGCCGTCGCGCAAGGCGTCACGTTCATCGAAACCGACCTGCAACTCACGCGCGACGCGCATTTTGTGGCCATCCATGACGAGACAGTGGATCGTACCACCAGCGGCCATGGGGTGATTCAGCACATGACCCTCGCCGAGATCCGTCGCCTAGATGCAGGCGCCTGGTTCGCCAGCGAGTTTATCGGCGAGCGCGTTCCTACACTCGAAGAGATCCTCGTATTTTCCAAGAAAAATGACGTTGTGTTCTACTTGGAGCTGAAGCCCAACGGATTCTGGGGTGGCGAGCATGCCCTGAT
>Ga0209517_10004021_pt1 | contig 19584 bp, 19 predicted proteins | sample PeaSoiMetSII2010_FD_187695 | JGI IMG/M metagenome (GOLD analysis project Ga0209517, IMG submission 187695) | Peat soil microbial communities from Weissenstadt, Germany - SII-2010 (SPAdes) (version 2) | ecosystem: Environmental > Terrestrial > Soil > Wetlands > Peat | place: Germany...
TCGCGTGCTGCGATGCGGGCGACATAGGGCGCATAGCCCACGACGTCGGTGGCATCCGCCAGCGCGGCCGCGACTTCGGGCGTGATTAGCGCCGCGTCGCCGGGGCCAAGCCCCGCGATGGTCAGCATTCCCGTCATTCGGCGAGCTCCATCTGGCGGCCCTGGCCGTGGACGAGCACGATCGCAAAATACGGGCACTCGGTCGTGGCGACGTCCTTGAGCCGCGCGACGCGTTCGCCGGGCATGGTGCCGCGCTCGATCAGCCAGGCTTCATCGAGGCGGCCGGCGTTTTCCAACGCGCGGCGGACCTTCTGCAGGTTACGCCCGGTCTTCATGATCACGAGCGCATCGCAACCGCGCGCACGGCTGGTCAGTTCTTCTTCCGCGAGCGTGCCCATCAGCACCGTCATCACGTCATCGCCGAGCGCGATCGGCATCCCGATCGCGTTCCAGCAGCCGGCCATGCCGGGAATGCCGGCAATCACCTCGATCGCAGCGCGGCCCTGCAATCGCGCATGGAGGTGCATGAACGAACCATAGAAGAAGGGATCGCCTTCGCAGAGCACGATGACGTCGTCCTTGCGCGCGATCTCGACGAGACGCTGCGCCCAGTCGTCATAGAAGCCTGCCAGAAGCCGGCAGTATTCCGGGCTGTCGAAGGGAAGCTCCGTTGTGACCGGATATTCCATCGGATATTCGCACACATCCAGCGCCAGTAGCCCATCGACGATGTGCCGCGCCTGGCCGGGCCGGCCGCTCTTGCGGAAATAGGCGACATGCCGCGCGGCACGGATTTCGCGGTCGGCCCGCACACTCATCAGATCCGGATTGCCGGGCCCCAGCCCACAGCAGATGATGCGCCCCATGACTATTCGCTCCGGCTCGCAAGTGCATTCACTGCGGCCACCGTGATCGCAGATCCGCCGAGACGGCCCTCGACGGTCAGGGCCGGCGCCGGCGGCCTCGCCATCAACGCGGTCTTGGCCTCGGCGGCGCCGACAAAGCCGACCGGGCAGCCAATGATTGCCGCGGGCCGCGGGCAGGATTCGTCCTCCAGCATGTTCAGAAGGTGAAACAACGCGGTCGGCGCATTGCCGATGGCGACGACGGCGCCATCGAGATGCGGCCGCCACAGTTCCAGCGCCGCGGCCGAGCGCGTATTGCCGATCGCTTGTGCGAGCTCAGCGACTGCGGGGTCGTTGAGCGTGCAGATCACGGCGTTGCCGGCAGGCAGGCGCGCCCGGGTGATTCCTTCCGAGACCATCCGCGCGTCGCACAGGATGGGCGCGCCGTTCCGCAACGCCGCGCGCGCAAGAGGCGCCATCCCCGGCGTGAAGCGGACATGTTGTTCGAGACCGACCATGCCGGCGGCATGGATCATGCGCACGACCACCGGCTCTTCGTCGGGCGTGAACCGCGCGAGGTCTGCCTCGCCCCGGATGGTGGCAAACGACTGCCGGTAGATCGCCGCACCGTCGGTTTCAAAGAGATGCGGCATCAACCTGCCCCCATGAGCGCGTCGATATCGGAGAGAATTTTTGCCGGATCCAGTCCTTGTAACGCGGGCCGATCTCGCGTCGTGCCGTGGCGGACGAGGTCGAAGCCATTGGCAGCGCCGACCAGCGTGATCGTGGACGGTCCGGGATATGCGCAGCCCTTGGCGCAACCGGAGACATGAAGGCGCTCATCCGCGCCGATATGAGGCGCGAGCGCCGCCGCGAGCCCGCGCGTCTGCGCGTGCGCCTCGCGACAGGAGGGCGCGCCGGTGCAGGCCGCCACGCGCAGCAGCGGGTCGTCCGCGCGCGTCACGAGCTCTTCGTGCCGCGGCATCTCACAAGCTCCTTCGGCCAAAATCATGCGCCAGGGTGTCATGCGCAGGCCAGGCGCCAGAGTCGCAAGGAAGCCGAGCGTCTCGCTCCGCATCTGTCCGAAGGCAAGCCCCACCAACGCGCCGGCTTCGTAAAGGCCGGGACGCGGCAGTGCGACGGCCGGCAATGGTATTGCACTTGCGGCAATCGCATCCGGAAACGTTGCTCCGCTTGCGATATGGGCCGCCATGCGCCCTCGCCCATCCTTCACGCCGCCGGAAACCACGAACCATCGTGCCAGCGCCAGCGCGACACCGATGGCTTCGGCCCTGATAGCCGCGCGGCCCTCTGGCGCGCCGTCCGCGCGCACAAGCAAGCCACCATCGGCGCGACGCTCGATGCGAATATCGGCCGGCGCTTGCGCAAGCACGCGCTCGGCGCCGCAATCGACCGCGAAGCCGAACTTTTCGGGGAGACCGAGCGACCTCGCCGCGAGCGCCCGTTCAAGCTGCGCCGCAAGCTTTGGCGTGTCGTCACCTTCACGCCAGAACGGTGCGACCAGGATATTGCGCCGGGATTCGGTTTCCACATCCGCATCGATCAGCCCGAGCCGCGCAAGCACTTCGATCAAGGCTCCATGACTTTCAGCAACGACCCCGCGGATTTGCAGATTGGCCCGGCTTGTCAGATCGATCAGGCCGTTGCCATATCGCTTGGAAAGATCGGCAATACCGGAGGCTTGCGCCGAAGAGAGCCTGCCGCCACGCGGGCGAAGGCGAACCACAAGCCCATCGCCCGACGCCATCGGGCGCAGCGCGCTGGGGCACCAGCCTTTGACCTCGAAACCGCTCATGACGCCTCCCGCAAGGAGGCCGCGATGGAATTGCGCCGCGTCACCCAGAGCGACGCCTCGTGCAGGCGGGCAAAGCAGTTTTCGATCGCGGAAAGCGCCGCGGGATTCTCGCGGGCCAGGAACGCCCGGACATCGTCGTCGCCGAGCGTCGCATCGTAATAGAGGTCGAACAGATGTGACGGCACGGCGCCCGCAAGATGGGCGAAGGCCGCCATGTGCTCCAGCGTCACGGCGATTTCAGCCGCGCCCCGGAAACCATGCCGCGACATGCCCGCGATCCATTGCGGGTTGGCGGCGCGGGAACGCACGACGCGGGAAATTTCCTCGGTCAATGATCTGGCGCGCGGCGCGTCCGGCCGCGTCGCGTCGAGATGGTAGAGTGAAGGTATCGCCGAGCCGAGACTCGCCGCTGCTGCCGCGGCGCCGGCCTCGTGGGCCGGATAGTCGGCAGCGAGCAACAGGTCGGTTTCGGGCAGATCCTGGACATGCACGAAGGCATCAGCGCCGGCGAGCCGCCTCTCAATCCCGGCGCGGTCGGGCTTCATCTCGCCGTCGGCCGCAAAGGACCATGAGGACGATGCCAGCCAGGCCTGGCCTGCGGCATCCCGTGAGGCCCTCGTGAAGCTATCGAGCATGACCGTCATGCCGGCGCCATATTGGCCCGGTTGCGGGCCGTACACCCGTGCGGCGCGATGGCGATAAGGATTCTCCTCGCCCTCCCACTCATGCTTCGACAGCGCCTCGGAGGCTGCCTCGAACAATTGCGCGAGGCCGGGAAATACGTCGCGAAACAGTCCGGACACCCGAAGCGTCACGTCGATGCGGGGCCGGCCGAGCAGCGCCGGCGGGATGGTTTCAAATCCGGTGACGCGGCCAGAGGCGTGGTCCCAGCGCGGCGCGATGCCGGCAAGATGCAAGGCCATCGCAAATTCCTCGCCGGCCGTTCGCATCGTTGCCGAGCCCCAGAGATCGACGACAAGTCCTCTCGGCCAATCGCCGTGATCCTGCAGATGCCGGCGCAACAGTTCCTCGGCGAGCTTGATCCCTTGCGCATGTGCGGTGCGCGTCGGCACCGCGCGGGGATCGACCGCGAACAGATTGCGACCGGTCGGCAGCACGTCGCTTCGTCCGCGATACGGCGAGCCCGCAGGCCCCGGGGCCACGCGGTGGCCCGATAACGCTTCGATCAGCGCGCGCCGCTCCTCCTCTCCGCACGCGCCGCGCCCGAAAATATGCAGTCCGTCGCCAAACTGGCTCTCCTTGAGGTCGCAGACGAAGCGGTCGATCCGGGATATCGCTTCGGCCGGAGCGGCCGAGATGGCCAGGCCGAGATCGTCTTCCACGCCCGCGGCGCGCGCTTCGTCGCGGATCGCGGCAATCAGACGCTGGCGCCGCGCCGTATCGAGACCGTCGGCGATCGAATATTCGTCGAGCAATTGCTCAAGCCGCACGAGATTTTGCGGCACCGCACTGGCCTTGAGCGGTGGCGGCAAATGCCCGATGGTGACGGCACCGATGCGACGCTTGGCTTGCGCCGCTTCGCCGGGATCGTTGACGATGAAGGGATAGATGACCGGCAAACCGCCGATCAATGCCTCGGGCCAGCATGACGCCGAGAGCGCGACGGATTTGCCGGGCAGCCATTCCAGCGTGCCGTGCGCGCCCATATGGATCAGCGCGTCAATACCCTGCCGCCTGAGCCACAGATAGAACGCGACATAGGCGTGCCGGGGGGTGCGCGCGAGATCGTGATACTCCGCGTCCCGATTGCCGACATCGCCACGCTCGGGCTGCACCGCAATGATCGCCTTGCCGCGCCGAACCGCGGCGAAACGGAACACCCCGTCATCGACCTGCGGATCATCCTCGACCGCGCCCCAGGCGCTTTCGAGATTCTCCCGCAACACTGACGGAAGCTTTTCCAGCGCGGCGCGATATTCGGCCAAGCTAAAATTCAACACCTCCCCGCCCAGCGCATGCCCCAGCGAATGCCCGGTCTCGACATCGAAACCGGCTGCGGCAAGATCGCTCAGCAACATCTCGACCGAGGCCAGCGCGTCGAGCCCGACCGCATGCGCGATCTGATGCGGACGGCCGGGATAGCTCGACAAGACGATGGCAAGCCGCTTGTCGCGGGCCGGCGAGGTCGTCAGCCGGTGCCAGGCGACGACGCGTTCGGCTACGGCGCCGACACGCTCGTCGTCGGGTTGATGCGCAAGATGGGCAAACTGCAAATCGGGATCGCGGCCGCCGGGCGATTTGAAGCTGACGACCCCTGAAAAAATTCGTCCGTCGACTTCCGGCAGTACCACATGCATCGCAAGATCAGCCGGCGACAGGCCGCGCAGCGAGCTGGCCCAGTCCTCGCGGCGGGCCGTCGACAGCGCGACCTGGAACACCGGACAGGACGCGGCATCGAATGGCGTCGTCCCATCATCAGAGATTGCCGAGAACGCGGTCGCGTTGACGATGGCCGCCGACTGATGTTGAGCGAAGTGGGCGCGTAGCCAGTCGGCGACACCGGGCGCCTTGAGCGAGGTTGCGAAGGCACCAAAGGCGTCAAAACCTCTTTGCCGCAAAGCGCCGATCAGCGCGTCGACCGGCCCGGTATCGGCCGCCGTGAGATAGGAACGGTAGAAGATGACGAGCGCACGCGACCGTGCGTCGGGCGGCGGCAGCAGCGCCAGCGCGCCCTTGGCCGGATCGTAAAAACCCATGTCCGGGATTTCCGTCTCGCCGAACACGGGCCCCGCATAGAGGCCGGATGCGAGCGCAAGTTGCGCAATCGCCGCCTCGGCGGCCACGGCGCCGCCGGTATCGCAAAGCACCTTCAGCCGCCGCAGCGTCGACAACGGCAATGTCGAGAGCGCGTCCAACCGCGCGTCGTCGCGGCCATCGGCGGGAAGCACGGCCAGCGCCACCCCGCGCTCTTTTGCGAGCAAGTGCAACGCGGCGATCCCGTAAGGCCAATAGGACTCGCCGCCGATCAGACGCACCAGGATTCCGCGCGCCTGCAACAGCGTGCGCTCGATATAGGTGTCGACCGAGAGCGGATGGCGCAGCGCAATCAGATTCGCAAGCCGAAGCGAGGGCAGCTTGGCACGGCCTCTGCGCCATCCTGCAGCGAAGGTAGCGAGATCGCTGTCGGAGAACGAGAGCACCACGAGGTCGGCCGGATCCTGACCGAGATCGACGGGCGTCGCGGTCTCCTCCAGGCCGTGGCTCTCGCGGAAGATGACGTGCATCAGCTTCCCTGTCCTGAAATCCCCAACCCTGCCCTGATTGCGGCCGCGTTGATATCGCCGTGTTCTCCGATCACCACGAGCTTCGACCGCCGCGGCATCGTGCCCCACGGCCTGTCGAACTGATGACGCACACGCTCGCCGACCGACTGCAGCAATAACCGCATCGGCTTGCCGGCGACCGCGAGATAGCCCTTGGCGCGCAGCACGTTTTGTTCACGCGCCAGGCGGCCGATCATGGCGACCAGCGCATCGATATCGGTAATTTCCGGAAGTTCGACGACAACCGACGCGAAGTCGTCATGCTCGTGCTCTACCTCGCCGTCATGATGCGAGGGACGCGCGGCGAGATCGTCCTCGGCCGCAGCGTTCAGGCCAAGAATGACTTGCGGATCGATCGCGCCGTCGGTCACCGCGAGCATCGGAACCGGCCGCGACACCTCGGCCGCGATCGCCCGCCTGGCGGAGGCCAGGCCCGCTTCGCCGGCGAGATCGGCCTTGGTCAAAAGCACGATGTCCGCGCAGCAGATTTGATCCTCGAAGACTTCCGAGAGCGGCGTCTCGTGATCAAGGCTTGGGTCCGCGGCACGTTGTGCCTCGATCGCGGCCAGGTTCGGCGCGAAGCGGCCCGCGGCGACGGCCTCCGCGTCGGCAAGGGCGATAACGCCGTCGACGGTAATGCGTGAACGGATTTCCGGCCAGTCGAACGCCTTCAACAGCGGTTTCGGCAAGGCCAGCCCCGAGGTTTCAATCAGGATGTGATCGGGACGGACTTTTCGCGCCAGCAAAGTTTGCATGGTCGGAATGAAATCGTCCGCCACCGTGCAGCAAATACAGCCGTTCGCGAGCTCGACGATGTTTTCCACGGGGCAATTGGCATCCGCACAGGATTTCAGGATTTCACCGTCGACGCCCTCGCTGCCGAACTCGTTGACGAGCACCGCAAGTTTCTTGCCGTTGGCATTGGCCATCAAATGCCTGATCAGCGTGGTCTTGCCCGAACCGAGAAAGCCGGTGATGACGGTGACGGGAATTTTGGCGAGCGAGGTCACTCTGCAGCCTCCGATAAAGACGCAATGGGGGGAATGCGCGCCAGCGACTGCTTTCGGAAGATTTCGGGTCGCCTACGCCAGGGCACGATGCCATCGGGGGCAGCGGCATAGGCGGTGGCGCCGACAACGACGTCGCGCGCATTTTCTTCTGACAGTCGCCCGTACACATAGGACCAGCGCCCCGGCGCGCTGAGCGCGACCGAGCAACCCTGGTTGCAGGCCGACAGGCACTCGACCGGCACGACGTTCACGTCGGGCGGCGCGCCGACACCAACGATGGCATGATGCAAGAGCGAGCCCGGCGTGGGTTGCCCTTCCGGAACGGTCTGACCGGCGCGGCAAGTGATGCAGACGTGAAGCGTGACGGTCATCGCCCTTCCCTAAAGCCTAAAGCTCGCGGCGGGAGTGGCGATGCGGCGGACGAACCCCAATGCACGGGTTCGCTCTCCGGTCGCGGAACACCCCGTCCGCCGGTCCAAAAACAATCCGTTGGCAGGTCTCCCGGCTTGCGGAGCAGGATTTCTCCCTCGATCCCCGCCTTCCCGACCCTAAAGTCAGTGGCGATTGGGGATCTCTCCGGTCACGGTCGCGGGGGCGGCTGCTTCTCGGGCTCGATCGTTTGAGGCTTCGAGCCCTATCGCATTCCCTCTTCGCCTGTCGTAGGACAGGAACCAACGCAGTCCACCATTTGCCCAAGCTCAGTACTTGTCAAGCCGAAGGAGTGCCTCGAATGGTTTGCGAACAAGATGTCAGCGAGGGCGCCCGCCACGCGGCCAAAATGGCCAAGAAGAAGGCCGCCCGCGACCGGATGATGGCCGAAAAGAGCGGTGAGAAAGGGCTGATCATCGTTCATACCGGCGCGGGCAAGGGAAAATCCTCCTCCGCCTTCGGCATGATCCTGCGATGCGTCGCGCATGGTTTTCCCTGCGCGGTGGTGCAGTTCATCAAAGGCGCGTGGGATACCGGCGAGCGCAGGGTTCTGACTTCGCATTTCGGCGAACTCTGCCAGTTCCACGCCATGGGCGAAGGTTTTACCTGGGAAACCCAGGATCGCGCCCGCGACATCGCGGCTGCCCAAGCCGGCTGGGAAAAGGCCAGGCAGCTGATCGCCGATCCCGCCTTGCGCATGGTCGTGCTCGACGAGATCAACGTTGCGCTCCGCTACGACTATCTCGACATCAATGAGGTCGTCGCGTTCCTGAAAGACAACAAGCCGCCGATGACGCATGTCGTGCTTACGGGCCGCAACGCCAAGCAGGAGTTGATCGACGCGGCCGACCTCGTCACGGAGATGACGCTGGTAAAGCATCCGTTTCGGTCCGGCATCAAGGCCCAACCGGGCGTTGAGTTCTAACCCACAAATCCCATGGCGCGCGCGCTGATGATCCAGGGAGCGGGCTCGGACGTCGGCAAGTCGCTGATCGTCGCGGGACTTGCGCGCGCCGCAACAAGGCGCGGCCACCGCGTGCTCCCCTTCAAGCCGCAGAACATGTCGAACAACGCGGCGGTGACGATCGACGGCGGCGAGATCGGCCGCGCGCAGGCGCTGCAGGCGCAAGCCGCCGGCGTCGAAGCGCATACTGACATGAATCCGGTTCTGCTGAAGCCGGAGACCGATACGGGCGCGCAAGTGATCGTTCAGGGGAAACGTGTTGCGACCCTGCGCGCGCGCGAATATGCCGCGTTAAAACCTTCGCTGATGCCGGCCGTGCTTGAAAGTTTCGAACGGCTCAAGGCGAGATGCGATCTCGTGCTGGTCGAAGGCGCCGGCAGTCCGGCCGAAGTCAATCTGCGGGCAAACGACATCGCCAATATGGGCTTTGCGCGCAAGGCCGACATCCCCGTCGTCATCGTCGGCGATATCGAGCGTGGCGGCGTCATCGCCCAAATGGTCGGGATCAAGGCGGTCATCGACCCCGCGGACGCCGCGATGGTCGGCGGCTTCATCATCAACAAATTCCGCGGCGACCCCACGCTGTTCGACGACGGCTATAGAATGATTGCCGAGCGAACGTCGTGGCGAGGTTTTGGGGTTCTGCCATATTTTCCGCGCGCCAAAGAGCTTCCGGCAGAAGATGCGCTGGGGCTTTCGGAGGCGCGCAAGCCCGGCAGGCACAAGATCGCATTCCTGAAGCTGTCGCGGATCGCGAATTTCGACGATCTCGATCCATTGAAGCTCGAGCCTGACGTCGATCTCATCATGGTCGCGCCCGGCGAGGCCATCCCGGGGGATGCCGCGCTTGTCATCCTTCCCGGCTCGAAATCGACCAGGGGGGATCTCGATTTCCTGCGCGCGCAGGGCTGGGATATCGACCTTCTCGCACATCGCCGGCGCGGCGGACATGTGCTCGGCTTGTGCGGCGGCTATCAGATGCTGGGGCGCAGCGTCGCCGATCCAGACGGCATCGAAGGACCGGCGGGAGAGATGCCCGGGCTTGGACTTCTGGATGTGACAACCGTCATGTCGGCGGAAAAGAGCCTCACCCGCGTCGACGCGGTTCATGCGGCGAGCCGCGAGAGCGTGAACGCCTACGAAATCCATATCGGCCGAACCGATGGGCCGGACCGCGCGCGTCCATTCGCATTCGTCGGCGGAGCACCGGAAGGCGCCGTTGCAGGCGATGGCCGCGTGCACGGCACCTATCTGCACGGCCTATTCACCTCGGACGGGTTCCGGCGCGCCTTTCTTGGCCAGCTCGGAATCGCTGCCTCCGACCAGAACTACCGCGGCGCCATCGAACAGGTGCTCGACCAGCTTGCCGATCACATCGAGCGACATCTCGATGTCGATGGCCTGCTCGCGCTTGCCCGCTGAACCGGCGCTGCTCAACGCGCAAGCGCTGCGGCAAGCCGTGTCCATTCCTTCTCATCGCCGGGCAGGCCAAGGCGCAGCCAACCGGGTCTCTCGCTAAAGGTGCGCGACCAGATACGCGCAGTGGCGAGCCTCGCCTGCGCGGCTCTCGCATCGCCGGTGTCGTAGAGCCGGAACAGCGGCGTTCCGCCGACCAGTGTCCAGCCCTGCGATTGGATCAAGGCGTCGAGCCGCCGGGAGTCGCGGTCAAGGCGCGCCGATGTCTTGATGGCCCAATCGCGGTCAAGCAAGGCGCGCCGTCCGATCGCAATGGCTGCGCCCGAGACCGGCCAGGGACCCGCCTGCGTAGCGAGCACGTCGATATCGGCCTCACTGCCCAGCGCAAAGCCCAGCCTCACTCCGGCAAGCCCGTAGAATTTTCCAAACGAACGCAGGATCAGCAACCCGAATCGTCCCGCCTCCGGCGCGAGCGACAGTCGAGGTGTGGCGTCGACAAAGCTTTCATCCACGACAAGTCGGCCAACGCAAGACGAAAGCGCAAGCAGTTTGTCCGGCTCGTGACGCCTTCCATCGGGATTGTTGGGATTGACGACCACCGCAAGATCAGCGCCGGCCAGCGATTTGAGATCGGCGACATCCGCGACATCCCAGCCCGCGGCAACCAGAACCGACGCATACTCATTATAGCTCGGCGCGAGAATCCGCGCCTGCCCCGGCGCCCACAATCGCGGCAGCAATTGAATCGCGGCCTGTGCGCCGGCAAGGGCGACAATCGGCGCGCGCGTGCCATAGGCCTGACGTGCCGCCTCTTGAAGAGATTTAGTTTCGGAGCAGGAAGGCAGCGCGGTCCAATGCCGCGGCGACAGCGGTGGCACCGGATAGGGTTGCCGGTTGATGCCGGTCGACAGATCGATCCAGTCCTCCAGGCGCCCGCCAAACTGCTGCAGGGCCAGATCGATATTTCCGCCATGTTCCAACATCCGCTTCCCGTTCAGGCCAAGGCCGGAATCGCAAAGGCCAACAACACGAGACTTCCCGTGAGCAGGATCATGGCGCGCGCATAGATCGCCAACGCCTGCGCGATGTCAGCCGCATGAGGATCGCGCGCGGCTTCGTTCAGCCATGGCTCATCGGCGATGCGGCCGTGATAGACGCGCGGCCCGCTCAACCGCACGCCGAGCGCGCCGGCCATGGCCGCTTCCGGCCAGCCGGCGTTGATCGAGCGGTGGCGCCCCGCATCCCTGATCATTTTGGACATCGCATCGAGCCGTCGCGGCGCGATCAGCACGAACAACAACCCGGTCAACCGCGCCGGAACGAGATTGGCGAGATCGTCGATGCGCGCGCTCGCCCAGCCGAACGCTTCATGCCGCTCCGTGCGGTGACCGATCATGGAATCGAGCGTATTGATCGCCTTGTAGCCGAAGATGCCGGGCAGCCCGAACAGCGCACCCCAGAACACCGGCGCCACGATTCCATCGCACGTATTCTCGGCGAGGCTCTCGATGGCGGCGCGGGCAATGCCGGCTTCATCGAGGATTGCAGGATCGCGTCCGACAATTTGCGCCACGGCGACGCGCGCCGCCGCGATATCGCCGGCCTGAAGCGGACGGGCGACCGCGGCCACATGGTCATGCAGCGAGCGCAGTGCGACAAGAGGCCATGACATAATGCCCACGATCAGGACACGGCTCCAACCGGCGGAAAATTCAGCTTGCAGCGCCCATCCGAGACCCGCCGCGAGCGCAATCACCAGGAGCGCTGCCGCGACCCCCGCCGCGCGCCGCAGCGCGGGCGCATCGGCATCTCTGTTGCACCGCGCGTCCAGGACATCGATGAACGCACCCAACCACGTCACGGGATGACCGACGCGCGCGAACAGGCCGGCCGGCCAACCCACCAAGGCGTCCATCGCCATCGCCACCGCCATCGCGCCCGCAAAGCCCACACACCGTCTCCCATGATTGCGCCTTTCTGATGCGCAAGAATGCGCCCGAAGTGCAAGTGCTAGTTTTCAAAATTGCTTTATCATGCCGCGCGATTGATGATACCTGCGGGTCAAGGACCGGAGACTGGTATGACCGTTATTCTCATCACAGGAGGCGCACGATCGGGCAAGAGCCTCAGAGCGGAATCCCGCGCGCGGGGTTTTCCGGGCCGGCCAATCTACATCGCCACGGCCGAAGCGCTCGATGCAGAGATGAGCGAACGTATCACGCGGCACCGGGCCCGGCGAGGAAACCAATGGATGGAGCGGGAAGCCCCGCTGGCGCTCGTCGAGGCGCTCGATGCGACCGATGGCGGCGGCGCTCGCCTGATCGATTGCCTGACGCTGTGGCTTTCCAACCTGATGCACGCAAATCGCGACTGGTCGCAGGAAGCATCGCATCTCGCAAAGGCGCTCGGCAGCCAGAGGAGCCCGGTCGTGCTGGTCACCAACGAAGTCGGGCTCGGCATCGTGCCGGACAATGCGCTGGCGCGCGCCTTTCGCGACGCCGCGGGTGTTACGAACCAGATGATCGCGGAAATCGCCGACGAGGTCGAATTCGTCGTGGCGGGATTGCCGATGCGAGTGAAATAGCGAGCCCGGAAGTTTGCGTCTCAATTTCGGTTCACCGCGATCACGCGCCAGGCGTTGTCGAGACGATCAAGCCGCGTTAGCGACAGCGGATCGATCACGAAGCGCAGGGCGCTGTCAGGTGAAATCTCCAGCGCAAGCGCAAGCGCTGCGCGGATTGTGCCGGCATGCGCGACGATGATGACATCGCCCGCCGGCAGCGCCTCGATCCCTCCTCTCACCCGCGCGATCTGTTCCACGAAGCTTTCGCCGCCCGGCGGCCGGTTGCTGGCCGGGGCGCGCCAGAACTCGTCGTAAGCCGCTTCAGAGTCTCGCCGGATCTCCTCATGCGCCCGTCCCGTCCAATCGCCGAAATCCTGTTCGTTGAACGCGGGATCGGAACTGACGCGGAGGCCGAGCGCGACCGCAGTTTCGCGGGCGCGCCGCGCCTGGCTTGAGATCGCCACATGGCGATCGGGAAGCTGTCCGCGCAAGCGCAGCAAGGCCGCCGCATCGCTGACATCGGCGGGCGCATCGATATCGGGGATGATACCGCGCGGCCCGCCAACGGGGTGCATGGCGGATCAGCCAGAGCTGCGACTGCCGACCTCTTCTCCCTCTCCCCGCATCCGCCTTCGCCAGAAGGCGGGCTTCGGCGGACAAGAGCGGGGCGAGGGAGAAGTGGTCCATGCGCTTCGACCTAATCTCTTCATGCCTTAGACCACGCGCGCAGCGAGCGTCAGGAGCACCGCGACCTCACACACCTGTTCGACAGCGCCCAGGACGTCGCCGGTCTGTCCACCGATCTGCCGCTGCGCGAGCGCGGCGAGAGATGCCGCCGCAATTGCCGTGACGAACACAGCGGTGATGGCGGTTACCGCCGGCAGAGCAACAAATGCGATCACCGCAGCCACCACGCAGGCGGTCAATGCGATCGGGGAATCCGGCCGTCCCGCGGACGCGGCCAGTCCGTCCGTGCGCGCATAGGGCATTGTCGCCGCCAGCACGGCGAGTGGCGCGCGCGCCAGCGCGTGGGTCGCGATCATGGCAACGAGGACCTCCGATCGCGGCAGGGCGGACAGCGCGCCGGCCTTGGCGACGAACGAGGTCATGAGCGCCAGCGCTCCATAGGTGCCGAGCCGGCTGTCGCGCATCATTTCGAGCTTCGCGGCTTTGTCTCTCCCGCCGCCAAACCCGTCCGCGAGATCGGCAAGCCCGTCTTCGTGGAGCCCACCGGTCAACAATACGCCCGCCCCGAGCGCGAGCGCCGCGGCGCCGATGGTCGGCAATCCGATCCACAGCAACAGGAGATAGACGACGCCGATCGCCGCGCCGATCGCAGCACCGAGAGCCGGAAACGCGCGATAGGCGCGCGCGAGATTGCGAGGCGAGGCGCGATGGGAAACGGGAATACGCGTCAGAAACGCGGCCGCGGCCAGAAGATCGTCAAGCCAGTCGCTTACGATGACACTCATGAAATTTCACTTCGGTTCAACATGGCCGGGCAACGATACCTCACACGGGACAAGATTTTTAGGTTCTAAGCTATTCTAAAGACGAAAGAATTGCATGGCGACACCTATCATACGCGGTACCGGCGTTCGAGTTCGTCGTATTTCGGTTTGTCGACGGCTTGCTGCCGGACGTCGAAGCCAGCCAGCCGATCCGCGACAGAGGCGAGTGAGCCCTCGCATTTCAGCACCGCCAGCACGTCATGGGAGGCCTTGAGCGCCGCCTGTAACGCAGCGTTCGCATATAACACGCAGCCGAAGCCGAGCTCGGCAAATTTTGGTTGTCCCAGTTCCGGAGTTAGGCCGCCGAACACCATGTTGGCGACCTGCGGGACCGAAAGAGCTCGCGCAATCTGAGCCAACTCCCCAGCCGAAGTTGGCGCCTCAACGAAGGTCACGTCGGCACCGGCCTCGATCATGGCGCCTGCCCGGTCGATCGCCGCCTGAAGACCAAGGATCGCGCGCGCATCCGTGCGCGCTATGATCTGCAGATCGCCGTCACGACGTGTATCAACGGCGGCCTTTACCTTCGCTATCATCTCTTCCAACGGCACGATGTCCTTCCCATCGAAATGGCCGCATTTTTTTGGAAAGACCTGATCCTCGATCTGAAGTCCGGCCGCGCCCGCCCTTTCCAGCACCTTCACGGTGCGGACTACGTTCACCGGATTGCCGAAGCCGGTGTCGGCATCGAGCAGCAGCGGCAGCGCAACAGCATCAGCCATTGCCGAGACGTGACTTGCTACCTCCGTCAGCGTGGTCAACCCTATGTCAGGTGCGCCAAGATACATGTTGGCGACCCCGGCTCCCGTCACATAGACGGCCTCATAGCCGAGATCCTCGATAATACGCGCGAACAAGCCGTTCGCTGCGCCCGCGATAATTGTCGCCTCGCGCCGACCAAATATCGTTTTAAGGATCGTTGTCGGTTTTGCCATGCAATCTCTCCAGTCGCCGCCAAGTCGTCGATCTTGCTGGGGTCGTCTTTCAATCATTCCCGGTTCGAGCGGCGCGCGGGCGGCCTGCCGATCCGCAGCATCAGCGTATTGGCGGCAATAGCCACGGCAACAATTACCGTGACGATGGCCGTCGACAGCGGCACGTTATGCTGCGCCATACCGTTGATCAGCAGGAAGCCAAGGCCACGCTGCGACGAGAACATTTCGCCTATCAATACGCCAAGGAGGCTCAGGGAAAAGCTGATCCGCAGACCATTCACGATATCCGGCAGGCAAGCGGGCACCAAAACCCAGCGCATCATGCGGCCAGGCGAAAGCCGCAACACCCTCCCCGTGCGGATCAGCACGGGTGGCAGATTGCGCACCGCCCCGAGTGTGAACAGGGTCATCGGCACCAGCCCGTGCATGACGCCGAAGGCGACCTTGGCAGACATACCGAGGCCGAAAACCAGCAGCACGACCGGGTAAAGCGTAACCTTCGGGATGGTATAGAAACCAGCAAGTACAGGCTCGGCGACCTCTCCGGCGAAGCGCCTCAAGCCGAAGATGAGGCCAAGCGCCAGGCCGATCAGCGCCGAGAGCGCGTAGGCCAGGAGGAACGCCGTCAGTGTGGCCGCCGCATGATCCCAAAACATCCAGGTGCGAAGGAGCCCGAAAAGATAAAATAATGTCGGCAGCGGCGGAGAAACGGCAACGCCCTTCGTCCAGCTACTGATCACCTGCCACAGAGCCATCATCAACAGCGTCAGAACGACAGCATCGAATGCGCGGATACGACGGCGCCACGTGCGCCCTGACAGTGCGGCTTCGAGTGAGACATCACTCATCCGACCGAACGACGGCGCGCCAGCCGCCCCTCCCAGACGTAGAGAATTCCGTTGGCTATGATCGCAACCAGCAGCACGAAGAGCATCAGACCGTACATGGCGCGGTTGTCGAAGCTTTGGTAGGCGAAGGAAATGGCATAGCCGAGCCCGGTGCCGGAAAGGATGAATTCACCGGCGATGACGCCGATCAGCGCATAGCTCAGCGCCAGCTTGAAGCCGGTGAATAGCCGCGGCAGGGCAGCAGGCAATACGATCCACCACAGCGTCCGAGCCGGGCTTAGCCGGTGGATGCGCGCGAGCTTCATCAATACGGGCGGGACGCCATCAAGTCCGGAGAGCGTGCTGATCATGACGGCCGGCGCGGCGGAAAGCACCCCCAGCACCACCAGCGGAGTCTTGCCGAGGCCAAGAAGCGCCACCAGCGGCGGATAGAAGATGAACGTCGGCACAGAGTAATATGATGCCAGCAGTGGGTCGGCGACATCGCGAAGCCGCGACGATCCGTGGACCAGCGCCCCGGCAAGGGTGCCAAACCCAACCGCCATAACGAAGGCGAGAATGATGGTCGAGAATGTATTGACGATGCTCTCGTTGAACTCGCCCGAGCCGATGTGATCGACCATCGAAACGATCATCTCGCTGGGTGGGATGATGGTGAGTGGATCGATGATGCCGGTGCGACAACAGATTTCGAGCGAAATAACCAATCCCGCCACTACGGCGATACGGACAAAGAGCGCGGCGCGCCGCCGGGTCACGCGGCCCAGCCCATCGTCTTGAGGGACTCCTCGCGGAGGCAAGACCACAGGCGCGCCGTCAATGATCCAAATTTCGGATCCGAGACGATCCGGCTGTCGCGATCGCGTGACCAACCCGTCTCCACCATATCGATGAAGCGGCCCGGCCGTGCGCTCATAACGCCGACACGATCGGACAGCATCGCCGCCTCGTCCAGGGCATGGGTAATGAGCAACACGGTGGCGCCTGTCTCGCGCCACAGGCGCAGCAATTCATCACCCATCAGCAACCGGGTCTGCTGGTCCAGCGCACCGAAGGGCTCGTCGAGCAGGATCAGCCGGGGCCGCAGCACCAGTGTCCGCGCGATGCAGACCCGCTGGCGCATGCCTCCGGAAAGTTGCGCCGGATAGTGATCCGCAAACTGCGCCAGCCCCATGAAACTAACTGCATGATCGACCAGTTCCGCGATTTCCTTTTCCGGCTTCCCGGAAGTGCGCAGACCAAAGGCGACATTCTGGCGGACGCTGAGCCAAGGCATGCTCGAGTCTTCCTGAAAGACGACGCGGATGCCGTCAGGCACTTCACCATGCAGTTCCCTGCCCTCGAAATGAACGCTCCCGCTGGTCGGACGAACAAGACCACAGAGCACATCGAGCAGGGTCGACTTGCCGCAACCCGACGGCCCGACGACGGAGAAGAATTCGCCGCGGCAGATCGTCAGGTTAATCGGACCCATGGCGTGGACGGCAGGCGGCCCTTCGTAACGGCGGACTACCTCGTTCAGCGCGACGTGGGATTGCTCGGTCATTGCCGGAGTACTCATTGTGAGGAGCGTAGATCAGACGGCAAATAGGAGGTGTCGACATATTTCGGCCAATCGACATCGCCCTTGATCTGTCCGGTGATTTGCAGGCCCTCGACCATGTGGTTCATGACGGCGTAATCGAGCCGGCCGTCGCTCCAATATTTTTGCCTGATGAGTTCGCGAATATGCGCCCGGAAGAGATCAACGTTCGGATTGTTGTAGGCTTTGGCGGTAATGTCCGCAGCCTCATCCGGATGTTCCAGCGTGTAGGCAAGTCCGTCGCGGCGGGTCGCGATCAAGCCCTTTATGATATCGGGATGGGCCTTGGCATATTCCGCGGTGGTGATCATCACGGTCTGCATCATGCGAGGGTCCAGCATGTCGCGCACCATGAAGAGAGGACGCACCAGTTCTTTGTTCTGCGCGTAGACCAGTTCATCGGAGAAACCGGCATCGACCGCGCCGCTGCCGACGGCGGAAAGGTTGGCACCGAGATCGCCGGCCGGCACGAGCTTCACCTGCTGTTGGGTCATGCCGTTGGCCTTCAGCGCCATCAAGATCAGCATGTTGCTTACCGAGCCGGGCGCCGTATAGGCAATTTGTTTGCCGACAAGATCCTTGATGCCCGTTAGGGTCGAATCCTTTTTCACCACCCACATCTGATCGGCCACGCTTTGCGTGCCCGCACCGATGATGATGAGCTTCTGGCCCGAATTGATTGCCAGGACTGCGGCCGCCAGCGAAACCTCACCGAAAGGAATGCCGCCAGCCAACGTGTTGCGGACAGCGGTGCCCCCGCCAGCCGCCGTCAGAATACCGGTAACGTCCACGCCGTTCTTCTTGAAGAAGCCCTTATCCATGGCGACCGCATAGGGCACGCCGTAGAATTGCCCGCCCCAATGAGTAACGGTGATCGTCTCGGTCTGTGCCGACGTTGTCCAGGTAACGATAGTCGCGGCCAAACCCAGGACAAAACCAACTCGGGCAAACGTTCTTCCCTTGGGCATGACGTGTTCCTGTTGTTATTGATCCAGCCTGAATCTTCCCTGATCTAGCCCCCGGCCCGGCCATAGCGCTTTTCGAAGGCATGCACGGCGGGAAACCCCATCAAATTGTTCATGTCAGCGAACGGCATCATAGGGGCTTGGCTGCCTGTGCCTATCCCGGCTGTTTTCAGGTTGCGGTAGACAAGCTGCAGGGCACCAGCCGCCGTCAGAAAGCCGGAACCGGGATAAAGCGCAATCTTGAAACCCATTGCGCCGAGCTCTCTTGTCGACAGATAGGGTGTACGACCGCCCTCGACCATATTCGCCAGCAATGTCGCGCCCTTGAAGGTTTCCGCGACACGGCGCAATTCCTCCAGGCTTTCGGGACTCTCGATGAAGAGCACGTCGGCGCCGGCATTGAGAAACCCCTCAGCCCTCCGCAAAGCTGCATCCATCCCCTCGGCATAGCGCGCATCTGTCCGGGCGACGATGAGAAAGTCGCGGCTTGGCCGCGCATCGACCGCGACTCGGATCTTGGCGACAGCGTCCTCGGCCGGGATCACGCGGCGGAATTCGGTGTGGCCGCACTTCTTCGGGAATTCTTGATCTTCAAGCTGGATGCCGGAAGCGCCCGCGGCCGCGTAGCCGCGCACGGTGCGATCAACATTCAGCAATCCGCCGTAGCCCGTATCGCCATCGGCAATGAAGGGAACACTGATTGCGCCGGCGACACAGCGCACGCGATCAAGCATCTCCGTGAATGTCGCGGTGCCTGCATCGGCGACACTAAGAGCGGATGCGACGACGCCGTATCCCGTCATGTAGAGCGCATCGAAGCCCGTGCTCGCCGCCACCCTTGCCGAAATGCCGTCGTAGACGCCCGGAAGCGTCAAACAACCATCCCTCTGCAGCAGCGCCCGAAGTGTTGCCTGAGCCAACCTATCCTCCCGTCGCATTCTTTAATATCGGCGACGCCCTTAAGGGCAGCTGCCGCCATAAATTACGCAGCATCTCGAGCCTTAGCGTTGCGTTCGAGGCCGAATTCCCTTCGATTTCTAAGGATTATCCGGCAAAAATCAATCCTGACGCCTTTGCCGGGCAAACACGCGGACCGGGATGTCAAAAAGCTGGCCACAACCATCAGCGTTCTCGCGACGCGATGGCGCCCGAGGTTTGGACGAAGGCCCTCGTACGAAAAGAGGGCGCAGGGAAAGCCGGGTGCCCGTTGCACCCATAGCCTCGCGTGGAAATGAAAAAACCACACGAGTATAGTCACCACAGGTTCACCGGAACACCCGGCATTCCCCGCGCAATGGTTTTAACGGTTTCCTTCGTACTCCCCGGTGACCGGGCTTTCTTGCCACCGTCGTTACGCGGAATCGCATCCGCAAACTTGACGCCAGCGTCGGGGCGTCAGGACCACACGACTTCGCCG
>Ga0209517_10004022_pt1 | contig 19583 bp, 9 predicted proteins | sample PeaSoiMetSII2010_FD_187695 | JGI IMG/M metagenome (GOLD analysis project Ga0209517, IMG submission 187695) | Peat soil microbial communities from Weissenstadt, Germany - SII-2010 (SPAdes) (version 2) | ecosystem: Environmental > Terrestrial > Soil > Wetlands > Peat | place: Germany: Weissenstadt...
AGTCGGAATCGGCAACACGCTCGCGTGGAGCCCGGATTGCCGGCACTTTTATTTCGGGGACACGCTTGCGAACGTGATATGGGTTTACGACTTCGATTTTTCGACGGGCGCGATCTCAAATGAACGACCTTTTCTAAAAGATTTCGCGCGTGGATTCCCCGACGGATCGACGGTGGACTCGGAAGGCTATCTCTGGAACTGCCGTTTCTATGGAAATTGCATCGTGCGAGTTGCGCCGGACGGAAGAATTGAACGGGTAGTTGAGATGCCCGTGAAAAATGTTACCACCTGCACGTTTGGCGGGGCCGATCTCACGACACTTTTTGTTACCACTGCCTCTGCCGAGGCCCCGCGCGGTGATCGCCTGGCCGGAAGCCTCTTCTCGATTCAAACGGAGGTACGAGGCCAGCCCGAAAATCGCTTTCGCTTTTACGGCCGCGCGACATAGAAACCCGGGGCTGATCTCCGCCGCTTTTTGGCTGGACGTTCCTGCTGACCAATGGAGTTGTAGCAGCGAAAGCTGACGATGGCCCAACCGCTGGGCAAATTCATTGTGTGCAGGGTAAGAGTAAAGATACGATGGGCGCGTAAAAGGTCCAAATCGCAGAATCCGGTTAGGGAGCGTAAGTCATGGGAAAAGAAAGCAGCGATAGACCAGAATCACCGGCCCCAGGGCCGGGCCTTACTCGTTTCACGCGCCGCAGTCTGCTGTGTTCCGCCGCCGCCGCTGCAACTGCCGCTGTTTTGCCTTCTGGATTTGCAGGGGTCTCATTTCCCGGGCTGGGGACGTTTGCGACTGAGTCCAGTTTGCTGCAGCCTGAAATCCCCGCGCACAATCCGCCCTGGTACGGCTTCAACCTACTGGAATATTTCTCCACAGATCCCGACTGGATGAAATATTTCCCTTACAAAGACGATGGGATGTTCCTCGAAAGCGACTTCCAATGGATTCGCGATTGGGGCTTCAACTGGGTGCGTTTGCCCATGGACTACAGGTTTTGGACCGATCCCCAGGATCTGATGAAAATAAGCGAAAAAAAGGTCGAGCCCATCGACCGGGCCATCCGCCTGGGTGAGAAGTATGGAGTTCACGTCAACGTCAGCCTGCACCGGGCGCCGGGTTTCTGTATTCTCGATGGCCTGGATCCCGTCGTAACCGGCATTCATGTCACTCCGGAGAAAACGAGCTTCTACAAGGATCATGCCACGCTGGAAGCCTTCGTTTATCAATGGGCCTTTTTTGCGCAACGCTACAAGGGCATTTCAAACAAGATCGTGAGCTTCAACCTTGTGAACGAGCCCGTGCTGCCTCTTACATCAGAGGAAAAGGCGCAATTGACGGAGCGGCGGAAGAGCGAGTCCCAGGAGGCCATTGACGACGAAATGAAGGTCCGGGGCGCGAAGGAATATGCCCGGGTGGCTCGCGCCGCGATCGAGGGGATCCACGGTGTAGACCCGCAACGCTTGATTGTCAGCGACGGCTCTTCGGGCGGCGTAACTCCGGTCGCCGACCTGTTCAGCACTGGAGTGATGCAAAGCCCGCATGACTACTATCCCGCGGATCTGACTCATCACCAGTGTGAGTGGGCCCGCGGATGGGCAACTCGCACGGAGCCCCCGACATGGCCGCTCAAGGACAGCCACGGCAAGGTGACCGCCGACCGAAAGACGATTGCAGACTTCGTGCAACCCTGGCGAGGAGTGGATCAACAGGGCGTTGCGATCCACTTCGGCGAGATGGGTTGTTACAAGCACACTCCGCCCGAGGTCGTGTTGGCGTGGTTTAGCGACACCCTCGACACTATCGGTGAGTTGAAATCCGGATGGGCTTTATGGAATTTCCGCGGGCCCTTTGGGGTGGTCGATACGGAACGCCCGGGAACAAAATTCGAGGATTGGCAAGGGCATAAGCTGGATCGGCCGCTACTCACGCTTTTGCAGAAAAAGATGAAGGCCTGAGCGGCAACGGGCAAGGGAGATTAAGGCATCTCCACATCGAGGGCGTAAATCTCCTGGATGCTGGCATCGCGGACAAGTAGCGGAGTTTCGTCGGGAGCGAGGCCGCTCCAGTTTCCGAAGGCTCCGCCGGCCGCCTGAAACCCTTTCAGGTTGAAAAGGCGCTCCAGTTTGCCGCTGGAGATTTGCACGCGGAAGTAGCCTTCCTGGTTGTCGAGAATTCCGTCAAAATACAAATAGCGTGCGTCTCGAGACCAGGTTGGATAGGCTACGAAAATCTTGGCAAGCTCGGTCCATTTCTGAGTGGTGAAATCAAAAAGCATGAGCTGGAGAGAATCCAGCGTAATGGCCACAATGTAGCGGCCGTCAGGGGACCAGCGGGGAGAGAACAGTCCGTCGGACCCCGGCAGCTTCGTGGCGTTTCGCGCTTTCAGATCGAGCACGTATACTGCCGAGCCCTGATTGTTCAGTGAATTCTCTCCAAAGACGAGCGATTTGCCGTCTGGCGACCAGTTCGGGTCCGCCGAGTTGGTCGCACTTCGATAAATCAGTTCGGGAGAGCCACCCTCCGCGGGAACCATATAGATTTGCCAGGGTTCGCCGGGGGGATGACCAAAGAAGGCGAGTTGCTTGCCGTCCGGAGACCATCGAGGCAGGTAGGCCAACATAGGCGGGAATACAAGTTGCAGCTTCTGGGTTCCGTCGACTTTACTTCGCCACATGGTGCCATCGGAGCCATCATTGTAGGCGACCCACTGCCCATCACGAGAGAAGTCGAGTCCCATGGCCGAGATTCCCGTGAGGTAAGGCGCGAACTGCCCTGATTTGGCGTCGTAGCGCACCAATTCCCCACGAGGCTGCCAGCCTTGCACGAAGAGTCTTTTGCCATCGCGGCTGGGGACAGGATTGCCAACATTCATTGGCCCAGTCGTTAACTGAACTGGCTCCGGGGGGGTTGCGCGGAAAAGGCCACGATGTTCGTGGAGGGCCCAAAGGTTGGCCGTCCCGTCGCGTACGGCCTGAAAGACGAAATACCCTCCGTCCGGCGTCCACTTGCCACAGCATTCGTTGGGTGAGCTGTTCCAACCCGGAAGGAGCGGGCGAAGATTACCGCCGTCCGCTGAGACCTGCATGATTGAGCGGTTATTGGTCTTGGGATCGTTCAGGGTAAAACGCAAAATGGACTCGTCGGGCGACCAGCGGACATCGTTGGGAGTACCAGCCGTCAGCAAGAGCCGATGTGGCGCGCTGCCATCGCTATTCGCCAGGAGGATCTCGCTTCCTTTGCAATAGGCAATCCTCTTCCCGTCGGGCGACCACGCACCGGCGTGGCCCTCAAGGCTGCCCAAACGACGAGGTGAACCGCCAAGCACAGGGACGCTCCAAAGAGGGCCATCGAGAGACGTTCCTCGAGCCGTATTCATCAAAAGGGAAGAACCGTCTGGCGAAACATCGAAAACGCTAGAAAAGCCCGTGTCCTCCAGGGAGGTCGGAATGGGAAATGTCTCGCCGCCATTCACGGAAGTTTGAGAGAGGACCGATTGGCCCTCGATGAAGTAGAGCCGTGAGCCGTCTGTGACCACGCCCGATTTCGGCCGATTCGTATTGGTGAGCTGGACCGTTCGCAGCACCCGTGGCGGCGCCATCGGGCGCGTCAGAACATATCCAAGAATTGCCGCGATGGCTATCAGAGCGCCGGCCACCACTGCCCAAATGTGCCGGCGACGATGTGCGGGGGTCCCGCGAACTTCTTCAAGCACACCCGACAGAGCAGAAGTCGCCACCGAACGCCCGGAATCCAATTCGCGCTTCAAGCGTTTCAAGTCGTCGCGAAGTTCCGCGGCGGTTGGGTAACGGAGATCGGGGTCCTTCTCCAGGGCCCGGTGGATGATGCGTTCCAGATCGGCCGGCATGTCAGCATTCAATTGTCCGGGGGGTAGCGGAGTGCGATTCAGGATCGCGTCGAAGATGAGCCCGGTACTCTCAGCGCGAAATGGCGTCACGCCAGTCGCCATTTCGTATAAGACAACCCCGAACGAGAACAAATCGGTTCGTGCATCGAGTTCCTTGGCCTTCACTTGCTCCGGTGACATGTACGCAATTGTGCCAAGTGTAGATCCCACTCCGGTCAGGTGCTCCGACGTCGTGCCGCCGCTCTTTTCTTTCGAGCCCGAAGTCGTGTCGGCCTCGCGATCTCCCGTGAGCGACAGCTTTGCCAATCCGAAGTCCAGAATTTTGGCGTGCCCTCGCTGCGTCACGAAGATATTGGCAGGCTTGATATCACGGTGAATGATGCCTTGGGCGTGAGCGGCATCGAGAGCGTCAGCAATCTCAATCGCGAGTTTGAGCAGAAGTTCCGTCTCGAGGGGCTTCCCGGCGATGAGATGCTTCAGCGTGGCCCCATCCAGAGACTCCATGGCGATGAACGCCTGGCCATCCTGCTCACCAATGTCGTAAATCGTACAGATATTGGGGTGATTCAGCGCAGATGCGGCTTGCGCTTCGCGCTGAAAACGGGCCAGTGCCTGCGGATCGCTAGCCACTTCCGGCGGCAAGAACTTCAGCGCAACGAAACGACGCAAGCGCGTGTCCTCCGCCTTATAGACCACGCCCATGCCACCGCCGCCGAGTTTTTCGAGGACGGTATAGTGTGAGAAAGTGCGACCGATAATTGAGGGAGATTCCGCCACTGGCAATGGAGTTTACCCCAGCAGTGCAATGCAGGCAAACGCGCAACATGTTTTTCGATCATGCGGACAAGTCCCGGTCATTAGAGACCGACCCGCAGCACGCCCCGGACGGCTGCGCTTTGTCCAGCGCGTCCTCTGACGTACACTGAAGACTCACTATTTTCGTCTAATCCAGAGCGAGGCATCCTTTGAACCATCCAATCGGAGCACTATGGCAAATGCGTCCCCAACGGCGCATCTTTGCGGCTAGCACTCTCCTCGGCGCAGCTCTCCTCGCGCTTCCCGCGCGGTCGGCTGATCCGCCTGACGGTGCGCCCAAAGCCTCGCCTCTCTTCGAAGCCATGAAAACGGAGCTCGACCGTTCGCTGAAGACCCTTGGCGAGCAGGATCCCGCGGCCTATTACATCGGTTATACCGTTACGGACTCGCAGCGCGCCACGGTATCGGGTTCCAATGGGGCCCTTCTCAGCAGCGATGAGGCGCGGAATCGGTGGTTGGAAGTTACGGTGCGCACCGGCAGCTACGAACTCGATGACACTCACAAGGTGGATGGCCGAACGCCGCCGAACGGCGGCCCCGGCACCAATGCCCCCCTGGACGACGATCCAGAGGTGCTGCGCCGCGCCATCTGGCTGGAAACCGACAAGCAGTACCGCGCTGCCGCCGAAGCGCTGATCAAAATCAAAACCGGCAAGGAAGTGAAAGTACAAACGGAAGAGGGCCGGGCTCCCGATTTTTCGCGCGAAAAACCACAGACTTACACGGGGCCATGGGTGTCGTTCGCACTCGATCGCAAGCCGTGGGAACAGAAGGTGCGCGACTATACACGATACTTCCGCCAATCCACTTCGGTCATCAATTCCATCGTCACGTTTACCGCGCAGGCGGAAAACATCATGCAGTTGAACACCGAAGGCACGCGTCTGCAGTTTGGCCAGATCCGTTACCGCCTGGAATTATTTATTCAAGGCAAGGCCAGCGATGGCATGGACATTGATCGTTACTACAACTTCGATTGGGTGAATCCTTCGGAAGCACCTAGTGACAGCGCGGTGTATGCCGCCGCGGGCCAGCTTCGCAAGGAGATGGACGGGCTGGTCGCTTCGCCCCTGAACGATCCCACGGTGGGGCCGGCGCTGCTGACAGGCCGCGCCGCCGCGGTGTTTTTCCACGAAGTTTTTGGACATCGCGCCGAAGGCCATCGCCAGAAGGACGTCAATGAAGGCCAGACCTTTGCCAAGAAAGTGGGCGAACCCATCCTGCCGGAATTTCTGAGCATCGTTGATGACACAACCATGAAGAAGCTGGGCAACCAGGACCTGCTGGGCTACTACCAGTTTGACGACGAGGGTGTCGCGGCACAGCGCGTGGTACTGGTGGATCACGGCGTTCTGAAGAACTTCGAGATGTCGCGCTCGCCCATCGAGGGTTTCCCGCATTCCAATGGACACGGCCGGCGGCAGATCGGCGCAACACCGGTCTCGCGACAGGGAAACCTCATCGTGGAGAGCAGCAAGATGGTGACGAACGCGCAGCTTCGCGCAAAACTTGTTGAACTCGTCAAGCAGCAGGGCAAGCCTTATGGCCTGCTGATTGATGACATCTTAGGAGGGTTCACATTCACGGGGCGCGGGCAGCCGCAGGCCTTCCAGGTACAACCCCTGGTGGTTTACAAAGTGTTCGCCGACGGTCGTCCGGATGAACTCGTCCGCGGCGTGGATATAGTTGGCACGCCGCTCGCCGCGCTGACCAAGATTGTGGCCACCGGGGATACGTCGGAAGTGTTTAACGGCTATTGCGGCGCGGAATCGGGTTCCGTGCCGGTCTCTGCCGCTTCTCCCGCCATCCTGACATCGGAATTGGAAGTTCAGAAAAAGGAAACATCCACGGACCGGCCGCCGATTCTGCCGCCGCCCGCGCACGACGCTGCAAAATCGGGAGGCCTCCAGTAATGCGCACTCTTCGCCTCGCGGCCGTTTTCCTTGCTATTTCCACCGCTTCCGCGGTCCAGGCCCAGGCTCCCGCGGACAACGATCACACTCTGCAGGCCATGCGCGACGAAATGGAGCGCTCCAAGACGCGCCTGCAACTGCAAATTCCCCAGGCGGATCAGCCGGTGCGCCCGTACTACGTGGAATACCGCCTGCTCGATCTGGACATCCGTGAGATTGTGGCCGAATTCGGCACGCTGATTTCTTCCGCGCACGACCGCGAACGGCGTATGAGCGTTTCCGCGCGGGTCGGCGATTACAAACTCGACAGCTCCAATTTCATCAGCGAAGAGGGCTTTCGTGGATTCATCGGCTCCACGGGGACCGTGGGCATCGACCGCGACTATGATTCGCTGCGCCAGGATCTTTGGATTGCCACAGATCAGGCCTTCAAGGAAGCTGTCGAAACCTACTCCCGCAAACAGGCTTATCTCAGCAGCCTGGCGCGCCCTTCCGATATTGACGACTACGCGAAGGTCGAGACCGTCCAGCACATCGATCCGCTCGAGCCCTCGGACTGGTCCAATCGCAATTGGGAGCAGGAAGCGCGCGACACCTCCGCCGCGCTACGCGCCTTCCCGCAAATCTACGAATCACGGGTCACCTACTATCTGGTGTACACGACCGAGTACCTCTTGACGAGTGAAGGCACCGAGATTCGCGCCAATCATTGCTTCGCCGCTATCGAAGCGGGAATGAATACGCTGGCTGCCGACGGAATGCTGGTGAGTCACTATTATTCGAGTTACGCGCCGCGGCCTGCCGACCTTCCCAATGTGGACGCCGTCCGCAAGGGCCTCAACGTTGCTGGGAGCGAATTGATGGCCATGCGTGCGGCTTCAACGGCCCCGGATTATACGGGACCAGTATTGTTCGAGGCGCGCGCGGCTGCGCCCCTGATTGCGGAGGTTCTCAGCCCGTCGTTAAGCGGGGCGCGGCCTCCGCTGGCGTTCCAGCAGGTTGTGGATCAGCTGATGAACAGCCTGGGCGCGCGAAGCGAATGGAGTGGCAAAGTGGGCGCGCGTGTTCTTCCGCTGACGGTTTCTCTCGTGGATGATCCTTTCGCGAAGGACTACAAAGGCACGCCGCTTATTGGTGGTTATGCGATTGATGAAGAGGGAGTGCCCGCGCAGAAGGTGAACCTCGTCGAGGGGGGAAAACTGGAGAATCTACTGATGTCGCGCCGGCCCGGCCCGGATTTCGACAAGTCCAATGGCCACGGCCGCTCCGCCTTCCTCAGCGACCCCAAACCAACGATGAGCAATCTCTTCCTTACCTCCTCGGAAACCGTTCCCCGCGAGGACCTGAAAAAGAAATTTTTGGAAGCTTGCCGTTCGGAGAAGCTAAACTACTGCCTGGTCGTGCGGCAGATGGACAATCCTTCGATCAGCCTGCTGCACCAGGATGATTTCACGGAACTCCTGGCCAGCTTTGGGGGCAACGCCGCCACGGATCGTCTGCCGCTGGTGGTGTATAAGATCTTTCCGGAGGACGGCCACGAGGAAATGGTGCGAGGGGCCCGCATTACCGGCTTCAGCCCGCGGACCGTGCGGAATATCAGCGCGGTCGGCGACGATAATTTCGTTTATAACTACATGCAGAGCCAGGTCGTGGGCGTCTCTGGCACGGCACTCGGGGCATTTGGTACCGCGCAGAATGGCCTGCCCGCTTCCGTCGTTGCGCCGTCGCTGCTATTTGAAGAGGTTGAAGTACGTGGGGCGCGCGGGGAGCCCAAGCGGTTGCCACTGCTGCCCGAGCCTCCGATGACTCCCAAAGTAAACAACTGAAGGTGAACTCCGGGCGCTACCGGGCAGGGCAACCCAACTTGCGGCCGGGAATCTCCTCCGGTGCGGACAAGTGCCTTCTCACGCCCCACTCGGATTTCAGGCTCATTGCTTCACGTCGGCGAGGTCGTCCTCCATGTCATTTATGGTAAGTTTGCTGACCCCTGCCGGTATGACAAAGTTGAGAACTTCACGCGGATGCGTTGAAGCAAACGTACCCAGCCGGACGTTTTTATCTCCCATGTGCGCATAGAGGGGAATGGCATCTTTCCAATTGTCGGGCACCCCGCTGCGCAAAAGCTCACCCGACACGGAAGTCTTTCCGTCTGCGGTTGGCGTCAAGTGCGCGTGCAGTGTGTATTGGGGAATGCCGGAGCCGTAGACATACTGGTTGAAAAACCAGTCCATCTTGTGATTGCCGTCAAGGTCCATGCCGCGGGTCATGTGTTTTTCCACGATAGCCTTGAAGTCTTCCGTGGACGCCGGTTGGTTATCGAAGGTCCTGCAGTAATCCTGCATCGTTTCCTTGAAGATGTGCTCGGGGTCCGGGTTGCGCGGGTCCATCATCAGTTGCCGGATCATCTGCAGAACATAGGCCCCCTTCGAGTAAATCAGGTTCTGATAGGAACTCCCGCTGGTTTCGGATGACGCAATGCGGCGCCCCATCCAAATGGGTCCGAGCGTTTCCACCGTGTGGCCCTTTACATCCTTCTCCTTCAATAGCTCTTTCTCTCTGCGCCACTGGTTCAGCGATTCTTTCAGATTGTCGCGGTACTGCACGTAGAGAATCCCAGAGAAATCCGCAAAGCCTTCGGAGAGCCATTGATCGCGGTAGCTCTTCCAGCCCACGCGATGTCCCCACCACTGGTGGGAGCTCTCGTGGGCCCGGAAAAAATCGTTCAACTGGGTTTGCTTCGTAATCCCTAGCGCATTCTGTTGAGTAGAGTCCAAGAACGTGAACCATCCGAGATAGAGTAGCCCGGGCCAGCCCTGACCGTAACTTCCGATGATGTTCGTGACGGCCAGGGTCTTATAGGGGTAGGGGCCGTAGTAGTTCTGGAAAATCTTCAACGTGTTGGCGGTTTCAATGTTGATGGTCTTGGCTAGAGCAGCGGGCGTCAGGTTGCCGATTGCCCCACCCATGTACGAGTTGTCGAAGGCTCTTTGGATACTCAGTAGCCGATCATCCGGCTGATTATTAGCATAGACCTGAATCTCAACGTCTCCGACCTTGTCGGTGAACAATTTGTAGTCGCCGAAAGCAAAACCAGCCACGCTAAGCGGAATATTGCTCTTCCAGGTGGTAATCAACTCCTTGGCGTCGGTCGTCTCACCGATTTTCTGGCCGGTGGCCACAAGTTGGTAGCGCTTTGGGCTGTGAAATGTCAGGTCAAAGTTGGACCGGAATGCAAACTCATCCACACCGGGTTCCGGCGAAAAAGCCGAGGGGTACCAGCCGAAGCTGTGGCAAAAATAATTGCCGCTGCCAACTTTCTCCACGACATGCTTGCCTTCGTACTGAAATTCCAGAATTTGCTTCTGCCCCACCTGGGTTGGCTCCAGGAGCGTCACCGCAACATAATTGCCGTAGGACTGGCTGTTCTGCTTGCGTTCGCGCGCCTGCTGGAATACCAGATTCTTCCCCTGGTTGTCCTTGACCGCACCGAGGCGCAAGTTCGAATCCAAGTTGAAGAGCAGCACGCGTTCGCCCGAGTATCTCGGCAGCACCGTCACGTGGGCGGTCGCGGATAGCTCCGCGCCCTCCGATACGGACGTGTTCAACTGGTAGTCTGGGATCAGGAAATCCTGCCGTGCCGCAGGATCATCATAGGCATGCCGAGGATCCCGGCCCTCAGCAGGGAAAATCATCCAGTAGTCCAACTCTTTATAGCCTCCCACATCCACCCAACGCCCCACGCGAACTTCCTCGGGTTGCATGGCGTCGTAGCGCACTTCCACCCAGGACTTATCTTTGGTTTTCAGGTCCGCGAGGAAATAGGCCGTGCGCTTCCAATCGGGCGACATCACGGCCTTGAACAGCCTGGGCAGGTACTCAGCGCCGAGGTCTTCCCGCTCCTGTTGCCTTTTCGCATAGAGTTCATCGGCGGCCCCGCCATCTCTCCACTTCACTTGTTTGCCGACTTCATCCAGTAGTCCGTCCGAAAAACTAAAAGTCGCCTCCGAGAAGGTCATATCCAGCTTGTCTTGCTTGGTGAACAAGCGGAGTTGCTGAGCCTCAGTGGGATTGGGAGGCTCGACCTGGAGGTGCCCTTCCCCGCGAAACACAGCGCCAAAAACCACACCATTTGTGGGTTGCGTAAACTGGATGGCCCCGTTAACGAGAGTGATCTTCGCGCGATCGCGCACGATTTCGACGTTCTCGACCGTCGCGTCCCTTTTGGCATCCATGGCCGGCGCGGAGAGGGTGTTCCAGACGCCACCCGTGTCTGTCTGCGCTGATACTCCCGCCGCGCTGCTGGCCGCCAGCAGGGCTAAAATCAGGGATTTTCTCATGGGGGCTCCTTCGAGGTTCGCGGAAAAGCGTAGACGCCCAGCACCAGAGATGCAAGTGCCTAGCTCACAATGTTGCGTCCGCGTTGCAAGTTCGCAACCCGCGGGTGAATCCCGGCAACTCCCACGGAGTTGAGGTAGTCTTTAGGCATGCCCTTTTCCCAAAGACTCGGCGGCGATGTCCAGGAAAAGAAACGCGCGGCCCTGCTCAGTGTAGGCTCCGCGTTGCTGCTGCTCTGCCTGAAGACCTTCCTCGTCGTGCGTACAGGAAGCTTGGGCGTACTTTCGGAAGCGCTCCATTCAGGGCTCGACCTCGTCGCGGCGGTCATCACATTTCTTTCCGTGCGCGTTTCGGACCAGCCCGCGGACGAGCGCCACCCTTACGGCCACGGCAAATTTGAGAATTTCTCCGCTTTTATCGAGACCGGACTCCTTATCCTCACCGCTTGTTACATCATATATGAAGCCTTTTCGCGGTTATTCTTTCACACCGTGCATATTGAACCCAGCTTCATCGCCTTTGTCGTTTTGTTCGTGGCCCTGGCAATCGATATGACCCGCGCCCGCGCGTTGACCGCCGTTGCGCGAAAGTACCGCAGTGAGGCCCTGGAAGCAGACGCGTTGCACTTTTCCACGGATGTTTGGAGCACGGTCGTGGTCATCGCGGGAATTGGCCTGGTGTGGGCAGGCAACACCTGGAATCTGCCATGGCTGGTTTACGCCGATGCTCTGGCGGCCCTCGCCGTGGCGGGCGTGATTCTGTGGGTCAGTTCGCAATTGGGCCGGCGCACGGTGGATGCTTTATTGGATGCCGCCCCGGCGGGTCTGCAGAACGAAATCATCGGTGCGATTGGGCAGATGGAAGGGGTTCTAGATGTCGAGCGGGTGCGTGTCCGGCGCGCCGGAAATCGCCATTTCGTGGACGCCACAGTTTCCGTTCCCCGCACCACCAGCCTGGAGCAGGTTCATCTGCTTACAGATGCGATTGAGAAACGCATCGGCGACATCGTGCCGGCGGATGTGATTGTGCATACGGAGCCGCGCGCCCCGCAAGGCGAGCATCTCTTCGAATCGATCCGCGCCGTGGCGCAGCGCATGGGTCTGGCCATTCACGATCTCTCGGCGTTTCAGCAGGACGGGCGGCTCTTCGTCGAACTCCATCTGGAAGTGGATGAGAATCTTAGCCTGCGCGAAGCCCATCGCCGCGCCACCGAACTTGAGGAAGGCATTCAATCTTTACGCGATGGCAATGCCGAGGTGAACATCCACATCGAGCCCCTGGGCCGCCACATTGCCACGCCCGATACACGGATAGGAGAAATGCACCGGCTGGAACTGTCGGTCGAGTCTTTTCTGAACAGCCTGCCCCAAGACTACGACGAACTGATCAATTGCCACGACGTGCGCGTGCGCCAGGTGGAACACCACACGCTCGTCTCTTGCCACTGCATCATGAAAAGTGATCTTCCCATCACGCGCATCCATGATGTGACTGCCGCACTGGAAGATCGCGTGAAGGAGCGCTTCCCGCAAATCTTTCGTGTGACCATCCACCCCGAGCCACCGGAAGAGCGCTAGGCGTCACCTTTTCCTTTCTACTCGCGTTAATCTATTTTCCCGGTTCTCGAATTCCTACATTCGGTCCCGCAAACGCTGCTGCGGCCATGGCGATCAGCGCGGGAAAACACTCGAGCACGTAGCGTGGCTCCGGCGTCTCCAGCGTCGTCAAAAAGATCGTGCGCACCACGATGTAGAACACCAGGAGCACCACTGCAGCATGGGATCTGCGGCGTTTCCATAATTTCCAGCCGCCCCAGATTCCCAGCCCTACGTACAAAAGGTTCAGAGAAAAAATCAGGATCGTCAGGCGCTGGTCGACGGGGTCTTCTTCCCGCATATAGGCGAGGGGAAAGACGTGCCCAGAGACGGGCAGCAATTCAATGCGCGGCGTGAACCAGATGCGCACGGCGCGCCGCATGGGAATCCAGAAATAAGTCCGCAGCGGGTGGCGAGCGGTTCGTTCCCGCGCCAACTGCGCAAATACCGCATCTCCCTCTGTAGTGAGCGTCAGGTCCTCGTTGTATTGCTCCAACACCGCCTGTACACGATCCCGCTCCTCCGGCGTGTCGAACGCCTCCGGCGGAATGTCTTCCAGGCGAATCGCTTCGTCGTTGAGCTTCCATGGCACCAGATAACAATCGCGCACCCGGAACAGCCAGGTGCGTTCCCACGCCATGAATCCCCTGGGGTTCACTTCGCCAGGCAGCATCGTGTCCTTCGGCGCAAGCGGCTGGAATTCATGAAGGGTGATGGCATTTCGCAGAGTCCAGGGCACGAGCGGCAGGGCGCAAGCACCAAGCAGGAGCACGGCCGATAGAACAAAGCGTTTTGTTTCCCCCCGCCACCACATCCAGAGGCCCAGTAGAAGCATGGATGTCAGCAGCAGCAGGGGAGTTTCAGGCCGGAATAAGGCGCCCACACCCACGACGAGTCCAGCCAGGGCAGCCAACCGCCAATACCCTTTCCCATTGATCCATTCACGGCGCGGCCACTCTGGCCACTCACCGCGCACTTCAGCAGCCACCATCAACAGGATCAGCAACGCGAGTGTTGTGAGAAACGTGGCCCACACCTCTGTGAGCGGTACGGCCACATAATTCGCCGTGAAAGGGCATAACGCCGCAAGCCACAAGCCCGCCAGAAAAGCCCGTTGACGGTTTGCCTGCCTGGAGCAAAGGGACACCAGCAACGCTGCCAGTGCCGCGATTACCACGCAGCACGCCAGGTCCACCAGCACCTGCGCCAACATTAAGGGCAACCGCGCGCTTTCACCGGTGCGGCCGGTAAGTGCGTAAATAAGCGCCAGAAACGCCGGATACCCCGGCATTCGCAGATCCACCGGCAACGGCTGTCCGGCGATGTCCATCGCATATTTCCCGTGTTTCAGCCAATTGGCCGCCAGTTGCTCGTAAATAACGGTGTCACCCGAGCCCGCCGGAAACTTCAGGACAAAAAGCATCCGCAAACAGGCACCTGCCAGCAGAGGGAAAATGGGACTGGAGAAAATTCGCTTCATTCTTGATTGGCATCTTACAATAGACGGGACGGATTCGACTCGACGGAGTAATGTGCTTCCGGCGCTGCCCCCCTGCGCCGCGTGGCCCCCACGTTACATGAAAGAACGAAAGCCGATCTTCTATGACGCGGAGAAAGTCCGCTGGCGGCGCACGCGCCGGTTCCTGGAAATCAGCGGTGCGCTGCTCACGTTGCTGCTGATCTATTTTTTTGTGACCATCGCCGGAAGTGTCGACCTTCCTTCGTCTTTGTTGCCGGACACGCGCCCCGTCTATCACTCGGTCAAGAGAAAAAACCTGAAGCCGGTGGTATTGCGCGAGGGGCGCCACACGCGCGTGGCGCATATCGGGCAGGTGCCCGCCACCTACGACCCTTTGCGCGCGGCTTTTTTCGTGAGCTGGGACCCCAATAGCCTCGCCTCTCTTAAGAAGCATTACAAAGACATCGACTTGCTTATGCCGGAGCAGCTTCATGCGGTCTCCGCCGATGGCGCAATCACGGTAGTGGATTACGAGCGCAATCAAACCGTCAAGGCCTCACCGGCGGAGGCTCTTACCCGGCTTAGGCAAGACAAGCTCCACCAGTGGATGCGTTCCCTCACTCCCCCCATCGAGCTGCCGATGATGGGGCTGCTCAACAATTATGACGGTACGGTGTGGCGCGTAAAGGAACTTGCCGAGATGCTTGCGAATGCCACTGCGCGACGCCACCTCGTTTCCAATGTGGTCGAATACGCCGTGCTGGCGCACCAAGCTGGCATCGTGGTGGATTTCGAGGAAATACCGCTGACGAACCAGCCGAATTTTCGCGAATTCATCGGCGAACTGGCGCCCGCGCTGCACGCCGTGGGACTGAAAGTCATGATTGCCCTGCCGGCCCGCGACGATGAATACGACTACGCGTTCTTTGGCCGGGAAACCGACGCCATTATCCTGATGAATTACGACCAGCACTGGCTGACCTCGGAGCCTGGTCCGATCGCGGCGCAGGACTGGTTCATGGAGAATCTTCGCCAGGTTCGCCAGGTGGTTCCTGCGCAGAAGATTGTGGCGGGCATTGCCAATTATGCTTATGACTGGACCGAGGGTCCCCAAAAGGGATCGCTGCACGCAGAGGAATTCAGCATTCAGGAGGCGCTGCTCCACGCGCACGAATCCGAAGCCGACGTCGAATTCGATGCGGCTTCCCTGAATCCGCACTACTCCTACGTGGATGAACAAAATCACACGCATCAGGTGTGGATGCTCGACGCGATCACGGCCTATAACGAATTGCGAGCTAGCGAGAGACTCGGCGTGCAAGGCACAGCGCTGTGGCGTTTCGGCTCCGGCGATTCTTCCATCTGGCCAATCTGGGATGCCACGCACCCCGACGATGCCATTCGCGATAAACTCCGCGACGTTGCCCCCGGCCCTGATTTGATCCTCGAAGGCGATGGCGATATCTGGCACATTGCGGACGTGCCCAAACCCGGGGTGCGGAGTTTCACCTACGATGCCGCCACGGATCTCTTCACCAGCGAAAAATACGACGCCATCCCTCTCTCATTTGATATTGAGCAGCTTGGCGGCGCCAAGAAGAAACTGGTGATTTCTTTTGATGATGGCCCCGACCGGCGTTGGACGCCGAAAATCCTGGACATCCTGAAAGAAAAACATGTTCCAGGCGTCTTCTTCGTCGTGGGTGAAGCAGCCAACCAGGCGCCGGATTTGTTGAAGCGCGAATACAACGAAGGCCACGAGATCGGCAATCACACGTTCACGCACCCTAATTTTGACGAAATCTCGCGCACACAGATCAAATGGGAGCTGAATCTGACGCAGCGCCTTATCGAGAGCACGCTGGGCGTGAAGTCCATTCTTTTCCGTCCACCATACGGCATCGACCACCAGCCGGAATATGCGGAAGAAGTGCAGCAGTTGCCTTACCCGCAAGAATTGGGCTACCTCATCGTGGGCCAACGGGTTGACCCGGACGATTGGCGCATGACGGAAGAGAAGCGCCAGCGCCCGGCGGAGGAAATCGCCGCGGAAGTAATGCGTCAGGCCAAGAATGGGAATATCGTATTGCTCCACGATGGGGGTGGAGAACGCGCGCAGACCGTCGCGGCCCTGCCGCTGATCATCGATGAGATGCGCGCCCAGGGCTACGAGTTCGTCTCCGTCTCCGACCTGATCGGGAAGACGCGCGCAGACGTGATGGTGCCGCTGTCCTTCCGCGAAAGGCTATCGGCGCACGCGGATGGCTTCATCTTCGCGATTTTCCAATGGTTGCGCTTCGGAATCGCCACGGTATTCATCCTGGGAATCGTGCTGGTAAGTTGCCGCGCCCTGATCGTCGGAATTCTGGCCATTATCGAGAAGCTGCGTCCCGATCACGACGTTATGCCGAATCCCATTCCGGCCGTGACAGTGCTGATTCCCGCGCATAACGAAGAAAGCGTTATTGTTCAGACCGTGCGTTCGGTGCTGGCTTCCGATATTCCGGATATTCACGTGATCGTGGTAGATGACGGCTCCGCGGATCGCACGCTGGAGCTTCTGCAAACCAATTTTTCATCCGACGCCCGGGTGCAGATCATTCACCAGGTTAACCGCGGCAAGGCAGCAGCGTTGAGCGTCGCGCTTACGCATGCGCAGACCGAAATTGTCGTGACCATCGATGCCGATACGGAAGTTGAGCCCGAAGCGATCCGCCATCTGCTGCGCCACTTTTCCGACCCGCACGTTGGAGCGGTGGCGGGCAACGTCAAAGTCGGCAACCGTTCGCGCTGGCTGACGCGTTGGCAGGCGCTGGAATATATCACCAGCCAGAATATGGAAAAGCGAGCCTTCGATCTCCTGAATTGCATCACGGTCGTGCCCGGGGCTCTGGGTGCATGGCGCCGGCAAGCGATCGAAGCGGCGGGCGGAATCACCGCTGACACGGTTGCGGAAGATGCGGATCTCACCATCGCGATCCGCCGGCTGGGCTGGCGCGTCACGTACGACGAGTATGCGGTTGCCTGGACAGAAGCTCCGGTAACGCCCGTGTCGCTGATTCGGCAGCGCTTTCGCTGGACGTTTGGAACATTACAATCCTTCTGGAAGCACAGCAGCACGTTGTTTCGCGCGAAGTATGGCGCGCTCGGCTGGGTGGCCCTGCCCAACATCTTCGTTTTCCAGATCGCGCTGCCGCTAATTTCGCCGGTTATCGATTTGTTGTTCCTGGGCAGCTTGTTGCTGTGGGGGCTGGCGCAGCTGCACATCACGCAGATCCCACACCTGTGGACAACGGCGGACGTACAACGTTCGGTGATCTTCTTTCTGGGATTCCTGATCATTGATGTGTTCACGTGCGCGATCGCTTTTACTCTGGAACGTCACGAGGATTGGACGCTGCTGATTCCCGTGCTGCTGCAGCGCTTCTACTACCGGCAACTCATGTACATCGTGCTGTTTCGCTCGGTGAAGGAAGCGGTCAGCGGCCGAGCCGTGGGCTGGCGAGGCGTGGAAACCGAGCCGCCGCACCAAACCCCTGTCGCCGCCGCGTCCTGACAGGTCACACCCCACTTTTGTTTTTCTCTTCTATTATTAAGGGCCACTTTGAGGTGGCCACCTGCTCTTCGCGATGCTCGGAGTGAGAAGGTGGCCGTTACATCCTCCTTCGGTGAGGAGCATGGCGGCGGCTACGCGATGGCGGATGGCAGCATGGATTTCATCCGGAATAGTGGCGGCAAACCTGCACAACATTCTTGAGCTGTTCTGGGAATTTCGGACTCCAGTATCTTCTTCAGACACTTACAACACGGTGGGCTCAATCCGTTTGTATCGGATTTGACTCTTTCTGAGCGACGAACTACAACAAATTTACTGCAGTGTTTTTAGTTTCACTTTGGCCTATCACTTCGATCAACATACATTTACGTATCCCTGGGCGGTTGGTACGAATGGTTGGTGAGGCCAGGACGCCGGGAGACCCCTTGAAAACGAAAGGACGCGCACTCATTTATGATGACCTTTTCGCCTGGGCAGGCGGCCTGTTACCGAGCACCGAGTGCGGGCGCAGCGTGTTGCATAGCACCCGCTATTTCTTGATCACGATTTGTGCCGCCTTCAGCGTGTAAAATATATCGCCGTTCAAGCATTCATCCCGCCACTTCCCATTGAAGCTTGCGCAATGCCCGTTCTCCCAGGGGCTTCCCGGTTCGATGTACAGCGTCCCCGTGCCCAGCTTCACTAACCACTGCCACAGATAACTTGCAACAAACTCCGGACCATTGCCCCAAAACTGTTCTTCAAACCAGTAGTTGAGTTGGCGGTTGCCTCTGTATCGTTCGACTGAGATTAAAGCCACAGAACAGCTGTTTGAGCTTCTGCGGACCCACCCCCGCCCCCAGCCCACTAGCTGACGTCAGCGCAGAGAAATTAATGAGAGTGAGTAGGATTTTTGTGCGAACGCTCACGCCACTCTCTTTGCGAAGCAATTGAAGAGCGGAGACTTCAATGACTTTCCGAAGCGGGAAGTTTCGAAGGCAAGTGCGTGATGGAGCGTTCCCCAAAGTTCGACAGTCGTGGCAATGCCGCGCAGTACTTGCCATCTTGGCGTTGGCACCCGTAGTAGGGTTCACGGGTTGCGCGGGCGTGGTGGGCGCGAACGGACCGAAATCCTCGTCACCACCGCAAGCCGCTATCCAGGTGACTCCCAGCAGCCTCAATTTTGGCAGCACGGTCGTCGGCAAGAAAGTCTCTCAGACTCTCTCAGTTGCAAATACGGGAAAGATCTCCGTCAACATCAGCCAGGTAAATCTATCAAGCAGCCAATTTTCAGTTTCAGGCCTCGCCATGCCTTTTTCCCTACCCGTCGGGCAATCCAGTAACTTTCAAGTTTGGTTCGACGCCACCGCTGCAGGGAACGCGACGGGCACCTTGACGGTCCAAACAGACACTGGCGTTTCTTCACAGCAAGTTTCGCTCGCGGCGGCCGCGGCGATGGCGCCGGCGCAAATTAATGTTAATTCTACAAACTTGAATTTGGGAAACGCAAACGTAGGCACAACGGCCAAGGGTACGTTGACGCTAACTAATGCGGGCGGCGCGAATCTGCTCATCTCTTTAATTTCTGTGGTTGGAAATGCCTTTGGTATTTCCGGCATAACTACACCCAGCACAATCGCGCCAGGCGGCAGTGCGACGTTAAGTGTGTCGTTTTCTCCGACAACTGTAGGAAATGATTCTGGCAGCATCACCATCACGAGCAATGATCCGCAGAATCCTACGACGATCATTACACTCACGGGAACTGCAACGTCAGCACCGATCGCTCCCACCATCACGACGCAACCGGTGAATCAGACAGTGACGGCGGGGCAGACGGCGACGTTCACAGTGGTGGCGGCAGGGACGGCGCCGCTGAGTTATCAGTGGCAGAAGAACGGGGTGAACATCGCCGGAGCAACCGCAGCGAGCTACACGACTCCGGCAACGACGACGTCGGATAGTGGATCGACGTTCGCTGTAGCGGTGAGCAACACGGCGGGGACGGTGACGAGTGCGACCGCGACACTGACGGTGAATGCGGCTCCGGTGGCACCGACG
>Ga0209517_10004023_pt1 | contig 19581 bp, 19 predicted proteins | sample PeaSoiMetSII2010_FD_187695 | JGI IMG/M metagenome (GOLD analysis project Ga0209517, IMG submission 187695) | Peat soil microbial communities from Weissenstadt, Germany - SII-2010 (SPAdes) (version 2) | ecosystem: Environmental > Terrestrial > Soil > Wetlands > Peat | place: Germany...
CCATGGGGACAACTTCCCTGGCAACTGTTCCCCCGCGCTGGACTGGCGGGCGGTACCCACTTTGCATCGTGCTGCGCCGGTGTGCGCTCGCGAGGGTTGTTGCCTGCCTTGAGTCCGGACAGAACCAAGTGGGCCGGTTCTTCTTGCGCATCCCGCGGCGCCCCATCACCAAGGCGGAGTTTGCACGGGCAAGATTCTCCACCCGCATTTTTTGGAACCTTAATACCCCGGAGGAATACGAGAGGGTGCGGCAGAAATGGGTTCAATGACCAGCCCGGAACCCAAAGGCTCCGAATCCCCGTACATACAATTCGTCCGCGTTTACAAATCCTTCCAGGATACGCCGGTGCTTTATGACGTGAATTTTGATGTCCGGCGGGGCGAAATGGTGGTGGTCTTGGGGAAAAGCGGCGTGGGGAAAAGTGTGACCCTCAAGCATATTCTGGGTTTTCTGCGTCCGGACGCGGGCCAGGTTTTCGTTGCCGGCTGTGAAGTCTCAAAGATGTCCGAGGAAGACTTGAGTGCTATTCGCCGCAAAGTGACCATGGTCTTTCAATCGGGCGCACTGTTTGATTCCCTGACGGTGAGTGAGAATGTTGCTTATCCTCTTCGCGAGCGCGCCGAACGGGGGTTGGCCCTGGACGAATCCAAGATTCAGGCGCAGGTGGCGGAACTCTTGGCTATGGTGGAACTCGAAGACGCCGGTGATCTCATGCCTTCCGACCTGAGCACCGGCAAGAAGCGGGCCGTAGCCATTGCGCGCGCCCTGGCTGCCGAGCCGGAAGCCATTCTCTATGACGAACCCACCACCATGGTGGACCCGTTGATGGCGCAGACCATCGCGGACCTGATTCTCAAACTGAAGCGCAAGAAGGGGCTCACTTCGGTGGTTGTGACTCACGACATGAAACTGGCGCGCAAGCTAGCCGATCGTGTCGTCTTCCTCGTCGACGGGCGGGTTGGGTTCTTCGGTCCGATCAATCAGCTCGATGCAGCCGAGGAACCGATGGTGCAGGCGTTTATCTGGCTCGACGAGGTGTCGTTTCTAAAGAACAGTTGACAGTCGACAGTTGACAGTCAAGAAGTCATCTATGCAAGACGAGGTGTGCTAATAAACCACAGCCTGTCATGCTGAGCGCAGCGAAGCATCACCGCAGTGGTTCTTAAATGGGTGAGCCGAATACGAACTGCCGGGATCCTTCGCTGCGCTCAGGATGACAGATTCGCGAGAGGCAACTATCAACTGTTGACAATCGACTGTCAACTGTCGACTGTCGACTGTTGACTGCTGATTCTTAAGTGTCGACTCTGAACTATGCTCTTCCTCAACCGACACGAGGTCGAAAGCCTGCTGGACCTGGATCGCCTGATCGAGGCGCTCGGTCCGGCGATGGCCGAACTGAGTGCCGGGCGCGTGTCCATGCCGGCGCGCGTAGTCGCGCAGGTTCCCGAGCACGGAGGCTTGCTGGCAGCGATGCCCGCATTCCTGGGCGCCGCGCAAGTTCTCTCCGCCAAATTGGTAAGCGTTTTTCCGCGCAACGCGGCGCGCGGCCTGCCGAGCCACCAGGCTGTAATCCTGGTCTTCGACCCCGGTACGGGCTCGCCGCGTGCCCTGATGGACGGTACCGCGATTACTGCCGCGCGGACTGCCGCCGGCTCAGCCCTTGCGACTCGACTGCTGGCACGGCCGGGGGCACGAGTTCTGGCGATTGTCGGCACGGGCGTCCAGGCGCGAGCTCACGCCAAGGCCATCCCGCGAGTGCGGCCGATAAACCAGCTTCATGTGTTGGGGCGTGATGAATCGCGGGCCGCCGCCTTGGCGGAAGAGATTGCTCGCAGCCAAGGAATCCCGACCAAGGCGTTCGGCTTAGGCAAGGAGGGGTTGGCGGGCGTTGACATAATCTGCACTACCACGCACTCCCCTGATCCCGTTCTTAAGGGTGAATGGCTGGCCCCAGGTACGCACATTACCTCTGTGGGGCTGCACGCCACCGGTCGGGAACTGGACGGCGAGGTTGTTCGGCGATCCTTGGTGGTGGTGGAAACCCGCGCGGCGGCCCTCGCGCCCGCGCCCTCCGGCTCGAACGATTTGCATTTGGCAATCCGGGATGGGCTGATCGGGACAAACCACATCCATGCGGAGATCGGTGAGCTGATCTTGGGAACGCGGCCTGGCCGTGCCTCACCAGATCAGATCACGCTCTACAAGTCCGTGGGAGTTGCGGTGCAGGACGCCGTCGCCGCTCACTTGGTCCTCGAGGCCGCCGTTCGGCAGGGGGTAGGCACGGAATTCCAGGTTTGAGACGGGAAACTGGAAATTGGAAAATGGAATTCGGAGAATGGAAACTGGAAATTGGAAATTGGAAAATAGAGATTGGGGCTGCGAATCTAAGGGTTTGCGCTCACAACTCGCTTGTCATTCTGAGCGAAGCGAAGCATCCACGTAGTTGAAAGCCCAGGAACCGCGGAGATTCTTCGCTGCGTTCAGAATGACAGGGAAGCAGGGACTGCAGGCCTCAGTCGCCGTATCTCATTCCCGATTTTCCAGTTTCTATTTTCCAATTTCTATTTTCCAGTTTCCGCCGCAGGCGACATGCAATCCAAAGCCACCATGACTCTTGACCGCGTGCTTTCGCGGTTTGGCCTGGCCTCGCGCCGCGATGCGCGCCAGGCTATTCAAGCCGGGCGCCTGAAGGTAAATGGCAAGGTGGTACGCGATCCGGATCTGTGGGTGCGGCCGGATCAGGTAACGCTGCATCTTGACGGCCAACGTCTGAAGCCCGCGCGCAAGACCTATCTGGTGTTTTACAAGCCCAAGGGCGTGATCACCAGTCACGGTGATCCTGGCGAGCGCAAGACGATCTACGAGTATCTGAAGGATATCGGTAAGTGGGTTTCGCCCGTGGGCCGCCTGGACAAGGACACCTCCGGGCTTCTCCTGCTGACGAACGACACCGAGTTCGCCGACCACGTCACGAACCCGCTCAGCAATGTTCTCAAGACCTATCTTGTGAAAACCAGCGGACTTCTGAGCGAGGAGACCATCGCCAAGCTGAACGCTGGCGTCGAGATGAAACGCGGAGACATCGCAAGTCCCATCAGCGTGCGGCGCCTGGAAGACCGGGGGAAATACACCCGGCTGGAAGTCGTGCTCGCGGAGGGAAAGAACCGCGAGGTCCGGCGCATGATCGAAGCAGTGAGCTTTAAAGTCTTGAAACTGGTCCGCACCGGTCTGGGACCGCTGACCTTGGCCGGCCTGGAAGTCGGCAAGTGGCGCGAACTAACGCCCCGCGAGATCGCAGCGCTTCGTGGCGCCTCCCCCCAGACAGATCGGCAGGTGGGCAGATTGGCAGGTGGGCAGATCGCCGTTGGAATCCGAGGAAAGCCAGCAGCTAGCCTGTAGGGTGAGTGGCTCTCGCACGCTTGGCTGCTGATTACGTTCCCGCGCGTTGTCACTCGACCATCTGCCCACCTGCCGATCTGCCCATCTGCCGACCTGCCCATCTGCCATTGTGAAAACACGATTCTTGACAGGAATTCAAAACAGCCCCAGAATAATTCATCGCGCCGCGGTAGCTCAGGTGGTAGAGCGCAGCCCTGAAAAGGCTGGCGTCGGCGGTTCAACTCCGTCCCGCGGCACCAACTGCTTTGCGGCTACAGAACCCGCCGAGCAAATCCCATTCCCCCTCAGCAAGGTAGAAGCGTTCTCCGGCCGCTCCCACTGGCCTCAGATCGATTCTCTGGACGTGCTTGAGAAGCTCCGCCTTAGCTGTCGCAACGTCACTCGACAGCAATTCCCTCAAGTCCCCCAACCGTGAGGTTACAAAACCCCTGGCGTCGCGCAACTTGGCCTGGAAGATATCGGAGCTTGATTCCAGCTTTCGACTAGCTATTCGGTCCAACTCTGCTTCCCGTTCATTGATGGCAGCTATAATAGCTTTGGGTGTGGGTGCCCCACCCGCACCTAGAAGTGCCGCGGTGAATCGCTGGATTTCTCCTTCAAGAACCCGCTTCCGTTCATTAAGCATTTCTTGATCATTGTCTATTCTTTCCATTTGCTTCCGCAGCTCATTCGCAAATCGTCCGAGAGCGTACTCAACTACCGACCCATCAGGATCCGTCATCCCGTCATCCCCCCCGAAAAGCCCTCGTCCGAGGACGCGCGAGGTTCATAGTCGAGGTAATCCTGTTTCAGTGAAATTCCCGCGTAAACCGACCCCGTCTCCTTGTGTTCTTTCGGGAAGCGCTCGCTGATTCGGCTTCCAAACGTTTTTTCGCTCAAAGGCCTTTCGTTTATCTCTTCGACCCAATTCCGGTAGCCCTTGTACAACCCCCGCGCCTTCTCGCGGTTGTGCGGATCGAGTTCACAGCACTCCGCGATAAACCGGCCCACTTGGTCGCACTCGTGTCGGTAGTCCCGGGTGGCATTGATAACGGACTCCGGGAAGCTAAGACCCTCTCGCTGCCATTGGAGGCATCCTTCCACTGCCCAGGCGAGTATTCCCGGCAATTCGCCTTGCAACGTGTCCTTCAAGGTCCTGTCTTCCCGGCCCTCGAACGAGACCTCAAAAGGAATCAACTTGATTCGGCTCCAGATTGCCAGATCCGTGCCACGAACGGGGGGTTTGTGGTTTGTGGCTAGCCAAATCTTGTGAGTAGGGTCGAACTCGCAGGAATTCTCGTACAGCCGGCGCGCTCGCACTCGATCGCCACCGGTCAGCCACTTGATAAGCGACTCAGCCAACGCTGCTCCCTCGCGTGCCTCTTGGGCTGAAACGAATCGTTTTCCTTTCATATTGGCAACGTCATCGCGCGGGCCGCCGTCGTTACGGCTTTGGATGAATGCTGAAAAGTCCGCCGTCCCTGCGTAGTCGCCCAGTGCGCTTGCGTTCGTCTTGATAAAGGTCCCCTTGCCGTTGCGTCCTGTTCCCCAGAGGAGAAATAGACATTCTTCGCGCGTGTCACCGGTCAGTCGCCTTTGCGAGCCGCACAACTTCACCTGTGTCATCCGGGGCCCACTGCTTCTCGTTCCAACAGAGCCACTTTTTCCACGGCTGGCAGTAACGGATTTCCGTGCCGTGGCGATTTGTAAGCCGTTCGGCGTTTCCGTAGTCGGTTGTTTTAAACGTTTCTGTGAAGGGTCGCGCGCGGTCCAAGAACAGAGGCAGGACAATATCTGGCCCCCATGCACCAAGTAGGTCATCAACCCCGTTCACACCGTTGACTTGAGGCAGTTCCACCCAAGACACCTCTGCGCCCCTGCCAGCCAGTTCCTTGGACAGCATCACCCGGGCCGCTGCCACGCTGTCATTGGTTCTGACATTCACATCAAAGACAATCAGCACCCTCCTTTTGGCGCAACTGATTCGATTGAGATCGGGAATGGCCCCCTTCACGTCACAACGACCACCATTTGGACCGTCAGCCTTTCAGATAACCCCTCGCCAACCCCATACCCCTGAGAGGCCAACAGGCATGAAGCGTGGAGAATCGATGTCATGCCAGGCTAGGCGCCAAAGGGCCAAAGCCTTCTTCTCGCCTTCTACGAGAGCTACGCCGATTCTCGGTTCTTGGAGCCACTCGGCCGGTGTGCCGGAAACAAAATAGAGAAGGTTCCCGCGCCCTGGCGGAGATAGATATTTCGCCTTTTCCCTCAACTGGCCATTTCCGTCATATTCGAAATCGGGTTGATCCCGACGAAGACGATATTCGCGGACTTGATCCTGGCCAGGCAGGAGATAGGGAAAGAGGATGCCGGCATATTCACCGTTCCCGTTTCGTCCAACGATTGCCGCACCCTCGGCACTGGTGACGCGCCGCAACAGGGCTTGCTCAGCCAATTCCCGGGTTATCCAGGACGCTTCCAAACTGTGGAGGTCCGATTCCGTGAGGTTATTGCCTGGCATGTTAGGCGGTCTCCTCATCTTCGTTATTCCGCACGATCGGTCCCGTAAGCCTGCATATCCTTCGCCGTTTGACTTGGGCATCCCTGGCTGAACGTCTTGACGTAATTTCCACCGTCTCGCTCTCCGTTAACGTCACTAGGCGGGACTCAAAAAAAAGCCATCCCTCATCAAAGTCGAGGCTCACTTGCCTCCTCCACGCTTCCGCGTAAGAAGAAACCCTCGCAGGTCCTCATCGCGAACCATCCGCCGATCTCCTATTGTCAAGCTGGCTAGCTTATTTTCCCCGATGAGCTTCCGAACCATGCTTACGGAGATCCCGAGGGCGTCACTCACCTCTTTGACGCCGAGCGTCAACCGTTTTGTAGCGACACCAGACAGCACCCTCGTTCACCTCCAGACAATATGCTCTCCGAAACACTTGATAGAGTGAAGGAAGCAAACGAGACAAAAAACGGCAGGTTCCTTCCCCTATTTCCACGAGCAGTGCCGCTGCTACACCCAATCGCCCAGCAGTATTGTCGTTTGGTTAAGAAGGCTGGCTTAGTCTGAAAGGATCAAAGGCTTCCCAATTATTGAACGGTTGTTGCGCCACAGCTTACTTAGATCGTCCTCATCGTACGGGTTCTCTTTCCCGGCTTGCCCGTAGGCAGCATTAAGCAACGCCGCGATGTCTCCAAAGTGTGCCCTTCCGGTTGCGGCGCGAACTTCGCGCATCAGATTGAGGACCTCGACTTTCTCCAAGCTGTGCCGCCGCATTTGTTTCCTCCGACACACCACGTGATCCAGAAACGACGCGTAGGTTGCTAGTAACTGTGGCAGCGTCTGAAATCGCTCCCACATCGACGCCCAGCTCTGTTTTTCAGTCGCGGCAGCCACCGACCGTTTGAGGATTAAGATCTCGAAGTACAGCCAACCCGGCAAGTTCAATCGTTTGATTTCGGACGCCAATCTCCTGATCTGAATTGGGAAGCGTTTCGCCCTTCCGTCATTCATTCCACGAAGGAGCGGGCCAAAGATGCTTCTATTCCTTGGAATGCCGCATAGGCGGTGGAGTAGAGACACTTTGTCTACGCCGTATTTCGCCAGGGAATGGAGACATTTTAGCGCCTCGTCGTCCCTACCGAGCACGTCCTGCTCGGTGAGGGCTGTCTCGGAATGCGCGGACAATCTTCGCTTGAGGTTTGATCGGGCGGAACGCGTTGATTTACCCATCGCCCACCTCCCGTCTCGTTTCCCATTTGGAGTGGGCCGACACGCAGGCCGACAGAGCCTGCCGTTTGGGAGTTGCCACAACTTATCAGTGCGATCAAGATTGTCGCAAAGAGCATTGACAGAGTCAAATAAATATGATACAGGTATGTTCTAACGTGAATTGCTCAACGTCCCAAGCCGCTAAACTTCTGAAGATCGGACGCCCAACGCTTCACCGCTGGGTCGCTTCGGGTAAGCTCAAGCCGCCAAAATTGCAACGGGTTGGTGGAGTTTCTGTGCGGTTATGGACAGAGGAGGACATTCGGAGGGTTCGTAAGTACAAAGCTAGCCACTACCGCAAAGGCAGAGGGCGCAAGAAGGCTCAAAAGAAAAACGGCAACCGTTGAAGCTCGAACTTCAACGGCTGCCTAACCACACGCAAGCCACAGGAGGGCTTGAACATGGCTAATCAAATCCTACCGCAAACCGTATCGTCTTCCAAAGTCAGAAAAGAAATCTGGCGGGCCGACATTTACGCCAGGGTCTCAACCTCAAATAACGGCCAGTCCCCAGAAATGCAATTGCGGGAACTTCGTGAGTTCTGCGAGCGCCGGGGCTGGTCGGTCGCCGAAGAGTATGTGGATGTCGGGATTTCCGGTAGCAAGGAAGACCGTGCCGAGCTGAACCGCCTGATGGCTGATGCACACCGCAGGCGTTTCGACGCCGTCGTCGTTTGGAAGTTCGACCGTTTCGCCCGGTCGGTGTCTCACCTGCTGCGTGCGCTGGAAACGTTCAAGGCCCTCGGGATTGACTTCGTTTCCTTGTCGGAGCAAGTGGACACCAGCACGCCCAACGGCAAGATGGTCTTTACGGTTCTCGGTGCCGTCGCCGAACTTGAGCGCAGCTTGATCGCTGAGCGGGCGCGTGCAGGCATCAGGAATGCGAGGGCTAAAGGCAAGAGGCTGGGAAGGCCGAGAATCGCCGTGGATGCTTCCAGAATCGCGACCCTGCGCGCCCAGGGCCGCTCTTGGAGCACGGTCTGCCGGGAAGTTGGTGTTTCAAAGGGAAGCGCACAGCGGGCTTTCTATAGCCTGTCTGGAATTGGTGCATGTTTGACCCGCTGATTCTCTCGTAATGTACCCTGCGGCGCTGAGCGCGGGGAAATGTCGCAGAAAAGGAGAAGGTACAATGAAAAACCAGGGCTCCGACCGCGGTTCACGAGGTACCGTGATTTGGCTTTGTAACTTTGTCGTCGTTTTAGGCATGGCTTCGCTAACCAAGCCGGTGTCCGGGCAAGTCTTGCCCAACGCGAAGCCGGAACAAGTAGGCTTCTCGTCAGAGCGGCTGCAGCGCCTCGACGCGGCAATGCAGCAAAAGGTGGATGAGAAGCAATTCGCCGGGATTGTGACCATCCTGGCGCGCCACGGCAAGGTGGTGGAATTCAAAACCTACGGCAAGAAGGATCTCGCGACTGGAGCGCCGATGGATAAGGACACGATATTTCGTATCTATTCCATGAGCAAACCGGTCACGGGCGCCGCCATGATGATACTTTATGAAGAAGGCAAATGGCAGCCGGACGATCCTATTTCAAAATACATTCCAGAGTTCGCCAACCTGAAGGTTTTTAAAGGCGTCGACAACAGCGGCGAGCCGGTTCTGGAAGATCCCGTCCATCCACCCACAATGCTTCAGTTGATGACGCACACGGCGGGTTTCACTTACGGCTTTGGCAGCGATCTGGTGGATAAGATGTACCACGATCAGCAAGTTCTGCATTCTGCTACCCTGCAGGAGATGATTAATAAGCTTGCCAAGCTGCCGTTGCTTTATCAACCTGGGACGCGCTGGGTCTATAGCATTTCGGTGGACATTCAGGGGTACTTGGTGGAAAAGCTCTCCGGCAAGTCTCTGCCGGATTTCATGCGCGAACGGATATTTGAGCCGCTGGGCATGAAGGACACGGGCTTCTACGTACCGAAGGAGAAGATGGACCGGTTAGCCACACTCTATCGGGTGAGTGACAAAAACGAGTGGACTCCCACCTCCCCCGAAAACGATCTGGCCCCTGATCTTTCGAAGCCGCCCACCATGCCGAGCGGCGGGGGCGGTCTGCTTGCGACGGCGCAGGATTATCTGCGGTTCGCACAAATGCTTTTGAATGGCGGCCAACTGGATGGCGCGCGCCTACTCGCGCCGCCCACGGTAAAACTGATGACTTCGAACCACCTGCCGGACAAACTTATGACCGGCGAATTCGGGGTTGGACTCCAGCACATCCGTCCAGGCATGGGTTTTGGCTTCGATATCGCGGTGTTTAGCGATCCCGCGCAAGCTGTGGACATCGCAGGTAGAGGCACTTTTCTCTGGGACGGGGCTGCCGGCACCTGGTTTTGGATCGATCCGGCGGATGACGTGACCCTCGTCGGCATGGTCCAGCGCATGGGAGGCCACGGGCCGAACATGCAGACGTTCAGTCGTGCCATGGTGTTTCAGGCCCTCGTCGGGCCGTAGAGTCGTACGTTGATCGTAAGAATCTGCAACGCCGCAAGCGGCGATGGACGTCGGTCGTATCCGTCTTTCCGTTGTTTAAGACATGGGGATTTATCGCCAAGAATCCAAGCCAGGCGATCAACGCTCCAATAGGGTGTATACTCTCTACCAGGGGTTTCCGACAAAAAAGGAGTTTTGCAGACGTGCCGCCTGAAGAACACTTCGACGCTAACGTGACCTCTGCCGTCGACGCGGGCGGTCTGGGGACCACGATTGGCCGCTATCATCTGGTCCAGAGGATCGGGGAAGGCGGCATGGGCGAGGTCTGGCTGGCCGAGCAAAAGGAACCCGTACGCCGTCGGGTGGCGCTCAAACTGGTCAAGGCCGGGATGAACACCCGCGAAGTGATGGCGCGCTTCGAGTCCGAGCGCCAGGCTCTGGCGCTGATGGAACACCCGGCCATCGCCAAGGTGTTCGACGCCGGTTCGACGCCGCAAGGTGCGCCGTACTTCGTGATGGAGTATGTCGCCGGCGTGCCCATCACGGCGTACTGCGACAATCACCGACTCGACACCCGCGACCGGCTGGAACTGTTCGTCCACGTTTGCGAAGGGGTCCAGCACGCGCATCAGAAAGCCATCATCCACCGCGACCTGAAACCCTCCAACATCCTGGTCACGGAGGTGGATGGCCACCCGGTGCCGAAGATTATTGATTTCGGCGTGGCCAAGGCGCTCAGCCAGAGGCTGACGGCGGATACGCTGTACACGCGGGCGGGGACGCTGTTGGGGACCCCGGAATACATGAGCCCGGAGCAGGCCCTTTCCTCGGGTGAGGACATCGATACGCGTTCGGACGTCTATTCGCTCGGCATCATCTTTTACGAGTTGCTGGCTGGCGTGCCGCCCATCGATCTGCGCCAGATTGCATTTGACGAATTTTTGCGGCGATTACGGGAGGAAGAGCCGTCGAAGCCGAGCACCAAGGTCCGCACGCAAGACCCTACTACTTCGACGGAAGTGGCCGGGAAGCGCCGGACCGAGCCACTGGCGCTGGCCAAGCAGATGCGCGGAGACCTGGACTCCATCGCGCTGAAGGCTCTGGAAAAGGAACGCGCGCGCCGTTATGGTTCACCCTCTGATTTTGCCGCGGACATTGGGCGCTACCTGAGGAACGAAGCAGTGCTGGCGGTGCCGCCTTCGGTCACCTACCGCGCCCGTAAGTTCGCGCGCCGGTACCGCGGAGCCCTGGTCGCTGTTTCTGCTTGCGTCCTGGTGCTGATCGTGGCTGCCGCCGTCAGCATCCGGCAGGGCATCCGCGCCAACCAGCAAGCAGCCATTGCCCAGGCGGTGAACGACTTCCTTCAGCACGATCTGCTGGCGCAGGCCAGCGCTGCCACCCAGTCGGGGCCGAGCACCAAACCCGATCTGGACTTGAAGGTGCGCACGGCGTTGGAACGGGCCGCAGCGCGGATCGGGGGCAAGTTTGAAGGACAGCCCGAGGTGGAAGCGGCCATCCGGGAGACCATGGGGCAGACTTACCAGGAGCTCGGGCTCTACCCGGAGGCGCGGACGCAATTGGAGCGCGCCCTGGATCTGGACCGCCGCGTATTAGGGGCAGAGAATCCGGAGACCCTCAAGACCATGAGCCGCCTCGGCACTACCGCCCGCCTTCAAGGCAAATACCCGGAGGCTGAGGCGCTCCTCGGCAAGGCGCTTGCGACCCAACGCCGCGTCTTGGGACCCGAGCATCCCGTGACGCTGGGTTCGATGAACGATCTGGCCAGCGTCTACCAGGAGGAGGGCAAGTACCCGCAGGCCGAGGCGCTCCACAGCCAGGTCCTGGAGATCCGGCGCCGCGTGCTGGGCCCGGAGCATCCCGATACCCTGAAGTCCATGCACAATCTGGGCCTCATCTACGAGGATGAGGGTAAGTACCCGCAGGCCGAGGCGCTCGACACTCAGACCTTGGAGTTCGAGCGCAGGGTGTTGGGTCCTGAGCATCCCTCTACGCTGATGTCCATGGGCAATCTGGCCATCGTCTACAACGATGAGGGCAAGTACCCGCAGGCCGAGGCGCTTTTCACTCAGAACGTGGAAATCCGGCGCCGCGTGCTGGGCTCTGAGCATCCCGAAACCCTGAAGTCCATGAGCAATTTAGCCCAGGTCACATTGGCGAGGGCAAGTTCCCGCAGGCCGAGGCGCTCTACGGCCAGACGCTGGAAACCCAGCGGCGCGTGATGGGTCCCGAGCACCCCGAGACGCTGATGTCCATCAACAATCTGGCCAGCCTTTACCAAGATGAGGGCAAGTACCCGCGGGCCGAGGCGCTCTACAGTCAGAATCTGGAAATCCAGCGCCGCGTGCGGAGTCCCGAGCATCGCAACACGCTGGTATCCATGTGCAATCTGGCCGATGCTTACAGCGAGCAGGGGAAATACGCCCAGGCCGAGAAACTCTTCAACCAGAGTGTGGAAATCGCGAGGCGGGTGCTGGGCCCCGAGCACCCTCTGACTCTTAATTTTCTTTCCGATTTCTTGTTCATGCGCCAACAGCAGGGTAACTATGTCTTGGCGGAGGCATACGCCGCGCAGGCGCTGGCGGGGCGGCGGCACACGTTAGGCTCCGGACACCCGGATACGATGACGTCGGCCGCCGACCTGGCGCTGGCCTGCCTGTCGCAACGGAAGTTCGCCGAGAGCGAGCCGCTTGCGCGCGAGGCGATGCAGGTGGATCAAAAGAACCGACCGGATGACTGGCAACGGTTCCGCGCCGAAAGCCTGTTGGGCGCTAGCCTCGCCGGAGAGAAGAGATACGCTGAAGCCGAACCGCTGTTGCTCGAAGGCTATCAGGGAATGCTCGCGCGGAAAGACCGGATAGACGTGCCGGAATGGTATCACTTGGACCGTGCCCGAGAATGGATTGCTCAACTCTATCAGGCGTGGGGCAAGCCGGCGAAGGCCGCCGAGTGGAGGAAAAAGTGACATCCACGAAGGCGAGCGGTTGTGCCTGCAGGCATTGTTGTTCAGGCGACTCAACCACGAAGGACAGTCAGTTATAGGATCGAACCCAACTAAACTTGCAGTGATCTTGGGTCGCAGGATAGTTGGCGATAACAGCCCAAGTATCCAAGGAAGGAATGCAAGTTACTTGGGGATTTGCAGTAACCCCTCCTTATCAAGGAGGGGGCCCAGCGCTAGTTTTCGAGCACCAGGACCCAGTCCGTGGCCTTCTTGCTATTCGCGCCGGGTGTGGTGAAGGTGTGAGAACCTGAGTTGGCTATTTTGCCGATGGTCCTGAACGTGCCGTCTGTGGGATCGTACCAGCGCGCCCGGGAACTCCCTAAACCTGCTCCCATCTTAGCCATGTTGACGGTGAGCTGAAACCGTTCGCCACTTTCGCCGGGGTAGTAGCATACGCCCAGGGAGCCGTCGCGAGTGAGTGCCGCCGACACGTATTTGAAATCCCGGCTCCCAGGAGTTCCCGATTGGCTGGTCAGGAACGTGTGCGACCAATCCGGAAGGAGATCGTACCAGTGCCGGGCTGTAAAGAAATCCGTACAGTATTGACCCTGCTCGATTCCCGGGTTCTTTCCCAGCCACTGCAGGGGATCGTAGAGGGCGTCAAAAGACCCCAAGATGCCAAATCCAGAACCGCCGTTCAACACCGTTCCCCATTCCTGTCCCCTCATGTCCAGAGGGCTTGTGGGGTGGGATTTCGTCGCCATTCCGAGATCCGTGGCGCCTTCGTACATAGTCTCAAAAATACACGTCGGCATCACCGGATTAGTCATGTTGTAGTGAGACCAGGTCGCCCACTGCGGAGCGCGATACTCATACCAGGCATTGAGGTTGACCCATCGATGACCATCCTGGTACAACTTGTGCGGGCTAGTTAGCTCACAATTCCAATTGGGGGGGCCGTCAATCCAATCAACGGTCATCAACCGGTCGGGCATGTACTTCGTGATACCGCTCACCATGCTGTCAACCTGTGGTGAAACCAGCCTGTCACTTCCCAAGGCGAAATTGACATTCGAATATTGCTTGTAGCGATTGCCCCAGAATTCACCCCATGCACGCATTTCGTCATTGGAATGTCTCGTAGGATCGATGTCTTCCGCCTTGGGGTCATACGCGGAATTACACGGATCCAGAAACAGATAGATGCCGTGAGCTGCTGCGGACCGGAGCAAGGCGTCGACCGACGCGACGTAAGCCGGATTCAGATTCTGGGGGTACCAACTTGTACCCTTAAGCAACATTGGATTGCCGCTCGCATCCACGGAATTCTCTGCAGGTCTTGGCGAGGCCATATCCACCCCATTGCTCAGGTTCCAACCGGTGATCATGACCCAGGCAAAATTGAAATGCCTCCTTTGCCGGTCCGCGAAATACGTTTCCATCTGCTCAGGCGTACACCAATGCATGATGTTCTGCGGGCATAGTCCCGCCATGAAAAACGGCTTGCCGTTTTCGTCCTCGATCAGATGTGGATTACTAGCTCGAGTTCGAAGCTTGGGAAAACGAGGCACTGCCGCCTCGCTCTCGTTGCCGACGCCGGCGGCCATGGCGGGGCGCCGCCCCATTTGTATTCGAGCGGGCGTAGTGCGCAGCCAGGGAGTGGCCAACGATCCCAGTACGATGATGGCGAGTACGCCGGCACACTTGGTGATATAATCGTGTCTCTGCATGAATACTCCTTATCTGTTGGGATGTCAGGCTCTTAGCTTCAGCCGGCAAGTAAGGACTGCTCAGCTCTGGGGCGGAAGGCCTGAGGCGAAGCTGCCGTCCACCACCACGGTCGATCCTGTTATAAACGACGCGTCCTCCGAGGCGAGGAAAACCGCCACGCGCCCCACTTCCTCGGGTTTGCCGATCCTCCACAAAGCGTGGACTTTTCCCGCCGCTTGGCGCGCGGCTACGGGATCCGGTTGGGCCTCAAAGTACTCCCAGGAGAGACCCGTATCGATGTACCCGGGACAAATGCAGCTCACCCGGATACCCTACTTTTCAGCTACCAGAAGAGCGACCCATACCCTCGTGTGGGCGAGTTAGCGACGCAACCGGCTGACTTGCACTGCTTGCCCAAAAACCCTCCACGTCGGCTCGCCGCAAGTGCATAATTCTCCGATGCCGTTTTGATCGGATTAGCGAACGAATATCGCCTTCGGTAGAAGGGCATGGACTCCTTTTTTGCCATCCACAAGCTGCGTGATGTGCAGATCCACCGCGTCGCTGGCGAGAATATACGCCGTATCGCGATCGAGATGTTTCTCCTGCACTAAAAAGTCAAGCATCTCTTCGAGTGCTATGCGCGCCGCCGCCTCCAGGTTTTCGTGAAAACCCATGGAGATGACCTTTCAATGAACATGAATCCACCATTCAGGCCAGTAATTTCCCGCCCACAGTCACTCAGCATACGCCGATAGCCGTCGACTAAGCCAGCATCCAACTAACGTTAGCGGGTTACTTGGGGATTTATCGCCAAGAATCCTGACCAGGCGGTCAGAGTTCCAATTTCGTGTATAATCTTTATAGGCATTTCCCACAAAAAAGGAGTTTTTGAAACATGGCGCCCGAAGAAGGCTTCGATGCTGCCGCGACTTCCGCCCTGGATGAGGGTGATCCGGGGACGGTGATTGGCCGCTACCACTTGCTCCAGAGGATCGGCGAAGGTGGCATGGGCGAGGTCTGGCTGGCGGAGCAGAAAGAGCCAGTGCGGAACGGAGGATAAATCAATGCCCGACCATGACGCTCCTACCTTCGTGCCCGAGCATCCGCTGGGTTCCGACGAACCCACTCAAAGTCAATCAGCGGCAGCACAGCCCGGTGGGGGCTCTTCACGGGCCGACGACGCGTCGCCCTTGCCGGCCAGCATCGGGCGCTATCGCATCCTGCGCCTGCTAGGCGAGGGCGGGATGGGCGCAGTCTACGAGGCGCAGCAAGATTTCCCGCATCGCACTGTGGCCCTCAAAGTGATCCGCGCCGGATACGCGTCGAGCGAGATGCTGCGCCGCTTCGAGAACGAGGCGCAGGCGCTGGGCCGGCTGCAGCACCCCGGCATCGCGCAGATGTACGAGGCAGGCACAGCCGAGACACCTTTCGGACGCCAGCCTTGCTTCGCCATGGAGTTGGTGCAGGGGCAGTCGCTGGTGGCCTGCTGCGACGCGCATCGGCTCAACGCGCGGCAGCGGCTGGAACTGATGGCCAAGATCTGCGACGCGGTGCAGCACGCGCATCAGCGCGGGCTGATCCATCGCGACTTGAAGCCCGCCAACATCCTGGTGGACGAATCGGGCCAGCCGAAGATTCTCGATTTCGGGGTGGCGCGGCTGACCGACTCCGACGCGCAGGCCACGCGGCAGACCGACATCGGGCAACTGGTCGGGACCCTCGCCTACATGAGCCCGGAGCAGGTGCTGGGCGATCCGGCGGAGATCGACACGCGCAGCGATGTCTACGCCTTGGGGGTGATCCTTTACGACCTGCTTGCCGGCAAGGGACCCTACTCGCTCGGGCACCAGTTGCCCGACGCAGTGCGAGCCATCCGTGAAGAAGAGCCGACGGCGCTCGGGTCGATGAATCGGACGTATCGCGGGGACGTCGAGACCATCGCCGGCAAGGCGCTGGAGAAGGACAAGACGCGACGTTACAGCTCGGCGGCTGAGCTCGGGGCAGATATTCGGCGCCATCTGCGCGACGAGCCGATCACGGCGCGCCCGCCGAGCACCACGTATCAGCTCCAGAAGTTTGCGCGGCGCAACAAGGCGCTAATGACGGGCGTGGCGGCGGTTTTTGTGGTGCTGGTAGCTGGCATCGTAGCCAGCACCTGGGAGGCGGTTAAGGCGCGGCGGGCGGAAGCAAATGCCAAAAAGCAGTCGGCCATTGCCCAGGCAGTAAACGATTTCCTGCAAAACGACCTCCTGGGACAGGCCAGCGCCTACAACCAGTCGAAGCCGGATCCCGACATCAAGGTAAGGGTGGTGCTCGACAGGGCGGCACAGAACATCCAGGGCAAGTTCGATAGACAGCCGGAAGTCGAGGCTGCGATTCGCGACACGATCGGGCAGACATACATTGATCTCGGTCTCTACCCGGAAACGCGGACGCAGTTAGAGCGGGCACTGGACTTGCAGCGGCGCGCGCTGGGGGCAAACAATCCGCAGACCCTCAAGACGATGAGCCGCCTTGGGCGTCTCGCCTACGTTCAGGGCAAATACCCGGAAGCTGAGTCGCTGGTCAGCCAGGCTCTGGCGATCCAGCGCCGCGTCCTGGGTTCCGACCACCCCGACACCTTGTATTCCATGAACAATCTGGCGAACGTCTACTATGCCCAAGGCAAGGATGCTCAGGCCGAGACGCTCTACAATCAGACCCTGCAAGTCCGGCGCCGCTTGCTGGGTCCGGACCATCCCGAGACGCTGTTTTCCATGGGCAGTTTAGCCACCGTCTACGAGGAAGAGGGCAAGTACGCGCAGGCCGAGAAGCTCGACAGCCAGACCCTGGAGATCGAGCGTCGCGTGTTGGGGCCCGAGCATCAGAAGACGTTGTGGACCATTCAGGATCTTGGCAAAACATACATCGTACAGGGCAAATACGCGCAGGGCGAGGCGCTCTACCGCAAAACTCTGGAAGCCCAGCGCCGCGTGTTGGGGCCCGAGCATCCGGACACGTTGTTTACCATCGGCAACCTGGCCAACAGCTACCTCGCCGAAGGCCGGTATGCGGAGGCCGAGGCGCTGTTCAAGCAGGTACTGGAGGCCTGGCGACGTGTTGTGGGCGAGCAACGCCCGGAGACCTTATGGGCTATTGGGCAACTGGCATACACCTACGGCGCAGAAGGCAAATACGCGCAGGAGGAGACGCTTTACCGCGAGGACGTCAAAGCCAATCCAGATAGCCGGTATCGTCTAAACCGGTTGGCGCGGCTTCTCGTGAGTGTCCCGGGCCGGAGCCGACGCCGTCCGGAGGAAGCTTTGCAACTCGCTCGCCGTGCGCTCAAGGGCACGCCGGATGTCGCTACTTACTACAACACTCTCGGCCTGGCCGAGTATCGCAATGGCCTTTGGGACGAAGCGGTCGTGAGTCTCAACAAGTCCGCCGAAATGAACAAGGGATCGGACCCCACCGATTTCCTCTTTCTGGCCATGGCCCATTGGCGTCGCGGAGATAAGGGCGAGGCGGAGCAGTTCTACCAGCGGGGTGTCAAGGGCTCAAGCAAAGGTGCGACTGATAATTGGGAGTGGAGGATGTTCTGGGCCGAGGCGGCCGAGCTTCTGGGTAAACCGGGTCCCAAGGCGGGGACTGCCCGCAGCCCGCGCTGAACGCAAGAACAAATACGCCGAAGCCGACGCGCTTGCTCGAAGGCTACCAGGGGATGCTCGCCCGCACAGACTGCATCGCTGCCGCTAACCGCTATCACCTCGACCTTTCACATCAATGGCTCGTCTAGCTTTATCAAACTTGGCGCAAGCCGGAGAAAGCCGCGGAGTGGAAGAACAAGTGAAATCCTTGACAACGTATGTGATTGCTCCGAGAGATTGTTCTTCACACGGATGAATCAAAGTGCAGTCAAGAATATGATCGAGTCGAACTGAGCCAGCGGGTGTCGTTTGCTGCAGAATACGTGGCGAAAACAGCCCTAGCATCAATCAAATAGACTTTGGCCCGTGCGACTCCCAGATGCACTCGATGGTCGCTGGACCACGGATTGGTGTCTCAATTGGTGCCAAGGCGAAATTCAATCCGGTCATTTACTGCTTGACCCAGCTTCTGATTGCACCCGATGTACCGCTCGGTCGTTTGGACTGAGGCATGCCCGAGCAGAAACTGGATTTGTTCGATCTCGCCGCCCGCCGCGTGGCACATGCGAGCGCAACTTCTCCTCAAATCGTGCGGAGCTAGCTTTTCTATCCCAGCACGTTTTGCGCAGTTCTTAACCACGTACCAGACTACATTCTGACTCACACCCCTGCCCCACAGGGCGCCGTTCTTCCGTATGGCCCGAAACAGCCTCCCTTCACCAATCCCCGTGGCGAAACTCCAGTTATCGATGGCGCTCTTAACCCAAAGCGGCACCGGCACCGTTCGGACGTGGCCCGCTTTGCCCACTAAGTCGACAATCGCCCAATGTCCGTGCCGCCGTTGAATCTTCTCGATCTCCAGATTGGCCACCTCCGATCGTCGAAGGCCGCACCCGAGCAGGAGACCCAACATGGCAGCGTCTCGTTTTCCGCGGAGCGTGTCGGTGCTGACTGCGTTTAAAAGCTGCTGTCCCTCCTGAGCGGTCAGCCAATTGCCGACCGGCTGCCCGAGCCGCTTCACGCCCTTGACCCGGCGGATACCCGCTACCAGCTCGGGGCTTAGCAGTCCACTATCCGATGCCTCGTAGGCAAGCCGGCGAACGGCTGCCAGGCGAAGATTTATGGTTGCGGGAGCCAGAGGGACCTCTTCCAAGTGCATGCGATAACGCAGGACGACGATTCGATTCAGGGCCAGCCTGGGTTCTGAGCAATACCAGGCGATGAATTCGTCCATCGCGTGCTTATAGGAACGACGCGACTGCAAAGAGCCAAGGGTGTTCAAAACCGAAGTCCTAGATTGTTCCAACTCCGGAAGGGTCAAACGCCGGGGCTTATGGTTCGGGCGCCGGTGACTCTGCTTTATCATGGAAACGCCCTCCTTAACCGCTTCCATAAGTTCTAAAGCGCCGCCAGCAAGGTGGGAAGGCCCGGTTTCAACTCATGGGTTGAGGATTTCCCATCGGTTATAGTGAGGACCACCGAATAGAGTTGGATCTCGAAGAAGGTCGCGGCAGGTGAGGATATAGACGGTCGCCGGACAAGACAATCAGCTGCTGACTCTCAACTGCTTTACTCATTCGAAAATCCCTCATGCGAATTGGGGGAGAGGTTCGAGGGTGACTCTGTGGCCGAGCCTCTCGAGGCGACGTACCAGCGAGCGGCGTATGGCATCAGCGTTCAAGCGGTC
>Ga0209517_10004026_pt1 | contig 19569 bp, 19 predicted proteins | sample PeaSoiMetSII2010_FD_187695 | JGI IMG/M metagenome (GOLD analysis project Ga0209517, IMG submission 187695) | Peat soil microbial communities from Weissenstadt, Germany - SII-2010 (SPAdes) (version 2) | ecosystem: Environmental > Terrestrial > Soil > Wetlands > Peat | place: Germany...
GCCTACCGGCTTGAAGGTCGCCGGGGAGCAGCTGACGATTGACTATGATGTTCATACCCTCCAGCTTCTTCTCGACCTGCCCCCCATCTCCGTACTTCGTGACGTCTATCGCCACTTGGTGGGACTGTGTATAACCGTGATTCTCGCCCAGGACGTTCTCGCCCTTCTGAGCCAGGGTCTCGGCGAGCGTCTGCGCGTTCGCGATGACATCCTTGGAATAGCTGGCACCGAACTTCAGAAACTCCGCGAAGGTGAGGGCCTTCGCCGCTACGTTGTGGAGGTGATGATTGCTCGACGTCCCTGGGAAGACAGACTTCTTGAGCGCCTCGCCGTATTGCGCCTTCGAGACGACGACTCCGCCCTGCGGGCCGAAGAGCGTCTTGTGAGTGCTGAAGCTCATGACGTGGGCGCCTTCGCCCAACGGGTCCTGGAACTTTCCGCCTGCGATGAGGCCTGCCACGTGGGCGGCATCATAGCATGGCGTAGCACCGACTTCCTGTACAGCCTCGACCAGATCCTTTACTGGATGCGGGAAAAGGAAGAGGCTCCCGCCGAACATCACGATCTTCACCTTCTTACCCGCCGATTGAACTGCCTTGAGCTTCTTCTTGGTCTCGTCCACGTCGATGTTCATGTTCTCCTTGTCGAATACCAAGTACTCGATGTCCAGACCATGAACGAGCCCGGCCGTACCCGAGAACTCCTTCTTCCCCGCCGATATATGGCCGCCATTCTGGATGGACAGAGCCATCATGGTGTCCCCCGGATCTGACAGCGCGGAATAGACGGCGAGGTTGGCACAAGCTCCAGAGACAGGCCGGACGTCGGCGAACTCAGCGTTGAACAAACTCTTGGCCAAATCGATGGCCTCGAGCTCGATCTTGTCGATGAACTTGCAGCCCGCGTAGACTCGCTCGCCCGGCCAGCCTTCGGCGTATCTGTGCCCTAGATCAGAGGAGAGGACCTGCCTGACCGTACGGGACGCGACGTTCTCGCTTGCGACCAGGGGGAGGCTCTCGGAGAACCATCTTTCGTGCTGTTTCACCAGGGAAATCAGCCTGCCTTGTCGATTGTTCACAATAGTGCACGAATCCTTCTCAGTAATTATTGTTTTTGTGCGACTGTCGATTCAAATCAGTTGCACAACACATTTTAAAAGGGAGGCCTGATGGGAAGGACCAAGATGAGCGGCAAGAACAAACAACTTCCAGCGTCTAGCGCGGGGTTGCTCAGGTTCTTTGAGGACGAGACCGAAGGCGTCAAGATAAAGCCTGAAATCGTCCTCATAGCTTCGATGGGGCTCGTGGTCACCTCCATCGTCATAAACCAGATATTCCCGGCTCCTGCGTCGTCGACGGCCAAGGCGGCAGGAGCTTTCCTAGCTCTATTATTCAGGTAGATTCATCTGTATGGTTCCGCAACTGAACAGCTAGCTCGCCGTTACAGGCACCTGTTCGTCCTCCCCTCCTTCTCAACACTCTCCCTTCTTCTGGCAATCTCCAACATCCTCCTCCTCTCTCCATTGGTGGCGCTCGATGGGTTGCCCGTGGTCGTGGCGGTGGGGATCTTCATCGTCATACTCGCCACCTCGGGCATAATCACGTACGTCATCAAGGCCTTGGACCCCGATTCGATAGTCTCCCTCAGACGGATGTTCGGGCTCACGCTTGCCTCGAACCTGCTTTGGACCATCCCGCTCGCAGTCGGCTCAACGTTCTCTTGGATACAGCACAACCATCAACCCGGTCTGAACGAATTCGTCTTGGGGACCTTCCTCGCTTGGAGCTTCGGGCTGCTCGTAATCAACGGAGCCTTCGTGTCCAGCACGGCCCAAAGCCTCTGCATTGCAGCCGTCCAGCCCGCGATGACGTTGTTGATCGCTTCGGCGTTCATCATCAAGGTGAACTCCTCCGTGATCTATGCGATGGTGCTCGGCATCGTCATCCTCACGATCACCACGGCTTTCCTGCTGAAGTTCAAGACGTTCAAGACCAAGGGCGTCGGTATCAGCTCCCTGCAGACCTTCCAATCGTTTCTAAAGTCCTGGGTCACCCAGAAACCCGCCGACCTCGAGAGCTACTTCACGTCGTACTCCCACGACGAGCCTGTCATCACGCGGATTGTCCTCGCGACCGCGAAAGAGCGGGTGGCCCTGGTGCTGCCGGGCGTCCATCCAGGCCCTTTCTTTCCCGTCGGCAGCTATAACGTCTCCGAGCTGATTTTTCACGAACTCCGAAAGAACGGCATAACCCCGATGGTCCTGCACGGTGTCGGAGGGCACGAAAGGAATCTTCCCACGAACGAGCTTGCGAGGCAATACGCAGCCGCAATCGCCAGCGCAGTGGCGTCGCCCGGCGTCGGGCAAAGCGTCGAACGGATGAGGGGGCCGGTCAGGTTGCAACTAGGCCCGACGCGCGTGACAACGCTGGGGTTCGGAAGCCAGGTCATGGCGTTCCTCTCCAACGCGCCATACAACACCGACGACCTAGACCCGGGAATCATCGACGAGGCAGTCTCAGCGGCAAAGGACCTGGGGGTCGAGCTGATGCTCGTGGACTCGCACAATTCCATAGGAGGAGAGAATTGCGAGCAACCCAGGGTCGATTGGCGGAGGATCTTTTCTGACATTAGAGGAAGCCCCGAGGAAGAGTTCGAGGTCGGCATGGCGCACTCCTCAGAGCTTCAGTTCGAGCACGGTTCTGACATCAGCGACGGAGGAATCACCGCCATGGTCTTCAGGACGCAAAAGTCGGTGCACGCTCTCATAACATCCGATTCGAACAACGCGGTCGTAGGCCTCAGACAGATGGTAATCGATGAGCTCAAGAAGGAGAACGTGGGCCTGATAGAGCTGTGCACCTCGGACACCCACAACTCGGCGGCCAGGCACTTGACCAGCCGTGGCTATCATGCCTTGGGGGAGGACAGCGACCGAGACGCCCTCGTCGCGACCATCAAGAAGCTGGAGAAGCTCGCGGAAGGCAGGCTCTCGCGCTGCGAGGTGACCACGATTACCTCCCAGTTGACGCTGCCGCTCATCGGCGACAAGTCAATAGACGACTTCGCCACTCTCACAAAGGAGACGCTTAGCTTCGCCAAGGCCTACGCGAGCGCCGCGTTCGCTTCGGCGCTGGTCATCTGCTCTCTCGCCCTCTTCGTTTGAGGCCAGTGCAGCATGAAAGTACCGGGCGGTTACATCGTCGCAATCGAAGGCATAGACGCGGTCGGCAAGAACACGCACAGCCTCCTGCTCTCCAAATGGCTGAGGAGAAGAGGCGTCGACACTAAGCGGATGTCGTTCCCCGACTACGACACGCCAATCGGAAAGGAGATCAAAGCTTTCCTTTCTGGTCGAAGAGCGTATCCGATTGAGCTGCAGCACCTCCTGTTCGCCGCAAACAGGTGGGAAAAGCTCGAGAACATCAAGTCCTCTCTCCGGGCAGGTGAGGCCATAGTAGTCAACAGGTACACCGACTCCAACCTTGCGTATGGGAAGGCGAATGGGCTGGACACCGCTTGGCTTGCTAGCCTAGAGAACGGCCTGCCCAGGGCGGACTTGGTAATCGTGTTGGACGCCTCTCCCCGCTCTCTGAGTTCTAGGAGGCCCGGCGGAAGCAAGGACGTCTATGAGAAGAGTTCCGCATTACAGGACAAGGCCCAAAAGGCTTACAGGGAGCTCGCTCGCAAGCAAGGCTGGAGCCTCATTGACGCTGACGGACCGGTCAGAGATGTCCAAGCCTCAGTGGTCAAGACCGTGAGAGAGGCGCTCGAGCGGGATCGGGGAACCTCAATATGACGTTGAAGTATGTCGCTGAGATCAGAGACCCTATCCACGGCTACATCAAAATCACCAAAGAAGAACGCGAACTGATAGACTCGATTTTCGTCCAACGCCTACGCAGAATCCACCAACTCGCTGGCGCCTACCTCGTCTATCCCGGTGGCGTGCACAGCAGGTTCGAGCACGTCATCGGTACGATGCACGTAGCAGGCCTAATCGGCCAGTCGGTCGCTGACAAGGCCGAGCTCAGCGACGACGACATTCAGGAACTGAGGATAGCCGCTCTTCTCCACGACGTAGGGCACGGACCGTTCTCCCACCTCTTCGAAGAGGTGCTGGCAGAGAGGACAGACCTGACCCACGAGGACCTTTCGCAGAGGATAGTCTCGGAGTCGAACATACGAGACATCCTGAAGCGCAACGGGTACCGACCTTCGAGGATATCGAAGCTCTGCGTGGGCAAGTCTAGCGGCCAGCCGTTCATGAACCAGGTCATCGCCGGCGGGTTGAGCGCCGACATGATGGACTACCTGCTGAGGGACACCTACTTCACAGGCGTGGAGTACGGCAAAGTGGACATACAGCGGGTGATAGACTCTCTCGACATCAGCGCAGACGGGCACCTGATGCTCGAAAGGGCGGCCCTGTACGCGTTCGAGGCCCTCCTCATCGCCAGGTACGAGATGTTCAAGGCGGTGTACTTCCATAGGACCGTCAGGGCCGCCGAGCTAATGCTCGCACATTCGATGACGCTGGCAGACAACGAACTGCACCTGACCGACCTATCAGAAATCGACAAAATCCTGAGGCTTACCGACGAGGTCGTGCTGCAGCAGCTCGCTGACCTACCGCCTCGCACGTCCGAGCTAAAGATGGCTCAGAGGCTCGCGGCGGACTACATGCAGAGGAGGCTTGTCAAGTGCGTCTTCGAGAAGGTCATGCAGAGGAAGGACAGGACCATCCAACGGATATTCAGCAAGAAGAGATTCAGGGACGAGCTTGCAACGGACATCGCGCAGAGCGCTGGGGTGAAGCCTTCCGACATCTACATCGACGTGCCGAACACGCCGTCCGTACCTTACACATACGAAAGGCAGGCCTTCAACTCGATCACCCTCTTCTCCAACGACGTCTACGGAGGCAAAAGGAGGACAGAGACCGTCCCGATAAGCGAGCTACCTCTGGTCGGGTCCATCACGGGTTTCATGGACATACTGAGAATCTACACGTTTCCCGAGCAGAGGGGCAAGGTCGTAGACGCGGTCGAAACGATATTCGGCAAAGAGGACTTCATGTCCCGCATCTCGGTCTAGGACGACGCCATCTGCCCTAAAATACAATCCCGGCTTGAGGGTCGGTGCTACCCGAGGACATCTTCCCATATCCTTTCTTCCGTCAAGGACAGAAGGAACTCGCGCAGTCCGTCTATCTCGCTTGCAAGAACGGGCAGAGGTTCGTCGCAGAGGCGATGAGTGGGTTTGGAAAGACGGCTGCGGTTCTGGCAGGCAGCATGTCGGCGGCAGCTGAAGACGACCTCCAAATCATCTACGTCTGCCGCACCAAGAGACAGGTCTTCCGAGTGCTCGAGGAGCTCAACCGCTTCTCCCAGCGGCTCCCATTGCGAGCCACCAGCCTCTTCTCAAAATATGACTACTGCCTGCTCAGGCAGAGGAGCTTCGGGGTCTCGCCCGAGACTTTCAAGTGGTATTGCAGCTTCCAAACCTCTAACAACCTCTGCAGCTACTTCCTGAACGTCGCTTTCAATCACGACAAGATTGAAAAGCTAGTGGAAGCCCAAACCAGCGGGCCAGGTTCAATCTCAGAGCTCCTCAAGAGGAGCGCCGAGCTTCACGTATGCCCGTACGAGGTCGGGCGGCTTTCTTTGGCGCGCTCGACAATAATCGTGACGACATATCACTATCTGCTCGACATTAACTCTAGGTCGATGCTTGTCGCGGGTGACAAGACCCTTGAGAAGGTCGTCGCGGTGATTGACGAGGCTCACAACATCCGGGATTTCATCTCAGGCAACTCCGCGACGACGCTATCATTCTCAGACATCCGGGACTGCGTCAATGACGCCCGAAGCCTGTTCTTGCCACGAATCTGCTCGGCCATCTCTGAAATCGGGGAAAGGGCGACCCAGTTCTGCGCCAAGAGCGACCACTGGCTGATTAGGAAGGACTCATTCGTCACCGCCATAACCGGAGGCCGCACGAAGGATTGGCTGTCAGACCTCGTCTTCGAGCTCTCTACGAACGCAGGAGTGGCGTGGTACTCCGTGGCCACCAACAGGAACCTTCCCGCCTCGATCATCAAGCTGGGCAGCTTCCTGAGCGCATTGCTCTCCTCGCTCGACTCCGACGACATCGCGCTGGTGAAGTCCGAGTCTGCCCTCTCCCTGACCGACACGCACCCCTCGAAACGATTCCTAGCGGCAACGGCGGGCTTCAGAAGCCTCATCCTCCTCTCGGCGACAATCAACCCTTCCAACCTCTTCCTGCGCTCGATCGGCCTCGACAAGACTCCGACGACCGTGCACAGCGCTGTCACCGCCTACAAGTTCAGAATCAGGACGGTCATCGATGGCAGCGTCACGACGAGGTTTAAGATGCGAACCGCTGAGATGTACTCGAAGATTACGGAAAGGGTCGCCGCCGTCTGCAACTCCGTCACAGGAGGCGTAGGCGTCTTCCTTCCGTCGTACGCTGTCCTAGACTCGATAGGAGGCCCGCTGCGCTCCCAGATCGAGCGCCCGATTATGGCGCAACAGAGAAGGACACTCATCATCGAAAGGCCCGACCTCACGAACGAAGACTCCGAGAAGATGATGAACGCCTTCAAGTCGAGTCGCGGGTCTGTGCTCTTGGCGATCCAAGGCGGGCGTTTCTCTGAGGGCGAAGACTTCCCTGGCGATGAGATGGATGTGTCAATCGTGGTGGGGCTGCCCCTGCCGCCTCCGTCACCGACCATGTACGCAGAGTACAGACAGATGGAGATAGACCGGTTCGACAAGCATCAGGCATACATGGTCCTGTCTCTGCTTCCTGCCCTGCGGAAGGCGTTCCAGTGCGCCGGGCGGCACGTCAGAGAACCCGGGAAAGTCGGGATGGTCTTCTTCATGGACTCGCGATTCGCCAACCAGAGAATAATCGACTTGATGCCGTCTTGGTTGAGAGAAGACCTTCTCAAGGGGGAGTTCGGACCCGAGTCGATTTCCTCGCTCACCCGAGACTTCTTCTCGACCGAAGGGAGCCGCTGAACTGGGTCCCCTTGCGGAACGCAATCCTGGCGGCTGCCAGCTGGTCCCTTGTGACACCGATGGCCCCGCGCTTGCCTCCGGACGTCCCCGACTCATCGACGATTTCTAAGGATGCCGACGGCGGCAGCCTCTCCCGCAGTGAGCGAGCCAACCTCAGCGAGGTCTTCGGCTCGCCTCCTCCGATCTTGACCGAGAGCAACGAGTGCGGCACTTCCCTCACGAGCCTCACCAGAGATTCCACCGACTCCTCCACAGAATTTGAGGTCAGAGCGCCTAACTCCCTTCCATCATAGAACACGGCGATGCCGATCCTCGACCCTGGGTCGATGCCAATCAGAAGTCTTCTCCTCGATTCGTCGAGGAGTCTGGAAAGAAGCTGGCCCTCCATTATCATCGGGTCCTCGTCGAGGTCCTCTATCGGCACGGCGCCTCCCCCGAACGCGGGGTTCTCTGTCCTGCTCGTGATGACCAACTCCTTCGCAGAATCCACGACTTGCCCGGGAGAGAGGCTGGAGAACCGGAGATGCGTCCTCTTGAGCCGCGACACTATGTCGTAGTACGCGTTGCCGTCGTCGGTCGCGACCTTAATAATCCTCATGGCCAGTTCGCAGGTTTGAAAAGGCCGCGCGAGTTAATGAGCATTCCCACCAAGGAACAGGCGGGCAGATTTCTCGCCCCGCTGAAGGGGAGCCTCGCGATTCTGCTGCTGCACGAGACAGAGGCGAAAGCGAAGCTGAGCCGTTTCATGTTGAGATGCGCGAGCCTGCAGTCCATAGATTCCACCATCCTCGACTCCGACGCATTCTACTGCACCAATATGGAGCGGTTCGCCGAAGACGCACAATCCATCCCCGAGGGCGAGGTGCTGCTCCTGCCTGAACGGGGCTTCGAGGTGAGCTCGCTGGTTCCGCTGCTCTCTTCGAGGAGACAAATCCTCATCATCGACGATTTGAACTCCCTATACTCCCTGGCTTCAGACGGCCGCAAGTCACAGCAGCTGACCATCCTCATGAAGCTCCTTTCCCACAATGCTAGAATGAACGGCTCTTGGGCCGTCGCCACGGCCTACCGGGCGGAGCTGGACCGCAAGCAGAGCGCGATGAATCAACGGTCGCTGACGGCGCTCGGGGACCTGCTCATCGACACGGAGACGTACGGGGACTCAATCACGCTCAGGTCGAGCTTCAAGGCCCACTGGACGAACGGCGAGTTCAGCCTCTGAAGGGCGCTCGAAGACGGTCGCCTACTTGGAGAAGAACACGTACATCTCGATGTAGACGGCGACCCCGATCAGTATCAGTCCGAGGATTAGGAAGAAGGGGACCAACCTAGGCTTCACGGTCTGCCTTCCGCTGAGATACGAGAGGTAGAGGCCTCCGAACCCCAACATCATGGCCATCGAATAGATGATCATTTCGCTGACCGTCTCCCCGTTGGTTGACGGGTAGATCGTGTACGATTGGTTCACGGGGCTAGCGAGGGCACTGACTATGCCGGCGGACATCACGACAATCCCCAAGATGTACACAACTTCAATCAAGTTGTTCTTGACTGTAGTCGAGACGCCGGTGCGCTCTGCGACCTTGCCGAGCCGCCGCTCTACTCCCGACGCCCGAGACTCGAGCCACTGTCTGATCAAGCCAAAACCGCCTCCCACTCCTCCATCTTCACGACCTCTTTAACCCGCCGGCCAGCATATTCATTGCCCTTAACTCTTTTCAAACAGCCACCCACGCCGTTGAGCACACGCTGTCTCGCTATGTCTTGGTGCTCTTTTTTTGCAAATTTTGCATTGCGTATACGTTCACCTTGCGCGGGCAACGGTCGTTCACGCACAACCTCCACGGGCGCCGGCCCATCCTCACATAGACCACCGGCCAGCCGCAGGTGCCGCAGGGCTTCAACGCCGCCTTGATCGTCCCCCGTTGCGGAAGCGGCGCGGACGCTCTGCACCCCTTCGCGTAATTCGTGCAGCCGACGAACCTCTTCCCGGACTTGCGGGAGCGGACAATCCACAGCTTCCCCTCCCTGCACATCGGACAGCCCCCCAGGACCGTCCTCCCGAAGGTAATTTCTGAGACCGAGCTCCTCATCCTGCCAGCGATTTCGGCTTCGTGCTGCCTAACTTCGCCTAGCTGGGTCGACAACGACGACACGGTCCTCTCGAAGAACTCCAGGCCTGACTCGCCTGACGCCTCGACTCTCTCAAGCTGGGCCTCTATCTCACGGGTCAAGCGGGTCGAGATTATCTGGGGGCAGTGCTCCCGCATGGCCTCAATCAAGGCGAATCCCAACTCCGTCGGGACCAGCGTCTCTCCTGCGACGTAGCCTCTGTCCAAGAGCGTGGAAATGGTATCCGCGCGGGTCGCCTTCGTGCCAATCTCCTCTCTCTCCATCTTCTCCAGAAGCGTAGCCTGGTTGTATCGCGTTGGACGGGCTCTGAGGTGTTCCTCCACGGAAATCGCTTTCACCTCGACACGGTCGCCCTCTCGTAGTGCGGGCGCGGTCGTCGGGACGGCGTCGGCCGGCCGCCCATCGGCCGCAAGCTTCAACCACCCGGGGACCAACACCCGCGTCTCCTCCATCTTGAATTCGTGTCCGCCGACCAAGATTTCGACGGAGCGAGTCTCACGAATCGCGTCCTCGCCGAAGCACGAGAGGAACCGCCGCACGACCAGGTCGAAGAGTTTCCTCTCTTCGAACGTGAGGGGCCTCCTCCCCGACTCGCCGGTTGGATAAATCGCGGGGTGGGCTGGATCCGTACCCTGCCCCTCCGTAGGACGAACGCCGCCCCGAGATACCACCTCGTCCACCATATCCGAATATCCTGGCATCGCCGCGATCCTAGAAAGGAGCCTCCGGTAGTCTAGCTTGGGCAGCCTTTGGCTCCCCGTCCGAGGGTATGAGACCATCGCACCCAGGTACAGCCTTTCCGCTATCTGCAACGTCTTGCTCGGTGCGTAGCCGAAGAGCCTGTATGCCTCCTTCTGCAGGTCCGCGAGGTTTAGAGGAGAGGGAGGCCGCTGGTTGAACGTCCTCCGCGCGACGAGAGATACGACCCCATCGTGCCCCTCGCAGGCGCCCTTGACCTCTTCGGCTGCGCGCTTCGTCGGCACCGTCGGCAACGAGGAGTACTTGCCCTCGAATTCCGCGTCTCCTCTCCTGAAACTTCCTCTCACCGTCCAGTACGGAGTGGGGACGAACGTCCTCGCATCGACCTCCTTCTCGACGACGAAGTTCAGCGTCGGCCCCTGCACGCGACCCATGCTCACCGTCCTGAAACTGTAACCCGTTCTGAGAGACTCTGAGAGGGCTCGCGAAAGGTTGACCCCCCAGATGAAATCGATGACGTGCCTCAACCTGCCGGCCTTCGCAAGTCCGTCGGTCGAGCCTAGCCTGTCGTCCCTGAAGGCCTCCACGACCTCCTCCTTGGTCAGCGCGGAGAACTTGGCGCGCAGCGCGGAGGCTTCCCTCCCCCCGCACGCATATCTCAGGATGTTGTAGCCGATGGTCTCTCCTTCGATGTCAAGATCACACGCGTTCACGAAACCTTCCGCCCCTTCAGACAGGCTCCGGATGGCTCGAATCCTGCTCGAGACCTGGTGGGAGGCCTCGTCTCGAGTCGCTCCAAGTGGGAACCATTCCAAGTCCAGCACTGGATAGACTCTCCTGTCCTTCACCGTGTCGGATACACCGTAGAGGTGGCCCATCGCCGCGCAGACGACGTACCTCCTCCCGCGCGTGTCTTGGAGCCGAAAAGCAGGAACGTCGCCCACCTTGAAGACCTCCGGAGCCCCGTTTGAGAGGGCCTCCGCGACCCTTCTCGCCGCGTCCGGCTTCTCGCAGATCACGAGGGTGTGTCCTGTGAGAACAGACCTCCTCGGCGAGACGGACCTCTTTCTCGAAGTGGGAAGGGAGCTCATTGCAATCCTTTTAAGAGCAACGACCAGTCTGACCTGCGTGACCTACGAACTCGTCTGTTCCAAGTGCGGCTTCGCGATCTACTCTGGGTTCGATTTGAGATCCCCCAACGACATCTTGAAGCCTTCGGGATACAAGTGCAAGAAGTGCGGCGCGAAGCTGGCTCCTGAGAACTTCAAGGTCGAGGTCATGAAGCTCGAAGGAAGATTCACCTAGCGCGGTATCCTAGGCTGCGCATGTAGACGCACTGATCCGGGTCCACCGCGAAGCTCGACATCCCGTAACCTCTCCCGGCGCTCGCTTTCAACCCGCGCACCAAGACGATTGGGACAGACTCGTTAGCCTCGCCCATGACAATCTGGGCGCCAGAACAAAGGTCGTCAGCTATCGCCTGGCTCGTGACTTTCAGGACGTTGCCGAAAAGGTCGGGCTTGCCTCGAAGGTCCACGATGGCCTCCATGCCCGCCGCCGCAAGGGCCACCCCGACCGTCCCCTTCCTCGTAGGCATCAGCCTGCTGTCGGATACCACGACGCCTATCTCTACCCCGCGGCGGAACCTCATCTCTTCGACGAGGGCGATTGCCGATTCCAGGGGGCTGCGGGGGTAGAGCACTACCTTGCCGTGCGCAACGTTCGACTTGTCAATCCCCGCGTTAGGAGTCAGGAGGCCTTCCTTCAGTGTGAGCATGAACCCGCTCACCCCTCCTATGACGTCGTCCGACTCTCTGATTACGAGTTCGCACAGCTCAGGAGGGATGTTCAACCTTCTCGACTCCGAGACGGCGTAATCGCTGGGCACGACCGTCTCCAGGTCGACCACGCGACCCTCTGAGACGGCTATGAACTTGCTCGAGACCACAAGTATGTCCCCGTCATGGAGCTCTGAGCCGACGACCCCGTCCACGAGCTCTCCGAGGCTGAAAGGAGCGCCCTTCCTAGGCGTCCGTATCGGCACGAAGGTAACCCCCGCCACCAATCAAACTCCTCTTAAACAAGGAAGAGGGAGCCCCCTATTATACGAAGCGCGCATGGCGACGACCAAAGCAAACAAACACACCCCACTCTACGAGTTCCACCGCACTCACGGCAAGATGGTAGAATTCGCTGGCTACGACATGCCGATCTGGTACACTAGCACGATCGAAGAGCACATGGCCGTGAGGAACCGCGCGGGGATATTCGACGTGTCGCACATGGGCAGAGTCGACGTGACAGGCCCTGACGCTGCGAGATTCGTGGAGAGCCTCTTCCCGACGGGAATCGCGAAGCAGCCGAACGGGAAGTCCGTCTACACGCTGCTGCTGAACGAGGACGCCGGGATCGTCGACGACCTCATAGTCCTCAAGGTGGAGGAGGGGAAGTATCTCATCGTCGTCAACGCCGCGACCAAGGAGAAGGACCTGAGACACATGGAGAGAGTCGGGGCGGGCCTAAATTTCAAGGTCGATGACATAACCGAGGCCACGACCATGATTGCGGTCCAAGGCCCATCAGCCGTGGAGGCGCTCCAGCCTCTGACCCCGCTTCCGCTCGCTGACATGAAGAGGTTCACGCACGCTTTCTCTACTGTGAAAGGAATCAAGTCCGTAATCACCCGCACGGGATACACCGGCGAAGACGGGTTCGAGATAATTGTCCACGACGCCGCGTCAGGGGCGATGGCCGTCTGGGAGGCCTTGATGGAGGGGGCTACCCCGTGCGCGCTCGGCGCGAGGGACTCGCTGAGGCTGGAGGCCGGACTGCCGCTCTACGGCTCCGACATGGACGAGGCGACGAATCCGCTCGAGGCAGACCTGGGTTGGGTGGTCTCCAAGGACAAGATTTCCTATGTCGGATGGGAGAGCCTATCGTCGTTGATGCAAAAAGGGCCCGCGAGGGTCAGGCGGGGAATAGTCATGGACGAGAGGATTCCGCGCCACGGTTTCAAGGTCACTGACAGAGCCGGAGAAGAGATAGGCGTGGTCACGAGCGGGACATACTCACCTGTGCTGAAGCGCGGAATCGCCATGGGATACGTAAAGACGCCCTCGCCTCAGCTTGGCGACACGGTCATGGTCGTCGTCAGGGACGCCCCGAGCAACGGCAAGATTGCGAAGTTCCCGGTTTACGACGACTCCATGTACGGGTGGAAGCGAAGACCGCACCAGCAATTGTAAATAGATTGCCCATAAGACCCCGAGCGTTTGAGCAATCCCTCGCCCTACCAGGTCCCAGACGGGCTTTACTACACCAAGGAGCACGAATGGGCGAGAGTGACAGGCGGCACTGCGAGGGTGGGAATAACCGACTACGCGGCGAAGACCTTGAACGACATTGTGTACCTTACGCTCCCTCCGGTGGGAAAGGAGGTCAAGCAGCTCGGTTCGTTCGGGACTGTCGAGTCGATCAAGGCCGTCTCCGAGCTCTACGCACCGCTCTCAGGCACGGTGGTCGGGACGAACCAGGAGCTCACGAATCACCCCGAGCTAATCAACCAGTCGCCATATGATTCGGGGTGGATAATCGAGCTGAAGCACTCCATGCTGGAAGAAGAAAAGAAGAGCCTCTTGTCGCCCAGGCAGTACGAAGAGCTCGTGAAGTCGTTGGACGCCGAGCACCAGAGCTAGTCTCCAATAAGGGAATGAGACATCCCCCAAAAAATCGGCGGAGCTTCAACGAAAAACTCTTAAATGGTGTAAAGTCGCTCACGACCAAGTTTGAGCGGTATTTTCAGCAACTTGCTACGCAGCGCCTTGCACCGCCCCACGGTCACGAGGCGCAGTATGATGGCTGGAATACTGCTTGTCGCCGTCTTTGTGATCGCGATGCTGATGAGGCTGTTCCCAGCCCGCTATGGCTTCTATCTTAACGAGTTCGACCCGTATTACGACTTCAAGGCGGCGAACTTCATAGTCACTTCCTTCGACCAGAGCTGGAACGCGGGTCAGGGCGGGTTCCCCGGGCTGCTGCATTACTTCTCGTGGATAGACTATACGACCTGGTTCCCCGAAGGCAGGTCGGTAGCATCCACCTCTCAGGACGGCCTCCAATTCGCCGGTGCCTTGTCGTATCTCTTCTTCAGGAACGTGTTCGGGCTGCAGTACAGCCTCTATGACTATCTCGTCCTCTTCCCCGTCTTCGTAGGAGCGCTGACCTCCGTGGTCTTCTACTACCTGGTGAAACGGATTGCGGGCGAGGCCGGCGGCCTGTTCGCCGCGCTCATGATCGCGGTCTCACCGCCTCTCATCGAGAGGGGAAACCTCGGCTGGTTCAAGTCCGAACCCCTCTGCATATTCCTCTTCGCCATCGCCGCCTACCTGTTCTTGACGCTCCTCGACAGCCCAATGGGCAACAGGCAGAGAATCTTCCGCGCTCTCTTCGCAGGCCTCCTTTCAGGCTACGCCAACACGGCTTGGGGCGGAGGGGAATACTTCACCATCGCATTCGCATTCTTCTTCGTCGTGATGCCGTTCCTCAACTTCGACGTCCCCAACCTCTCTATAGTGGCGCTCCTGTTCGCTGCAGGAGACATCTTCGGCAGCGCAATCTTCCCCAGGCCAGGGGTGGAGATTGTCACCAACCCAGTGGGTTTCGCGCTGATTGGAGGGACGATCTTCCTAGTGGTCGGGCAGTGGATGCGGACTTGGGTCAAGCCGGCGGACTACAGGTGGACGATGGTGAAGGTAATGCTGGGCTTCGGGCTCATCGCTCTCACAGTCCTGAGCTTCGGGCTTCTCTCGACGGTCAGCCGCAGGTACCTCTCGACGATTCTGCCTTGGACGAAGAGCTCGGACCCTCTGGTCGAGTCCGTGGCTGAGCAGGTCTTCCCATTGGGCTCGACTTATTTCTCTTCGTACCTGGTCCTCCTCTTCCTGGGCGTCTTCGGAGCCTACATCGCGTTCAAGCGTAAGAGCCCCACCATAGGGTTCGCCCTCGTCATAGGCCTGTCAAGTCTCTACATCTCGGCCGCGTTCTCGCGCCTCTTGGTCTACTCCTCAATCGCCCTCGCGATTCTGGGAGGAATCGGGTTCGCCGAAGTTTTGTTCTCGATCCTGAAACCCAGCGGGCCGACTCTGGTGAAGAGGAAGCCGACCTACTCATCGCAGAGTGAGATGCGTGCCGTATATTCGATTGCGCTGATCGCGATGCTAGCCTTCCCCGCGAGCATATTTTGGATACCCAACCCGGTTGCGTGCACCGGGGCGAGCGTGTTGTGTGACCAGAGCCCGGCCGACTATGGAGTCACCATCTCGAACGGCGGGACCGTATTCTCGCACACGCAGGTCTCCGACTGGTTCGAAGCCTTGAATTGGATAAACAGCAACACGCCAACGAACGCGGTCATCATCTCATGGTGGGACTACGGATACTGGGTCAACGTCATGGGGAACAGGACCGTCGTCGCGGACAACGCCACGTTGAACGAGACCAGGATAGCGGACATTGGGCAGATGTTCATGCAGAACGTGACGCAGGGCGCTGCGACCGCGCTGGGCATGGGCCATGGCCGACCGACCTACGTCCTGATGTTCCTGACCGGCAGCGAAATCACCCTGTCGGGAGCAAGCTACTACGTCTTGCAGCTCCCGTCGGGAGGCGGGTTCACTCCGGGAGGCGGAGACGAGAGCAAGAAGCAATGGTTCATACGCATCTCGGGACTGAACGAGTCCGAGTACCTCTGGCCTAGCCCCGACGACTTCAACCTGACGCCCACGGGGCTGCAGACGGTCTTCGGGCAGATGCTCCCCTTCCAGTTCGCAGGATACTACGACATCTATAACTCGTCGTCGACCGTCACCCACAACTACTCGCTGGACTCGAGCACGGGCGCCCCGCCGCTCCAACTCTACTACGCCCCGTATTTCTTCCAACTGAATGGAGGGACGTCTCCATTCCAAATCGTCTTCCACTCCTCCAGCCTCGACAGCCCTCTGGCGTGCGGCTCTCAGGTGAGCTGCTTCTCCACCGTGGTAATCTACAAGGTGACCTAGCGCCCGGCTCAGGTCGGAGCTAGGTGTCTTGCGCCGCGGCGGTCTGATACGCCAGCGGGCTCCTGTATCTGGCGTACTTGTCGTCGGGCGAGTATTTCGCCGGCGCGGCCATCTTCGTCGCCTCCCCGCACCGGGGGCACTTCGCCTCCATCGTGTACTTCGAGCACTTTTCACACTTGAAAAGCAGGGTCTTCATCCTCTTCAGGCCCCGCCGCCATACTTACGCGACATCTCCCTCTTGCTGCCGAAGCTTCCGTGCTTCCCTATGGCTTCCTCCATCTTCTGGAGGACCGCACCCATGACCTTGTCCGCCTGCTTGTAGTCGTCCGCCGTCACCCTGACTCTGTAGCGCGGCGCCCCCACGTAGGTCATCTTGATCTCGGCCACCGAGGACGCGCCCAATCCCGCGGCCAAGGCCTTCTTTATCTGGACGATTCCGTCAGCCGCGTTGGAGCTCATCTCCACTATGCTCCCGACCTCATATTTCGGCGAGGCAATCTTCTCCCTCGCGGCGTTGACCATCTCGTTGACGACGTCCGGAGAGAAGTCCATACCCGCGAAGGTCTTCTCGCCCCTCTTCGCGGCGTCTTCGAGCGCCTCATAGAGTGTGCCGTACTGGCCTTGCAGCCTCGCAAGAACTTCCGAGAACTTCCTGTCGTCCATCCCGAGCTTCTTCTTCACCATCGAAAGTATCGTCATAGCCTTCTCGTTCTGCTTCCACTCAATCAGCTTGTTCCGTCTCTCCTCGTTCGTGACCTGCCTGAGCGACAGATCGACCTCGCGCCTCGATTTTTCAGCCCTCACGACTTTGAGGACGAGCTTCTGCCCCACCTTCGCGACCCGCTCTATGTTCCTCACCCAGCCGGTGGAGATCTCGGAGATGTGGAGGAAGCCGTTCATGCCGTTGTATTCGTCCAAGTCGACATAGATTCCGTGGGAAGTAATCTCCCTCACCGTGCAAAGGACTATGTCTCCTCTCTCCGGCAGCTCGCTGGTCTCCAACGCCAAACCCTCGCTTACGTTTGCCGAGACTGCCCGGTTATTAATCTAGTCCAGTCTCTTGATCACCGGGGCGTCGACCTCGACCTTCCCCCCGGTCTTGCTGGCTAGCTTCCTTCCGCACCCCCTGCACGTCACGTCCCGCGTGGAGGTGGAGAACATCGGCCTCTCCTCGCCGCAATCAGGGCACTTCACGAGAAGGAAGCTGCTCCGCGGCTTTGGTATGAACTCGCGCTCTCTCTTCATGTGACTATTGCACTATCTCTGCCTTTCTTAGGCGTATGCCCTTGCGCATTGCTTCCTTGTTGCATTCCTTGCACTTTAGCTTGAGCGTGGCCTTCTTCGTCGTCTTAGCTGTCCTGATCAACTCAGGGAACTTCTGGCCTCCGTAGCCGCGCTTCCTTCCGGCCTGTCGCCTTGCTCCCCACGAAGACGCCCTCTCCTTCCCCTTCTTGTAAAGCGAGACGGAATGGACGGTGTGCTTGTTGCAGTGTGGACAGTTTGTGTTTATTTCTTTGGGGATTTTCATCTTTTCGCCGGCTTGCAAAACCGTCGAATATTCCCTCTTTAAAAGCATGGCTAGTCTTGCCGGTTTAAGGTAGTTGGAGAGTCACCTAGTCTGAATCTGGAGTCTTCGGTTTTGATTTTCTTGGTCTATTCCAGTAAGGGGATTTACACCTGGGGCATATCGTCGGTTCAACATTCGCATTACGCGGAATCCACTTATGGCCACATCTGAGACATTGGTAGCCCTCAACTTCGAACTTTACCTTATAGCTCATTAGCTTACTTTAGTAAGTATATCTTATAAGAGTGGTGCTTATTTATCGCGCTAACCTATACTTCTGTAGGTAAGCATGACGCAGCAGCTCGAAAGACTCACTCAGACGGAAGTGCAAATACTCAGGTGAAGCTTGAGAAATGACCAAGGGCGTTCCACCGAATCCTCGCACCTGTAATCGATGTGGATTAAGATACCAACCGACTAGCGGGCCGCAAAAATATTGTAATAGCTGCCGCCCAATCATGTTCTATGTATACAACAAGAATTGGCGGACAAGGCACCCGGATCAGAGGCGGCTAATCGATAAGCGCGCGATTGCCAACAAACCGGAATACTATCGTGCGTTGAAGAAATATACTCATTATAGATGGCGAGAAAAACTTAGGCGGATGGTATTCGCCCATTACTCCAATAATTCTCTCAAGTGCGCATGCTGCGATGAATCGGAACAAGACTTCTTAGTAATAGATCACGTCGGTGGCAACGGCAACAAGCATCGTCGAGAGGTTTTCGGCAGGACAGACGCAGGAGGCTACCGAATGCACCGGTGGCTTGTCAAAACAGGCTTCCCTCCAGGGTTCCAGGTGCTTTGCTCGAACTGCAACGCATCTAGAGGAAAGCACGGTGAATGCATACACAAGAGGACGCCAATAATACCTCGAAAGCCAACCCTGACAGCTTCGTAAGAAGATTCGCCTCCGAAAGCAGGAGATCTCGATTCTAACCGGATTTTTCGCCTTCGGCGGGACTCCACCAATTGTCGAGATTCGGTTTGAGGCTTGCCATGAAGTCTGCTGGAGGCTCGAACTTCAGCTGATAGACCTTACCTTCCGGCCCCGTCTGCGACGTGAGAACCGAGTGAACGTTCGCGGCGAAGCGCATGACGGCTTCCGGTTCAGTTCTCCACTTTGCCTCTACTAGCGATACCTCCGATCGCTTGTGGAAGATAGGAGGGACGCCCAAGAATATCCCGAGGACCGCCCTCGCCCTAATGTCGTCGTTGCTTAGGATTCCTATTGTGAAGTAGGGCCGACCATTTTTCGCGGCCTCGGTTCCCAAGTTCATCACGATATGGACGCAAACTAGAACTCCCTGCCCCTGGTCCAACTTCCTAATCATGACGTAGCCCGACGGTTTGTCGTTCTGTCCCTCGGTCACTGGCAGAAACCAGACCCGGAGTCTGTCTTTGGATGCATCCCATTCACCCCGGGCGAGGAGATTAAGGTCCACGTCTACTGGTGAGAACGGGACCGATGCGACTAACGAATAGACACGCGACATCTCTCCGCGGAGGTAGCTTTCCAATTGGACTCTCATAACTCGAGCACCTCGCCATGATGGAGGGATAGGATTTAACCGCCCATTCTCGGCAGGCGAAATTTGGGCCAGTGATAATCAATCTTTATTATCGGTCTCTGTGCAACCCGGGTGAAGGCGAGCTCTACCAAACATGTTTTTTGCAAAGACGGCCGGAAGCCAAGAGTGGAAGGCTGTCGCCGCGGCGATCAAGACACTCGTAGAGGAGGCAACGTTCGAGGTTTCCAGCGAGGGCCTCGTCTTCAGGGCGATGGACCCGTCCCACATAGCGCTCGTGGATCTAAATTGGCCGAACTCAAGTTTTGAAAAATTCGAGTGCGACAAGCCCACCAAGTTCACCATAAGAGTAGAGGACTTCGTGAAGCTGATTGCACGGTGCGACGCCAAAGACAGCGTCGAGATAGCCTCCAGCGAAGACGACGCGCTGACGCTCAGGCTGATGAACGGTTACAAGCGGGAGTTCAAGGTCCACCTGATTGAAACGACCCCCGGCACGGCGCCGCTCCCAAAGCTTGACCTGGACGTGAAGCTCTCC